>Ga0272441_10001260_pt1 | contig 54205 bp, 44 predicted proteins | sample SSMProp6N_FD_193582 | JGI IMG/M metagenome (GOLD analysis project Ga0272441, IMG submission 193582) | Marine sediment archaeal communities from Little Sippewissett salt marsh, Falmouth, MA, United States - SSM-Prop-6N | ecosystem: Environmental > Aquatic > Marine > Wetlands > Sediment ...
ATATCGACGTAACCGATTTTCCAAACTAGGCTTACAGCGTTTCGTGCCTCGCGGAACGGCTCAAGGGTAGCGGGGGGAAGCGGGAAAGCGGCGTTTTCCGGAAGGCCTGAGGCCTGAGCATCGGCCGCTGAGCGCCTGCCCTGTCCTCGGCCCTGAGGCTCGGACCGAAGGGAGCGAAGCCGAACGGCTGATCGCTCGGCTGCTATTCGCCTGTCAAAGATCCCCGCGCCCCTCAGCGGATGCCGGGTGTTATCCATCTATAGAATACTAAGCCCGGCTTGCAAGCATAAAATCTCCCGGCCGGAAAGGATTCTTGGAGGGGATGAACTCGATCCGGGGTGGCGTGGTTTGCGCGGCGAAGCCGAGCAACCCCGTTGCATCCGGGGCACGAGTCGTGGTTGCGGCGTCTCGGCCTGCGCCTCGCCCCCGCAAACCACGGCACCCCCGAATCCGCCGCGCCCTCCGCGTTGAAAGCTGTTGCTGTTCCCCCGCCCGCGCGGGACAATCCCGGCCATGCGCGGGACGCGGGCCGCTAACTCGGGGCGTGCGAACCCTCCGGCCGAACCGGCCGAACCGGCCGGGGCACGGCCGCAGCAAGTCCCGGAGCGGAAAATAGTAAGATGTCCCCAGATATCCATACGGGGCGTCCGCTGGGCGACCGGCCGTTCGTGGAGCGAATCGGCGCCCTGCTGGGGCGGAACCTCCTGCCCGGCAAACGCGGCCGACCGAGAAAGGACCAAAAATAGTATGATGTCCCCAGATATTCCAGATATTGTCCCCAGATATATGAGACGACGACGGAACATGACTGTGTCGGGGGTGGGGCTCGGCCCAGGGAATGACACTCAGGTAGAAGGCTGATGACGCAAGAAGGAGAATGCTATGAGCCGCCGCGAGGCATGCCTGCGACGAGAGGCACGGCTAACGGACATGGTAGTCTTGTTGGCGCTATGGGGTGTGTTGCTGATTGCATTTGCTGTTCCGGGATGCAAAGGCGAGAGGGCCGGCAAAGCACAACCCCATCCGGCTCCTCCGAATCTGCGACATTGTGGCGGCAACGTCTTCAACCTGGATTACATAACGTTCCTCCTCGTGTCAACGCATGCAGAGCGTCCGCTGGATAGAAGTCGTGTACGGGTGGGGCCCGTGGATGTTGTAGAGCCCGAGGGAGTAACGGTCCGGTGGCGAAGCTCCACAGGACCGAGCAAGATGGGGCCAGCATTGTGGATCGATCTGGACGCCAGAGGTGTGGAGCAGAATATCCTTGAGGTCAGGGCCGTTGTGGCACAAGACGACCGAGAGTACGCAATCACAGGAGCCTTCCGGAAGGATGCTTCCCGTGGGCTGGGGCTGGCCTGGCGACTTGAACGATTCAGCTCCGTTCCGCGCGGGGCTGACCCCGGACGGACCTTCCCGGGACAACCATGACTGGGTCGGCGCCAAACAACGGACAGGACGACTAAGCGAAGATCGGCGAGACGGTGGTCGGGCGGTACGAATACGACCCGGCTTCGCCAAGGCTACGCCGCGCCAAGCGGCCTGAACCGCCGCGTGAAGAAGCACGTGGACAGCGACTCGCCGGGCGATCCCGACGGCGTGGACGCGTACCGGCACTTTTTCTACAATAGCGCCTGGCCTGTCATGAGCGAAGCCGAATGGCTTGCCATGAGCGAAGTCCTGAGCGTGCCGAAGGGCGGAGTCGAATGGCGGGTCTTGGAAGAGCGGGTCTCGGCCGGCGAGAACACGCAGCCGGAGTATCAATACCCGCCTTCGTGGCTGAGCCACTTCGGCGTGGCAGGCGTGTGGAGCGGCGGCGGCGCTGGTTACTGCCCGCAAGGTGAAGGCGGGGTTCGCACGCTTCTGCGGGGACGCAGCAGCGTGGCGCCCGGCGCCGTGCCTGGCTGAAGGCCGGGGTCGCACGCTTTGCCGTCGGGGGATCGCGGCATTCGGATGTCCCGGTCCCTCTTCAGGGGCAGGCTCGGGGCCTGGCCCGGCGTAGCCTTGGCGAAGCCGGGTCGCGGCTCGCGGCTGTCACGGGTCGGGGATTCAGGCGAGTCGCCGGCCGGAGGCTTTGCCCGGCCGCCGGTGGGCGATAGACTCCTTCGAGCCGGCGAAGTCCATCCCGAGAAAGGCCCACCGTGAAGATCGCAGACATCGTCCTCGACATCCTGGAGAACCCGCCGGCCGCGTCCCCACAGCAGCACCGGCGGTTCGCGAGCACCGGCCGCACGTGGACCCTCATCACCCGCATCCTCGCCGAGGACGGCACCGAAGGCCTGCGGATCGACTCGAGCTGGGGGCGCTGCGACGAGAAGGTCAAGTACCACCGCACGTACATGCGCGCCCACGAGATCCTCACCCGCATCAAGCCGGAGCTCGTCGGGCGCGACGTCGCCGACCGCGAGTGGCTCTGGTCGCAGCGATACATCTATCAATGGTGGGGGCAGATATCGGACACGTCGATCTCGGCCGTGGACGAGGCCCTCTGGGACCTGGCGGCCAAGCTACGAGGTCAGCCGGTGTACAAGCTGCTTGGCGCAGCGCGGGACAAAGTGCCGGCGTATGCCAGCATGGGGTACGTCGAAGACCCGGAGGACTATGCGCGCCTGGCCCGCAGCGCCCGCGACGCCGGGTACCGCGCGTTCAAGATTCGCCCCGACGGCGGCGGCGTGGACCGCGTCAAGACCATCGCCCGCCTGTGCCGCGAGGCCGTGGGCGACATGGCCTTCATGGTGGACGGGCAGATGCAATTCAGCGTCGAGGAGGCGCTCGAGATCGGCTACCATCTGCAAGACCTCGACTTCGAGTGGTGGGAGGACGCCATCCCGCATGACCAGCTCGCCAACTACGACCTGCTGGCCGAGCGGCTGCGCATCCCGCTGGCCTACACCGACCACGCGGCCGTGCGGTACCCGGAAATCGCCGAGCTGCTCCGCTCGCATCCGGGCATCCGCATCGTGCGCAGCGACGCCATGCGCGACGGGATCACGGGGCTGAAGAAGGTGTGCGACCTGGCGGGCAGGTACGGGAAGAACTGCGAGATTCACGCCTACAGCCCGGGCAACCTGCACGTGACGTTCGCCGTCGAGAACTGCAAGTACTACGAGGACAACGTCGGTCCGGCCATCGACTGGGAGAACATGCGGTGGCGGGCGCGGGCCGACGACGACCCGCTGCGCATCGACGAGGACGGCTGCATCTCGGCGCCGACGGAACCGGGCGTCGGCTACCATCTGCCCGACGATCTGGAGGAGCGCCGCATCGAGCGGCTGAGCTGACGAGGCACGTCATTGCCCATCGGCCGACCCGTGGGACGGAGCGGATTCTGCGGCGTCCGCGGCGCCGCCCGTGAGGGGCGGCCCTCCCGCGGGAACGGGCTTCGCGGGCATTCGCCGCGGGACAAGTTCGTGGACGGCGCTCCGGCCGGCCGCTACACTGCCCGCCATGCTCGCGGATCTGGTGCCTCCGGATGTCTATGGCGTCATGCCGGACTGGCTGCTCTGGCTGTTCCTTGCCATCGCGCTGCGCTTTCTCGCCTTCGGCGCCGACCGGCTCGTCCAGGGCGCCGTCCGCCTCGCGAGCGTTCTGGGCATCTCCACCATCGTCATCGGCGCCACCGTGGTCAGCCTGGGCACCACCACGCCCGAGGCGTTCGTGTCGGTCTCGGCCGCGTTCCGCGGAAAGCCCGGCCTGGCGCTGGGCAACGGCGTCGGTTCGATCATCTGCGACACGGCCCTGATCTTCGGCCTGGTCGTGCTGATCGGGCGGGTGCCGCACGATAGGTTCGTGCTCTACCGCCAGGGCGTGATGAAGCTGGTGGTCGTCGCGCTGCTGATCGCGCTCGTGTTTGCGGTGGCGATCGCCGGCGGGGGCATCGCCGGCGCGACCATCCCCCGGGCGGCGGGCGTCGGGCTGCTCGTGCTGCTCGCGGCGTACATGGTGCTCTCCGTTCGCTGGTCTCGGCACAAGCCCGAGGCTTTGGCGGCCGGGCCGGAGGTGGCCGCCGAGGGAGATTCCGCCGCGGCCGAGCACAAGGGCGGCGTCGCCGTGTGGGACTTGCTCATCCTCGTCGAGGGGCTCGCCATCGTCTATGTCACCAGCGACCTGCTCATCGGGTCGGTGTCGAATCTGTGCATCCGGTACGGCGTGCCGCCGGACGTGCTGGCGGTGACGGTGGTGGCGTTCGGTACCTCACTGCCGGAACTGGTCACGTGCGTGACGGCCGTGCTCAAGGGCCACGGCGAACTCGCCGTCGGCAACGTCATCGGGGCGGACATTCTCAACGTGCTGTTCGTGGTGGGGGCGTCGGCGGCGGCGGTTCCGCTGGCGGTGCCGGACACGTTCTTCTACATCCACTTGCCGGTGATGGCCGTGTCGGTGGGGCTGATGGGGGTGTACATCTTCACGACCCGTGGGACGTTCCGGCGCTGGCAGGGGGTGCCGCTGCTGGCCGTGTTCGCGGCGTATTACGTCATCCTGTTCGTGCTGGTGGGGCAGGGCGTGATCAAGCTCCAATAGGGGCGGGTTTGCACGGGCGGGCGACGTCGGCGATAATGCCCGCGCGACGAGCGGGCGGGAGCAGTCTGGAGAGCCACAATGCGAAGGATTCCATCGGGTTGGCTGGCGGTGCTGGTTGTGGCGGCGGGTTCGGCCGCGGCCGCGGAGGACGAAGCGCAGGTCGCCGCGCGGTTCCCCCATGCGGGCATCGAGGTCGTCCTGCCGGCGGGCTTCCGGCTGGGCACCCCGGAGCAGGCGTTCGGCGTGCTGCACGCGGTGCCGGGCGGGGCGGGGGCACCGAACCTGAGCGTGCGGGTGACGGCGCTGCCCGTCGGGGCCGACGCCGACCCGGCGAGTGTGGCCGACGAGATCGTCTCGGCCCTGCGGCAGGACCTCGACTTCCGCGACGTGGAGCGGCGGAAGGCCGTGACGGCGACGATCGCCGGGCGGTCGGGGAACATTGGTCTTCTCTCGTACACGTGCAGCGGCCGCGACTGCACGGCCGCGACGGCGACGTTCCTCCGCGAGACGGCCAGTGGCGGGCGGCTGTGCTACGTACTGTCGGTGGAGGCGTCGCGCGAGGACCAGCGTCACCTGCTGCCGATGCTTTCGGGGCTGCTGAAGTCGGTGAAGCTGATCGAGTTCGCGTGCCCGGCGTCGCTGAAGTTGGGGGAACTGGGCGATCCGCTGGCGGACCCGAAGCTGGGCTACTCGATCCGCGTGCCGGCGGGGTGGTGCGTGCGGCGGCGGTACGGCGGGATCGTCTTCGGGCAATCCGACTACCGTGGGGCGGACGGGCTGGGCTTCGACGCGCGGGTGGTGGTCGAGCCGGCGGCGGCGGGCGCCACGGCCAAGGGCCTGCTCGAGAAGCGGACGGCCGACGCGGCCAAGCAGGGGCGGAAGACGTTCGACGTGCTGTCGTCGGGCGAGGCGAAGCTGGGGGGGCTCCCCGGCTGGCAGGCCGTGATGCTTCCGGCATCGGCGGCGACTCAGGCCGCGGAAGAGCAGGAGCAGCCCGGATTGCGGATCGTGCACCGCACGGCCGTGGCATCGCCGCCGGCCGGCGACGGGCAGGCCCGTTCGGCAGGCTCAGGGCAGGTGGCCTACTCGCTCGTGCTGGTGAGCATGGGGGCGACGGCCGAGCGGGCGCAGGCGGTGATGGACATGCTGGCGTCGGGGTTCACGCTGATCCCGCGAACGCCGACGACGCGTCCGACTGAATAAGGAACGATCGTATCGGGTGGCACGGGCTGCCTAAAGCCCGTGCCGGACAGGGCCCCTGAGGGATCGTGGCTTCCCGCGAACCTTCGACTGCTGGACAGGCGGCATGAGCAAGAAGCCAAAGCTGGAACCGAACACGATCGTCCGCGGCGACTGCGTGAAGCTGCTGGGGCAGCTCGACGAGCCGATCGCGGACCTGATCTTCGCCGACCCGCCGTTCAACATCGGCTACAAGTACGACGTGTACGAGGACCGCAAGGCGTACGACGAGTACTACGCCTGGACGGAGCAGTGGATGGCCGCGTGCTACGGGGCCCTCAAGCCGACCGGCAGCTTCTGGGTGGCGATCGGCGACGAGTACGCGGCCGAGGTGAAGATCATCGGCGACTCGCTCGGCCTGCACCTGCGGAACTGGGTCATCTGGCACTACACGTTCGGGCAGAACACGAAGCGCAAGTTCGCCCGCTCGCACGCCCACCTGTTCTACTGGACGAAGGACCCGAAGGAGTTCACGTTCAACGACATGGCCGTGCGGATTCCCTCGGCGCGGCAGACGACGTACGCGGACAAGCGGGCGAACCCGAAGGGCAAGGTTCCGGACGACACGTGGAGCTTCTCTCGGCTTTGCGGGACGTTCAAGGAGCGGGTCGACTGGCACCCGTGCCAGATGCCCGAGAGACTGCTGGAGCGGATCGTAAAGGTCAGCAGCAGCGAGGGCGACCTCGTGCTCGACCCGTTCAGCGGCTCGGGGACGACGCTCGCCGTCGCGGCGCGGCTCGGGCGGCAGTACCTGGGTTTCGACATCTCGTGGAAGTACGTGACGAACGCGACGCAACGCATCGCCGACACGCTCGCCGGGCACCGTCCCACGACGGACATCGCCGAGAACCCGGAGGCCCTGCGCCCGCAGCGCAAGGTCGGGCAGAAACGCGCCGGCCGCCGGAAGGCGAATCGCACGCCCGAGCCGGCGCTGTTTGAGGGTTGAGGGCTGCGAAAGGAACGGATGATGTCCCGAAACGTGCTGGGAACGAACGTCGTGACGCAGGTCGCACTGGTGGTGCGGAACGCGGAGACAACGGCCGCGGCGTGGGCGGAGCTTCTGGGGGTTGATCCTTTAGAGATCGGGCTGACGAAACCGGACGAGGGCGAGGGAACGATGTACCGCGGGCGACCGACGCAGGGACGAGCGAAACTGGCGTTCTTCGACCTCGGCAGCGTGCGGTTGGAGATCATCGAACCGGTCGGCGGGCCCAGCACTTGGGCCGAGCACCTTGACCGCCATGGCGAGGGAGTACACCATATCGCGTTCCGCATCCAAGGCATGGACGAGAAGCTCAGCCGGCTGGCGGAACACGGCTTGCCGACCGTCCAGGCCGGTTACTTCACGGGCGGGCGGTACGGATACGTGGGCTCCGAGCCCAAGTTGGGCGTCGTTCTGGAGTTGCTCGAGCACTTCGGCTGACGCTACGGTTCTCATCGACGTGGACGTCCGGAATACAGAAGCTGGTTAGGTTCGCGCGGCCGGTTCGTAGGTCAGTTATCGACTCTGTGGATCTCTGCATCCTCCGTCCGGCGCCAGAGGAGTACGCTGCATGCGGAGCGTGGATGACTGGACGCCGGGCGTGGGATGGCGGGTGGCGATGGCGCGGACGGCGGTGCGCGGCGGCATCGGGGCGGTTGTCGCCGGGGCGGTGGTGTACTTCATGTATCCCTACAGCGCGGCGATGTCGGCGTTCCTGTCCATGGTGATCGTGACGGCCGTCAGCTTCGGGGCGGTCGGGTTCCTGGCCGCCTTTCCGGTCGTGCACAGGATGGAGGAGGTCACGGGGTTGGCCGGCCGCACGCTGTTCCTGCCGGTGATGGGCTTGCTGCTGGCGATGGTCCTCGCGGCGATGCTTGCGGCCGTGGGCGTCCGCGGCTGGCAGTGGAGCCTGGGGCTCACCGCCCTTGTGGCGGGCATCGCAAGCTGGGTCTTCCTGACGTGCTTCGTCTTCCTGCTGATGCTCTGAGGGCGGCTTCACTCGCCAGCGGGCAGGGCGATTTCGCAGGCTTTCTGGGCCGTGAAGGTCCGGCCGGTGAGGTAATCGACGAATGTCGCGTGGACGGTGATCTCCCTGTGCGACGGCCGGGCGGTGAACGGGCAGACGAAGCTGAAGTGATACGTCAGGAAGCCGCTCGCCCACTGGGCGGACAGCTCATCGACGGTCCAGGTCCGCTCGCCGACGAGCGTGCCCTCGCCCTCGGCAAGGTCGTGCAGCCGGAGGGTCACGTCGCCGGCGGCCTTGAGGACGCTGCCGTCCCGGTCAAGCGGGCTGAGAAAGACCTTCACCGCGTCGTCGCCGGGCTCGCCGTCGGTATCGACGCCGCCGGTGTACTGCCCGATCTCGATTCGCTCAACGTGGAAGAGCCTCTCCAGACGCTTGTCCCCGAGCCCCCGGAGCGTGTCGGCCTGCTGCCGGCAGTCGGCCAGCTCGGATGTCAGCTCGGCGTTCTGCTCGCCCAGTTCGCGGGCCTCCTCGAGCGCGGTGTCGCGCTCGGCGACCACGCGGTCGAACTCGGCCGTGGAACCGACCATGTCGCAACCGCCTACCAGGCAGGCCAGGCAGACCACCCCCGCGGCCGAGACGACCGCGGCACGCGCGGGCAGGATGCCCGCGCCACTCCGTGCCCCACGGCCTGGCAAGCAAGCCGTGGCACCCACAGACGGAACGCGGACGCGAGTCCTACGATTCATCTTCCTTGTCTCCCCCGGCCGGGGTGGACGATTCCGGCATGCGTTCGAGGATCTTGTCCACGCAGCCGTACTCGACTGCCTCCTCGGCCGTCAGCCACTTGTTGCGGTCGCAGTCGCGCTCGATGTCCTCGGCCGTCTGCTTGGTGTGTCGGGCGAGGATGCCGTAGATGCGTTTGCGCAGGCGGAGGATCTCGCGGGCCTCGATGTCGAGTTCCGTCGCGGGCCCGGTCAGCACGCCGCGGATGAGCGGCTGGTGGATGAGCACGCGGCTGTTGGGCAGCGTGTAGCGCTTGTCGTCGGCGCCGCCCGCCAGCAGCACGGCGCCCATCGACGCGGCCATGCCCACGCAGTACGTCGCCACGGTCGGGCGGACGAACTGCATCGTGTCGTAGATCGCCAGCCCCGCCGACACGCTGCCGCCCGGCGAGTTGATATACAGGCTCACCTCCGCGTGCGGGTCCTCGTTGCTGAGGAACAGCAGCTGCGCCGTCACGACGTTGGCCATCTCGTCGTCGATCTGCCCGCCGATGAACACGATCCGGTCGCGCAGCAGGCGGCTGTAGATGTCGTAGCTCCGCTCGCCGCGGCCGGTCTTCTCGATCACGATCGGAACGAGGTGCTGATTCACGGTCATCTCCGTCTGCGCCCTTTCGCGGGAGGTCACTTCTTCGTCTTCTTCTGCGTTTCCAGGATCTCGTCCACGATGCCGTAGTCCTTCGCCTCCGACGGCGACAGGTAGCGATCGCGTTCGGTCTCGGTCTCGATCTGCTCGACGGAGCGCCCCGTGTGCTTGGCGAGCAGCTCGTTGAGCAGCCGCTTGGCTTTGAGGATCTCCTCGGCCTGAATCTGGATGTCCGCGGCCTGCCCGGTCACGCCGCCCCACGGCTGGTGGATCATGATCTTGCTGTGGGGGAGGGCGTATCGCTTGCCCTCGGCGCCGGCCGCGAGGATCATCGCCGCGCCGCTGGCGGCCTGCCCCACGCAGTACGTCGCCACGTCGCACGACATGAACTGCATCGTGTCGTAGATCGCCAGCGTGTCATCCACCGAACCGCCCGGCGAGTTGATGTACAGGCTGATCTCTCGATCAGGGCTCTTGGCCTGGAGTTCGAACAGGCGCATGATCAGTCCGCCCGCGTTGTTCGGGCCGATCTCGCCCCAGAGGAACACGATCCGCTCCTCCGCCAGGCGCTCCTCGAGCGTCATTTCGCGCCGACCGGCGTACTCGCGATACGCCGACCGGGTGTCCGGCGACCTGTCCATGTGCACTCCTGACTACTCGCTATCGTCCGATTTCTTCGACGACTTCTTCGACTTCTTCTTGGTGGATTTCTTGGCCGACTTCTTCGTCTTCTTCTTGGCCGACTTCTTCTCGCCGGCCTTGCCCTCGGGTTCCTTCTTCGCTTCCGGCTGCACTTCCGTCACGTTCGCCTGCTCGAGCAGCTTGTCCAGCACCTTCTCTTCCCGCAGCGATGACTCGACCTGCGAGAGGGTGCCGTCCTGATCGAGTTCCTGCCGCAGACGCTCCGGCCGTCGGTTGTACGCCTGCGCCATTTGCGCCACGCGGGAGTTAACCTCGGCGGGCGCGACCTCGACGCCCTCGGCCTCGGCGATCTTGCCGAGGATGAACCGCAGCTTGAGGTCGGTCTGGGCCTGTTCGCTGGCGGCGGCCTGAAGCTCGGTCAGCCGCTCGTCGATCTGCTCGCGCGGGACACCGCGCTGAAGTAGTTCGATGTACCGCCGCTGGAGCAGGGCGGTGGTGTGCCGCCGGGCGACGCCGTCGGGCACCTCGAAGCTTGTGTTCTCCAGCAGATGGCGGCAAATCTGGTTGCGCATGTCGCGCTGTGTCTCCGTGACCAACTGCGTGCGCATCCGCCCGGCGAGGTACTCGCGCATCTCGGCGAGGTCGTCGAAGCCGGCCGATTGGGCGAACTCGTCGTTGACCTCCGGCAGCACGCGCTTGCGGACCTGGCTGACCGTAACCTCGACCGCCGCCTCCTTGCCGCGCCAGTCCTCGTTCGGATGGGCGTCGGGCACCGTCAATGTCAACGTCGCCGAGTCGCCCGCCTTCTTGCCCGCCAGCTCCTTGCCGAGGTCCACCAGCGGCAGGCCTTCCACCTGCCCCGCGGCCACCCGCAGCGTCACCCCGTGCCGCTCGACGGGCGGCAGATCGGCGATGGTGACCTTCGTGCCGGCAAGCACCTGGTCGCCGTCACCGGCCGCGGCGTCGGAATCCTCGTGGTGGGCCTGCATCTGCCGCATCTGACCGATGTACTCATCGACGTGGTCGTCGGTGACTTCCATCGCCTGCTTGTTGACGGCGATGTTCTTGAGGTCGGGCAGGTCGAACTCGGGCTCGATCTCGACCTCGAAGTCGTACGACAGGTCGCCGGAATCGGGCAATTCGATCTTCTCGAGGTCGATGTCCGGCTCGCCGAGCGTCTTGAGGTCGGCCTTCTCGAGCGCATCGCCGAGCGACTCGCCGATGACCGCGTTGCGTACGTCCTGACGGACTTCCCTGCCGAAGCGCTTCTCGATCAGCCGCCGCGGCGCGTGTCCGATGCGGAAGCCCGGCACTTGCGCCGTGTTCGCCAGCTCGCCGAACATCTCATCGAATTTCGATTCGATCCGCCCCTGCGGGATGGTGACGGTGACCTTCTTCTTGAGTGTTCCCGCGTCCTCGAGATCGACCTCGATCGGGAATTTCTCTTCCGTGGTCTCTTCCTGGGCCTCGTCGGCCGCCGCGGGGGCTTCCGTCTGGGCCTCGTCGGTCTGTGTCTCGGGTCTTTCCTGCGTGTCTTCCGGCATGTCAGCGCTTTCCAATGTGGTTTCTCCGCGGCCATGCACGCTACGCCGCGCGCACCCAGCGGAGGGAGGACATCGCCCGGCCGGGCCTGGGACCCGGAGATCGCGGGGCGACAGTTGAGACTCTATGCTATGCGCCCTGTAGGGTCAAGCCCGCCCGAGAGGCGGCGCAGGTCGCGGTTTGCCTTGACCCCCCGGTATACGCGGCGTACAACCACGCCTCGCAATCGAGGAGAGAACCGATGGCATCGAACGCCGAAATGATCGATCGCACCGGGCAACTGCTGATGCCGAACTACGGCCCGCCGCTGCTCGCCATCGCCCGTGGGCAGGGCAGCAAGGTCTGGGACGCCGACGGCAGGGAGTACATCGACTTCTTCGCCGGGTTCGGCTCCGGCGGGGCGGTAGGGCACTGCCACCCGGCCGTCACGGCCGCCGTCCAGGTCCAGGCGGAAACCGTGCTCTCGCACGGCAACTTCTTCACGAGCGCTCCGCAGCTCGACCTCGCCGAGCGGATCACGCGCCACGGCTTTGGCGGCAAGGTGTTCTTCTGTCACAGCGGGGCGGAGGCCAACGAGGCCGCCCTCAAGCTCGTCCGCCTCGCCGCCGGCGAGGGGCGATACAAGATCGTCAGCTTCGAGAAGTGCTTCCACGGCCGCACGATGGGGGCGCTGTCGTTGACGCCCGAGAAGTATCAGCAGGGCTTCGAGCCGATGCTGCCGGGCAATGTGAAGGTGCCGTACGGTGACCTGTCGGCCGTGGCGGACGCCATCGACGATGAGACGGCGGGCGTGTTCGTCGAGCCGATCCAGGGCGAGGGCGGCGTGTTCGTGCCGGCGGCGTCGTTCATGCAGGGGCTGCGGAAGCTGTGTGACGAGCGCGGCGTGCTGCTGGTTTGCGACGAGGTATGGACGGCGCCGGCGCGGACGGGCGCGTGGTTCGCGCACCAGCACTTCGACATCGCGCCGGACGTGATGACGCTGGGCAAGGCCATCGGCGGCGGGGCGCCGGTGGGCGTGTGCGTGGCGGCGCCGAAGTACGCCGACACGCTCGGCCCGGGCAAGCACGGCTGCACGCTGGGCGGCAACCCGCTCTGTGCGGCGGCCGGTGCCGCGGCGATGAAGGTGATCGAGGGCGAGGGCCTCGTCGAGCGTGCCAACGCCAAGGGCGAGGAGGCGATGGCGCGCATCCGCGACGCCAAGCTCGGCTGCGTGAAGGCGGTTCGCGGCAAGGGGCTGATGGTCGGGCTCGAACTCGAGCGGGAATCGAAGCCGGTGTTCCTCGAGGCGATGGATCGCGGGCTGCTGGTGTGCGTCGCGCAGACGAAGGTGCTGCGGCTGGCTCCGCCGCTCAACACGCCGGATGAGCTGCTCGCGCAGGGGCTCGACCTACTGCTGTCCATTCTGGCCGGGTGACGGCGAATCGCCCGACGACGACCCGGATTGCCCCGGGCTGTCGTCGCCTGAAGCGGACGGCTTTTTCGAGCGGCGCTTGTGTTTACGCCCGCCGCGCCGACGGCGCTTCTTCTTGGGCGGGGCCTCGCCATCCGCCGGGCTCTGCTCGCCGCCCGAGGAGTCGCTCGATGACTCGGACGTCTTGTCGGACTTCGGTTCCGTCTTCTCGCCGTCGTTCTTCTCGCGCTGTTCCTTGCCGGCGTCGCCCGTGTCCGAATCGCCGCTGGGCTTCTTCTTCCGCCGTCGCCGCCGCTTCTTCGAGGGCGACGGCTGCGACTTGCCCGAATCGGCGGCCGCTTGGGCCGGCTCGCCCGCGGCGGAAGGCTTCTCGGTCGGTGCCGGCTGCGCTGCGGCCGGGGGCGGCGTCTTCACCTGGTCGATGGGAACGGTCTTGAGGGTGCCGAGGTGGACGTGGTCGGGAGTGGTGCCCGCCTCGCAGGCGACACCGGTGCCGCGCCCGTTGGTGCACGCGAACTTCACGTCGTTGGCGCCGAGATCCGGGTTGCTGCGGACGATGATTCGCTTGCCCGATAGCGTCTCCAGGTCGTAGATTCGCCCTCGCTCCACGTTGCTCAGGTGGTTCGCCACGGAAGGCGCCACCGACACCTCGATCTGCGCCACGTCGTTTCCGGCCGCCGCCCGCTGGAGCGCCCGCATCACCAGAAGCGCCAGCGACTCGTCGGACTTGACCATCCCCGCGCCTTCGCAGTGCGTGCACGGGCGGTACATGGCCTTCTCGAGCGACGGTCGGACCCGCTGGCGTGTCATCTCGACGATGCCGAAGCTGCTGACGCGACCGAGTTTCGTCTTGGCCCGGTCATTCTTGAGCGCCCCCCGCAGCTCGCGCTCGACGGCGCGGCGGTTCTTGTCCTGGTACATGTCGATGAAATCGATCACGATCACGCCGCCCATGTCGCGCAGGCGAAGCTGCCGCACGATCTCTTCCGTCGCCTCCAGGTTCGTCTTCAGCGCCGTCGTCTCGGCGTCGGCGTGCTGCCGCGAGCGGCCCGAGTTGACGTCGATCGCCACCAGCGCCTCGGTCTGATCGATCACGATCGACCCGCCCGACGGCAGTTGCACGTGCCTTGCATGAATCCGCTCGATCTCGCTCTCCAACCCGCACTCGTAAAACAAGCCCGTTGCGCCTTTGTAGAACTCCACGTTGCACTTGGTCCGCGGCATCGCCATGTCGAGGAACTCGGCCACCTGTTTCCCCACAACCGCGTTGTCGCATACGATCCGGCCGATGTCGGAGTTGTACACGTCGCGGATCGTGCGGATTACCAGATCCGACTCCTGATAGATCTCGGAGGGGGCCTTGGCGCCCTGGATGCGCTGGCTGACGGCCTTCCAGAGGCGGAGCAGGTAGTTCAGATCGCGCTGGAGTTCGCGCTTGCTTTGGCCGATGCCGGCCGTGCGGACGATGAAGCCCATGTCGTCCGGCAGTTTCAACTCCGACAGCGCGCTGCGGGCCTTGCCGCGGGCGTCGTCGTCTTCGATTTTCCGGGAGACGCCGAGGCGGCTCATGCCGGGCATCATCACGAGCAGCCGCCCGGGGATGGACAGGTAGGTCGTCATCGTCGGGCCCTTCGTGCCGATGCCCTCCTTGGTCATCTGGACGACGACTTCCTGCCCGCGCCGCAGGCATTCCTGAATGGGCGGTCGGTCGCGGCGGGACCGCCGGCGCCCGACGGACTCCGTCTCCCGGTCGCGCTTCGGGAAGTACTTCGGGCTCACGTCGGAGATGTGCAGGAAGCCGTTCTTGGTCAGTCCGAAGTCGATGAACGCCGCCTGGATCGACGGCTCGACGTTGGTGACGCGCCCCTTGTAGATGTTGCCCACGCGCGAGGCGCTCGACGCACGCTCCACGTACAATTCGTCGAGGACGCCGTCGCACACGATGGCGATCCGGCACTCCTGCCCCTCGACGGTGTTAATCAGCATTTCCTTCTTCATGTCTGCTCTCATTCCCCGTTCGGTTGTTTCGTGGGGGACGCGCCCACGGCGGGCGGCGTCCCGTCTGTTTCATAGTCAACGCCCACGCGCTTCACGCGGGCGAGGTCTTCGCGTTCGTCGAGCCCCAGCAGCCGCAGTACATCCGCGGGCCGGGCCGAGCCGCCTGCGCCCGGACGTTCCGTCCAGCGCAGCACGCCGCCTTCGAGGCGGAGCTCGGCCAGCAGCGGCCGCAGGTTCACACGCCGCTCGGCCGGGTGGCACGCTTCTGCGCTAGCAGAAGCGTGTCGAGACACGCTCTTGCGAAGACGCGGGAACGTGGTGCCCCGCGCCTGGCGGGGCGCGGAACGCTCGACCGTACGGCGGGATTTGCCGGCCGGGGGACGGGTCACCTCCCAAGGATCCAGCTCGTGCAGTTGCTTCAGGCGTGCGATCAGAAGAGGCTCCTGCTCAGGCGACGGCCGGAATTCATATCGGATGCTTCCGGGCTGCGGCATCGGCCCTTTCGCCAGTTCGCGGGCTGAAGAGAAGCTCATTCCCGGCAGTGCCGTCGCGTTGAGGCGGGCAAGGAGGTCATCGGCATCGGTGGCCGGGTCGTCCTCGAGCGTGAGCACCAACAGGTCGTCGTCGGTCGCCACGCCGGTGGGTCGCGGCCAGGGCAGCGACAACACCGGGTGCGGATTGAACCCCTGGGTGTGGCGCAGGGGCAGCCCCGTGCGGCGGGCCAGACGTGTGATGGCCGTCATCGTCTCTTGATGAGACGCAAAGCGGAGGTCGCCTCGCACGGCGAACCGAATACCCCATCGTTGCGGCACGATCGCGTTGAGTCCTTTCCGGTCGTGCGGCGAAGCGGTTCGCCGCACGGCGCGATTCCGTCTCGGGGCGGGGGTGTGCCGTTGGCGAGGCCGCCGTGAGGGCGGCCCGGCTCGGCACATCCGCGCCCTTGGACCGCGCGCCATGTGCGTTTCGGTGCGACGCGCGGGCTGACGGCGCGCTAAGGCTGTTCTGCATAGGCCTCCGGGAGCACGCGTCGCATCTCGGCCCGGAGGAACGTAAGGATTTCCATGTCGGTCTCGAAGCCCATCACGCGGCGCGCGACCTCGCGCGCCTGCTCCAGGGTGGAAGACCGGATGACCTTCTTGATTTCGGGGATCGCCGGCGGGGCCGTCGAAAACACCCGCAGCCCCAGACCCAGCAGCAGCAGCGTGTAGGTCGGGTCGCCGGCCATTTCTCCGCACAGGCTCACTGGCACATTGTAGCGTTGCCCGGTGCGGATGACCTCCTTGATCAGCCGCAGCACGGCCGGCGCCGCCACCGTGAACAGCGAGGCGACGCGCTCGTTGCCGCGGTCCACCGCCAGGGTGTACTGCACAAGGTCGTTGGTGCCGATGGAGAAAAAATCGACCTCGCGGGCGAACGCGTCGGCCTGGAGGGCGGCCGAGGGCGTCTCGACCATCATGCCCACTGAGATATCGGGCTCGTAGGCGACGCCCTCTTCCTCGAGGTCCTCCATCACATCGCGGACGATGGCCTTGGCCTGGCGCATCTCCATCAGCGTGGTGATGAGCGGGAACAGCAGCGATACCTGCGACCCGACACTGGCGCGAAGGATGGCCCGAACCTGCGTCTTGAACATGGGCAGGTTCTGCAGGCAGTAGCGAATGCTGCGCAGGCCCAGGAACGGGTTGCGCTCGGGCACCCGCGCCCGCGACTGGGTGTACTTGTCGGCCCCGAGATCCATCGAGCGGATCACCACCGGTCGCCCCTCGCAGAGGTCCACCACCTGCCGGTACGCTTCGTACTGCTCCTGCTCTCCGGGTTCCTCGTCGCGCCCGAGGTACAGAAACTCCGTCCGGTACAGGCCGATGCCCTGCCCGCCCTTCTCGATCACGGATTCCGCCTCCCCGGGGAACTCGATGTTCCCCAGCAGCGTGATCTCATGCCCGTCGCGGGTGATTGCCGGCAGGTCGCGCAGGGCGGCCAGGCTGTCGAGGAACTCCACCTGCTGACGCGCGTACTGGCGGTACTCGTCGATCGTCTTCTCGTCCGGTTCGATCACCACCACGCCGCGGTGCCCGTCGATGATCACCAGATCGCCGCCGTTGGCCTCCGCCGTGATGTTGTTAAGGCCCACGACTGCCGGAATGCCCAGCGCTCGTGCCACGATGGCCGTGTGGCTCGTCTGCCCCCCGGCGTCGATGGCCATCGCCTTCACGTGCTCCCGGTCCATGCTGGCTGCCTGCGACGGCGTCAGGTCGCGCGCCAGCACCGCCCGGTCCTCCGTCAGGTGCGACAGCGTCTGACGGCTCTGCCCGATCAGATTCCGCAGCAGGCGCCGCTCGATGTCGAACACATCCTGCACGCGGTCGGCGAGATACTTGGGCATCGAGAGGAATTCTTTGGCGTAGCCGCGCAAGACGGTGGCGACGGCGTACTCCGCCGTCACGTGTCCCTGAAGGATGGTGTCGGCGAACTTGTCATGCAGGATCTTGTCGCTGAGGAGTCCGAGGTGGAAGTCGAAGATTCGGGCGGTTTCCTCGCCGATACTCTCGGCCGTCCGGGACTGAAGGTCGAGGATTTCCTTCTTGGAGACCTCGGCGGCGCGTCGGAGGCGGTCGAGTTCGGCTTGGGCGCGGTCCACGGGCACGTGGCGTTCGGGGATGTCGAACTCCTCGGTATCCATGACGACGGCGGGGCAGACGGCCACGCCCGGGGAAACCGGAATGCCCTTCTTAATCCGCATGGTTTCGCCCCCTTCGGGGGCCATTACTCCTGTTCCATCTCGCCGAATCCGTCGGCGACGAGCCCGGACAGGGCGTCGAGGGCCTGCTCGGCGTCTTCGCCGTCGGCGGAGATCCGGAGCACCGTTCCCTGCGTCGCCGCCAGCCGCATGACCGACATGATGCTCTTGGCGTCCACCGCCAGGGCGCCGTTCGAAACCTCGATCTTGCTGCCGTACCGGTTCGCCAATTCCACGAACTGCATCGCCGGGCGGGCGTGCAGGCCGTACTTGTTCACAATCTTTGCCTGGCGTTCTGCTCTGGCCAATGCGCTGTCCCGCCCCCCGGGGTCGCGCCGGCTCCGGCCACGCCCGAAGCCAAGCGGGCTGGCGCGGGCGGTCCACAAGGCGCTCGCTATGCGATGTCGTCGGCTTCCTGGACCAGGTCGATGATGGCTTCCGCGGTTTCGCTCTGGCGCAGGAACTTGCGGAACATGTCCCGCTGCACGTGTTTGAAGATCACCTCCATGGCCTGGAGGTGCTCGTCCGGGTTGTCCGGGTTCGACAGCAGCAGGATGACCGAGTACACGGGTTTGGAGTCGAGGGCGGAGAAATCGATCCCCCCGCTCGACCGCCCGATCGTTCCCACGGGCTTCGGGATGCCCTTGAGCTTGGCGTGGGGAAGGGCGACGCCGCGTCCGATTCCGGTCGTCGCCTGGCTTTCGCGAGCGAGCACGGCCTTGGTCACGTCGGGGACGCTCTTTCGGGGGATCCCACCGGCGGCGGCCAGCGCCTCGATCAGTTCCGTGATAGCCTCGTTTCTCGTGGTTGCCTTCAGTTCCGGGTGGATCGCCTCATTGACGATGATGTCCGAAAGTTTCATCGCTCAACTCCTGCTGTCGGTGTGTTGGGTCCGTTGCTCCTCTTGATCCGGGACGGTCGCGGCGTGCCGTGGCAGCCCGGCACGTGCGGCAGCACCATTCCGTCCGGCCGCGGGGGCCGGAGAGGAAAACCGAGCGCCCTGTTGTGTTTCCACGAACCGGGCGCAAGCAAAGAGTGTACCGGCTTTCCGTCCCGGCTGCCAAGCGAAGAAATCTCCCCGCCCCTGGGGAAACCGCCCTCAACCCGCCTCGCCCGGCTCCGCTGACGAGCCGGCGCTCAGCACCTCGCTGTGGGGCGGGCCCTGCCGGTCGCGCACCCGGTCCTTGTGCCGGCGGAGCTGCGCGGCGACCTTACCGACGCACTGGTCCACGGCCGCGTACATGTCCGGGTTGCGCGCGGAGGCCACGAACGTGGCCTTGCGGCGACCCGTGACGACCATCTCAACCACCGTATGCTCGGCCTCTGTGTCAAGGATCATCTCGGCGGTTTGCACGCCGTCGTAGAAGCGGTCCAGTCGTCCCGCCTTGGATTCCGCGTACTTGCGAATCGCTTCGGTGATGTCCATGTGCCGGGCTTTGACCGTGATGTTCACTGGGCCGTCTCCTCGTCGTCGTGTGAGTCTGTTCCCTTCCGCGATGCCAGGCGCGCCAGCAGGCCGGGGGGCTTGTTCCCATGGCCCGCGGGCGCGGAGGGCACCATGCCGGCGAGCGACAGGGGCTGTTCGCCCTTGGGCAGCAACACCCCGCCGCTGATGGTGAATCGCAGCGCCTCGTCGATGGTGATGGGTAGCAGCAGCGTCTCGTCCTTCCTCACTGTAATTGTATAGCCCGTCACCGGCGTGGGACTCGACGGAATGAAGATCGTGATCATCTCGGCGCCGCCGCTGTCTTCGGCGATCGTTCGCATCGCGCTTGCCGTCACCAGCCCCAGCGACCACACGCCGCGCCGCGGGTACTCGACGGCCACCACGCCGGAAAACTGCATCTTCTGGTCGCCGAACACGAAATCCGTCACCTGCTTGACGTTCGGGTACACCTGCTTGATGAGCGGGATGCGGATCAGGGTGGTCTCGACGAGTCGCCACAGCGCCCGGCCGAAGTACGACGCCACGAACCGCCCGAACAGGTACAGGGCCAACAGGGCAAGCAGGATGCTGAACCACCACGCGAAATAGGTCCGCCAGACGTCCTCGGTGATCGAGTCGCGCAGGGGGGTCCGGTTCACCACCCACAGCACGCCCCGGTTGATGGGCTCGCCGATGTTCCTGTTGAATAGCCCGTATCCCCACAGCAGCAGCCAAAGGGTGAGCATCGTCGGCAGGGCGACCGCCAGGCCCCGAAGGAAAAACCGCCGGAAATGCCCGAACAAGGTCCGCTTGGGTCCGGCGTTGGTGTCCTTTGCCACGTGAATGACTCCGGGTTGCTCCTGCAGGTTGCCGCGGCCGTTTCTCGACGCACGGCCCGGCCCTTCGGACAACCCTTAGGAAGTTTACCGGCGCGGCCGCCCGGCGTCAACAGCAACGCCGACGCCGGCGCGCGGCGGCTTGACTTCGTGCCGCCCTTGCGGGTACCAAGAAGCAACCTGCCCGGCCGAATTCCTGAGAGAGCGCATGAGGATCTTCGTTGTCAATTGCGGAAGCAGCTCCATCAAATACCAGCTTTTCGGCTCGGACGACGGGCAACGCCCGTCCGCCGTTCTGGCCAAGGGCCTCGTCGAGCGAATCGGCACCCCGGGTGCTGAGCTTCACCAGACCGTGGGCGAACGCAGCGAAAGCCGCGCGGTCGAGGTCCCCGATCACTCGGTGGCCGTTCGCGCCATTCTTGCCGCACTGACGGATGCCGAAGCGGGCGTTCTGGCGGATGTCGGCCAGATTGACGGCGTGGGGCACCGTGTGGTGCACGGGGGCGAGGCCGTTACCGGTTCGGCCCGGGTGGACGATGCGCTCCTGGACGTGGTCCGGCGGAACGCCGAACTCGCCCCGCTGCACAACCCCGCCAACCTCGCCGGCATCGAGAGTGTGATGGCGGCCATGCCCGGAACGCCCAATGTCGCCGTCTTCGACACCGCCTTCCTCGCCACCCTCCCGCCGAAGGCCCACCGCTACGCCGTGCCCGAGGCCTGGTACCGCGAGCACCACGTTCGCAAGTACGGGTTCCACGGCACGAGCCATCGCTACGTGACGATGCGCGCGGCCGAGTTGCTCGGCCGTCCGTCGGACGAGTTGAACCTGATCACCTGCCACCTCGGTAACGGATGTTCCATGACGGCTGTCGCGGGGGGCCGGGCCGTCGATCACTCCATGGGGCTGACGCCGCTGGAGGGGCTGGTGATGGGGACGCGCAGTGGCGACATCGACGCGGCCGTCGTGCCGTTCCTGACCGGGCGGGGCCTGACGGTGGCGGAGGTGGACGAGGCGCTCAACAAGCAGTCTGGTCTGCTGGGGGTCAGCGGGGTAAGCAACGACATGCGGGACTGCCTGACGGCGGCGGAGGCCGGCGACGCGGCGGCCAGTCTCGCCGTCGAGATGTTTGTCTACCGCGTCGTCAAGTATGTGGGGGCGTATTACGCGATCCTGCCGGGCGTGGATGCGGTGGTGCTGACCGGGGGCATCGGGGAGAACTCGGTGCCCGTGCGGAGGCGAATCTGCGAGGGCCTCTCGCGGCTGGGCGCTCGGCTGGACGACGCCCGCAACGCCGAGACGGTGGGGGGCAAGGCAGCTCCGCTGACGGCCGACGGGGCGGAACTGCCGGTGTGGGTCGTGCCCACGAACGAGGAGTTGATGATTGCCCTGGATACCGCTCGGCTGATCGGTTCCGACGAAGCGACGGGAACCTGAAGGGGGGACGGCGAGTCCAACCCGGCGGAGCGGGCGCCGGGCGCCGAACCATAATTCCGTTGCCTGTCTTAACGCAGCGCGCATAATGACCACATGGGCGGATACGGCTCCGGGTCAGGCCGGGGCACGCTGCCCGAGGAGCGGCGGACCATGCGCACCGAGGCGAAGATCGGAATCGCGGTGGCAGTATTCCTCGCGGCCGTGGCGGGGTTCTACTTCCTCATGGGCTACCTGGGCTCGGATGAGCCCCAGGACGAGAGCGAGACGGCTCAGGCTCCGAACGCGGGCGGACCCTCGGCGGTTTCGCCGGTGCCGGTCGAGCCCGCGCCGCTGACGCGCGCGCCGGGCGACCTGATTCCGTCGGAGGAACTGGGTCCGCCTCCGGCGCCCGCGCCGGGCGAGGAGGTGGCCGTCCGTGACCCGGAAGAGCCGGGCGAATCACTGCGGATTCCCGTGGACGGCCCGCCGTCGCTGCCGGAGATCGAGCCGTTGCCGAGCGGAGTGGAACCCGTGCTGCCCGAGGTCGAGCCCGTCGAGCCGGTCGAGCGGACACGGGTGGAGCCGGAGTCGCCTGCGGAAGGCGATCCGTTGCGGCTGCCGGGTTGGGCGGAGTCCTTGCCTCCCGAAGTCGAACCGATTTCCTCGGAACCCGTGACGCCGACGGGGACGGAGGGGTGGCGCGAGTACGTCGTGGAGAAAGGCGACGCGGGCTTCTGGACCGTGTCGGTCAAGATGTACGGCACGGGGGAGCACTACAGGCAAATCGCCGAGGCCAACCCCGGGCTGGACTCGACGCGTCTACGGCCGGGCCAGCGGCTGCGAATCCCGCCGCTGCCAACGACCGGCGCGGAGCGCGTCTCGACGCCGCGGGCCTCGGTGCCGCCGACGGCCACCGCCAGCGGAACGTACGTCGTCCGAGCCGGCGACGCGGGCTTCTGGGGCGTGGCCAAGAGCGTCTATGGCGAGGGCTCGCTGTGGCGGGCGATCGCCGAGGCGAACCCCGGCGTGGATAGCGAGACGCTTCAGCCGGGGCAGACGCTGGTGATTCCGCCGAAACCGCGGGCGCGCGTGACGAGCCCGGTTTCGCCCGAGACGCCGCCGGTCGGCGGCGGGCGGACGTACACTGTTAAGGCGGGCGATGCCGGTTTCTGGACCGTCTCGGCACGGATGTACGGCACCGGCGCGTACTGGCGCGCCGTCGCCGAGGCGAACCCCGGCGTGGAATCGGCCGCCCTGCGGCCCGGGCAGGTGCTGGTTGTGCCGGAACTCACGGAGGAAATGAAACGGCGGTACGCCGGGGCGGCGGCGCCGGGAACCCCCCGGGAGCCGATGCCGATCCCGGAAGAAATCCCCGGCCGGCCCCCCAGACCGATTTTCGACTGACCGGACCGCGGGCCTGGACAGGCGCCGGCGGCATCGAAGGTATCATCCATACCCGAGCGATCTTGCATCAGCCTCAAGCCAGCCGGAATGAAGGTCCGATAAACAGCGCAATGCCGAGATTCCCCTATGCGCACTAACGCCTATCTATGGTTGCTGTCTTTGCTCTGCGCCCTGGCCATGGCGGCCGGGTGCGACATGTTCGACCGGGTGTCGTTCCTGGACGACGATGGCGATGTTGAGGCCGATCCCCAGGAGGCCCGCACGCTCCCGCCGCATGTGGCGGGCACGATTGGTGAGCACGCCGTCTTGTACGGCGGGGGAGCCGCCAGCGTGCAGGGCTACGGACTCGTCATTGGCCTGGGCACGAACGGAACGGATGACGTGCCGCCGGGCCTGCGGAAGTACTTCGTTGAGGAACTGCTTCGGCGTGGAATGGGCTCCTACCGTCACGAGACGGAAGAGCTCAAGCCAACGGTGATTCTCGAGGACACCGACACCGCCGTCGTTCTCATGGGTGGCGTCATTCCTCCCGGCGCCCCGGAGGGCACGCGCTTCGACGTGTTCGTCAGCGCCCTGCCCCAGACGGGCACGCGCTCGCTGGATGGCGGGGTCGTGATGCCGGCCGACATGCGCCTGCCGACCGCGGGCGGACGGGCGACGGCCGGGCCGCGCGGCGGCACCAAGGTCTGGGCAGAAGCCGGCGGCCCCGTCTTCGTCAACCCCTTCATCGACGCCACCGACCCCGAGGAAGCACCCAAGCTGCGCGAGGGGCGGATCATCGGCGGGGGGGCGGTCACGCGGGCGCGGCCGATCCGGCTGACCCTTCGCCGCCCGGACTACGCCCGGGCTGACCTCATGCAGAAACGCATCAACGAGCGGTTCGGCGGGATCGAGAAGGTCGCCTTCGCCCGCAACCGCTCCGTCGTCGAAATCGAGGTGCCCCCGAAGTACCGGCACGAGTACGACTACTTCCTGGAATTGGTGCTGCATCTGCCCGTGCGGACCAGTGGGGCGTCGGGCGAATTGCACGCGGCCGAGATCGCCCGAGAAATCCAGAAGCCCGACGCTAACCATCACGAGCTTGCCCTCGTCTGGGAGGCGATGGGCCGGCAGGTCGTGCCGGTGGTCGGCAGCCTGTACACGTCGTCGTCGCCCCACGCGGCCTTCTACGCGGCGCGGGCGGGCCTGCGCCTGGGCGACAGAAAAGCCGCCGACGTGATCATCCACTTCGCTCAACTCGACGATTCGCCCCTGCAGATTCCCGCCATCGAGGAACTCGGGCGGCACGGACGGATCTATCGCGCGGTGGGCGCCCTCCGCCGGCTGCTCGATGCCGAGAACGACCGGGCGCGGGTGGCGGCGTACGAGTCGCTGGCGAAGCTGGGCGACGTGACGGCCGTCCGACGCACACGCGTCGCTGACGACTTCTACGTGGACGAGGTCGCCTCCGAGCGCGACCCCATGATCTACGTCACGCAGACGCGGATGCGGAAGATCGTGCTGTTCGGTCGGGCCATGAAGATCCGCACGCCGATCTTCTTCACCATGCCCGACGACGCGCTGACGGTGAACGCCTTCGAGGGGGAGGAGACGGCGGTCGTGTTCCGCAAGATTCCGCGGACGGGCACGTTCACGCCGTCGCTTCGCCTCGGGACGAGCGTGGCGGACTTCGCGGCCCGGCTTGGGTCCCCGGCGGTTCACGGTATCGACGGCAAGATTCAGGGCCTCAACATGACCTACGGACAGGTCGTTGGCGCGCTGTATCGAATGTGTCAGGGGGGGGACATCCCGGCAAGATTCATCTTGCAGCGATTGCCGGAAGTCTCGAAGATTTACTCAGAGATGGAGCCGGTCGAAGCCGACGAGTTCGTTGAGGATGAGCAGTAGCGCGGCTCGACCGGCGTTTGCGTGCCACGGATCGGCGCGAGGCGCCGCCCTTCGCGGGCTTCGGCGCGGCGTGCGTTAGGGAAGACGCGACAGATGAAACTCAGGAAGCTGATCCTTTCGGGCTTCAAGAGCTTCGCCGACCGCACCGAACTGGAGTTCGACGACGGCGTCAGTTGCATCGTCGGCCCCAACGGATGCGGCAAGAGCAACGTGGTCGATGCCATCAAGTGGGTCTTGGGGGAGCGATCCGCCAAGAGCCTCCGCGGCTCGGAGATGGCGGATGTGATCTTCAACGGCTCGGCCCGTCGCCGCCCGGCGGGCATGGCCGAGGTCACGCTCGTCTTCGAGAATGACCGCGGCGTGCTGACCGTCCCCGGCAGCGAGACGAAACACGAGACCGTCTCGGTCGGCCGCCGCCTGTACCGCTCCGGCGTCAGCGAGTATCTCATCAACAAGGCGCCCAGCCGGCTCAAGGACATCCGCGAGATGTTCATGGACACCGGTGTCGGCGTCGAGGCGTACAGTCTCATTGAGCAGGGGCGTGTGGAGGTGTTCCTGCAGGCCAGCCAGGAGGACCGGCGGAACGTTTTTGACGAGGCGGCCGGCATCAGCAAGTACAAGGCCCGCAAGAGGGAGGCCCTCCGCAAGTTGGATCGCGTCGAGCAGAACGTGTTGCGCCTGAGTGACGTGCTGGCCGAGGTCCAGAAGCGCCTGCGGTCGATCAAGTACCAGGCCGGCAAGGCCCGCAACTACCAGACCTACTCCGAGCGGCTCAAGGAACTGAGGGCGCTGTACTTCCTCGCCCAGTATCACATGCTTTCGCAGCGCCGGGCGGAACTCCAGCACCGCGCGGACGAAGCCAGCGACGCCCTGGCCGGCCTGACCGCGATGATCGACAAGCTGGAGACGTCGCGCACGGCCGCCGAGGTCGAAAGCGTGGACCTGGAGCGGTCCGCCCGGGAGTTGGAGGGGCGGATCGCGGCCCTGGGGGCGCAGATCAGCGCGGCGCAGGAACGGGCGGAGATGCTGAAGGGGCGCGTCGGGGAGTTGGGCGACCAGATTCTCGCGGCCTCGTCGCGGTGCGAGGAGCTCGAGGCGAAGATCGTCGATCACGATCGGCGGGCGCAGGAGCGGCAGTCGGAGCTTGGGGGGCTGGACGCCCGGTTGGCGGAGTTGGCGCGCGCGCACGACGCGGCGCTGGCGGAACATGAGTCCGGCGGGCAGGCGCTTGCGCATCTGCGGGCGCGCCTGGAGGACGAGAAGGCCGGCACCATTGACCTGCTGCGACGGACGGCGCAACTGCACAACCAGATCGAGGCTTCGGGTGTACGGCGCGAGGGCCTGCACGGGCAGCAGAAGCGCCTCAGGAACCGCGCTGACGAAATCGCCGAGGCGCTGCGCACGGCGCTTGAGGATCGCGCCCAGGCCGACGCCAAGCACCGGCAGGCCGCCGAACTCAAGGCCGAGACCCAGAGAAGGCTCGACGAAACGCGCGCCGCGGCGGACGAGTTGTTCGACACCGAGCAGGCGCTGGGGGGGTGGTTGTCGGAATCACGCGAGCGGCGCAGCGCTGTGGAAGGACGCATCGACACACTCAAGGAGTTGCTCGGCCGGCTGGAGGGCGTCGGCGAAGGCACCCGCCGCGTGCTGGAGTCGCACCGGAAAGGCGAACTGGCCTGCCTGCGCGGGATGCTGGGCGACTTTCTCGATACCGATTCCAGGCACGTCCCCGTGGTGGAGGCCGCACTCGCCGGAGCCGACCAGATGCTGCTGGCCGACCGTTTCGACGACGTTCGCGCCGCGGCCGAGACCATCGCCCGCGCCCTCGAGAACGGCGGGGCGGTCGAGATCCTCTGCCTCGATCGCCTGGGAACTCTCTCGTCCGACTTCGACCCCGCATGCTGCCCGCAGGTGCGCGGGCGGGTGATTGACCTCGTTCGCTTCCCCGCCGAACTCGCCCCGGCGGCCTGGCGAATGCTTGGCAGGGCCCTGTTGGTCGAGACGCTGGACGATGCGCGAGACGCCGCGAAGGCTGTGCCGCCCGGCTGGCGGTTCATCACGGCCTCGGGCGAAGTCCTGGAGCCCGACGGGCGCGTCCGGCTCGGCTCGGCGGGCAAGGCCTCCGGCGTGATCGCGCGCCGCAGCGAACTGACCGAACTGACGGCTGAGAAGGAACGACTCGACGAGCGGATCGCGGACCTGACCCGCCGGTACGAATCGACTGAGCAGGAGATCGAGCATCTGGATTCGCTCCAGCAGTCGCTGCGTACGGCCGTGTACGAGGCCAGCGCCGAACAGGTCGAGGCCGAGGGGGCGCTCCGCCGATTCGACGAGCAGATTGACCGCTTCAAGACCGAAGCGCCGCTGGTGGCGGGCGATCTCGATGCCCTGTCGCAGGAGATCGCGGCGGCCGTGGAGGCCGAGGATGTGGCGCGCCGGCAGGCGGAGCAGCTCGAAGCCCGCAACGCGGAGCGCGGGGCGGAAGTGGCCCGGTTGAGCGAGCAGATCACGGCCGCCGAAGGGCGGCAGGGCGAGCTTTCGGCCCGGATGACCGAGCTGAAGGTATCGCTGGCGCAGGTGGAGGAGAAGCGTGCCTCGGTGCGGTCGACGCTGTCGGCGGCGGCGCAGCAGCGCCGCGACATGGCGCAGGCCGTCGAGGCCGGACGGGGGGAGGTGGAACTGGCCCGCAAGCGCCGCGACGAGGCGCAGGAGGGCATCGGCAAGGCGCGGGGCGAGGTGGACGCCCGGTACGCGGAATTGGAGGGGCTGAACAAGGATGCGCTGGACATCGAGGAGTCGCGCAAGGGGCTTCAGGAAAAGCTGGCGAACATCGGGAAGCGGCTGGGCGAGCAGCGGAAGGCGCAGCAGGAGAGGGGCGAGAAGCTCAACGCCGTACGCGTGGAGCTCGGCGAGGTGGACGTTCGCATCGAGGAGTTGATCTCGCGGGCCTCGGACGTAAGCGGCATGAGCCTGGCGGAACTCTACCGCAAATACGAGCACGACGAGCAGCGCGACTGGGACGCGGTGGAAGAGGAGATTCGCGAACTCCGCGGCAAGATCGAGCGCTTGGGCAACGTCAATCTCGACGCCATCGGCGAGCAGGATGAACTGGAACAGCGCCAGGAGTTCCTGGGCAAGCAGCTCGACGACGTGCGCCGGTCGGAACAGCAGCTTCGCGATCTCATCCGCCGCATCAACAAGGAGAGCCGAGAGCGGTTCCTCGAGACGTTCGAGAAGGTGCGGACAAGCTTCCAGGAGTTGTTCCGCAAGCTCTTCGGCGGCGGGCGCGCGGACGTGCTGCTGCTCGACCCGGAGGACGTGCTCGAGAGCGGCATCGAGGTCATGGCCCGCCCGCCCGGGAAGGAGCTGCGGAGCCTGTCGCTGCTTTCGGGCGGCGAGAAGACGATGACGGCGCTGGCGCTGCTGTTCAGCATCTTCAAGACGCGGCCGTCGCCGTTCTGCGTGCTGGACGAGGTGGACGCCGCGCTGGATGAGGCCAACACCGACCGGTTCGGGCGGCTGGTCCGCGAGTTCATCGAGGAGAGCCAGTTCGTGATCATCACGCACGCGAAGCGGACGATGAGCATGGCGAACGTGTTGTACGGCGTGACGATGCCCGAACCGGGGGTGAGCCGGCGGATTTCGGTCCGCTTCGAGGATGTGGGGAGGAAGCTCGACGAGGAGCTCGATCCGGCCGGGGTGTAGCGAGCAAGATTCCTGCCAAGGGGGCAGAAACGCGCTGGGCGGCGGCAGAATTGGCATGACTCGGCGGCCAGCCCGAACCGCTAAGTTTTTATCTAGCAGTATCTAACGAGCATGGCACACCCGTTGCAGAATATGGCCATGCCCGGATAGCGCGCGGGCGAAGCGGAAGTCTGCGCAACGCCCGGGGAAAGGAAGTGAGTGAGCTATGGCGTCGAAGAAGATCATCGGAATTGACCTGGGCACCACGAACAGCGTCGTCTCGATAATGGAGGCCGCCGAGCCCAAGGTGCTCATTAATCAGCAGGGCAGCCGCATCACGCCGTCAGTGGTTGGCTTCACGGACAAGGGCGAGCGGCTCATCGGCCAGCCCGCGCGGCACCAGCAGGTGACCAACCCCAAGAACACGGTGTTCTCCATCAAGCGGTTCATGGGGCGGCGGCACCGTGAGGTGCAGGAAGAGGAGAAGCAGGTTCCGTACGAGGTGGTGGGCGGCCCGGAGGAACTCGTCAAGGTGGGTGTCCGCGGCAAGTCGTACACGCCGCAGGAAATCAGCGCGATGATCCTGCAGGACCTCAAGAAGACCGCGGAGGACTACCTCGGCGACTCCATCGATCGCGCCGTCATCACGGTGCCCGCGTATTTCAACGACTCGCAGCGGACTGCTACCAAGGAGGCCGGTGAGATTGCCGGGCTCAAGGTCGAGCGCATCATCAACGAGCCCACGGCGGCCGCGCTGGCCTATGGACTCGACCGAAAGACCAACGAGAAGGTCGCGGTCTTCGACTTCGGCGGCGGCACGTTTGACGTCTCGATTCTGGACATCGGCGACAATGTGTTCGAGGTTCTCTCGACCAACGGCAACACGCACCTCGGCGGGGACGACCTCGACGAGATCCTGATTAACCACATCGCCGACGAGTTCAAGCGGACCGAGGGCATCGATTTGCGGAAGGACGCGATGGCGCTCCAGCGGCTCAAGGAAGCCGCCGAAAAGGCCAAGTGCGAACTCTCGACGGCGATGGAGGCCAACATCAACCTGCCGTTCATCACCGCCACGCAGGAAGGCCCCAAGCACCTGACGATGACGCTGACCCGGGCGAAGTTCGAGCAGCTCTGCGAGCCGGTGTTCGACCGGTTGGTGGGCCCGTGCAAGCAGGCGCTGTCGGACGCCAAGCTGACGGCCGACGACATCGATGAGATCGTGCTGGTCGGCGGCTCGACGCGCATCCCGAAGGTCCGTCAGATCACCAAGGACATCTTCGGGAAGGAGCCCAACAAGAGCGTCAACCCGGACGAGGTGGTGTCGATCGGGGCGGCGATCCAGGGCGCGATCCTCGCCGGCGAAGTTGAGGAGCAGATGGTGCTGCTCGACGTGACGCCGCTGTCGCTGGGCGTGGAGACGCTCGGCGGCGTGATGACCAAGCTGATCGAGCGGAACACGACGATCCCGACGGAGAAGAAGGAGATCTTCTCCACGGCGGCCGACAGCCAGACCGAGGTGACCATCCACGTGCTGCAGGGCGAGCGCGAGTTCGCCACCGACAACCGCACGCTCGGGCGATTCAACCTGACGGGCATCCCGCCGGCGCCGCGGGGCGTTCCGCAGATCGAGGTGACGTTCGCCATCGACGCCAACGGCATCCTGAACGTGAAGGCGAAGGATATGGCGACGGGCAAGGAGCAGACCATCGAGATCAAGGGCTCGTCGGGCCTCGAGCAGGGCGAGATCGACAAGATGAAGCAGGATGCCGAGGCCCACGCCGAGGAAGACAAGAAGCGGCGCGAGCTGGTGGACCTGCGGAACCAGGCCGACGCCATGGCGTATCAGATGGAGAAGATGCTCAAGGACCAGGGCGACAAGGTACCCGCGTCCGATCGCAGCAACATCGAGACGGCGATCTCCGCCCTGCGCGAGGCGCTCAAGGGCGACGAGGCGGAGGCCATCAAGCGGGCCATGGGCAATCTGGAGCAGGCGTCGCACAGCGTGGCCGAGCAGATGTACAAGGCGGCGGCCGAGCAGCAGGAACAGCCCGCGGGCGCCGCCCCCGGCCCGGAGGCCGACGGGGAGGCCGGCGGCTCGCAGGGCGAGCAGGGCGGCGGCGGTGGAGACGACGTCATCGACGCCGAGTACGAAGTGAAAGAGTGACCCATTGCGCATTCGGGATGCCGGATTTCGGGTGGAGAGCTTCAGGGCCGGGCGTTCGCTGAGCGCCGCGGCCCTGTTGGCCCTCGCGGGGGCGGTACTGGGTGGATGCGAACCGGCACAGCCGTACGTGACGAGCGCCCGGCTGGAGCGCGGGCTTGTCATCGTGTTACCCGGCGTGGAGGGGTGCAGCCCGTTCAACGCGGCCATCTGCGAGGGGCTCGACGCCGGCGGCGTCAAGTACGCCATCGAGCTGTGCGACTGGACGGCGCCCTGGGGTCCGTTGGCGAACCTCCGCGCCGAGGGGCGCAACCGGCGGCAGGCGAAGGACCTCGCCGCGCGGGTGACGGCCTACGCGCTGCGATACCCCGAGAACCCGGTCGTCCTCGTCGGTCAGAGCGGCGGCGGTGCCATCGCCGTCTGGGCGGCCGAGGCCCTGCCGCCCGGCGGGCGAATCGACGGCGCCATCCTGCTCGCGCCATCGCTGTCGCCGGGCTACCGGCTGGATGGGGCGCTCGAGAACTGCGGCCGAGGCATCGTCAACTTCCGCTCGCCGCGGGACGTGGTGTTCCTCGGCTTGGGTACGATGATCGCCGGGACGATGGACGGCGAGCACGCTTCGTCGGCCGGGCGCGTGGGGTTCGACCTGCCGCCCGTTGGCGGCCCGCGGGACGACGCCTACGCGAAGTTCCACCAGGTCGTCTGGCACGAGCGGATGGGCGACTCAGCGAACCCCGGCATGCACGTGACGAGCGGGGCGAAGCAGTTCGTCTCGGACTACGTCGTGCCGCTGGTGCTCGCCCGCCAGTGGGACAAGCGGCTGATCGACACGGTCGTCCGCGATCTGCCGACGACGGCGCCCGCCGCCGATTGAACTCTCCACGTCGCGGCCGTCCGGAGGCCCGGATTTCCTCGATTCGAACCGGCTCCCGCGGTGTTCACTACGAAACGGACTCTTGGATTGCGCGCCCCTCGGACACGGAGTCGAGGTGATGAATGCATAATGCGGCTTGGTTTGCGTTGGCGATGCTTGCCGTTCCGGTGTTCGCGGGGGCCCGCGGCACGGGGGCGGGAGCATTCCAGGAGGCCAGGCAGGTCCGGGAACTGCTCGGCGAGGACTTTGACGGAGCGAAGCTGGCCATCCGGCACAACCGGCGCATCGGTCAGCTCAACCTGAAGACGGGGCAGTTCACGGAGCTGGTGACGCCCGGCCGCGACAAGAAGTTCTGGGGTACGAGCGGCCCGCGCTGGTCGCCCGACGGCACGCTGATCCTCTATGCGTATGGAGGCAGGGCATACGTGATGCGCGAGGACGGCTCGGACCACCGTCGCGTGCTCGAGCACGTCGAACGCCTGCACAGCCCGAACTGGTGGCTCGACCCGAAGGCCGGGGAACTGTGCTACACGTACAAGGACAACGACGGCAAGCACTCGTACGGCAGGCACAAGGGCGTCGGCCGTACGTGGCTCCACCGGCCGCGGAGCCGAAAAACCGTGAAGCTCGCCGACTTCCCCTGCGACGGGCAACTCAGCTTCGACGGCACGCACCTCACCGAGGCCTACGGCGGTTGCCTAATCCTCGACGTGCCGAAAGGCAAGGTCCACGTGGTGTACGGCGGCCGGCAGTCGTGCAACTCCTCGACCAGCCCCGACAACACGTACCGCATCATGCACCTCTACCTGCCGCACCGGTACTTCGGCATCCGCAGCAAGTTCGACAAGGAGCTGTGGAAGATTCCGCACCCCAAGGGCAGCGACGAGTGGCAGGGGCCGCGCTGGTCGAATCACACCGACTTCGCCACGTGCATGGCCAAATACGGTGACGTGTACAAGCCGTCGATCATTCGAATCTCCGACAAGAAGGTTGTCGTGCTCAAGAGCCTCGGCGGCAGTTGGGGCGTATCGCACCTGTTCCTGTCGTCGGCCGCGAGGAAGGTGGGGGGCCCCGCGACCGCCCAGGAAGCGAGTGATCGGCCCCCCGAATGGGCTCGGCAGAAGCTGAAAGAGGCGGCCGCCGACGAGGACGCCCTGCGCGCGGCCGCGACGTATCGGGAGGTGGCGGAGCACTTCGCCGATCACGAACTCGGCCGGCAGGCGGAGAAGGCCCTGGCGGCGGCGGCGTTCCGACGGAAGCTGGCCGCGGCGAAGGAACTTGAGCGCCTGGAAGCGCTCGCCGAGCGGCTGGTGGAGGTCCAGGGCGCCAAGCCACGCCACGATGACAGCCGTTTCCGCGAACGCAACCATGCCGTGCTCGCGCGGATGGTGGAACTGGCCGCCAAGCTGCAGGAGCAATTCGCCCAGACGCCGGCCGCGAAGCGGGCCGCGAGTATCCAGGAGCGGTACGCCCTCCCGGATAAGACGGCCGGCCCGGGCAACGACAAACTCACCGTCCTCGCCACGATCGAAGCTGTCTCGAAGGTGCCGGACCCGCAGACGAAGCTGTACCCCGACCTGGTTACGTACATCCGCTACCGAGTGGACAGGGTGCTTGAGGGCGACTACGACGGCAAGCGGATCATCGTCGTGCACTGGGGGTTCCGTGAGGACGGCCTTCGCCCGGCGGCCGGCTACAAGCCGGGCATGCGGCAGGAGCTCACCGTGGACCTGTTCGACGCCCACGAAGAACTCCAGACCGTCAACGCCGCCACGGATGCCAACGACATCGCCCTCATCCCGTACTGGGCGCTATCGGTCACGGGCGGCTAGAATCGTGCCATGGCCAGGCGGAACGGCATGCGAGCCGAGCGCCGCGCAACGCCCAAGAGAATGCGCGAGATTCTCGCCCGGCTGCGTCGCACGTACGGCCGGCGCCGCCGGCGGCGCGACGGCACGGGTGTCGATACGCTCGTGGGGACCATCCTGTCGCAGAACACCTCGGGCGCGAACAGCTCGGCGGGATTCCGCCGGCTGAAGGAGCGCTTCGCCTCGTGGGACGCGGCCGCGGACGCCCCCGTGCGCGAGATTGAGCGATGCATTCGCGTCAGCGGCCTCGGCCGCCTCAAGGCGCCGCGCATCCGCCGCATCCTGCGGGCGATCCGCGAGGAGCGCGGGCGGATCAGCATCGAGTTCCTTCGTCGCCGGGCTCCGGACAAGGCGTACGATTACCTGCGGCAGTTCCCAGGCGTCGGCCCCAAGACCGCCCTGTGCGTGCTGCTGTTCTCATTCGGCATGCCTGTCTTCCCCGTCGATACCCATATCCACCGCATCGCCCGGCGGCTTGGGCTCGTCGGCCCGAGCGTCACGGCCGGGCGGGCCCACGAGGCGCTCACGCCGCGCATCGCCCCGGACGACCGCTACGAGATGCACGTGTTGCTGATCGCCCACGGCCGGCAGACCTGCCGCGCCCAACGCCCGCGCTGCGGCGAATGCCACCTGCTCTCGCTCTGCCCCCACGGCCAGCGGGTGGCAGCCACAAGCCAGGAGCCCGCAGGGCGATAGCTTGTGGGTATTCGCGGCCGCACCCGCAAGCGTGTCCTCAACCGCGTTGAGCCCACGCCTGAGGGTGCTCCCCCCGCGGTCTCTGAGCTCGCCGCACCTCTGTGGTCAATCGCCTGCTGCGGCGGCCTTGCGGCGGATGGACAGGATCGTTACCGGTTTGGCCGGCTTGCCGCGGGCGTCGGCCTTGACCTTTGAGATCCTGTCCGCCACGTCCATGCCCGACGTCACCCGTCCGAACACCGTGTGCTTGCCCGTCAGCCAAGGCGTGTCCACGACGTTGATGAAGAACTGCGAGCCGTTCGTGTTCGGGCCGCTGTTGGCCATCGCCAGCACGCCGCGGTTCGGTGGATGCGACTTCAGCGACTCGTCATACGCGTAGCCGAGGTTCTCGTACGCCTGCTTGAGTGTCAGGGCCTTCAGGCGCTTCGTGACTTCGTCCGACCGCTTGTCCAGCTCCTCCTGCGATTCGATGTCCATTGCCCCCAGCAGCGGAGCGACGACCGTCCGGTCCCAGTCTTCTCGCGTGCGAACCCCCAACCACGGATGCGGGGATTCGCCGTCGGGCAGCGCCTTTTCCTTGTGCAGCCCGAGCGACTTCGCGTTGATCTCATCCCCGAAGCGGTAACCGGGTTCGCCCGTCCCCGTTCCCAGCGGGCAGCCGCCCTGGATCATGAAGTTCGGGATGACGCGGTGAAAGGTCAGGCCGTCGTAGAACGGCCGCTTGACCTGCTCGCCGGTCTTTGGGTCCTTGAATTCCTTCCTGCCCGACGCGAGCCCCAGGAAGTTCGCCACCGTCTTGGGCGCCGAGTCGGCGAACAGCTCCGCCTCGATGTCGCCCATCGACGTGCGGATGAGGACGATCGGGCGCTGGGACGGCCGCGTTGCGGGCTCGGGGGGCGAGGTGGCAGGCTGCGTCGCGGGCGGCTCGTCCGCCGACGTCTCGGCCGTCTTCATCGCGGCGATCAGGACGAGGGCCGCGGCAATCCAGGCGATACGAATCATTCTCCTATGCTCCTGTTTGGGGTTTCCGGCGGACCGCGCCGCAGCCGGCGCGGCTACTCCCCCAGGATGTCCTCGAGGTGCTTCTGATGATCGAGAATCCAGCGGACTTTGCGCTGGATCATCTGGAGGAACGGGAACCCTTCGAACTGGCCGAAGCTCCCGGTGATGGCGATGGGCAGGACGGCCTCGGCGATCATCGCCTCGCACATGAGCGGCGGGACCACGTGCAGTTCCGCCTTCGAGATCACGTTGACGGAGTCGTAGCCCAGCAGGAAGCGTTTGAAGCGGGACTCGTCGATGTTTTCCGGCCAGCGGGACGGGTCGTCCGTGCCGCCGAGGATCGAGAACTGGAGCGAGCCGTTGGCGATATCGATCACCCGCTGCTGTTGGCGCGCCGAGTCGTAGTCGATGACCGCGACCACGTGGCGCTCGCGGAACAGCATGTTCCCGGGGTGCCAGTCGCCGTGGACGATCTGCCGGCCCCATTCCTTCAGGCCGGCCTTGTTCACCCGCTTGGCGCACTCCACGTAGGCGCCCTCGAGGTCTTTGACGGCGCCCGCGAGCACTTCCTTCGTCGGGCGGGCCTCCTCAGGCAGCTTCCGGACGGTATTGCCGACGGCCTGGTGGATGGCCTTGGAGCCGTGGTAGCTGCCGGTCGGGGGGGTGTAGCTGCCGGAGAAGCCGTTCATCAGCTTGTGGTACAGGGCGAGAATCTTGCCGGCGTTGTACGTCGCGTCGAGCGATCCATCGTATCCCTCGCCGCGAATGAACTCGAACAACTCATAGACGTACGGCTCGCGAACCAGCATCGAGTTGTTCTCGTTTCGCGTGCCCGTCAGATGGGGCAGCGGGAAGTTCTGCCCTGCCAGGCGCAGCTGGATCTCGTGCGTGAAGACGATCTTCTTGAGCCCCTCCGGCGTGGTCGTGCGCCGCTTCAACAGGAAACGCCCCCGCTCGCAGTCCACCGCGACCTTGGGGGCCTTCCGCGACCCGCGCACGAACTCCCGGATGCTGCGGATGGCGCCAAGGTCGTAATGGCTCAGCACAATCGCCAACTCTTCGGCGCCGAACTTTTCGCGATCTTCCACCATTCCTGCCTACGGTGAGGGGAACCTGAGGCAACGCAAGATGATACGGTGTTCGCGGTGTTTGTCAAAGCCCGCGGTGCATTCGGCGGGGCGGGCGGGCTTGGCCCGGCACCGGGCCGGCCGATATAATCGCGGCCGGCATGAGAATTACCATCACCGCCGACCTGCACTACGACATCGCCCGGTCGCGGCCGGGCGCCGAGCAGCTCGCCCGTCGCGCCTGCGCGCTGGGCGGCGACGCCTTGGTGCTCGTGGGCGACACGGCCGGGGCCGACCTGTCCGTCCTGCGCGATTGTCTCCGCCTGTTCGCCGGGTTCCCAGGGCGGAAGCTGCTCGTCCCGGGCAATCACTGCCTGTGGTGCGCGGGCGAGGAGACATCGCTCGACCGCTACGAGCGGCTGATCCCTGAGGCCGCGGCCCAGGAGGGCTTCTCGGTGCTCGACCACGAGCCCGCGACGCTCGACGGCGTCGGGCTGGCTGGCTCCGTGGGCTGGTACGATTACTCGATGCGGGACGAATCGCTGGGCATTCCCGAGGCGTTCTACGAGCGGAAGCTCTCGCCTGGAGCGGCGGAGCACCTCGGAGGGCACGAGGACCTGCTCGAGGCGCACCGCGACGAGTTGACCGAACGCCATCTCTCGCTCGGTGCCCGATGGATGGACGGCGCACGCGTCCGGCTGGGCATGTCCGATGCGGCGTTTTCCGAGCGGCTGGCCGACCGGCTCCGCGGGCAACTCGAGCGGCTCGCCCCGCGCGTGGAGCGCATCGTCGCGTTCATGCACCATCTGCCGTTCCGCGAGCTGGTGCCGAAGGACCGGCCCGACCGGTTCGCGTTCGCGGCCGCGTACATGGGCTCGCCGCGCCTCGGCCGCGTCCTGCTCGACTGCCCCAAGGTGACCGACGTCTTCTGCGGGCACTCCCACTGGGCGGGGCGGTGGCGGATTGGGCGGCTGAACGTGGTCAACGTCGGCAGCACGTACCGCCACAAGAAGCTGGAGGTTCTGGAGCTGCCCGGCGGCGAGCACGGGGCGTGGGAGCGGATGGCCGACGCCCGCGAGAAGCTGACCTGCAAGGAGGCCGCCCGTTGAGACGAGTCATCGCGACGGTGTTGTTGCTGTCCGCCGCTGCGGGCAACGCGCAGGATGCCACGACGCGACCGGCTGACGCGCCGAAGCCGGACAACCCGCGCGTGACGCCGGTGGTGCTGGCGTACCGCAAGGCCCGCCCGGCCGTGGTGAACATCTCGGCGGATCGCGTGGTGACGGCGCGGTACGGGTTTGGCGGGTTCCGGGGCGACCCGTTCGGAGAGGTTTTCCCGTTCCCGGACGTGTTCTCGCGTCCGGTGCCGGTCAAGAGCATCGGCAGCGGGTTCATCATTCACCCGCGCGGGTACGCGGTTACCAACGCCCACGTGGTGAGCCGCGCTCAGCGGATTTCAGTTACCACGCCGGACGGGGAGGAGTACGCCGCCCGCGTGATCAGCGCCGATCCGGAGAACGACCTCGCGGTGCTGAAGGTCAAGCTGCCCGAGGGCGAGACGTTGCCGCACCTGCCGCTGGGGGGCAGCGACGACCTGATGGTCGGCGAGACCGTCATCGCCATCGGCAACCCGATGGGCTACGCCAACACGCTGACCACGGGCGTGATCAGCGGCATCGACCGCACGCTGGCCTTCCGCGGCGGCGTGCGGTTCACCGGCATCATCCAGACCGACGCGCCCATCAACCCGGGCAACAGCGGCGGGCCGCTGCTGAATATCCGCGGCGAACTCATCGGCGTGACCACGGCCATCCGCGGCGACGCGCAGAACATCGGCTTCGCCATCCCTGTCGATGCGCTCGCCCGCGAGCTGAGCGCGCTGCTGGACTTCGAGCGGATCAACCGCGTGGTCTTCGGCGCGTCCGTCATCCAGCGACACCTCAACGACGGAGACGCCGTCTTCGTCGAGAAGGTCCGCCCCGGCTCGCCCGCCGACGGGAAGCTCCGCCCGGGCGACCGCATCCTTGCCCTTAACGGCCTGGCCGTCCGGCAGATCCCCGAGTTCACCTGTGCCATGCTCGAGGTCGAGCCCGGCCGCGACGTCCGCCTGACCTGCGTTCGCGGCGGCAAGCGGGTGCGGGTCACGGTGCCGGTGCTCGCCCGGCCCAAGCCCGACGGCAAGGCGCTCGCCCGGGCGCTGTTCGGCCTGACGATGCGGCCGATCACGCGGCAGCTCGCCCGCGACCTTCGGCTGCCGGTCGATAAGGGCCTGCTCGTCGTCGGGGTGGACGTCGGCTCGCCCGCCCACAAGCTTGGCCTCGCCCTCAAGGACGTCCTGTTCCAGGTGGATCGGTACTACCTGACCGACCTGGATGACTTGGGCGCGGCGCTGGAGGAGGTGCGGCCGGGAGACGTCTTGCGGCTCGGAATCGTCCGTGGCAACGAGGCGATCTGGGCGCCGCTGCGCACCCGCAAGCCCCCCGCGACGCGCCCGGCCGCGTTGCCGGAGCAGGGGACTGAGCCGTGAAGGTCGTCATCGCGCCCGACTCGTTCAAGGAAAGCCTCGCGGCTGCCGACGTGGCGAGCGCGCTGGCGGCCGGCGTCCTTCAGGCCCGTCCCGACGCCCGCATCGACCTGTGCCCGATGGCCGACGGCGGCGAAGGCACGGTGGCGGCGATGGTGGCCGCGACGGGCGGGCGGCTGGTGACGGCCGACGTGTTCGGGCCGCTGGGCGCACCGCTGCGGGCGCAGTTCGGCCTGCTCGGGCGGCGCGCGGGGGCGGGCCTGCCCGGCGAGGTGGGGCTGTCGGGGGCGCTCGCGAGCGACGGCGACGAGCCGTCGGGCGAGCCGACGGCGGCGGTCATCGAGATGGCGGCCGCGTCGGGGCTCGCCCTCGTACCTGAGGACCAGCGCGACCCGCGGCAGACCACCACGTATGGCACCGGACAGCTCCTGCTGGCGGCGCTCGAGGCGGGCGTTCGCGACATCGTCATGGGCATCGGCGGCTCGGCGACGGTTGATGGCGGCGCCGGGTGCGCGCAGGCGCTGGGCGTCGCGTTCACGGACGCGAAGGGACAGCCCTGCGTGTGCGGGCTCGCCGGCGGGGGCCTGGCGGACGTGGCGGATTTCGATCTCGCCGGGCGCGACCCGCGCGTCGCGGAGTCGCGAATCCGCGTCGCCTGCGACGTGACGAACCCGCTGCTCGGCCCCGAGGGCGCCGCCCGTGTCTATGCCCCGCAGAAGGGCGCCACGCCCGAGGTCGTCGAAGTGCTCGAGGCGAACCTCGCCCGCCTCGCCGACCGGATCCGCCGCAAGACCGGCCTCGACGTGGCGACCGTCCCCGGCGCGGGGGCGGCCGGCGGGCTCGGGGCGGGGCTCATCGCTTTCGCCGGGGCATCGCTTTGCCGCGGGGTGCAGCTCGTCGCTGAGGCCGTCCGCCTGCGCGACCGGCTCACCGGCGCCGATCTGTGCCTGACGGGCGAGGGTCGGCTCGACGCCCAAACCGCCCACGGCAAGGCGGCGTTCGGCGTCGCGGAGATCGCCCGGGCGGCCGGCGTGCCGTGCGTGTGCATTCCCGGCGTGGCCGCCGTCGACGCCCCTGCGGGGGCCTTCGCGGGCGTTCGGCCCCTCGTGGCCGGCGAGGTCACACCGCGGCTCGCCCTCCAGCACCCCGCCATGCTGCTCAGGCAGCGGGCGGCTGAGGCCGTCACCGAGCTTGCCGGATGACGCGGCGCGTGCTATCCTCCGCAATTCGCTCGTCGAAAGACCGGCCATGGATTTTTTCGAATACAAGAACGGTGCGCTGCATTGCGAGGACGTCGCCGTTGCCGACGTCGCCCGCGAGGTCGGCACGCCGGCATACGTCTATTCGGTGGCCACGCTACGCGGGCACTACCGCCGTTTCGCCGAGGCGTTCGCCGAGCTTCAGCCGACGATCTGCTTCTCCATCAAGGCCCTGGCAAACGTACAGATCCTGAGGCTCCTCGCGGCCGAGGGCGCGGGGTTTGACGTCGTCTCCGGCGGGGAGATCGCCCGCGCGCAAGCCGCGGGGGCGGACCTTAGTAAGGTGGCCTTCGCCGGCGTGGCGAAGACGGACCGCGAGATCAACGAGGCGCTGTCGGCCGGCGTCGGCCTGTTCAACGTCGAGAGCGAAGCCGAGTTTGAGAACCTCTCGCGCCTCACGGCCGCGGCGGGGGCGAAGGCCCGCGCGGCGCTTCGCATCAATCCGGACGTGTTCGACCCGAAGACGCACCGCTACACGGTGACCGGCAGGAAGGAGACGAAGTTCGGCGTCGATATCGACCGGGCGGAGGCGTTCTTCGAGCGGTTCGCCGGCGACGCGAACGTGACGCTCGACGGCATCGATCTGCACATCGGCTCGCCGATCTACTCGGCCGAGCCGTACGTCGCCGCCCTCGGGAAGGCGATCGAGCTGATCGACGCGCTGGCCGCGAAGGGCGTCGACATCCGCCTGCTCGACATCGGCGGGGGATACGCCGCCGACTACGAGGCCGGCGCGAGCCCGCTGGCGGCCGACTACGCCCGAGACATCGTGCCGCTGCTTCGCGGGCGCGGGCTTGAAGTCATCCTCGAGCCCGGTCGGCAGATCGCCTGTAACGCGGGCGTCCTGCTCACCCGCGTGCTCTACACGAAGCGCGGCGGCGAGCGGACGTTCGTCATCGTCGATGGGGCGATGACGGACCTGATCCGTCCGGCGCTCTATGACGCCGAGCACTTCGTCTGGCCGGCAGTTCTGAGCGAGGGCGAGACGCCGCCCGAGCGGCGCATCGACTTCGCGGCGCCCGGCGGCGCGAAGGTCGACGTCGTCGGCGGCGTGTGCGAGTCGTCGGACTTCCTCGCGAAGGACCGCGTGCTGCCGGCCGTGCGGCGCGGCGACCTGCTGAGCGTGTTCTCGGCCGGGGCGTACGGCTTCGTTATGGCCAGCCAGTACAACGCCCGCCCGCGCCCGGCCGAGGTGCTCGTCGAGGGCGACGCGTGGCGCACCATCCGCCGCCGCGAGACGTACGACGACCTCCTCGCCGCCGAACTCGACGTCTGACCCGCCCGGCGACGGAAGTTCATCCGCAGACCATAGGAATTCCGCGAACGGATCCGCCCTGCACCGGTCGGCCGGGGGCTCCACGGACGCTCAGGGAAGATTTGTCCGGGAAAGGCGCGATTGGCGTCGGAGGGGGCGTAGAATATGAATGTCCCCGTAAACGGCGGGTCCCCCCTCCCGCCGATATGGCGCGGTCGGCTGTTCTCCCCCGGCAGCCGGCCGTGCTTTTCTGCGCGGTCCGGGAATCACCCAAGACAGAACACGCAGGCTTCTGGGCCGCTGCGCACGTGGTATCCATCTCCGCAAATCGGGCGGGGTGCCACGGGTCGCTCGCAACCCGTGCGGGAAGGGCCGAGACCGCGCGAACCACGTCCCTAATGCGGGAGTAGCTAGGTGCTGCCAGCGCTCACCGCTTGCGAGCAAGCGGTGGCACCCAGAGGTACCCAGAACAACGGTCCCCCGTTAGAGTCACCCCTTCGTCAGCGAGAGGGCGTCGCCATCGGAGATCTGCCCGAGAATCGACGGGTCGCCGACCACCCGCCCGAGCGGATTGACCTCGCTCGCGGCCCGCGGTTTGCCGTCGGGGCCGCTGGCGGGCGTCCGCCCGTAAAACAGGCACATCGCGTCGCCCGTCGGCCAGTAGCCCGCCTCGCCCACGGCCATCTCGGCCCGAGCCCCCTCCGCCAGCTCCAGCGACAGCCTCACGTCGAAGTACACCTCCTCCCCCCAGGTGTTGGCCCTCGCCTCAATCGGCAGGGCGTCATAGATGGCGGCCGCACACGCGGAGTCGTTCAATTCCACGTCCACGGCTATGTCCTTCGACTCAACATGCACAGTCTTGCTTATGGGGGCCTCCCGGTCGGGGCAGCAGGTTCACGAAATCGGCCTGGCGGCCAGGCAGATCAGCCGGGCCTCGCCGCTGTTGATGAGGCGGTGCGGTTCCTCGGGGCCGGTGTGGATGAACGCGCCCGCCGTCAGGTCGAAGCCCTCCCCGTCGCGGGCCATCCTGGCCCGCCCGGTGACCACGTAGTACGCACAGGGCCCTGCGGCGTCGATCTCCTGCTCCGGCTCAAGGCAGAGCATCTCAAACAGCATTCCGTCGCCCCGGAACAACTGCACCCGCTGAGGTCGGGCCGCCGAGAAGCGGACCCTCCCGATGGCGTTCTCGATGTCCATGCGTCACCTCATCGGCGGCGGGCCCGCGCTTACGGGTGGGGCGGCAAGTCGCTACAATGACCCCGTCGCCGGTCTCTGAGCGATTGGCGTGTGAACCATGAGTCGCGCCGCCATTCAGACGATTATAGGCGGCCGCCCGCGAGCAAACCGTGAAGCTTGCATTGGCCCAGCTCAATCCGATCGTCGGGGACCTGCCCGGCAACCGCGAGCGAATCGCGGCGACCATCGCGCGCGCTGAGGAGCAGGGGGTGGATCTGGCCGTCTTCCCCGAGCTGTCGGTGGCCGGCTATCCGCCGCGTGACCTCGTCCGCAAGCAGCAGTTTGTGCGGGATAGTGTCGCGGCCGTCGAATGGCTCGCCGAGCGCTGCCGCCGGACGGCGGCGCTGGTGGGGTTCGTGCGGCCGACGCCGGGCGGACAGGGACGCCCGCTGCAGAACGCGGCCGCGCTGCTGGCGGGCGGCAAGGTACAGAGCGTCCACGTCAAGACACTGCTGCCGACGTACGACGTGTTCGACGAGACGCGGTACTTCGAGCCGGGTGACGCACCGGCGTGCTTCGAGGTCGCCGGAACGCGCGTGGGGCTGACGATTTGCGAGGATTTGTGGGACGCCGAGGCGTTGGGGCGGCGGCTGTACGGCGAGGACCCGGTCGCGCGGCTGACGGGGCAGAGGGCGGAGTTGATCGTCAACATGGCCGCCAGCCCGTTCCAGCTCGGCAAGCCGGCCCAGCGTGAAGACCTGCTGCGGCGGCGGGCGAAGCGAAGCGGCGCGGGCATCGTGTACGTTAACCAGGTCGGCGGCAACGACGAGTTGATCTTCGACGGGGGCAGTTGCGTGGTCGGAGCCGACGGCGCGCTGCTGGCGCGGGCGGCGAGCTTCGCCGAGGATTTGCTGATCGTCGGTCTCGAAGCCGGCGAGCAGCGGCGCGAGGAGCCGGGCGAGGAAATCGCCCAGCTTGCCGCAGCCCTTAGGCTTGGCCTGCGGGATTACGTCCGCAAGTGTGGTTTTTCCAGCGTGGTGCTGGGCCTGTCGGGCGGCGTTGATTCGGCCGTCGTCGCGGCGCTCGCCGCGGACGCTATCGGTCCGGGGAACGTGCACGCGCTGGCGATGCCGGGGCGCTACAGCGCCCCGCACAGCCTCGAGGACGCCGAGCGGCTGGCGGAGAACGTGGGGCTGCGGCTGCGGACGCTCTCCATCGAGACGTTGCACGCGGCGTACGAGGCGGCGCTGTCGGAGGCGCTGGCGGGCGGCGACGCCGGCACAACGTACGAGAACGTGCAGGCCCGGATCCGCGGGGCGATCGTGATGGCCGTCAGCAACGCGTTCGCCCACCTGCCGCTGGCGACAGGCAACAAGTCGGAACTCTCGACCGGCTACTGCACGCTGTACGGCGACATGTGCGGCGGGCTGGCCCCCATCGGCGACGTGCTCAAGACGACCGTGTATGAGCTCGGCCGACACCTCAACGTCGAAGCCGGCTTTGACCGCATCCCCGAACGCACGCTCACGCGCGCCCCGAGCGCGGAACTCAAGCCCGACCAGGTGGACCAGGACAAGCTGCCCCCGTACGACGTGCTCGACCCCATCCTCGCACGGTACATCGAGGGCGACGCCACGGCCGAGGCGATCATCGAGCAGGGCTTCGACGCCGACACCGTCCGGAAGGTCGTTCGCATGGTCGACGTCGCCGAGTACAAGCGCAAGCAGGCCGCGCCCGTGCTCAAGGTCACGTCGCGAGCGTTCGGTTCCGGGCGGCGCATGCCCATCGCGCAGGCCTACCGGCCGCGGGAGGGCGGCTGACGTGAAGGTCCGTTGCGGACAGTGCGGCACGATGTTCGAGGCCGACCCCGACGCCGGCGCGACCGCCGCATGCCCCGAGTGCAGCCACGAAGTGCCCATCCCCCGGCTGGACGATGAAACACTGGCGGTCGCGTCGGCGGTCCTGAGGGCCGACGAAGGCTTCGCGGAACTGGCGCGCAAGGGACTAGGCAGGAAGATCCACGTCACGTGCGGCTCGTGTGGCAAGCAGCTGACGGTGGGGGCGCGTCTGGCGGGAAAGCGCGGGCGCTGCCCCGCGTGTCGGGGGCGGATCCAGATTCCCTATCCCGAGGAAGAGGAAGAGCTGGACCTGCCGTACCTGCCGGAGGCGGAGCCGGGGGCGGGCGGTCTGGACGTGACGCACGCGGACCGTGCGGACGCCCACTGGCAGGAGGCCGCCGAGTCGGAACAGCTCGACGAGATCGAGATCATCGAAGGCATGGAGCCGCGGATGAAGGCGCTGCTGATCACCGGCGGCGTGGTGGCCGTGGGGCTCGCGATCGGGCTGTGGGTCGGCCTGCTGGCGGGTCCGCGCAAGCGGCCGACAGATTCCGCCGCCGTCTCCGCGGCGCCGGGCGACGGCGAGCCGAGCACGCTCACGCCGACACGACCTCAGGGCAATGGCGGCGGGTCTCCCACGCGCCCGACCCCGCCGCGGACGCGCCCCGCCCCGCCCGTGGGCAATGGCGCGCCCGTTCCGCTCCCCGTGCCGCCGGTCGCCGCGCAGCCCGTCTGCCAGGTGCGACGGTCCGCCATCGATCTGTTCGCATCCGAGGGGTACTTCGCCGCCGAGCCGGGCAAGCTGTATCTGAAGGTCACGGCCGAGGTGAAAGCCGGCGACGAGCCGCTGGCGTTTGCCTCGCACGGGCCCGACGTGACGATCGAGCTGGGGGGCAAATCGGTAGAGTCGCTCGGCCTGGAGACGGGCGGGGCGCCGTTCGCCGGGCCGGTGCGCCGGCGGGACATCCGCCTGGGCGCGAGCGAGAGGGGCACGTTCACGTTCTTGTTCCTCGTGCCGGCCGAGCGGCAGATGGGCGTGCTCAAGATCGACGGACTCCAGGACGCCACGGTCGGCTGGCTCGACGTGCCGGCCGCCCCGGAGGAGGCCACGGTCCTCGGCACGTACGCCGAGCGCCCGCCGCGCAACCTCGAGCCGCTGCTTCGCGACCCGGTGATGGCGGCCGTGCAGGCGGCGGCCGAGCAGACGCTCGTCGTGCGCCGCGCTCGCGGTAAGGTCCAGGTGCGCATCCCACAGGCCGGCGTGGGCGGCCCGGCGCAGGCCGCCGGCGGGGGGCTCTACACGCTCGTGCTGTGCCACGGCGACGACCGCTTGCCCTGCAAGCTGCGGTTCGCGGACGCGGGGCGGCGGGCGATTCTGTATCTCTCCGACGAGCCGTTCCACCAGATCAGTTACGAGCGACAATGACCCCGCCCCCGCGCCGCAAGTTCAAGTACATCGGCTGCACCATCCTCTACCGCGAGGCGTGCTATCTCGCCGCGACCACGCCGAACCTCGTGGACGTGGAGTTCCTGCCCAAGGGGCTGCACAGCCTCGAGACGCCCGACATGGTCGCCCGCCTCCAGCAGGCCGTCGATGCCGTTCCCGACGATGCCGGGTACGAGGCGATTCTGCTGGGCTACGCCCGCTGCAACGACGGGCTCGTCGGCGTCGCCGCCCGCCGCCTCCCGCTGGTCATCCCGCGGGCCCACGACTGCATCACGCTGCTGTTCGGCTCCCGGGGGGCGTATCAGGAGTACTTCGACGCCCGACCGGGCACCTACTACATGTCCACCGGCTGGATGGAGCGCAACGATGAGATCGACCCCCTCGCGGCCGAGCAGGGCCGGCGGACGGTCTCCGACCGCATGGGCCTGCAATACGACTACGACGAGTTGGTCGCCAAGTACGGCAAGGAGAACGCGGATTACGTTGCGGCGACGCTGAGCGACGGGCGGCACAACTACGACGCGTACTTGTACTTGTCGATGGGCGTGTCGGCGGAGGCGGATTACGTCGAGCAGACGCGCGAGGAGGCGGGGAAGCGGAACTGGCGGTTCGAGTTGCGGCGGGGCGACCTGGGGCTGCTGCGGAAGCTGTTCGACGGGGAGTGGGATGACGATTTCGTGATCGTCCGGCCGGGCGAGCGAATCGTCGCGCGGAACGACGAACGCGTCCTGGACGCGGAGTGAACCGCGAGCTGCGATTCGCGCCCATCGTGTGGGCCGCAGAGGAAGCTGAGGAAAGCAGAGGAGAAACAGAGCGGGGCTGCGGGATTCCGAGGCGTTTCCTTGTGTTGTTCCTCTGCTTCCCCTGCTACCTCTGTGGCCAACACGAAGACGCCTCGCGCGCGGCGATCCGCAATCCGCAATTCGCGATTCGCGATCCTAAAGCCTCCGCAGGTGGAACCCGCCGTCGACGTTGATGACTTCGCCGGTGGAGAAGGGCAGCAGGTCCTCGGCAACGGCCGCCACGGCCCGTGCCACGTCGGCGGGACGCCCCCAGCGGCGGATCGGGGTGAGTCCTTGCTCGATCAGCTCATCGTATCGGGCATGCGCGGGGTCGTGGGGCCCGGCCGACAGGATGCCCGCGCGGACTTCATAAACGTTGATCCCGTGCTCGCCCAGTCGGTCGGCGAACAGCCGCGTGAGCATGCCCAGCCCGGCTCGGGCGACGCAGTGCGCCGCGTGGTCGGCGCTGGTCGTGTAGGCGCTGATCGAGTTGACCAGGACGATCTTCGCCCCCTCGACGAGCCCGCCCTCGACCAGGCGGACCATCTCGTTGGCCACGAGCTGCGTGAGGAACAGCGCGGGGGCGAGTTGCCCGGCGACGGCCTGCTCGAACGTCGCGGGCGTTATCTCCAACAGGTCCCCGGCCGTTGCCGAAAGGGCCGCCGGAACGTGGGCAAACAGGTCGATTCGGTCGAACGTCTCGAGCGCGTTCTCGACAAGCTGCTCGCGCTGGTCCGTGTCTTCGAGGTCGGCGGCGAAGGCCTCGGCCTCGATCTTGTGCCCGCCGGCCTTCGCCGCGGCCGTGAGTTCGGCGGCGGCCTCATCGCCGGCCGGCCCCGCGTCCGCGTGCTGGAGGCACAGCCACCAGCCCCGGCGCCCAAGCTCGGCCGCGATGGCCTTGCCCAGGCCGGCCGTTGCGCCGGTCACCAGGGCGACGCGTTGGGAGGTCTCTTCCATGAGGCGGTCCTTCCTTGGCCACAAAGTCCTATCGACCGAAGGGCGCGGAGTTGATTGGCGAATCCGGAGGGCGGCGAGGGCCGGGCGGCTGCGGGTCAGCGCCAAATCCAGCGGTTCTGGCTGAAGAAGTAGGCCTCGACGTTGGTGGCCGAGATGGTCTCGACGTGCCCGTCAAGCCAGGCCTCGTTAACGCGGTCGAGCAATCCTTGCCAGAGATGGTTGTTGTAGGCGTGCATCAGGTCACCGCAGGTGGAGGGGTCGAAATCGCGCAGGTCGGTGTCCGGGTCATGGAACGAGCCGCAGAAGTCCACCAGGATCGGGTTTTCACATGCCTGCGGATCGCGGAGGTTCGAGATTGGCCCGCGGACCAGCACGTCCTCGAACTGGAAGTCGCCGTAGTCCGGTGGAGACATCGTGCCGCCGAACTTGCGCGGCACCCAGTAGTTGTAGCCGATCCGCGCGAAATGGGCATAGTGGTCGAACCAGCCGTGATTGCCGTGGCCCTGAGGCTCGATGTGCTCGTCGCTGAGCGCCGGGCAGAAGAACATGCGGTGCGGCAGATGGTAGGTCTCGTGCAGGACATCGTAGAAGTCGTACGACACGTCCCACATGTTGCGGCCGGTTGAGGCCACGTCGTGCCGCGGCAGGTAGCTGTCGGCGTCGTTGGCGTAGGCCGTGACGGCGAGCGAGAAGTCCTTGAGGTGTGCGGCGCAGACCGTCGTGACCGTCAGCCAGCGGGCGCGCTTGATCGTCGGCGAAATGATGCTGACGAGCAGGGCGATGATGGCGATGACAATGAGCAGCTCGATCAGCGAGAAGCCATGCCGGGCCCTTGGGAACTTCCGGGGGTTGGTCACCGTAACACCGGCCGAGAATGGTCTGGAACCTAAGGCCATCGCCTGGTCCTCGCAATTGCTGTAGGTACGCTTGTCTTGTACCCCGGAGTATCGCAAAACGCAAGGTCAGTCGCTGATTTTCGTTCGTCGTGCGTCTGTGGGCCGGGCTTCACTGCTCTGGGCCCGAGCCGACCTGCTTCAGCCACCCGCCTAATGCCCGCATCATATCTTGTATGCTACCGATGTAAAGCCTCGGCTGTCGCCCGAATGCAGCAGGTCAGTTCACGGACCTTCCCCAAGTCTCTGCGTATGCGTGCTAGAGGTACTCGCGAGGGTCGGTGATGTGGCCGGTGACGGCCGTCGCGGCCGCGGTGAGCGGGCTGGCGAGGTAGATTCGCGCGTCCTTGTGACCCATCCGCCCGGGGAAGTTGCGGTTGGTCGTCGAGACGACGGTGAGCGGCGCGTTGACGCGCCCGAACGTGTCCGCCGGCCCGCCCAGGCATGCCGCACAACTCGCGGGGCCGATTCGGCAGCCGGCCGCCAGGAACGCCTCCCGTAGCGTCTGCTGCCCGACGGTCAGCCGGTCGAGGTCGGCATCGACCTCGACGGTGGCGGGGACGATGAACGTCTCGACGACGGCGGTCTGGCCGGCGAGGATCCTCGCGGCCGCGACGAAGTCGGCCGTCTTGCCGCCCGTGCACGAGCCGATGTACACGCGGTCCACTTTGACGTCGCCCAGGTCGCGCGCCATCGCCCGCTTGTCGGGCGAGTGGGGGCAGGCAACGGTGGGTTCGAGCTTCGCGGCATCGAAGCGCAGCTCGGAGAGGTACCCGGCGTTCTCATCCGACGCCACGGGCACGGGCGCCGGGTCGCCGGGCTTGGCGCGCCGCTTCACGTAGGCCAGCGTCTTCTCGTCCGCGGCGATGATACCGTTCTTGCCGCCGGCCTCGATCGCCATGTTGCAGATTGTGCACCGTTCGTCCATGTCGAGCGCCCCGACCGCCTCCCCGACGAACTCCATCGCGCGATACGCCGCCCCGTCCACGCCGATCTCCCCGATCACGTGCAGGATGAAGTCCTTCGCCATCACGTACTCCGGCGCCGTCCCGTCGAACGCGATCCGGATCGACGGCGGCACGCGAAGCCACAGCCGCCCCGTGCCCAGCACGAACCCCGCCTCCGTGTTGCCGATGCCCGTGGCGAACTCGCCGAACGCGCCATGCGTGCACGTGTGGCTGTCGGTGCCGAGCAGCAGCTCGCCCGGGCGCGTGTGGCCATTCTGCGGCAGGGCGACGTGACACACGCCGCGGTACGCCGTCCTGGCCGGGTCCTCGTAGGGCTCCGGCACGCCGTCGCAGCCGGCGACGAGGAAGTCCGGGTCGTAGTAGTTGCGGATGCCGTGCTGGGCGACGAAGCGGCGGAGAATCTCCACGTTGCGGTGGGCCTTCGGGTCGGCCGTGAAGATGTAATGGTCCGGCACGATCACCACGCGGTCCGGGTCCCACACCTTCGCGTCCGGTCCGAACTCAGCCTCGAAGATGCCGATGGTGCCCGGCCCGCACACGTCGTGCGTCATCAGCACGTCCACGTCGCACCAGACGTTCTCGCCCGGTTCGACGCTCGCACGCCCGGCGCGGGCGGCGAGGATTTTCTCCGTGATCGTCATGCTCATGGGGAATCCTGCCTGCCATTGACGGCGCGGCCCTATATTCCGGCCGTGAGCGGAATATACCTGCCGGCCGTCGCCGGGGCGAGCAAATCCGCAGTCGCCGGGCTTCGCCACGGTCCGTGCAATAGCCGGTCGCGGCCGGCGTTACCAGGATCGACGGGCGGCCCGCGTGCGGGCTGCGCGCGGGCAACTGGCGACGAGCCGCTTTCGGCCAAGTTCCTGAGAAGGAGTCCTGCAATGCAATCGAGAACTGTGGGTGTGTTGGCATGTGTCCTGGTGATTTTCGTTTTGGCGTCGCTGTTGCTTGGCGACGAGGAGGCCGCCAGCGACAGGGCGCAACGCGGCGCTGCGGCTCGCGCGGCCGCGCGGGAGGCGATCGAGAAACTCGCCCGCCTGCGCCCGTTCGTCGCGACGGAGTTCGATCGCTCCAACAGCGCTGAGGATCTGCTGACAGGCTGCGTGACGTACTCGCGGCCGGAGGGCGAGGCGCACGTCGCGTACGTGTTCCTGCGGTGGGGCGACCTCGACCGCCTGATTCCGCGCTGCAGCCCGGACCATTACAGCAACTGGGACGGGTATGTCAGCGTCGGCGCGGGCGAGCTGCGGGTGGAGGCCGAGTACGCGTTCGACGACGGCACCGGCAAGCCGGGCTCGCCTGATCTGTCGGAATCGACCGGCAAGCGCGGGCGGGCGACGGGGCCGCGCGAAGGCTCCGGCCGGGACCGGCTCGACCTGTGGCAGGGGGGCAAACGCGTCGAGTGGCGAAGCGCCGTCGTGGGCGCGACCGATGGGCTGCTCATCCGGGCGGCCCTGCCGTCGGCGACGGGCACGGTCGTCATCCAGGCAGGGCAGTTCCAGATTGTGCTGGGAGTATCCTCCGTGCCGGCCGAGAAGGCGGCGGCGATCGCCGAGGAGCAAGAGAAGATGGAACGGCGGATCGCGGCCTGGGCGCGACGCCGCGCCGCGAGGGCGGCCGCGGAGTAGGGCCACGCGGAATTCGAGCGGCGGCTAGCGAGCGGTTTCGGCGGCAGCGATCCCCTCGACGAGCGCGTCGATGGTGTGCGGATCGACCGTGACGGCGGGCTCGACGCCGCGGGCGCGTAAGGTGTCGGCCGTGACCGGGCCGATGGCCGCGGCCTTGACGGCGGACAGATCGGTGTTCGGCGCGAGCGCGAAGAAGTTCTCCACCGTGGATGACGAGGTGAACGTGATCCAGTCCGCCTCGCCAGCGCGAAGGGCCTGCAGGGCTTCGTCCGGCAGGCGGTGCGGGCGGACCGTGCGGTAGGCGGTCACATCTTCGACTTCCATCCCAGCGCCTGTCAGACGCTCGGCCATGTCCGCGGGGGCAAGGTCGCTTCGGGCGAGCAGCACGCGCGCCCCCGGCCGGGCCGCCGCCAGGAGGGCGTCGGTGAGCGCCTCGGTCGTGTGTGTCTCGGGGACGAGGTCCGCGCGAATGCTCCGCTGCGCGAGGGCCTCGGCCGTAGCGGGGCCGACGGCCGCCACCCGAACGCGCCCGAGGGCTCGCGCGTCGAAGCCGAGCGCGGCGAGTCGGTCGAACACGGCCACCGCGCCGTTGGGCGACGTGAGCACGATCCAGTCGCGCTCGCCAACGCGCCGCAGCTCGCTATCGAGCGTATCGAAGCTCGCGGGCGGCTGAATCTCAATGGTGGGGGCCTCGATGACCTGCGCCCCGAGTTCGCCCAGGCGCTCCGCCAGCCGCGATGCCTGCGCCCGCGCCCGCGTCACCAGCACCGTCCGCCCGCTAAGCGGCAGCCGCCCGACCCAGGCCAGCCGCCCGTGAAGCGCCGCCACCTGCCCCACGAGCACGATCGCCGGCGGTCGAACATCCTCACGCTCGGCCACGTCGGCCGCCGTCGCCAGCGTCGCCGTCACCACGCGCTGCCGTGGCGAGGTGGCGTTCTCGACAAGAGCGGTCGGCGTGTCGCCCGCGCGCCCCGCGGCCATCAGCCGGTCCGCCGTCGCCCGCAGCGCCCCCACGCCCATGTAGAACGCCAGCGTATCGATCCGCGCGAGGGCCCGGAAGTCGAGCGACGAATCGGCCTTGTCCGGGTCTTCGTGGCCGGTCACGAACGCCACCGTCGAGGCGATGCGGCGATGCGTCAGTGGAATGCCCGCGTGCGCCGCGGCCGCCACGGCCGCCGTCACGCCCGGCACGATGCGGTAGGGCACGCCAGCCGCCGCCAGGGCCTCGGCCTCCTCGCCCCCGCGGCCGAAGATGAACGGATCCCCGCCCTTCAGGCGGACCACGACCCCGCCGGCGCGGGCTTTTTCGATCAAGAGTTCGTTGATCCGCTCCTGTGGGACGGACTGGCCGCCCGGCCGTTTGCCCACGGGGATGCGCTCGGCGGACGCGGGCGCGAGTTGGACGACGTCCCGCCCGACGAGCCGGTCGTAAAGCACGCATTTCGCGCGGCTTAGCCATTTTGCGCCCTCGGCCGTCAGCAAGCCTGCCGGCCCCGGCCCGGCGCCGACGAGGACGACGTGTCCGGCTGCATCGTCTGGAGCGGTCATGCGGGCATTCTAGACGGGGGATTGCTGCCAAGGCAAATCCCGGCGCGCAATTCAAGCGGCCCCCGGCCCCCGCCGATGCCTCCTGTGGGTGGGTTGGAGAATGCCTATGTCGCAAGACAATGACTTTCTCACTGATCGCAGGCGACACGGACGCACCCGCATCAAGATGCGCCTCAAGGGCATCCGCCTCGAGCCGGACGGCGGCGACGTCGTCGATACCCTCGATATGGTCGATATCTCGCGAAGCGGCATCGGCGCCCGCTGCGAACGGGGCTTCTACCCCGGCCAGCGGATGGTCGTCTGCCTGCCGCTTTCCGGCCACGGCGGGCGGCGGAGTATCTACGCCACCGTCGGCTGGTGCCGTACCGGCGACGAGGGCTACCGGGTGGGCATGCAGTTCGACACGGCCTCCGTGGGCTCGTGGTGCGGGGTCAACGGCGCTGTGGCGGCCGCTTGAGAGGACGGCGAGCGGCGCTGTCCTGAGAAACACACGTGCCTCCGCGCCTTCGGGCAGCGGGGGTCGGCGGCGGACAACCTGGGCCCGGAAGGGCCCATCCTTTTGCGCGGGCGGGGCACCCGCGCGGGCGCCGTGGTTTGCGGAGTGCGGCGACGCAACCACGCGTCCCCGCGCGACTCCTCATGGTTGCGGAGGCCCGATGGACATCGGGGCTCCGCAAACTACGGCGCCCGAAACCACCGGCGCAGGAAGCCCTTGACCTCATTGCCCGATTTGCCGAAGATACGTTCCGTCAGTCGTGCGTTTCGGCGGGGCCATGGGGCCAGCACCGGAACGGCAGGACGCAGCCACTGGGGATTAGTGTAACGGTAGCACGACTGACTCTGGATCAGTTAGTGAAGGTTCGAATCCTTCATCCCCAGTGTTCCCCGGGCCCGGCCGCCACGCCGGGCCCTTTCCTTGCCCCCATCCGCCTTGCAGCCGGGCCGTCCAGTTCACGTCCCAGCCGCGGGGGTCGCGGGCCGTGCCGTTCAACTCCGCGCGCCCGGCGGCCAGCGCGCCTCGTGGCCTCTCTCTCCGCTCACTCCAAGGTCCTAAGGTCGCGGGTCGCGGGGAGGCACGATGTAACTGTCCCAATTCGTGTGGTGGGTGAGTTGAGGGGGTGGAAGATACTGCCAAAACAAAGGCCTCTTTGCCGATGCGATAGGTAGCAAACGCCATCGACGGCAAGGAGGCCCAGATGGTTGCTTATAAGATCCCATCGGTCGGATCCGAGGTGAAGCTTGACCGGCGTTGTCCGCATTGCGGGCGCAGCCATGGGCGGATTCACACGGGCGTGGTGAATCGGGGCCTCCAGGACTGGAAGGTGGAGACGGTCCCCCAGCGTCGGATGCGGTGCCCGGACTGCGGGATGACCTGGACGCTTCGGGGCGAAGGGGTGGGTCCGGGGCGTCAGCGGACGGACCGGGTGATCGGGTTCGCGGTGATGCTGTACATGTGGGGCCCGAGCTATCGGCAGGTGGAGTGGCTGATGGGGGCGCTGGGGGTGCGGGTGGGCAAGAGCAGCGTGGAGCGGGACGTGGCGGCGGCGGGGGCGAAGGCGAAGGTCCTGCACGAGGCGGCCCCGGCGGTTACGGTGCGGGGGCTGGGCATCGACGGTACGGGCAACGCCAAAGCCGGGCGGAAGGGCGGGTTGCTGTTCTTCGTGGACCATGACCGCCAGAAGCTGCTCTGCGTGGAGCCGGTTCAGGAGCGGGACGCGGCAGCGGTCCATCGTCATGTCCGCCGGGTGCTGGCGGCCGTGGGCGCCGCGGAGGTGCGCACGGACGAACACAGCGTGTATCGGGGCGGGGTCCCGGTCTCTAAGCACCGGCTGTGTCTGGCCCATTGGCGCAAGAGCAAGGGGAAGCGGGCGTGGGACCTTTGCCGCCAGGCGGTGGCGCAGGGGTGCCCGCTGGAGGCGGAGGCGATGCGGGAGCTGCTGGCGCTGCTTCGCCAACGGCCGCGGGCGCCGACGGTGCCGGAGGCGTTGGAGCGGCTGGTGCGTCGGTATATCAACGCGCATCGGGGGCTGCCGGGGAAGGTGAATCAGTTGCTTCAGCACGTGGAGCGGACGTGGGAGAAGGTGAGTGACGATCCGGGGGATCCGACGAACAATCCGACGGAGCGGCTGATCGGGCTGACGCTGAAGATTCGGGTCAAGACGATGCGGGGGTTCAAGTCGGACCGAAAGGTCTTGCAGCATCCG
>Ga0272441_10001261_pt1 | contig 54190 bp, 38 predicted proteins | sample SSMProp6N_FD_193582 | JGI IMG/M metagenome (GOLD analysis project Ga0272441, IMG submission 193582) | Marine sediment archaeal communities from Little Sippewissett salt marsh, Falmouth, MA, United States - SSM-Prop-6N | ecosystem: Environmental > Aquatic > Marine > Wetlands > Sediment ...
AAAGTCGTCAATCTGGGACGCCGAGGCGCCCGCTTGGCGCGAAGCGAGGAGGGCACGTACCGGGCTGTACGTAACCGACGAGCGACAAAGCCAGGCGGGATGGATCGGCGTTCCAGGTGTCGAGTTTTTTTTGATCAGCCTTCTAAGCAGCCGAGAGGTAGATTGTGAGCAAGAGCAAAGACCAGGATTCCACATCGCCCTTTGGGGAGATCGAGGACACCTGGATCCACCTCGCGCTCGAGGACGCACACATCGCGCTGTGGACCTTCGACCCTGAGGCGGGGACGGTGCGCTTCCGGCAGGACCGCTGCGGCTCGCTGGGGTACACCCCCGACGCGATTCCCCGCGACGCCGACTCCTGGCTGGAGCTGGTCCATCCCGAGGACCTGGGGGGCGTCCGCCAGCAGTTCGAGCGGGCCCAGCAGGGAGTCGTCGGTTGCTTCGACGTGGACTGTCGCGTGCGGTCCGCCAGCAACGACTGGCTCTGGACGCGGGTGTGCGCGCGGGTCCTGCGGCGTCGGCCCGATGGGCGGATCGGTCAGCTGGTGGGGCTCATCGTGGATGTGTCGGATCGGCGGCGGGCCGAGAAGGCCTTCCAGTTGAGCGAGAAGCGCTACCGCACCCTGGTGGAGAGCCAGGGTGAGGGCATCGGCATCGTGGATGACCAAGAGAAGTTCACCTTTGCCAACCCCGCGGCGGACGAGATCTTCGGGGTGGAATCCGGGACGTTGGTCGGGCGCAGGCTGCAGGAGCTCATTCCCTCCGAAGAGTTCTCGCGGATCATCGAGCAGACCGGACGTCGTCGTGCGGGGGAGCGGTCTTCCTATGAGGTGGACTACTATCGCCAGGACGACGGCGAACGGCGGACCATGCTCGTCACGGCAACACCCCAGCATGGGGAGGACGGCAAGACCTACGCCGGGGCCTTCGGAGTCTTCCGGGACATCACCGCGCGCAAGGAGGCCGAGGAGAAGAAGAACCAGCTCGAGGAGCGGCTCCGACAGGCGGCGAAGATGGAGTCCCTGGGGCAGCTCGCCGGCGGAGTGGCCCACGACTTCAACAACCTGCTCTCCCCCATCCTCGGCTACACAGAGCTGCTGTTGCAGGACCTGGACCTCTCGGATCCCATGCGCGAGGACCTCCTGGAGATCGAGGAGGCGGCCAGCCGGGCCCGGGATCTCACCCGGCAGCTGACCGCCTTCGGCCGCAAGCAGGTGCTTCGGGTGCGGGTGGTGGACCTCAACGACCTCGTCACCCGTTCCCATGAGATGTTCCGGCGGCTCATCAGTGAGGACATCGCCATCGACCTCTTCTTGGCACCAGACCTGGGCCACACGCGCGTCGACGAAGGGCAGCTCCAGCAGATCCTGCTGAACCTGACCATCAACGCCCGGGATGCCATCGAGGGCAGCGGCATCATCCGCATCGAGACACTGAACGTGGCCGCCGGCGCCGAGGGGCTGCCGGGGGGGGGCGGCGACCCGCCCGTTGACCATGTCCGGCTCACCATCCGAGACACGGGGAGGGGCATGGACGAGACGGTCAAGGCGCGGATCTTCGAGCCCTTCTTCAGCACGAAACACAAGTCCAAGGGCACCGGCCTGGGCCTCGCCACCGTGCACGGCATCGTGCGGCAGCACGGCGGCCAGATCGCGGTGGACACTGCGCCGGGCAGGGGCTCGGCCTTCCACGTCTACCTGCCGCGCACCGAGGATGAGGTCGTGCCCCGGCGCAAGCGCCACCGGACCGTGGACCTGGCCCAGCACCACGAGACCGTGCTCGTGGTGGAGGACGATGACGCCGTGCGGCGGCACGTGTGCCGAACCCTGCGGCGCCTTTCCTTCACCGTGCTGGAGGCCCGAGGGGGGAGCGAGGCCCTCGACCACGCCAGGGACCACGAAGGGCCCATCCACTTGCTCGTCACGGACGTGGTCATGCCCCAGATGAGCGGTCGGGAGGTCTACCTGGCCTTGCGAGAGGTGCGGCCCGACGTGAAGGTGGTCTACATGTCGGGCTACACCGACGACGCCCTGGGTCGGCGGGGCATCATTGACGATGAGATCATTTTTCTGCAGAAGCCGTTCACCCGCAAGAGCCTCATCACGAAGATCGAGGAAGCACTCGCCTGACGAGCCTGTGCCGTACGCTCACCCACGATAGGAGCTCCCTGTCCATGAACACCACCTTCCTCCTCGGCGCGGCCCTGGGTATGCTCGGCGCGCTGTCCATCAACATCGGCAAGGGGGTGCAGAAGCTGAAGGTGCACGTGTTGAAGCAGGGGCGGGCCATGGTCTCGCCGCCCCATCGCCGGGATCTGGGCATCTGGCTTTTGGGCATGGCCATCACGGCCACCGCGGCCTTGCCCATCTCGCTGGGGATGAAGCTCACCGAGTCTCCGTCCACCATCGGCGCCATGACGGGGGTGGGGCTCATCGGACTGGTGATATTCGCCAGCCGGGTGGTGAGGGAGCCCATCAGCAGACGGGACGGGCTGGGCATCGCCCTGGTGGTGGTGGGCACGTCGGTGCTCGGCTACCTCGGTGGTCTGGACAAGCAGGCCGCGCGCAGCTTCGAGACCCTGGTCCTGGTGCGCTCGGTGGCGATCCCCATGTGCGCAGGTGTCATCGCGTGCGTGGCCGCGCGTTTTCTGCCGCGGCTCCACTCTGTGGCCTGGGGGGGCATGGCGGGCATCTGTCTGGGCTCCTCCTACTTTTTGGCCGACGCGGCTCTGGTGGAGGCCGGCGGCGACTTCGTCGGCCAGCTATCCAACCCGTATCCCTACGTCGCCATGGTCGTCGGCATCGGCGCCATGGTCACCACCCAGATCGGTTTTTTCAAGGGTCGCGCCCTGGACGTCGTCCCGGCGGTGAACTCCGCCGCCATCATCACCCCCGTCGTCCTGGAGATCCTGCTCTACGCACGGTACCCGCGCCCCCTCGCCGGGGTCATGATCGCCGCCATCGTCATCGGCGTGTACCTCCTGTCCACCGGCACCGCAGCGAAGGTCTCTTCCTGACCGTCGAGCCCGACCTCAGAAGATGTAGTCATGGGCGTAGCTACGCACGTGGTGGTTTCCGAGCACGTGGAAGACGCGGATCTGCTTGAGGGTCACCGGCGAGAGGTTGCCGATGGGCAGGTAGATGATCTTCTTGCCGAAGCGTGACGCCAGGGCTTTGAAGAAGTCTCGCGGGGGCCTCGCGGCCACGTAGACGATGTGACGCTCGACGCAGTAGTCGATGGCGGCCATGAGCAGCCGCTCTGGCTTGGTGCGTGCCGCGTTGAAGAAGGGATCCTCCCAGACGTGGAACATCCGGCCGGGTGGGTAGGTGAGCAGAAAGCCGCCATACTCGCTGCGGGAGATGCCCGGGCCCGCGTGGTGTTCCCCCATGGGCGTGGCGTACAGGGCCATGTCGCTTTCCTGTTCGTGCTCCCCCTGCCAGGTCATGGTCCACGGGTACTTCTCGCCCGGGGCCTCGGTGCCGGTGCCGGTGCCGGTGCCTGTGCCGCTGCCGTCGTCGCTGCCGTCGTCGGGATCGAAGATCACCACCACCGCGCCCACCTTGCCCTGCACCGGGCGATTCTCGCGGACGTAGATTTTTCTCTCGTGCCAGTTGCGCACGGTTTCGCGCACATCGATGCCGTCGAGCAGGGACGTGGTGAAGGGCTCGGTGCGGGTCTGCTCCTCGCTGAGGATCTTCTTGCCTTTCTTCATCAGGAAGGCGCCGTAGGACTCCACGGCGATGTCTTCGGGTTGGTGGCTGCAGATGAAGCCGGGCTTCCACTGGTCTTTCCACTCGCCGGGGTACTTCTCGCGCTTTCTGGGCTTGGTCAGGAGCCGCAGGCGCTGTCGCCTCTGCCGGATGGTGCGGTGGAAACGCAGGGTGCGGCTGTAGCGGTACAGGTCCTCCACGCTGGGGCTGATGGTCTGCAGGCTGGGTGGTTCCTCGTGGTGGTCGTAGCTCGTGCCCAGATCCCACACCTCGTAGGCGAAGTTGTCGTCCACGGCGCCGCGGCTCGCCACCAGGAGCTGGAAAAAGTCCGGGGCCAGGCGGCCCTCGATCAGGGCGTAGTTCCGGCTGAAGCGGCGTAGGATGGCCAGGGCGGTGACGCTGATCTCGTCGCCGCTGTTTTTCAGGTGGTTGCCTCGGGCCGCCTGGATCAGCCTGAGCTGCGTGGTGGTGCGCCGCGGCCCCGGCGCGTCGGGCCGAGCCTCGGTGCGCCAGTCCTCGTAGGCGTTCATGAGATAGGGCGACTCGGCGGTCACCTCCCGGCTGGCCTCCGGGTCCAGGGCGAAGGGGAGGGCGCCGTCCCGTCGGAGCCGGCCGATGGGACGTACCTGGGGCTCGTCCAAACGAGCGCGGAGCCGCTGGACGTGATCCAGCCCGCACACGCAAACGATGCGCGCGTGGTCTTCGGCGAGGGCCTGGAGGTGGTAGGCCATGGTGGCCTCCCGGAGGGCGTCCTCGGCGGCGGCCTCCGGATCGGGGTGCTCGGACTCCGGGACGTTGTCGAGCCACGCCCGGCAGTAGGCTTCGTAGCCGATGTCCGAGATGGCGGCCGGGTCGGGCACGCCCTGCATCACCAGCGGGTACTGCTCCGTGTCCCGGTCCACCAGGTAGGCCGGCACGTCGTGGTCGACGGCGAAGCGCAGCGCCTCCATCATGGCGTCGGTGGGCTCCACGGGCACATACACCGGGCCGGCCGCCGTGTCGTAGTGCACCATGGACAGGTAGGGCAACCGGTCCACGGCGCGCATCACCGGCTTGCGGAGGGTCTCGGGCAGCTCCACGGCGATGGCGTCGGGCGGGTCGTCGAGGAGCCGCTGGCGGATGGCCACGGCGAACTCCAGAACGCCGTGCAAGATGGGCCAGAGCTCCACGGCGCGCCAGGGCTTCACTGGGGTGCGCGGCGGAAGGGATGTGTCGGGCGGCGGGAGGTCAGCCTTGTCGGTGGGCTTGCTCACCAGTCGTTGTCCCTTAGGGCTCGAGGTGCTCGGCGGCCTCGGGCCCCAGAATCATGCGGATGGCCTGGAGCAGCGCCTTGCGCGCCGACAGCGCCGTTTCCTCCGAGGCGCCGCTGGGGCCGCCTCTGGCGTCGCCGCGCACGTTGCGTTCCGAGCCCATGAGCTTGAGGGCGTACCGTGCCACGTTGATGCCGTCCCGCACGGTGTAGGGCTCGCCCAGGTGGTGGGCCACCTGCAGAAAGCGCACCACGTACTCCACCACCTGGTCCGGGGCGAAGGGCAGGTTGTACTTGAGGATCACCCGCTCCTCGTCGGCTTCGGGGAAGTCGATGAAGATCTGCGGCTGGAGCCGCGAGTGGATGTACTCCGGCAGATCGAAGGTGGACGCATCGTCGTTCATGGTGGCGCAGAAGCGGAACTCCGGGTCGGCCGGGATGCGGAGGCCCGCCACCAGGGACTCCACGTAGCGGCGCTGATCCAGCAAGGGCGCCAGGGATGCCCAGGACTTTTCGCTCATGCGGTTGCCCTCGTCCACGACCACGACGCCCCCGCGGATCATGGCGGTCACCAGGGGGCTGGCAACGTACTTGAGCTTGCCCGCCTCGGCCACCACCGGCGTGACGATGAGGTCTTCGGGCCGGGTGTCCATGGTGGCCTGGAAGAAGTAGACCTGTTGGCCCAGGGCCTTGCCGGCGGCGTACGCCAGGGTGGTCTTGCCTACGCCGGGCTTGCCCACCAGTCGCGGGGCCAATGGAAAGTCGTCGGGGTGGACCTGGAACCAGGCCGCCAGGACCTGCGACAGGAGCTCGGGGCGGCCCACCCACTGCATGTCCAGGTCCACGGGGCTGGTCAGGTGCAGGGAGACGCCGGAGATCTCGTGGGTCGCGGTCTGTTTCGACGCCCGTGTCGATGCCTGTGTGGATGTCATGGTCGTCGCCTCTGTTCCCTCAGATATCACATTGTAGTGGATGTTTGGGGGAATGGAAGAGAGCCCGGTTTTGTTTGTGCTGACGATCGCGACTGAGCTACTATGGCCCGGCGGATCGGCCAAGTCACCAGACGAAGGAGTTGGGAATGACCAGTGAAGATCACAAGAAGGTCGGTGCACCCGACGAGGAGAGGCTCATCTGGGAGGGCTCGCCCAAGTGGCAGGCCGACTTTGGCTTCATCCTGGTGTCGTGCCTCATCGCCATTGCCGGTGTGGCCCTGACGATCATGGTCTCGGGGATCTGGTTCGTGGGTTTGGCCCTGGTACTGACCGGCGCGGTTATGATCATCGCCATCCGCCTGAAGCGGCGTCACCAGCGCTACAAGATCACCAACCTGATCCTCGAGTTTCAGGAGGGGGTCTTCTCCACGCACATCGACAACATGGAGCTGTGGCGCATCAACGACATCGGCTACCACCAGAACCTCTTTGACAAGCTCCTGGGCGTCTCCAAGATCCGCATGGCCACCCAGGACAAGTCGCACCCCGAGTTCGACATCGTCGGTCTCCCCCCCGGCCGCCAGATCTACGACCAGATGAAGGAGGGCGTCCACATCGCCCGCCAGGCCAGAAACGTCCTCGGCATGACCGAGTAGCGCTCCGGCTCCCACCTCTGCTCCACAGGAAGACACAGACGGCGGGGACCAGCGATGGGTGCGCTGTTGACATCGCTGCCCACAATTGAGCCGTTCAGCGTTTCGGAGCGCGCAGGGCCGACAGGTGGATCCCCATGCCCGTGCGGCGCTCCGGCCCGGAGGCCGTGTGGCCGATGTAGTACAGGTACGCGGCGAAGTGGCGGTCCTCCACCTTGCGGCGGTGCGGGGACCCGGAGGCGTGGCGGAACACGGGGCCGTAGCTGTTTTTCGCGGCGAAGCCCACATGCGTCACCAGGTAGGGCGACCGCGGGTGGGGCGACGACACCACGTGCACGATCGTCCCCGGTGGGATTTGCTTGACCATGAACATGGCCTTCGCCAGGGAAATGTACGTGATCCTCGCCGTGCCCCTGGGCGCTCTGGGCCCCAGCAGCCGCATGCGCTTCAGGTAGTACGGCCGCCACAGCGACACCGGCTTGAGGCTCTTTTCGACGACGCGCGTGGCCTTGCCGCCGATGCGCCGCGTGACGTCCACCAGGATCCCCTGCCGCTCGGCGCCGGCCAGCCAGCCCTTGATCACGGTGAAGTGTCGTCTCCGTGGATCGGGAGGCGCGCCGTCGTACCGGATCTGCCGCAGCGTCGGCACCACCTCGCTCCACCGCCGCGCGAGCGCCAGCGCTATCACCTGCTCCACATAGGTCTCGCAGTCCACCCGGTACAGGTTCAGATCCTGCCCCGCCACGGGCCCACCCATCTCGGGCTCCGACTTGTCTGCCACGGGCGCCGTGCCGTAGGGAGTCCCCAGAAACACCCGGCTCCAGTACTCCAGCCGCGCCGCCAGGGGCTGGTTCGCCAACTCCTCCAGTCGCCGCTGCAGCCGCCTCGGTGAAAACCCCGCGATGACCGCCTCGCTGCGCCGTGGGTACAGCGCAGACGTCGGCAACCCCGGCCGGGCCAGGGGCACGAGCAATGTTGCCGCGATCACGAACGCCTGCATGTCACCCCTTATAGCCCGCCCTCGCCCGCCGGGCTACTTTCGATGGTGACAATGGTGCAAGACAATTTTGCACGACACTTTGTCAGTCTCAGGGTCGCCGATCATGGCGCGGATGACAGCGGCCGGTGGCGGTGGTCGAGCCGGTCCTGACCATTCCCCTTGTCCGCGGTGCGCTTGGATGCTTGGCACGTGAATTGCTGGTCGCCATGAGGTGAGGCGGCCCGCCGGGCTTGTGCGCCGGGTGGCGCGAGAACGGCCAATTCGGTCTGGTGGGCCGCCCCCCAAATTGTTGTTCGGGCCCTGCGATGGGGCAGGGGCCGATCCGTCCATTCATCGGTCCGATCGAGGAGGGAATGCCCATGGTGCATTTTACGTTGAGCAGTTGTGTCCGGAGTTGCCGGCCTTGGAGCCTGGCGTTGTTTGCGGGGTTGCTGGCGGTGATCCTGCCGGCCGAGGCGGAGGCGCGACAGCGGGGCCGGGGCCAACAGCGCGGTCGGGGGCGGTACGTGCGGCCCGCGTCGACGACGCAGGGCAAGGGAGTGGGCCAGAAGACGGGGTTTGCGAGCCTGCCGGGGGAGAAGGCCTTCAACGAGTGTCGGAAGTACCCGTACTACAAGCGCATCAAGGTGACGCTCAAGCCAGACAGCGAGCTGCATGATCTGGTGGCGTGGATCTCGGGGATGACCTGCAAGCGGTTCATCGTGACGGGCAAGGTCCGAGCGCCCAAGGTGACCATCATTTCGCCGACAACGATCACGCCGCGGGAGGCCTATCGGGCGTTTCTGAGCGCGCTCAATGCCATGGGGCTGACCGTGCAGCCGGCGGGGCGGTACCTGAAGATCATCGAGCTCACCGGCGTCGGGCGACAGCCGGTGCTGACCTGTGCAGCGGGCAAGCGGTGCCCCTCCGACGAGCGGGCAGTGACCCAGATGTTTCGGCTCAAGCATGTCGAGCCGGACGACGTGTCGACGGTGCTGCAGCAGCTGACCCGGGGGTCCATCGTGACGTACGGGGCCACGAACCTGCTGATCATCACCGACACGGGGGCCAACATCGCGCGGCTGCGGAGGATCATCCGGGAGCTGGACCGGCCGGCCCAGGCCGAGAAGATCTGGTTCATCAAGGTGCGGCACGCGCTGGTGTCCGACGTCGCGGACCTGGCGCTGAAGGTCTTCCCCGACGCCGGGGACGATGCCAAGAGCGGCAGTCGCCAGACCCGCGCGCGACGGCGGGTCTCGCGGCGACGAAGGCGGCGCAAGGCTGCCCCGATCGGGTCTTCCGTGGTGAAGGTCAAGGGCGGCCGCGGCGGGCCGGCCATCTCCAAGATCATCGCCGAGGAGCGGTCCAACGCCCTGGTCGTGGTGGCTGACGACCGGGGGTATCTGCAGGTGGCGGCCTTTGTCAAGCGCATCGACATTCCCAAGGCTGGCGGAGAGGGGCGGCTGCACATCGTGAAGCTGCAGAACGCGGACGCCATGAAGCTGGCCGCCACGCTGTCGGGGCTGACCCAGGGGGGCAGCCGGTCGAGCGGTAGCCGGAATGCGCGCGGTCGCTCGCGGACGCGGACTCGGAGGCGGTCACGGCCGGCGAGCAAGTCGCGCACCGGCACGGTATCGCTCTTTTCCGGAGACGTGCAGATCACCGAGGAGACGGCCACCAACTCGCTGCTCATTGTCGCGTCCACGCGGGACTACCTGTCGCTGCGCACCGTGATCAAACAGCTGGACAAGCCCCGGAGGCAGGTCTTCGTGGAGGCGACGATCCTGGAGGTGAGCCTGAGCAAGCAGCGGGACCTGGGGATGTCCTTCCACGGGGGAACCACGGTGGGCAAGGGAGACAAAAAGTCCCTGATGACCTTCGGCAACAACGCGGGCAAGACGCTTCAGCCGGCGAGCGTGCTGATGGACCCGGCCGCCATGATGGGCATGGCCGCCGGGCTCAGCGGGCCCGAGATCAAGGGCGCCGATGCGCTCCTGGGCATCCCGGGGGTGACCTTGCCGTCCTTCGGGGTGTTCTTCCAGGCGCTTCAGTCCAACGACGACGTGAACCTGGTCTCGGCGCCGCACATCCTGGCCACCGACAACGAGGAGGCCGAGATCAGCGTGGGCGAGAACGTGCCCTTCCAGTCCACCGTGACCGGGGTGCCGTCGATCAGCACGGGAACCACGACCACTCCCTCATTGACAGGGCTGCAGTCCATCCAGCGCGAGGACGTGGCGCTGACGCTGAAGATCACGCCCTACGTCAACGACAGCGGGTTCGTGCGCATGAAGATCGAGCAGGAGCTCGAGGAGGTGAAGTCCATCGACCCCGTCGTGGGGCCCACGGTGGTCAAGCGCAAGGTCAAGACCATGGTGACCGTGCGGGACCAGCAGACCGTAGTCATCGGTGGGCTCATCACCAACAAGATCAAACGCTTCGTCCAGAAGGTGCCCGTCCTGGGCGACATCCCGATCCTGGGCTACCTGTTCAAGAGCACCGTGAAGATCGTCGAGAAGACCAACCTGCTCATCTTCCTCACGCCCTACGTGGTGCGGGATCAGAGCGATCTGCGACGCATCTTTCAGCGCAAGATCCAGCAGCGGCGAGAGTTCATCGAGCGGTATACGGCGTTTGCGAACGTGGACTACGAGGCGGTGGTGGACTACAGCCACAAGCGTGGGCTCATCGCGGAGATCGACCGGGTGACGCGCATCTCCCAGCAGGAGGCGCGGCTCCGGAGCAAGGCGCTGGAGGCGAGCCGCGATCGCCTGAAGGAGGGGCTGCTCGAGGTCGATCCCCGGGATCTGAAGCGGATCCGGCGATAGCGTTGATCGTGATATACTGGTGGGCGAACCCCGCAGACGGAGCTCACCATGGGATACCACAGAGGCAGGAAGAGTGTTTTTTTCGGGGCGGCGGTGCGCGGGGTGGCGCTGGTCGGGGTGGCGCTGCTGGCCGGGAGCTGCTCCACCGGGAGCCGGCGATTTCCGGCGGTGGACGGGTCCACCGGGGACGGGGCCACCGGGGATGGGGCAGCGGTCCAGTGCGGCAACGGCGTCCTGGAGGCGGGCGAAGAGTGTGACGACGGCAACCTGCTCAACGGTGACGGCTGCTCGCCCCAATGTCAGCTCGAGCTGTGCGACTCCACGACCTGCTTCACGGGCTGCTGTGACGCGACCGGCGTGTGCGTCGACGGAGTGGCAGACACGGCCTGCGGCGTTGGCGGCGTGGCCTGCGACAACTGCGCGTCTTCGGGCTACATGTGCTACCAGCAGGAGTGCGTGAACAGCGACTGCTCCCCCGGGGAACAGATGGACTGTGGCTTCTGCGGCCTGCGGAGCTGTCAGGCGGACGGCACCTACGGCGACTGCGAGGGCCAGGGTGTGTGTCTGCCCGACACCATCGACATCGTCGACACCTGCGGCAACTGCGGCCAGCTTGTGCGCACCTGTGACCAGACGTGTCAGTACGGGGCGGAGACCTGCACGGGTGAGGGGGTCTGCGAGGCCGGCACCATCGAGACGGCGGGGGAGTGTGGCAACTGCGGGCAGGACCAGCGGATGTGCAGCCCCCAGTGCCTTTGGGACAGCTGGCTCTGTGTGGGGGAGGGGACCTGCCCGGGCACGGGGGGCGACTGCTGCGACGGGGCCTGTACGGACATCCTCACTGACCCGGACCACTGCGGCGGGTGCAACGCGCCCTGTGGGGCCGGGGAGCTGTGTTGCAACGGAGACTGCGCCGACACCCAGACGGACCCGGACCACTGCGGCGGGTGTGTGAGCCCCTGCAACGCCAACCAGCAGTGCTGCAGCGGATCCTGCTCGACGTACACGTGCATCACAGGCGGGTCCACGCCCTGGACCTTTAATACCCCCCCCACTGACATCGACTGGCCCGACCCGCCCACCTGCCCGGCGGGCAGCTACACGGTGGGCGTTCTCACCCAGCGGCACTGGGACCACAAGCGCCTCTACGGCATCTGCGTGGTGGGCGCCCAGGCGGGCACCATCCTCACCTGCACGGGCGACCCGGGGGTGTGCACTCCGGCCGCCTGTCCGGCGGGGACCGCATCGGTGGGCATCTTCGTGGACCGCTCGGGGGCGCTGCCGGACGAGCAGCAGCGAATATGCGTAGGGTTGGCGTCGGGCGGCTCCCTCAACGAGTGCGACGGCCCCATCGGCAACAACACCTGCGTGCCGGCGGCCTGCGCGGCCGGGGACGTAAGCATCGGCATCGTGCACGACCACGACACGGCGGCGTCGCTCACCCACAACATTCGCGTCTGCGTCTCGCCCATCTGCCCGCCCCCCTGCCCATAGGCGCGAGCCCAGGCCAGTCCCCGAAAGGCGAATCGCGGAATGCCCAAGAAGCAGATCGCCGTCGTTCAGCTCACCAACGAGACCTACGACCTGCCCGTGTCCATGGGGGAGGAGGCCAAGATCGTCTTCCGCCGCAGTGGGGGCGGCATGGGGGCCATGACCCGGCTGATCACCAACGCGCTGATCAAGCGGGATCTGCGCGTGGACATCATCACGCCGGACTACAAGACGATCTTTCTGGACCACGCCTCTGCGCACCACAAGATGGACTACCGGGAGTACGTGCGGTTCAAACACTCCATCGATCAGCGGCACATCCATCTGGTGTCGTCGGTGCATTTCTCGCGGCTGCGCGACATCTATGAGGAGCCCATCCAGACGGCGGCCTCTTTCCAGGAGCTGAGCCGTGAGCGGGTCAAGCAGCTCGACGGGCGGTACCGCAACCGCATGATCCTCCACGGCCACGATCAGTACACGGGCGTCATCGCCGCCTACGCCCGGGCCCGAGGGATCCCCTATGTGCACAGCCTGCACAACATCTACACCCTGCTGCTCAACCGCAAGGCCCGGCCGGTCCAGCCCGGGGAGCCGGCCCAGCCGAGCCACTTCTTCCACTTCGACTTCGAGGAGTACCTGCCCAGCGCCATGGACCGGGTCATGGACTACCTCAAGGAGACCGACATGGACTCCGGGGTCATCGACGCCCACGCCACGGCGGTGGCCAACGCCGACCTGGTGCTGCCCGTGGGGGAGCAGTTCACCCTGGAGTTGATCGCCGGGCGGTTCGACGACTGGCCCGAGCTCGCCTCGTCGTTGCCCACCATCGAAGAGGTCCGGGTCAAGGACCGCTTCGGTCAGGTGTGGCCCATCAAAAACCCCATCGACCCCAAGGATCTGCCGGAGAACCAGGATCACCTGGAGCACAGCTTCAGCCACCTGACCCTGGACGTGCTCGAGGCCAAGCGGCTCAACCGGCGGGCCATGCAGCGCCAGTGCGGCCTGACCCCCGACGACGACGCCATCGTGGTGGCCTGGACCTCCCGGCTGGACCAGCCCCAAAAGGGCGTGGAGGACTTCATCGACCTGATCCCATACGCTCTGGGCCTGAACGAGCGAGTGCAGATCGTGGTCATCGGTGACGCGCCCCGGGACCAGCAACGGTACGAGCAGCAGCTGCGGGAGCTGATGAATATCCACCGCCAGCGGCTCTACTACCAGGCCTTTGACCAGCGGCGGAGCGACCAGCTGTACGCCCAGGCGGATCTGGTGGTGGGCGCGTCGCGGCGAGAGCCCTTCGGCCTGTTTCTCACCCAGGCCATCGCCGCGGGGGCCGTCGTCACCGCCCCGGCAAACGGCGGCACCTTGGACATCGTCAAGCCCCTGGACCTGCAGGCCGGTACGGGCAACGGCGTCATCTACAACGATCCGAACCGGGAGGGGCTTCGATGGGGGCTGGCCACGTCAGTTCGTACCCTCATCGAGGCGCGCACCAACCGCGAACGGTGGAATCGGCACGTCAAGCAGATGATGCAGGACATCCGCGTGGAGTTCAGCCTGGATCGCTACGTGGACAAGCTCATCGCGGCCTACAATCGCGTGGCCATCGAGCGCGGCCTCTACGAGGACGGATACGTTCTGTTGTAGCTGTCGAGGCTGTATAGGGCTAGGGCTTGTAGAGGATCGGATAGATCACCGGGACGCTCTTGTCGCCCGTTGGGCTGGGGAAGCGGACTTTCTTCATGGCCCTGCGCGCGCATTTGCTCAGGCGGCTCACGATCCGGCGGAGCTTGCGGTTGCCGATCCGGGGGCTGCCGTCTCTGATCCGGCGCACCTTGCCCTTTTTGTTGACCAAAAAGCCCAAGGTGATCTTCGCCGTCAGCCCGGGACGCTTCTTCAGCGCCTTTTTGTAGCACCGTCGGAACCGTTCCTTTTCGGCCAGCACCGCCCGGAGCACACCTACCGTGGATAGGCCGGCGCCGATGGTTCCGGACCATTCGTTGAGGTTGGAGGCCAGGCCATGGGAGACCGAGGAGTCGCCGCCACCGGACGCAGGAGGATCCCCGGTCGGTGTCTCGGGAGGCGGGCGTCGCTCGGGCGGGGGGCGTCGCTCGGGCCTACGGGCCACCACAGGCGGGGGCTCGACCGGGCGCCGGGGCACGGCGTGGGTCCGCTCCGGCGTCGTTCGGGGGGGCGCGTCTGCTGGCCTCGGCTCTGCCCCCGCCCCCGGCGTCGTGCGAGCGACCGTGTGCCTGGGGCGGGCGCCCCGGAGCTCGGCCAGCTCGGCCTCGAGGCGCCGCACCTTGTCGTTGCAGTCCCCGCAGACCGTGGCGCACTCGCCCGCGTTCTCGAGCTTCAGCTGATCGTATTTTTTCTGGAGGGCATCATACCTGGCCTTGGGGATGCCGCCGCTGGCGCAACCCGTCGTCATCAACAAAATGACCAGCAGTAGCGGCGTTTGGCAATGCAAGTGTCTCATCGCGTCTCCCCTCCGGACTATGAGGCCTTTACGCTACCTGATGTGGCTTGCGCTCGTCAATGCGCCCGGTCGCTGAAGCATTGGATGGAGAGATCGCCAGGGGCCCTGCGATCCGGTACAGTGCCGCAATGAGCGTGTGGCTGTACATCGCCGGCCTGGTGATCGTGACCGGGTTGTCCGTTGCGGTGCTCGGATTCGTGGTCACCAGCCTGATCGAGCGGGAGTGGCGTGCGGCCGGGGTCTCGGTGGGGCTGGGCGGTGTGGCCGTGGCGCCGCTGGTCGTGCTTCTGCTGGTGGATTTTCCGGGCCGGGAGATGGTGGTCGGCGTGGTGCTCGGGGTGGGGCTGGTGGCGGCCCTTTTACTGGCGTTGCCCCTTGGTCCCGCGGGTGCGGTGCGGGTGGTGGGCGACCAGCCCCGGGTGGATGAGCGGGACGCGTTCTTCCATCGCTTCTACCGGCTCGAGCCGGGTATGGACGAGTACGACAGGTACTACGAGGATCACCCCGACCAGCGCGCCTTCGACGAGCGGGTGCGCGCGATGCCAAACCTTGCCTCGCCCGGGTCCCGTGGCTTCGACCCTCGACTGGCGGCTTTTCCCCACGCTCTGAACGATGTGGTGGAACGCCTGAGCCGTGACCTGGACGAGGATCCCGCGCCCGTGGGCAGCGAGCGGGTGGACCTCGAGCCCGAGGAGCTGAGCCGGCGGCTCAAGGGCCTCGCCCGGCACCACGGCGCCAGGCTCGTGGGCTGTACCCGGCTCAACCCTGCCTACGTGTACAGCCACATCGCTCGCGGCCCTGGGGACTGGGGCTCGCCCGTTGTGCTGAATCATCGCTATGCCCTGGCCATTGCCGTGGAGATGGACCATCGCTTCGTGCGCCTGGCCCCGGACCCTCCGGTGATCACCGAGACCACGGGCCAGTACCTCGAGTCGGCCAAGATCGCCGTGATCGTGGCCCGTACCCTGCACCGGCTCGGCTGGGAAGCCCGGGCCCACGTGGACAGCAACTACCGTGTGATGGCGGTGCCCATTGCCGTGGATGCTGGACTGGGAGAGCTCGGACGTTTGGGGCTGCTCATCACCCCTGACCTCGGTCCGCGGGTGCGGATCACCGTGGTGACCACCAACGCGCCGTTGGCCCAGGATCCGCCGGTGACCTTCGGCGCGGCGGCCTTCTGCGAGACCTGCCTCAAGTGCGCCGACGCCTGCCCCGCCAATGCCATTTCCAAGGGGCCGCGAAGGGTCGTCGCCGGGGTGGAGAAGTGGCAGAGCCGGGACGACACCTGCTACCGCCACTGGCGCGCAGTGGGCACGGACTGCGCGGTGTGCGTCAAGGTCTGCCCCTTCTCCCACCCGGCCAATCCGGCGCACGACCTGGTGCGGTGGGTCATCGGTCGAAACGGCCTCACTCGCCGCCTGGCCCTGTGGGGAGACGACCTGTGCTACGGGCGGCTGCACGCCGGGAAATTCCCATGGCCCGACTGGGTGGATCCCCGCGGGTAGTTCGGAGCACCTTCCCCGCCCACACTAGATGATGAGGTGCTCGAGCCGCGTGCTACCACATCTTGCGGCCACTCCCACAAATTCGCGTTTCGCGTGCGTTCCGGACTAAAATCGGTATAGTGCCGAGACTCGGACCGATGACCCAGACCCAAGAACGTGACCCAGGACCAGAGTAGACATATCCCCCGGTGGTTGGTCTTGCTGGGGTTCTTTGCCTTCGGCTGCGCCGCAGCCCTGGGACAGGTTCTGCTGCTGCGCGAGTTCCTGGTCACCTTCCACGGCACAGAGATCTGCGTGGGCGCCTTCTACGGCTCCTGGTTCCTGTGGATCGCCCTGGGCGCCTGGTGGGGGCCGCGCCTCTTGGCGCGTTGGCTGTCGGACGAGTCGAGCTACCTGTCACTGCACCTGGCCCTGCCCGTGGCGGTGCTCCTGGAGATCGTGCTGCTGCGCTCCTTGCGCTCCCTGCTCGGCGTGGACCCCGAGACCCTGCTGCCCCTGGAGACCCTGCTGATATCGTCCATGTTGCTGACCGCGCCGGCGGGGGCGGTCATCGGCGCGCTGTTCCCCATCACCGGGCGGCTGCTTTCGGGGGCCGGCCGGGATCCCATCTCCCTCGGATATGCCTGGGAGTCGGCGGGGAGCCTCGCCGGTGGCGTGGCCTTCACCTATTTTTTCGCCACTCGGTTCGACCCGCTGGTGACCCTGGCGGCCATGGGGCTCCTCGAGGGCGTCACCGTGATGGTGGTGGCAGCGCGGTCGGGGCGCCGGCGGGCGCTGGTTGCCGCGATCCTCGGTTGCCTGGCGTACGGGAGCCTGCTCACTCCCGCGGGCACAGCGTTGGATCGGGCCAGCGAGGAGAGCCGGTGGCGCTCCCTGCAGCGGGGCTACGAGCTCGTGGCCGTGCGGCACACGCCATACAGCCACGTGGCCGTGGGTCGTGACGCCAGCGGCCAGTACGGCATCTTCTACGATGGCATCCAGCGCACCACCTTCCCGGACGCACCGACCTTCCGGCACGAGGCCGCCCTGGCCATGGCTCAGCATCCCCGTGCCCGGCGGGTGCTCGTGCTCGGCGGTGGCTCCGAAGGGCTCGTGCAACAGCTGTTGGCCTACCCGGTCGAGCGCATCGACTGCGTGGAGGACGACCCCTGGGCGTTGGCCCTGGTCAAGCGCTACCTGAAGCCGGAGGCTCGGGTTGCCCTGGAGGATCCCCGGGTGCGGATCATCACCGAGGACGGGCGGCTGTACGTCAACCATCGGGCTCATGGGCGTCGGTACGATCTCGTGATCTCCCGGGCCTCGGACCCCACCACTGCCGCCACGAACCGCTACTTTACCCAGGAGTTCTTCCAGGGCGTGAAGCGAGTGCTCGAGCCCGGTGGTGCGGTCGTCGTGCACACGGTGGACACCCGGGCCTACGCCGGAGACGCCGCCCTCAAGACGGCCGGATCGGTGCTGCGGACCCTGAAGAGCGTTTTCGCGGACGTGCAGCTCGTGGCCCACCACGGCAACCTCTTTGCGGCCTCCACGGTCCGCGGCCGGGTTTCGGCGGACCCGACACTCTTGTCCCGCCGCCACCGCGCCGTTTCCATGCCCGACGCGGCGCTGCTGGCGGACCAGCTCCAGGGCGCTGTCTCCCTGGATCGTTCGCGGTCCCTGCGTGAGCAGCTCGATCTCACGGGTGGCGCCCTCAACACGGACTCGCGGCCCACCACGTACTTCCACGCCATCCAGCTGTGGGGCAGGCTCTCCGGCTCGGAGCTGCCGGCGGTGTTCGCCGCCCTGGAGCGGGCCGGCGTGTGGCTTTTCGTGATCATCCTGCTCGTGTTGGGCCTGGCCCGGCTCGCCTATCGTCTGACGGTGCCCAACCCCCAGCGGTCCCAGCGCACCAACACCGCCATCGCCATCGGCGTCACGGGCTTCGCCGCCATGGCGCTGCAGATCATGATCCTCATGGGCTTTCAGAGCCATCTGGGATCCCTGTACCAGAAAGTGGGGCTGCTCACGGGGGCCTTCATGATGGGCCTCGCGGGCGGGGCCCTGGCCGGGCGGGCCCTGGCCGGGCGACTGCGCTCGCCGCGGCTGATCCTGGCCATCGCCCTGGCCGTGCTGGGAGGTTTTTCGTTGGCGGTGCCCGTGACCATGGGCTGGCTTGGAGCCTACGGCAACGGCTATGTGGCCGCCGTGTACTTCGGCATGTCGTTCTCCGCCGGCGTGATCACGGGCTGTCTCTTTCCGTTGTCAGTGGCGACCTACGATCCCCGGGAGCGGGACGTGGGTCGAACGGCGGCCGTCATGGACGCCGCGGACCACGTGGGCGCCTCCCTGGGTGGGCTGCTGGCGGGGACCGTCATCGTGCCCATCGCCGGACAGCACACGACCGCCCTGGTGGTGGCCCTGGCGGCCTTGGTGCCCGCCGTGCTCTTGGGGCTGGATTGGTTGCTGGCCCGCCAGGGGTGGCGCATGGAGCCGGCCCCGGCGCGGCGCTGGTCATTCCCGTGGATCCGCGCCTCCTGGGTCATGGGGGCCTTGGTGGTGGCGGTGCTGGCGTGTACGGCCCTGGTGCGTTGTCGGCCGCCCGCCGAGGATCCGGCCACGGTGCGAAAGCCGTTTCCCCACCGCCCCTACTTCCGGTCCACTGGCCCCGGCGAAAAAAAAAAGCCCGGGCCGGTGACCCGGTCCCGGCCGTCCCGGTCCCGGCTGACCCGGTTCGGGCTGACCCGGTCCGCCGCGTCCCGCCCGCGCTGAAGGGCGCTACCCCCAAGCTGGTGGGTGTGGGCTTCGAGTCCCGCCACGTGGCCCGAGACATCCGCGGCTACGCCGGCCCCATCAACCTCTGGGTGCGTTTCGACGCCGAGGGCACCCTGGAGCAGGTCCTGGTGCGCCACCACCAGGAGACGCCGACCTACATCACCGGCATCCCGGACTGGCTGGGTCTCCTCCCGGGGCACCGGCTCGACAGGCCATTCACGGGGCCCCAGGGAGTGGATGCGTTGAGCGGCGCCACGGTCACCTCGGAGGCCATCCTGCGGATCCTGGAGCGTTCCCGGGCCCGGGCCGCCAGCGATCTCCTCGGCCTGGCGCCCCCCGCGCCGGTGAGCCGTGGTCCGTCGTTCTGGGCGCGGCTCTTCGACGGACCCAAGGCGTGGGTGGTCCTGGGCTTTTTGGTGCTGCTGATCCCCCTGTCGCGTTGGGGCGGCTGGCGTGCGCGGTTGGTGGGGCTGGTCACCTCGGTCCTGGTGCTCGGGGTCTGGCTCAATGTGCCCTTCGCCATGGTGGACGTGGCGAGCCTCAGCCTCGGCGTGGTGCCCGGCGGTGGCGGTGGCCCCAAGGCTGTGCTGGTGCTGGGCGTGGACGTGGTCTCGGTGTCCTTTGGCCAGGTCTGGTGCGGCTACGGCTGCCCCTTTGGCGCCGCGCAGGAGCTGGTCTGGCTCATCACCCATCCCCGGGGCATCCGCGCCGGGGCCGGCCATGGCGGTGCGCGCACGATCAGCCCCGGGCTGGAGATGCGAGCCCGCTATCTCAAGTTCTTTTTGCTCGTCCTGGTGCTCTGCTTCTACTGGATCTCGGGCGACGCCGCCTACCTCGCCGCCGATCCCATGACGAGCGCCTTCTCGTCGAAGATGCCCGGCTACGTCGTGATGATCCTCGTCCTGGTGGGGGTGGCCTCCCTGATCTACTTCCGGCCCTTCTGTCGGTACCTCTGCCCCGCCGGCGCCTTTCTGGCCCTGTCGAACAAGATCCGCCTGGCAGAGCGCCTCGGGGGACGCCTCCTCGCCCGCCGTCGCCTGCCGGCCCTCTGCGACCTCGGCGTCACCCGCCTCGATCACGTGGATTGCCTCCAGTGCCATCGCTGCCTCGTGCCCGAGGCCACGCCGGCCGCCGCACCGCCTCGCCAGGCCTGTCGACCAGGCGCTCACGTAGTCGACGACTCCGAATCTCGATAGTCAGATACTGTGCTAGACTTGATCTTCGGACGATGAGCTCACCTTTGCACCTCGACTCCCGCCGGGTTCTGTCCACACTGGTGGCACGGGCCTGCGAGACATGGCTTGGCCTGGAGCTGGACTTGCCGAGTATCTCACTGAACGACTGGGCGCCGAGGGAGCGCAGATCGTTCAGTGGGCCGACCTTCGGATTCGGCAGCAAGGGTAGGTGATGTCCAAGGACCGCGCGCAGCCCCAGAGCGAGGTGCCGACAATAGGGCAGTCGGTGGACACGGCGCCCACGCTGCTCAAGGTCGAGCAGACAGGGCCAGTGGGCGACACCGCGGCCTGCCCGAAGGAAAGCGAGATCACTGCGCTGGTCCAGGGGCTGCTTGCCGAGGACGCGGTGAAATCACTGGAGGAACACCTCGAGGGCTGTGCGCACTGTGCTGCCGTGGCGGCCGAGCTGCGGCCGCTCCTGGCGCCGGAGGACCCCGCTGAGATAGCTTCGAAGCCCGAGCAGATCGGCCGCTATCAGGTGCTCGAGCCCCTGGGCGCCGGCGGCATGGGGGTGGTGAGCCTGGCCTACGACCCACGACTCAAGCGCAACATCGCACTCAAGCTGCTATTGCCGGAGCTGAAGGACTCGCCGGACGGGACCGAGGCGCGGCGACGGCTGCTGCGCGAGGGCCAGGCGCTGGCTGCCTTGTCACACCCCAACGTGCTGACCGTGCACGACGTGGGCGCCTGGGCCGACGGCGTCTTCATCGCCATGGAGTTTGTCCAGGGCTCGACCCTCACCGACTGGTTGCGGAACCAGGCCCCGGGCTGGCGGGAGGTGTTGGAGGTGTTCGTGCAAGCCGGGCGCGGGCTGGAGGCCGCCCATGGAGTCGGTCTGGTTCACCGGGACGTGAAACCGAGCAACATCCTGCTGGGCGACGACGGCCGCGTGCGGGTGACGGACTTCGGGCTGGCCACCGCCTCGGAAGTCGGTGCAGGTCTCGGACAGGTCGAGGATGCGCCGCCGGCTGCAGGGTCCGCAGCCAGCACCACCGGCGCCGTGGCCCGCGAGAACGGGCGATCCGCCGCAGCGATGGCCTTGACGCGCACCGGGGCCCTGCTTGGCACGCCGGCTTACATGGCTCCGGAGCAGCTCGGCGGTCAGCGTGCCGACTCCCGGAGCGACCAGTTCTCGTTTTGCGTGTCGCTGTACGAAGCGCTGTCGGGCCGGCGACCCTTCCGGGGCACCACCCTGCTGGAGCTGGCCGAGAGCTTCGAGCGGGACCCGGTCTCCGAGGCGGCCTTGACGGGGGTGCCCAAGTCCATCCGAGCGGCGCTGCTGCGCGGGCTGAGCACCCAACCGGTGGATCGTTTCGATTCGATGACCTCCCTGGTGGGCGAGCTGGAGCGGTCCCTCGACGAATCCGCCGCGCCCGCCGCGCCCCGGCGCAGGCTCTCCACCCTCCTGAGCGTGGCCGCGCTGCTGGTGGCAGTCTCAGCGCTGGGACTGTGGCTGTTTCTGCGTCCCCAGGGGCAGAGCCAGAGCGGATCTCCTGGTCAGCCCGCGTCCGCTCCAGTCGCTGGTGAGGACGTGGCTCGGTCTCAACCTCAGATGGCCTCCGTGGCAACGCCGACGCCCAAGACCGGGTCGATGCCATCCGATGCCATGCGAGAGCCACCGCGACCCAGGCCCGCGGCTTCGCGACGGGGGGCTGCGGCTTCGCGGCGGAGACCCTCGGTTTCGCGGCGGAGGCCTACGGCTTCGCGGCCGAGGCCTACGGCTTCGCGGCGGAGGCCTGAGGCAATGCCTCCCCGGCGGGTTGCGGTGCCGTCCATGCGCCTACCCGCGGCATCCCGCATCGCCGCGGCCCTGAAGAAGGCCAAGGCCCTGCAGCGGGTGGCTTCGCTGCAGACGCAGATCTTTCGCCTCTCCAGAAGCGGGCAGGGCAAACGCTGCCTGGCTGCGCTCGCCGAGCTCCAGAAGCTGGCCCCGGCCGCGGCCATGCGCTTGCGCTACTACCGGGCCACCTGCACGATGCTCGCCGGCCACTGCGACCGGGGCAAGCGACTGCTTCGAAAATACCTGAGCACCTTGCCAAATCTCACTCCGGCCAACATCGACGCCTCGGTAAGGAGCGAAGCCGCCCGCCGTTGCCCGTAGAAGGCACGGAGCGATCTCAGTTGGGAGTGCAGACACCGCCGTTTTCGATCTGGGCGTTGGTGCGGAAGGTGTTCAGGCTCGTCCAGGAGGGGACCTCGAACAGTGGGAGGGTGCCGTCCTCGCGCACGTTGGTGACGTGGTAGGTGTGCTGGTTCCAGATGCGGCGGGCCTGGATCCAGCGGTCCTGCACGTCCCGGATCACCTGGACGGTGACCGAGGCGGGCTGGCCCGACAGGGAGTTGGAGACCACCACGATCTCCGCTGAGCCGTCGTTGTCGATGTCGGCCACCACCGGGTACTCGCTGAGGGTGCCGCTGGTGCGGGGGGTCTGCAGCAGCACCTGGCCGGCGCCGTCGAAGATGAACATGTAGTGCTCGTCGGCGTACATGGCTTCGGCCACGCCGTCCCCCAGGAAGTCGAAGGCGGTGCCGGCGGCGATGCCCGACTGATCGCTCACGGTGGCCTGCCATAGGATCGAGGCGTCGGGCTCGTAGCAGGCGTACTGGTTCGCCGAGCTCACGGCGTACTCGGCCACGCCATCGCCGTCGAAGTCGTGGACGGTGGCCGGGCGCAGCCAGGTGGTGCCCCCGGCGCCCGCCCCCGTGGGGCGCAGGTTGGTGTAGATCACCGAGCCGTCGTGGTTGAGCAGGGTGATTCCGTTGGCGTTGGTGACCAGCACCTCGGGTTCGGGATCACCGTCCAGGTTGGCCACCTGCGGGTAGCCGGGTGACACCGCCGCGTTGACGTACAGCTGTGCGCCCGTGTGGTGGTAGGCCGCGTGGCCCAGGACCATCTCCAGGTCGCCGTCGCCGTCCAGGTCCGCAGCGGTGGTGGCCGACCAGTTGCCCGCGGGCTGTGCCGCGGTGAACAGGTGGTTGCCCAGGTGGTCGAAGAGCATGTTCCCTGCGATGATCTCCACGTCGCCGTCGTTGTCCATGTCGGCCAGGGCGATGGCCCCGGAGTAGACCGCCGACCAGGTCACCGCGCTGGTCCACTTGTGCGTCCCGTCGTGATCGAAGGCGACGATGGCGCCGCCCACCAGGGCGGTGACGACCTCGGGCAGACCGTCGGCGTCGATGTCGCCGATGGCGGGCGTTACCGTGTGGTCCACGGCCGTGGGGAACATGAGCTGCTGCGCTCCGGTGTCCCCCGCCAGCAGGTAGATGTGGCCCGGGTTGCTGGGGTAGCCCGACGACGTGGAGGCCACCACCAGCACGTCCGGGGTGTCACACATGTCGATGTTGCCGTCGGTGTTGTCATCGTTCATGTTCGCCACCAGGGGCGTGACGATGGAGTAGATCTCGCCGCCGTTGCCTGCCCAGGTCCACTGGGTGTCGGGGGTGAAGCTGCCGGGGGGCGCCTGCTGGCTGCAGTTGAAGATGAGCGTCATGTCATCGTTGGGCGCGCAGGGGTCGAAGCACTGCAGGTCCACGGTGCCGTCACAGTTGTTGTCGACGCCGTCGTCGCACAGCTCGATGACCGATGGATTCACGTCGGGATTGTCGTCGTCGCAGTCCCCATTGGCTACGGTCCAACCGTCCCCGTCGATGTCCTGGTCCACCAGGAAGTCGCAGTTGTTGTCGATGCCGTCGCCCGGGATCTCGGGCATGTGCGGGCCGACCTGGTTGTCCGTGTCGTCGCAGTCGCCGTTGCAGGGGCCGAACCCGTCGCCGTCGCCGTCCGGCTCGGCGCCGTCCACCGCACCGTTGCAGTTGTTGTCCACGCCGTCGAAGCAGTGTTCGATCGCGTCGGGGCTCACGTCGGGATCATCGTCGTCGCAGTCCCCGTCCGCCACGGTGTAGCCGTCGCCATCGTAGTCCGCGTCGGTGATCCCATCGCAGTTGTTGTCGATGCCGTCGGGGATCTCTTCGGCCGCGGGGCTGATGGCCGGGTCCGTGTCGTCGCAGTCGCCGTTGCAGGGGCCGAACCCGTCGCCGTCGGCGTCTGGCTCGGCGCCGTCGGTCGCGCCGTTGCAGTTGTTGTCCACGCCGTCGCCGCAGAGCTCCACCGCCATGGGGTGCACCAGGTAGTCGTCGTCGTCGCAGTCCCCCTGGACCTCCGAGTATCCGTCCCCGTCGTCGTCTGTGAGCAGGTGGGTCAGGTCCGCGTCCACGGTCACGGCGTCTTGGTGTGCGGCTGCGTCTGGCGCACCGCCGTCGCCGTCTCCTCCGCTCGGGTCACCCCCACAGGCCGCCAGCACCAGGCAGAGCATCAGGCCCATTACCCCGCTACAGGTCGGATCGCGTCTCATGTTCATTTCGGCCCTCGACACCAGGTGTTGCCCCCATCGTACCACAGGGCCGCGCTGGTCTGCCCCGTCGAATCGAGGTACATTCCCAGTCCCAATGGAGCGCAGGTTCATGAACAGGATGGTCGCGCTGGCCGGTTTGGTCGGCCTCCTCGTCGCGCCCGGCTGCGACGGCGCGCGGAAAGCGCGGCAGAGGGCTCGTCGCGCCCAGAAGGTGGACTGCGACCGGCTGTGCACCCGGTCTTTCAAGAGGTGCGCCGTGGAGGTGTTGGTGGCGGCGGGCAAGACGAAGCCCGAGCGGGTGGCTGCCCTCCAGGCTACCGGTGCCTTCGAGAAGATCCAGTCCTACGGCTACAAGGCCTGCCTGCGGGACTGCAACACGAAGAAGGGCCGCGGCTCGGACGCGAGTCGGATCAACGCCTGCCTGGCCAAGCGGGGCTGCAAGCCCTTCGCCGAGTGCATCCAGGCAGTCGTCCAGTAGCGGCGCGTAGCGCCGGTCGCGGCGACGGGTCACCGCCGCTTCATTGCGCCGAAGGGGTCGATGATCCCCATGGGGTCCAACGTGCGGGGCCTGGTCATGGGGCGCGGCGGTCGCCAGGGACGACGCATCCCCATCGCCGGAGGGCCGGTCATGGGCGGCGGCGGAGCTGTGCGGATCAGCACCAGTCGGCGGTGCACATCGGCGGCCAGTGACAGGCTCAGCGTTCGTGGCTCGTAGCCCTCCAGCCGCACATCGAGGTGCCAGCGCTCCTCGCTGGGCGCCCGTCGGATCGTCAGGGGAGTGAGCCCGAGGATCCGCGGCCGTGGGTGGATCCGTCGCACGATCGCTCGCGGCGGCTCGCTCTCGACGCGGAGCACCGCCGTGGCGGGGCTGCGCGGTCGCGGTCCGGCGTCCGGTGCCACGGCCCGGAGGGCGGGGGGCGTTGCCCCGGTGGGCAGCGCGGGCGCGTCCAGGTCGCCGCCCTGCCACGTGAGCAACGCCACCATGAGGGCGACGACGCCCGCGACCACGCAGAGGCGGGTGACCAGGCCCGTCCGATCGGTGCCGAGTGCGAGGCCCTTGACCCAGGCGCCTGCGGTTCGCTGTGGCGGACTCCTCATGAGGGCTTCGCTCAGAGCCCGGGCGCTGGGGTAACGCGCTGACGGCTCCTTCTCCATGCAACGGAGCACCACACGCTCGAGCTCCGCGGAGAGCCGCTGATCCCGGGGAGCGATCCGGCGCAGCCCGACCGGTGTCTCCTGGGTGTGCATGTAGACGTACTCGGCGAAGGTCGCCGCCTCGAAGGGGGGCCTCCCGGCCACCATGTGGTAGAGCACCGCGCCCAGGGAGTACAGGTCAGCGGCGCCTTCGGTGGGCTGGCGGTTGGCCTGCTCGGGAGACATGTACACGGGCGTCACCAGCTGCGTCGAGGTGCCGTCGTCATCCTCTTCGATTTCGTCGTCGTCGTGTATGAGGGTGGCGATGCCGAAGTCGAGGAGCTTGACCGCTTCGTCGCCGTCCGGCGTGCGCACGAGGAAGATGTTGGATGGTTTGATGTCCCCGTGTACGAAGCCCTTGGAGTGGACGGCGTCGAGGGCGGCGGCCACGTCGCAGGCGATGCGAATGGCGCGAGGCGGGGACAGGACGCCCGATTTCTCGAGCTCGTCGGCGAGGGTGAGGCCGTCGAGCAGCTCCATGATGTAGTACACATCGTTTTCACCGAGCACGAAGTCGGTGACCTTCACGATGTTGGCGTGCTGGATCTGACCGATTGCCCACGCCTCGTCCACGAAGCGCTTGATGGCCTTGCGGTTGTTGGCAAGGCGATCCTTGAGCCGCTTGAGCGCCACCTGGCGGCCAAGCCGCTGGTGCTCCGCCAGGAAGACCTCGCCCATGCCGCCCTCGCCCAGGACGGCCTTGACCTCGTAGCTGCCGAAGGTCCGGCCTACGGCGGGGTGCGGCCCATCGGTGTCGGTCGCGGCGCTCACCGATTCATCCCGAAGGGGTCGACGGTGCCCCAGGTCACGTCGGTGCTGGGGCGGCCCATTGCGGGTCGGTGGGACATGGTCCTGGGCTGAACGTGCGTCATGGGCCTGGCCCGGCTCACCTGCGTCGTCAGGTCCGCCACCAGGGGGCTCTTCGTGCCGGCGCGGACGTCCATTTGGAGGTCGCGATGACCGGCGAGGCGAAGGACCACGCGCACCACGCCCGCGGGCGGCACGGCTATGCTCAGCGGGGTGTTTCCCAGGAACCGCCCGTCGTGGTTGCGGAACACGCTTGCCCCCGCGGGCCTGGAGACGAGCCGGGCTCGAAGCGTCTGGGGGCGGGGCGTCCGGGGCCTGGGCGTGGGCGCCGAGGCGTCGGGACTCGGCTGCGGGACGACGGCTTTGGTGGGTTGCGCGGGACCACGACTCGGCTGCCCGGTGCGGGAGCGCTGGAGCCACAGACCCAGCGCCATCACGGCGGCCACCATCACCCCCAGCCCGAGCCATAGCCAGCGGGTCCGGCGCCCGGAGAGCGGCGGCAGGTCCTTTGGAATCTGCACAACGTCCGTATCGTCACCGGCCGCCGCGCGCCGCAGCCGCACTTTGAGATCCTCCATGGTGGCGACGCGGTGGTCGGGGGACTTGGCCAGGCAGCCCAGGACCAGCTTGTCCAAAGACGAGGTGATCCGCGAGGCCTCTGGCTCTGGCACCACCTGGGAAGGGGACTCCGCGGGGACCCGCAGGTGGTGTTGGATGAGCTCGCCCAGGGTGTCGCAGACAAATGGCAGCCGCCCGGTGAGCAGCTGGTACAGGACGCCGCCGAGGGAATAGACGTCCGTGGCCGGGGAGAGCTTCTGTCCGCGCACCACCTCGGGCGCCATGTACTCCGGGGTGCCCAGCACCGCGCCGGTGGCCGTGCGCAAGAAGTGCTCGTCGGTGACCAGGTACTTGGCCACCCCGAAGTCGAGCAGCTTCACGCGCAAGGTTTCGTCCCGGACGAGGGGCTCCAAGACCATGATGTTGGAGGGCTTGAGATCTCGGTGCAGGATGCCCTTTGCGTGGACGGCGGCCATGGCGTCGCAGATCTGCGTGACGATGGTCACTGCCTCGGCCACCGGCAGCGGCGCGTGGTCATCGATGAACCCGGACAGTGGCTGACCTCGAACGAGCTCCATGACCAGGTAGGGCGGTTTGGTCGGGGTGCCGTCGGCGAAGTCCAAACACTCCACGATGCCCTGATGCTTCAGATCGGATATGGCCCGGGCCTCGTGGAAGAACCGTCGTACGTCCTCGGCGTTGTCGTGGACCTCCCGGTGCAGCACCTTCACGGCCACCGGTCGGCTGATCACGCTGTGCTCGCCCTCGAATACCGCGGCCATGCCGCCGAAACCGATGAGGCGGATCAGGCGGTACTGTCCCAGCTCGTCACCGGGCTCACATCCGTAGGCTTCGACCAGGTCAACGTTTTCGTCATCGGCCTCTTTTGTCGCGATCGGCTCCTCCAGCGGCGTGCCGTCGTGGGGACAGTCGCTCAGGTCGTCGGGCCAAGTGGTCGCGCATTGGGGACAGCGTCTGGTCATCTGGTGATCGGGAGCCTTTGTAGGTCAAATAACAATATAAATTGCGATTGGTGCCAGGGCAAGGCACGGGATAGCGTTTGAAATTGAGTCACGTCTTACACGATAGCGCCCTCCGTGCGGATCTGGCTTGAATGTTTCCGTGGGTGAACTATAATACAGACGAAAAAATAAGTATGCTGAGATACATGAATATCTTAAGCGATTTGTCGATGGCTGGGCTGCCCAGCGCCCCGGCACGCTGCAACCCTCCAGGAACCTCATGAAGTTTCGAATGGCCACGTCCATCGTTTTCGGCGCGATCCTGGCGTCGGGGACCTCCCTGTTGTGGGCGCCTCTCCCGGTCCACGCGCGCGGCTCCCGGTCCGCATTCTCCGGCGACAAGTCCCCAGCGACGCGGGCTCGAGCCCGGGCGCTTTTCGATCGCGGGCGGAAGCAGTTCAACCTCGGCAGGTTCAGCCAGGCGCTCCCCTACTTCACGCAGGCCTACGATCTGGTGCCGTTGTCGGGGTTCCTGTTCAACATTGCCCAGTGCTACCGGTTCCTCGGCAAGTGCAAGAAGGCCGTGTTCCTGTACAAGGGCTACCTCCGGGACAACCCCGGATCCCCCAACACCCGGGTGGTGCGAGGGCTGGTTGCGGGGTGTGAGAAGACGCTGGCGCAGCAGCGCAACAAGCGGGGCCGCGCCCAGAAGCTCTTCCAGGAGGGTGTGACCCTCTACAAGCTGGGGAGGTTCGCCGACGCGGTGGATCGCTACTCGCGGGCATACAGGATCGCTGCGCTGCCCGGGTACCTGTACGCGCTGGGCCAGAGCCACCACAAGCTCTCCCAGTACCGCAAGGCGATTCACTTCTACCAGATGTACCTCCGGGACAACCCGGGCACACCCGAGACCAAGGCCATTGGACAGCTCATCGTCAAGTGTCAGAAGAAGCACCGGGCGGCCTTGCTTCGCGCCCGGGGGGGGCTGGCGCCAGGGACGACCCTGGGCGGTACGAAAAGCCTCACGCCGGGCGACCCGAAGCCCACCTCGATCCCCGTCTACAAGAAGTGGTGGTTCTGGACGGCCGTGGGGGTGGGCGTGGCGGTGCTCGTGGGAGGCCTGGCCGGAGGGCTGGCGCGATCGGACACCAAGGGGTTGAGCCTACCTCAGGCCGACTTCGGTCCCCGGGACTGGAGGTAGACCATGCGCTGGCTCTCCGTCACACTCGCGCTCTGCCTCTCGGTCGGTCTCGGCGTGGCGTGCGACCGCGACGACGCCCCACGCAGCGCGTTTCTGCTTATCGTCCACTTCGATCCGAGCGGCTATGATGTCGATCAGCTGCACCTGGTGGCCTACCCCCGGGACGACGCCACGGACATCGTGACCGACACACTGCCTTCCGAGCCGGGGGAGGTCTTTCAGGTCAGCCCGGTCACGGCGGTGATCCTGGTGCCGGACCGTTGGATTGATCGCTCGGTGTTCCTCTCGGTGGCCGCCACCCGCCACGGCGCCGGCGCGGTGGCCAGCGGCAGCTCGGTGGCCATCCCGCGGCTCGACGAGGTCAAGGAGGTCACCGTGTCGCTGAGCCTCGGCGCGCCCGAGTGCGGCAACGGTGTCATCGAGGCCGGGGAGCAGTGTGACGCCACTGCACTGGCCGGCCGCTCCTGCGGCTCCCTGACCGGGCTCCCCGATGGGACGCTCCAGTGCAGCGCCGACTGCACCTTCGACGTGACCCAGTGCAACGATTGCGGCAACGGCGCCCTGGAGGGATCCGAGGAGTGCGACGGCCTGGCCCTGGACGGCGAGACCTGTGCCACCCGCGGCTTCCAGGCCGGGGTGCTCCGGTGCGACGAGACCTGCGTCTTCGACACCCTAAACTGCACCGGCGGGTGCGGCAACGGCGTGATGGAGTTCGGCGAGGTCTGCGATGGGCTGGACCTGGGCAACCAGAACTGCTCCACCGTCAGCGGCCTCCCCGACGGCGACCTGCGCTGTACGTCGGATTGCCACCTGGACGTGTCGGGCTGCAGCAGCTGCGGCAACGGCGTCCGGGAGGGTGACGAGGAGTGCGACGGCGTGGCCTTCGGCGGCGTCACCTGCGCAGAGCTGGGCCTGCCCGACGGAGACCTGACCTGCACCGCCGAGTGCATCGTGGACACGTCGACCTGCGGTGTGGGCTGTGGCAACGGCGTGGTGGAGCCCGGAGAGAGCTGCGACGGGAACGACTTCGGCGCTCAGACCTGTTTGACCGCCACGGGTCAGGCCGAGGGCAGCCTCGCGTGCACCCCGGACTGCCACCTGGACGTGTCGGACTGCCGCCAGTGCGGCGACGGCGTGGTCGAGGGGCCCGAGGAGTGTGACGGCGTGAGCTTCGGGGGCCTGACCTGCGCGGACTTCGGCCTCACGGGCGGCGCCCTGTCCTGCACGGCGGCCTGCACCATCGACCTGTCGACCTGCGGCTTGGGCTGCGGCAACGGCGTGCGTGAGCCGGGCGAGGTCTGCGACGGCACCGACCTTGGCACCCAGACCTGTCTCACGGCCGCAGGGCGAGCCGAGGGGATTCTGGGCTGCACCGCGAGTTGCGCCCTGGACGTGTCGGGCTGCCACACCTGCGGTGACGGCGCCATCGAGGGCCCCGAATCCTGTGATGACGGCACCTTCGGCTTCGAGACGTGCCTGAGCCTCACTGGCAGACCCGAGGGCCAGCTCGTCTGCCAGGCTGACTGCTCGGTTGACACCTCTGGCTGCCACCTGTGCGGCGACGGCGTCATCGAGGGCCCCGAGACCTGCGACGGCAGCGCCCTGGGCGGTCTCACCTGCGCTGGCCTGGGTTACACAGGGGGCACGCTGACCTGTCTGGCCGGCTGCGTGGTGGACGAGGCGGGCTGCTACACCTGCGGGAACGGCGTCTGCGAGGTGGCGGCTGGGGAGGACGATGCGGTCTGTCCCGCGGACTGTGGCTGGGTGACCGTCTCGGCGGGCGAAAAGCACACCTGCGCGGTCAAGTTCGATGGGGCGATCTCGTGCTGGGGGGACAACGCGAGGGGACAGCTCGGCGACGGGACGAACAGTCCGAGCATGGTCCCCGTGGCTGTGCTCGGCGGCGGCTTCGTGAGCGTCTCCGTCGGGCGGTTGCACAGCTGCGGCGTGAAGCACGACGGCACTTTGTGGTGCTGGGGCGACAACAGCGAGGGGCGCCTGGGCGACGGGACGACGATCGACCGCAACCTCCCGGTGCAGGTCGTGGGCCTGTCCGGCGTCGTGCAGGTGTCGGCGGGGAGCGAGCACACCTGCGCAGTGGATTCCCTGGGCGGTGCCTGGTGCTGGGGAAAAGGCGGCAGCGGTCGGCTGGGCTACGGCGGCAGCGGGGATTCTCCGACTCCGATCCAGGTCCCCGGCCTCTTCGGCGCCACGGCCATCGCCGCCGGCGGGGAGCACAGCTGTGTCATCCTGTCGACCTCCGGCGTGGCCTGCTGGGGAAAGGGAGACAAGGGCCAGCTCGGCGACGGCACTGGGAGCGACTCGCCCACGCCCATCAAGGCCAATCTCCTGGGCGCCGTGGCGATCAGCGCTGGGTTCAAGCACACCTGCGCCGTGGACGCCATCGGGGATCTCTGGTGCTGGGGCGACAACGCCACTGGCCAGCTCGGTCTGGGGGACACGGTAAACCGGATGATCCCGACGTCGGTGAGCACGTTGCCCTCGATATCGGGCGTATCCGCGGGAGAGCGGCACACTTGCGCCTGGCTCGACGGGGGAGCGGCCTGGTGCTGGGGGGAAAACGGTGATGGGCGCCTGGGCGACGGCACGACAAGCGATTCACTTTTCCCCGTGGCCGTGGTGGGACTGACGGATGTCGTGTGTGTGTCTGCGGCCACCAGCCAGGACGACGGCGGACACTCCTGCGCCGTGACCGGGAACCACGAGGCACTTTGCTGGGGCAGAAACGACGACGGGCAGGTGGGCGACGGCACGACGGTGGACCGCTGGTCCCCCGTGCCGGTGAACTGAGGTGGGACAGCGCATGTCGGACGACTTTTCCTACATCAACACCGATGCCTTTACCGTCTTCGACGTCGACACCCGGAGCTATGCCAGGTCTCTGCTCACCGGAGACGCCGAGCGCGACAATCGAAACGTCTCCTTGCTGCTCGCCACCGTGAATGCCGCCAACTCCGCTGTGGGCATCCGTGAGGTCACCAAGCGCTTCGTGGACATGGTTCTGCTGCTCACGAAGGCCGATCGGGGCCTGCTCCTTCTGGCGCGGGACGGTGAGCTCGCGTTGGATGTGATCCGCGCCCCGGATGGGATGGATCTGCCGTTCACCGAGGCCTACAGCCACTCCATTCCCCAGCAGGTTTTCGAAACCGGTGACGCCGTGTGCATCGTCGACGCCGCGGAGGGCGGCAGGGAGGACCTGGGCGCAAGCGTCAGCGCCCTGTCTCTACGTACGGTCATGTGCGCTCCCCTGCGGGTCCCGGGCGAAGTCATCGGTGTGATGTACGTCGACAGCAAGCTGGCCAGTCGGGAGTTCACGGACGCGGACTTCAGCTTCTTCAATGCCGTGTGCCAGCAGATGTCGGTTACCCTCGAGAACGCGCGGCTCAACGAGGCCGTGGTGGCAGCTGAGCGGCTGGCCACCGTGGGGCAGATGACCAGCATGATCCTGCACGACCTGGGCGGTCCCATGACCGTGCTGACCAACTACGCTGACTTGATCCGGGAGCACCACGAGGCATCGGAGGACATCCGGCAGATGGCGGCGGACATGGGGGACGCCAGCGACAAGGCCATGGCGATGTTGCGCTCGGTGTTGGACTTCGCCCGGGGCTCGTCCTCCTGCGACCCAATGCCCCAGAGTCTGTCGATGCTCGTGAGTACGGCGATGGGACAACGCGTGGAGGAGTTGGGCAAGCGGTTGATCCACCTGGTCATGGACCTGCAGTATCGTGGCCAGGTGAGCGTGGATTCGCACCGCATGGACCGGGTGCTCACCAACCTGGTGAACAACGCGGTGGACGCCATGCCCGACGGCGGCGAGCTGCGTGTTTCGAGCAAGGACGCCGGGGGTGGCGTGGTGGCCCTCTCGCTGTCGGACACCGGCATTGGCGTCGCCCCGGAGAGGCTCGACCGGCTCTTCGAGCCCTTCGTGACGCACGGCAAGAAAAAGGGCACGGGCCTGGGCCTCGCCATCGTCAAGCAGATCATCGACAACCACGGCGGCGCCATCGTCTGCGAGAGCGAGCCCGGTCGAGGGGCGACCTTCACGATCACCTTGCCTGCGCTGTCAGACGGATAGAAGCGCGCCGTCCAGCGGTCGCCCGAGCGCGTCGCGGGTCCGGCGGAGCGCGCGGTCCAGGGCCAGCGCTCCGCGATCCAGGGCGAAGGGGCTGACCCGGGGCAGGTCGGCGATTTCCAGGGCGACGAGGCCCTGGCGCCTAGGGGCGCGCGGCGGGTGTAGCCGCCAGGGCGACTTGGACGCGAGGTGGTGCAGCAGGACCCGCTCCCCCGGGGGGACGCCAGCCACGCCGGGGCGATCGGCCACTCCTCCGTCCAACAGCGGGCGGCCGCGGATCCACACCGGGTGGAACATCAGCGGCACGGCGCAGGAGGCGTGGATGGCCGGCGCCAGGGGGCCGGTATCGAGAATGCGCGTGCGGCGCGCCAGCACATCGTAGACCGACACCACCAGGTCGGCTCGGCACTGGTCGAAGGTGGCGGCCGGCAGCAGCCGGTGGAGCCGTTCGCGAAACCGATCGCCACGGAGCAGGCCGGCGCCGAGGCCCGGGTCCCAGAAGTCCGGCCGCCGCAGCGCCAGCAGGTCTCGCCGCAGGGCCGCCGGCTCCACCCCCGCCGCCCAGGCGCCGCCCACCAGCGCCCCGGCGCTGGAGCCCGCCGCCGCGCGGGGGGCCACCCCGGCCTCCTCCAGCGCGAGCAACACCCCACAGTGCGCGTAGAATCCGAAGAAGCCGGACGAGAGCACCAGCCGATAGGGCGCCTCGCGCAGCCACTCGATCAGGGTCTGGGGGTTGGCCATGGGGCGACGCATACCCACCGGGCGTACTACCGGTCGTCCTCGGTGAGCTCGAGGTCGTAGTCTCCGGTCTCGGGTCGCGCGGTCATGCCCTCGATCTCCATGACACGGTTCACGCAGTCCCGCAGGACCCGGAGATCATCCCGGTTGGCGTCGGTGACCTCGCCGCGGAATCGGTCGAGGAGGGAACCTGCTGCCGAGGCGAGCTGGTACCAGGCCGTGTGGCGCTGGTTCAGCGATTTGGTGGACTTGCGATGCTTGGTGCTCCGGTCCGACATATCCGTTCCCCATGTTGCCGTAGACCCGCTACCCACAGACCGCCACGATACCCGGCCCTGGCCCTTTGCGCCAGCCCCCATGGGCACGGGGCTTGTATCCGGGCGGCGTTCATAGGATGATGGGAGAATACAAGAGGTGAACCATGAGGAACGCAACTGCTTATGGGTGTGCTTTGGCCATGGTGCTCGCGGCCTGTGGTCCGTCGGAGCCCTACAGCCCAGGCAACAACACCCAGCCTGGGCAGGACGCCAACGTGTCCGGCTTGGACCAGGACGGGGACGGCTACACGCCAGCCATGGGGGACTGCGACGACTCGAACCCCAATGTCAGCCCCGCCGCCATGGAGATCCCGGGCAACGGAATCGACGATGACTGCAACGGGCTCGTGGACGCCGACATGGATGGGGACGGCTACACCGAGGCCAATGGAGACTGCGACGACTACGATCCGGACGTGTACCCCCACGCTCCGGAGGACGGTGGCAACGGCACCGGAGAGCCCAACGGCATAGACGATGACTGCGACGGCATCATCGACAACCACCTGCCCACGGTGGATGACGACGGGGACGGCTTCTCCGAGGTGGAGGGGGACTGCGACGACAACGACATCTATGCCAACCCGGGGGCCTATGACGTACCCGACAACCAGCTCGACGAGGACTGTAACGGCATCCCCGACGACACGGTCCTCGAGTGTGACACCGGGCTCGCCGTGGACGACAGCGACCCCTTCAACGCGGCCCGGGCCATCGGCCTGTGCCACGTCGCCTCGGAGACCGGCTCGGAGTGGGGCGTCCTCTCGGCGCGGTGGGTCCTCGCAGATGGCGCCGACCCGTCGGGGTACTCCTCGTTCCCCGTGGGGCACGGCATCCTGGACGCCTTCGGCGCCACCGTTACGGTGCGTGAAGGCGTCAAGCTCCTGGCCATCTCATCGGGCGCTGCCCGTCAGCCGTCGGATCCCGGCTACCAGGATCCTGGCGGCTACGACAAGGGCTACACCTCGGGCACGGCCTGGGGCTATCAGCCCACGTCGCCCTTCTGTCCGGGCGTGACCACCGGCACCCCCCACGACTCCATCGCCCTCGAGCTCAGTATCCGGGTGCCCACCAACGCCCTCTCGGCCAGCTTCGACTTCAACTTCTTCACTTACGAGTTCCCGGTGTACATCTGCTCGGAGTACAACGATTACTTCGTGGCGCTGCTGGATCCGACGCCTCCCGGACAGACGGATCCGAACGTCTCCTTCGACTCCAACAACAACCCCATCAGCGTGAACAACGCGCTGCTCCAGGTCTGCAATCCGCCCCAGACGGCGGGGGGCATCTTCTTCGCGTGCCCCCTCGGTGACACCGAGCTCCAGTCCACGGGCTTCGAGGGGCACGCCGCCACGGGCTGGCTGCAGACCACCATCAACCTCGATCCCACGGCCACCAACAATGGGGTCATCACGCTGTTGTTCGGCGTCTGGGACTCGGGGGACGGCGTGTTGGACTCCACCGTCGTCATCGACAACTGGCAGTGGTCGGCAGAGCCGGCGACTGGCTCCACCACCACACCTGTGGACTGAACCGAAGATGAGCAAGAGCAAATCCATGGCCTCTTTGGTGGTGTTCGTCGTCCTGGCCTTGGCGGGGTGCACGGGCATCGCCTATGTGGGCGGCGACAGCGCCGTGGGTGGTGACGGCGCGGTGAGCGCCGATGGCGCGGTGGACGCGCAAGCTCCGGGCGACGACGCCCAGCCCCCCGAGGTCTGCGATGGGGTCGACTGCGGGTTCGGGGACTGCGTGGATGTGGGCGGCGCCGCGGCCTGCGACTGCGATCCTGGCTACCACGCCGAGGGCCTCGCCTGTGTCGAGGACGTGCCCGTTGACCCGTGCGACACCACGGTCTGCGGCGCCAACGCCACCTGTGACCAGGGGGTCTGTATCTGCAACGTTGGCTACGAGGGTGATCCCGTCGTCGGCTGCACTCCCATCTCCACCCAGGAGGAGATCTGTCGGGCGGAGCTTGTCACCATAGCCATGGCCGAGCTGGGGTACTGCGAAGGCACGGACGTCCGGCCCTACATGCTCGACCAGCCCGGCTACTGGTGTTACGACTTCGTGGCGTGGGTGTACCAGCAGTCCAACTGCGCGCTGCCCTCGCCGATGTCGCTGCCCAGGTACTACACGGGCTCCCTGCCCGTGGGCTGGCGCCCCGAGCCCGGGGATCTCATCAAGTTCAACATCCAGCACTACGGCATGGTCGCCGACATCTCCACCGACGGCCAGATCATCACCACCGTGGAGGGCAACGTGAGCTACTGCGTCATGCAGCGCAGCACCTCCGATCCCTCGGTGGAGTACTACGGCACCCTCGACAACGTCCTGGCTCCCTGACCCGGAGCCCCTTCCCACCGTCGGTTTTTGTCTGAACAGGGGCCCCGTGCCTTGTTCGACTGGACAGCCCGCCCTCTTTGTGATAGTCAGTAACCAGTGGTTACTAACCGATGGTTACTCGAGGAGTATTAGTATCTTGAGCGGTATTCTTCCGGATGGCTGCGATCCGACCTCCCGTCGTGAGGAGGTCCTCGCTGCGGCCCAGCGCTTGTTTTTCGAACGGGGCTACCGCGGGACCACCATCCAACAGATCGCCGCCCGCGCCGGGTACAGCAAGCGTACGGTCTACCTGGACTTTCTGAACAAGGACGAGCTGTTCATCACGGTGTGCGCCGAGGGCGGCGGGCTGATCCTCGCCGAGCTGGAGGGCGTCGCCGTCGGGGGGCCGCCCGTGGCCGAGGTGGTGGATCGGATGCTGGAGAGGTTCGTGGTGTTCTCAAGGGACCACGGCGAGTACTTCCGGATGATCTTCTCCGAGGCCACGCCTGAGATCGTGGCCAACTGCTCGGCAGATCTTCGCGCGCAGGTGGCCGCCCTGGAGCGGGCGTGCCTCCAGGTCCTGGTGCGATCTGTGGAGCGCGCCGTGGCCGAGGGGCTCATCGGACCTGTGGATCCCTGGGACGTCGCGGGCATCCTCGTGGGCACGGCCACGGGCATCATCCTGCTGTCCATGGGGGGTAGCCAGACCGTCTACTCCCGCAAGACCCGGGAGGAGCTGGTCCGGCAGGCGGTCCATGCCTACTGGCTGGGGCTCCGGGCCCAGGGGGCCCCGCGGTGACCGTGCGCTTTCGAGACATGGCGCCGCTGATCCGACGCCTGCGGCAGGGTGTCGGCGACTACGCCGTGGCGCCCGCGGTGGTGGAGGTCGGCGGATTCGACCGGCGCGAGCTCGCCGCTCGCTATGGGTACGCCCCCAGAGGCCTGCCCCGTCCGGAGATCGTGCTGACCGGTGACGTGGCCCTGGAGCTGGGGCATCCGGCCACTGCCTCCCAGTGCTTGGTGCTGCTGACCACCGGCGACGGCGTGCACCCCGGCCGCCTGACCCGACTGGGGCCTGACCTCGAAGAGCTGGAGCTGCGGTCGGACGGGCCCAGCACCCACCACCCCTTTGCCCAGGTGGTGCTGCTGCGCGTCTCGCCCGACACCCCGCCCGATCCCTTTGTGCTGGACAACGCGCAGTACCTCATCGATCGGCTGCCAGGGTACATGGTGCGGTCAGTGCCCGGTCGCCTCTGGGCCCGAATCAGCCGCGCCGGACGGAGCGCGGGCCTCGACCTGACGATCCTCGGAGAGGCCCTCATGGCGCGGTACCTCGAGATCGACGGGGTGTCGGATGTGGAGGTCGTCTTCGTCACGTCGTCGGCGGGCGACGTGGAGGCCCTGGCGACCCTGGCCCACGAGGCGCGGATCCTGGCCGGCCAGCACAAGAAGCTGGTCCTCTCGGCCGACGGCGAGGTGGACTGCCTGGACCTCAACTGCGAGACCTGTGACGAGCGCGAGCTCTGCGATGCGCTGCGGGACGTGATCGTGCGTCGCAGGAGGTACGTGTGATCGCGCCACAGAAACCGGCGGGTCCGCCCACGGTGGCGGTGTGCGGCAAGGGGGGCGTGGGCAAGACCGCGGTGAGCGCGCTGCTGGCGCGGGTGCTGCTGGACCACGGCGTGGCGCCGCTCCTGCTGGTGGACGCCGATCCGGTGACGGGCCTGACCGCCGCCCTGGGGCACCCGGTGGAGCGCACCCTGGCGGACGTGCGGCGCCAGCTCCTGCGGGCCGCCGCGGGCAGCGAGGATGCCACCCGGGAGCGCATGGCCCGGGAGTTGGACTACCGGGTCCTTCAGGTGCTGCAGGAGCGGGATGGCTACGGCCTGCTGGCCATGGGGCGCTCCGAGGCGAAGGGGTGCTTCTGCCCCGTGAACACGCTGCTGAGGCACGCCCTGGCGGCCCTTTCGTCCGCCTTCGCGGTGGTGCTCATCGACGCCGAGGCCGGGGTGGAGCAGGTCCAGCGCGAGGTGACCTCCACTGTGACCCAGGCCCTGGTGGTCACTGACGGCTCGGCGCGGAGTCGCCACGCGGCCCGACTCATTGCCGAGGTCCTCGGCGTGGACCGGGTGGTGGCGGTGGCCAACCGATCCTCCGACGGCGGGGTGTCGTTGGGCCCGGACCTGGAGACAATCGGCGTCGTGCCGGAGGATCGCGACCTCGCCGACCTCGACCGGCAGGGGCGCCCTCTGTGGGATCTGGCAGAGGACAGCCCGGCGCTCGAGGCCATGGCGACGATCGCCCGAAGGCTGGACCTGGTGGGTGGCGGACCATGAAGCAGACTGGGTTGCCAGATGTGTTTGGCGAGATCATCGCCGACCCCTGCAACGCGCTGGTGGAGCGCGCCCTGGACGACGGCCGAAAGGTGATCGGCTACACCTGCAGCTACGTGCCCGAGCCACTGGTCTCGGTGGAAGGGCTCCAGCCGGTGCGCCTGCGGGCTCCGGATCCCTGTGGCACGCCTCTGGCGGACACCTACCTGTCGAGCGTGGGGTGTCCCTACTGCCGGAGCCTCCTGGAGAATGCCCTGGACGGCCGGTACGACTTTGTGGAGGGCTGGGTCCTGACGGCGAGCTGCGACCACACGCGACGGCTCTACGACAACCTGGTCTACCTGAGCCCGCCGCCCTTCGCCCACATCCTGGATGTGCCCCACAAGACCGGCGCCCCGGCCCTGGACTGGCTCACCGAGGAGCTCGACCGCCTCGCCCGGTCCCTGGCGGACCACTTCGGCGTGGACACGGGCCCAGATGCCCTGGCGGAGGCCATCGCCCGACACAACGCGCACCTGGCCCGTGTGGGTGCCCTGGCCGCGCTGCGCCGGCGCGACCTTCCGCCCCTGACGGGCGCCGCCTTCCATCAGGTGCTGGTGGCCTGCGGCATGGCGCCCAAGGACGCGCTGGCCGGACCCCTTCAGGACCTGGCCCGCGCGTTGGACCGGTCCGAGCCCGTGAGATCGGTCCGCGCCCGGCTGTTGGTGGTGGGGAGCCTGTTGGACGAGCCGGCCTATCTGAGGGTCCTGGAGGACGTGGGCGGCCTCGTGGTGGCGGATCGCTTCTGCGTGGGCTCCCTGCCGGGGCTCGAGCCCATCCCCACCGGCGGGGATCCACTCCGGGCCCTCGCCGAGCACTCCCTGCGTCAGACCCGCTGCCCCCGCATGATGGAAGACTTCGACCTGCGGCTGGCGGACATCCTGGCCGCGGCGCGCACGTACCGGGCCGACGGCGTGGTGCTTCAGGCCATGAAGTTCTGCGATCTGTGGGGCGTCGAGTCCATGGCGCTTACCGACGCGCTGCGGGGCACCCTCCCGGTGCTGCGGGTGGAGCGGGAGTACGGATTTGGCGCCGAAGGCCAGCTGAGAACCCGGGCGCAGGCCTTCCTGGAGAGCCTGGGGCGATGACCATCCTGAGTCGAATCCGAGACGGCTTGGCGCGGGATCGGGTGGTCTCCGGCGCCTGGTGGGCTGCAAACGTCGCCAAGGTGGGCCACCTGGGCCTCCGCCTCGGCCTCCGGCACCGCCCCGCCGGGGTGGCCCGACTGGTGCGCAGGCATCCTTGGCTTACCACGATGGCGAGGATCAACCGCCTGCACGGCCGCATGACGCGCGATCGCCGGGGGCGGTATCGGGAGGCCAATGCCTATGTGATCTCCCAGATCCTCGGCTCCATGGTGGAGATGCTCGACGAGACCTTTGCCCGACCCCATCAGACTGTGATTCACGAGGATCTCGTGCCGCCCGAGCTCCTGTACGGCATGGGCCTCAACCCGTGGATGGCCGAGCTGCTCGGCATCATGCTGCCCATGGTGGAGCCCACGCGCGTGGAGCCGTTCATCGATGTCGCCGAGGGCGCGGGGCTGCCGCCGGACCTGTGCAGCCTGCCCAAGTCCACGGTGGGGCTGGTGCTCGAGGGCCAGATGCCCGAGGCGGCGGCCATGGTGACCTCCAACATGCCCTGCGACGGCGGCATGGCGCAGTACACGATTATCGAGCGCGCCCTGGGGCTGCCCACCTTCCGGCTCGACGTGCCGCACAATTTCTACGACGACCGGGCGGTGGCTTACTTCGCGGGGGACCTCCGCCGTCTCATCGCCTGGCTCGAGGAGCACACCCCAGGCCGCATGGACTGGGACCGGCTGCGGGTGGTGTGCGAGGAGCGGAATCGGGCCCTGGAGCTCGAGCTCGAGCTGTGGGATCTCCTCCGGGCGCGGCCCTCGCCCATGGCCGCCGAGCCCGTGTACCTCTCGCACCTCATGTACGGCGTGGCGCAGCCGGGGCAGCCGCGTGGCACGGAGGTCTTCGGTCGGGTGGCGGCCTTCGCGGCGGAGTCCCTGGCGGCGGGGGAGAGCGCCCTTGAGGACGAGCGGTATCGGGTGGCGCTCTGGAACCCGCCCACGCTCATCTTCACCGACCTGTTCGCCTGGGCCGAGCAGGCATACGGCGTCGCGATGATCATGGACATGCTGACCTACCACCGCCACCCCTTCGTGGACACTCGCACCCCCGAGACCATGTTGCGGGATCTGGCGCGGGTGGCCATGCAGGGCCCCATGGCGCGCCACACCCGCGGTCCGGCCGAGAACTTCTTCGGTGACCTCTTCCACTTTTATGAGCACTTCGGTCTGGACATGATCTGGATGGCGGGTCACATCGGGTGCAAAAACACCCAGGCCCTGAACGGCATGTTCCGGGAGCGCTGTCGGGAGCGCCGCATCCCGCTTCTGATCATCGACTACGACCTGTCGGACACGCGGGTGGTGTCGGCCCGCGGGATCCGGGATCAGGTGTCGCGATTCATGGAGACCGTGATGGGGGCCGAGCGGGTCGGCGGCGACCGCATGAGGTGAGACCATGGGAGACTACTACGGCGGCTGTGACGTCGGCTCCACGACGGGCAAGGCGGTGATCGTGGACGGCGATGGGATCGTGGCCACGGCGTTGATCCCCAGCCGGGTGGATCCCGAGGAGACCGCCCGGGTGGTGTTGCAGGCGGCCGTGGACCAGGTGGAGGCGCTCGATGGCGTCGGTGGCTTGCGGCGGCTGGTGGGCACGGGCTACGGCCGGAACGAGGTCCCCTTCGCCGACGAGAACATCTCGGAGATCACCTGCCACGGTGTGGGCGCGCACCAGCGTGACCCGGCCATCCGTACGCTGGTGGACATCGGCGGCCAGGACGTCAAGGCCATCGCCCTGCACCCCGACGGCTCCGTCCGGGAGTTTGCCATGAACGACAAGTGCGCCGCGGGTACGGGGCGCTTTTTCGAGGCAATGGCGCGCATCTTCCAGCTGAGCCTCGACGACTTCTCCGCCCTGTCGGAGTCCGCCCACCGGGTCGTGCCGGTCACCTCCCAGTGCTCGGTCTTCGCCGAGACCGAGGTGGTCAGCCTCCTGGCCAAGCGGAAGGCGCCGGCGGACATCGCCGCCGGGATCCAGGCCGCCGTGGCCAAGCGGGTCTTCGCCCTGGCCCGGCGAGTGGGTGTGGAGCCCCGGCTCGCGGTGACCGGCGGCTGCGCCAAGAACCGAGGCCTCGCCGCAACCCTGCACAAAATGCTCGGCACCGACATCTCCCCCCTGGACATGGACCCCCAGCTCGTGGGCGCCCTCGGCGCCGCGGTCTTGGCCCGGCGTCGCGCGGGGTAGGCGCTGGGGCGTAGTCATTGTAGTATCGCGTATTTGATGGGGTTTTTTAGGCTTGCACCCGCGCGAGCGGCATGGCAAGTATTGGCAAGTCGCGAGGTGTTTGTCACGATGTTTCGTCGAGCTCTCGTGTTGGTGTCCTGGTTGGTGATCTTCGTGGGCTTCGTCCGGTCTGGCCGTGCCGGTGAGCCTCCGAAGGCCGAACCTGTTCGTCAGCCCACCGCGCGCGCTCTGCCCCGTCCCACCAAGCAGGTCGCGCCCCGTCCCACCAAACAGGTCGCGCCCCGGCGGCCCGCTGCGTCCCGGCACCCCGCTGCGTCCCGTCGACCTGCTGCGCCCCGGCGGCCTGCGCGACCCGCGCCGTCCTACGAGAGCGTGGTGACGGCCCAGCGACTGCCCGAGGATCCCTTTCGCTCGGACCGCTCCCTGTCCGTCCTGGGTCGGCGGGCCCTGCGGGAGCGGACACCCCGAACCCTGCCCGAGGCCCTGTGGGACAGCGGCGGGGTGTTCGTGCAGCAGACCAACCACGGCGGCGGCTCGCCGATCCTGCGCGGGATGGTGGGCCCGCAGGTGCTGATCCTGGTCGACGGTGTGAGGTTGAACAACTCCGTGTACCGCACAGGGCCCGTCCAGTACCTGAACCTCATCGATCCGTACAGCATCGATCGAATCGAGATCCTGCGCGGACCCGGCTCGGTGCTCTACGGCTCGGACGCCATGGGGGGGGTGATCCAGGTCTTTCCGGCGGGGCCCCGGACCTCTGGCCCGACCGACGGATTCCACTACGGCGGACGGATCCTCCAGCGGTTCTCCTCTGCGGAGCTGGGTCACGTCAACCACGGCCGCGCCGAGCTCACCGTTGGCGGGTTCGGGTTGATGGGGGGCTGGACCTTAAAGAGCCTGAGCGACCTGTCGGGGGGACGCGGAGTGGGCGTGCAGCCCTTCAGTGGGTATGACCACTGGGCGGCCATGGGCACGCTGGAGTACCGTTTCGCCAAGGGGCTCTTCTCGGGCTGGCGGGTGCGAGTGGGCTACCTGCTGGCGCGCATCCACGACGCCGGGCGCACCGACAAGCTCTACACCAAGAACGCGCTGCAGATGTACGACGACTTCGACGATCTGGTCTATGGCCAGCTCCACTTCCGGGTGCGACCCCTGCGCACTCGGGGACGGCTGATCCTGTCGTACCAGCATTTCTTCGAGCGAAAGGACAACTACCTGGTCGCCGACGACTTCGCCACCGCGCTCGAGACGACCCGGGACGAGACGAAGGTCCACACCGCGGGGGTCGATCTTCAGCTGCGGACCCGCCTGTGGGGATCGCGGCTCCAGCTGCAGTACGGCGGCCTGTGGTACCGCGACGCCGTGGGCTCGAGTCGCCTCTTCCGGCTGGCTGGAGACACCTGGTCGGCCCTGAGCCAGCTTCCCTACCCGGACGGCTCGAGCTATCAGAACTGGGGCGTCCACGCGATGTTGTCGGGGGTGCCCCTGCGCGCCCACGGTCACGAGCTGCACCTCACCGCTGGCTACCGGCTCCACGGCATGCGCGGAGAGGCGCCCTCCCAGCCGGGCCTGCCCGAGGTGTCCTTCTCGCACCTGGGTCACGTGGTGCACGGCAGCGTACGCTACATCTATCAGAAGCGGGCTCTGTTGGCGGCGACCTTCTCGCAGGGATTCCGGGCCCCCAACCTCTTCGAGGCGGTGATGCTCGGCGATAGCGGGCAGTTCTTTCACATCCCGAACGCCGACCTGGGCCCCGAGCGCACAGACACCCTCGAGCTGCTGTTTCGGGGCCGCTTCGGGCGTGTTCAGCTCGGGTGCGCCTTCTACGCGACGCTGCTGCACAGCCTGATCAAGCGCGACTTCACCACCTGGGAGGGGAACCAGGAGGTGGGCGGAAAGCCGGTCACCTGGAACGTGAACGTGGGCGAGGGGCTGATGTTCGGCATGGAGTCGACCCTGTCCATTCGGCTGGGGCGCGGATTCTCCCTGGGCGGCAACGTGACCTATACCTGGGGTGAGGAGTGGATCGACGGAGGGCTGAATCTCCCCCTGCGGCTCGTGCCGCCGCTCTTTGGCGGCGCCCGACTGCGCTACGAGATGCCCGCCTTCGGCAAGGTCCACGGCTATGTCCAGACCTCGGTCCGCGGCGCGGCCAAGCAGCCCCGGCTCTCCCCGGAGGACGTCAAGGACAGCCGCATTCCCGACGGAGGCACTCCGGGGTGGCTCGTGTGGAATGTGCGAGTGGGGGTGCGGCTGTACGGGCACGTACGTTTGACGCTGGCCGTCGACAACCTCACCAACGCCAAGTACCGGTACCATGGCTCCGGGCTCTGGGCGGCTGGAACCAACGTCATGCTCACCGCCGAGGGCGAGCTGATGCGCTAGAATCGCGCTGGTGGCTAGCTGGACGCGACCCGCCTGTAACGAATCGGTCACACCGTGGATTTGGGGAATCCTTTGGGGCCGACGTCCGTTTAACGCCAGAGCAGCAGGCACCAACCGAGGAGTCATTCCGCATGGGAAGTCATCATGATCTCTGGCGGTCCGGGGCGGCCGGTGCGTCCTTTGACGAGGATTTTTTCCGGGAGCGCGGCTACAGCCGGGCGCCGCTGCTCGTGCAGTGGATGGTCACCGAGCAATGCTCACTGCACTGCGCCCATTGTCTGGCCGCGAGCGGAGCCGGCGGGGGCGCCGGGGGTGGCGCCGGGGGCGCGATGTTGACGCTGCCCGAGGTGGCTCGACTGGTGGACCAGGTCGTGGACCTGGGTGTGCAGCAGCTGCTGATCACCGGGGGCGAGCCCCTGGAGCGGCCGGATCTTCCGGAGGTGGTGGCGCTGTTGGGCGAGCGTCGTATCCGGTGGAGCCTCAACACCGCGCGCATGCCCAACGGTCCCTGCCGCGACGCCATGGAGGCGTACCCACCGGCCTTCGTGGCGGTGAGCCTGGACGGGCCCGCGCGCCACCACGATCGCCACCGCGGCGAGCCCGGCGCCCACCGGCAGGCGCTCGAGGCCATCGGCTACTTCCGTCGCATCGTCCCCTCGGGGCAGGTGGTGGCCGGCACCACCATCACCCGCCAGTCCGTGGGTCTGCTGGAGGAGACCTTCGGCGAGGTGGTGAGAAGCGGCGCCACCGGGTGGGGGCTTCACGTGGTCTTCCCCGAGGGGCGCGCCGCCGACAACCCCGGGCTGTACCTGTCGCGGAGGCAGCTGCGTGGCCTTGTGACCTTCGCTGCCGAAAAGCGCGTGCACTTCCCCATCACCCTCGGGGACGAGTTTGGCTACCTCGGCTCCTGGGAGCCCCTGGTCCGGGGGGAGCCGTTCTTCTGCGGCGCCGGGAGGACCCAGTGCGTGGTGCTGGCCGACGGGGAGGTGGTCCCCTGCACCACCGTGGATCGCAACGTCAGCGCGGGGACCGTCCGCGACCGGCCCTTGGGCGAGATCTGGGCCGACGGCTTTGCCTAGCTGCGGCGGCCGCGCCTCACCGCGCGGTGCCGCCAGTGCGGCTACATGGTGGCCTGCGGTGGCGGGTGCTGGCTCCAGCGGCGTCACGGCGTACATTGCTATCGCGACGTGTGGAGCCGGCCGCGGGATCTCGCCACGGCGGCCGGGATGGCACTGTGCCTGGGGCTCGGCTCCTGCGCGGGCGCCGACACCCGGGGTGCCCCGCCCGCGGGTCCGGCGGCTCCGACGAAATCGCATCCGGCACCTCCGACGAAATCGCGTCCGGCGGTCGAGCGGACGGCGCCCCAAGAGCGTCCCGCCCTGGGCCGCCCGGCGAAGGGCCCCGCCCGCCGCGTCACCGCGCTGGGGAACCTCGTGCGGATCGGAAGAAACGACGCCCTGGAGGTGCTGATGGTGCGATGGATGCGCACCCAGGTCCCGGGGCCCAGCCGCGTCACCTTGGCGGTCGTCAAGCAGCAGGTCAACAAGCTTCTGGGGCACGATCCCGCGGGCAAGTACCTGGTCGCCCGCCTCGGCGCCAAGCGCTCCGGGGCGCTATTGTCGAGGCTCGCGGCCATCCGCGCCGCCCTGCGGACCAAGCAGAGGTCTCTCAGCTTCGCGTCGCTGCTCTTGCGGGATCTCGCCGAGTGGTGCATGGACGAGACCCCCGCAGCGAAGCGCAGCGTGGCCGAGCGCAAGGCCCTCCGGACGACCCTCCGGGCGCTGGAGAAGCGCACGCGGCAGTGGCGCAAGGAGATCTTCGCCCAGAAGCTGTCGCCGTTTCTCACGCGGGACTATGGGGTGGCCCGGCCTTTCATGATGCTCAAGTCCCTGCATGTCCGCATTGCCGATCCCGTTCTGGCGATGGTGGCCGCCAAGCGCTACCAGCTGTCCCGCACGAGGCGGCGGCAGTTCGCCGCGACGTTTCTACGAGGCCAGCCCCTGGCCCGATCCATGCGACTCGACATGTCGGTGGCCCCGGGGAGGGCGCTGGAGCGAATCACCCCGTCACGCAAGATTCGGGCCAGCGGCAAGGTCCACCTGGACGTCTTCGACCTCCTGCGCGTGGGCTCTTCGGGCAGCGTCACGGTCGATCTCGTGGCCGACCGGAAGATCCTCCAGGTGGTCCTCCCCGCCGGCAGCGAGGTCACCTGGGCCGACGTGGTCCGGCTCGCCTACGAGCAACACCGCGCCCCCCTGGATCGGTGGGCGCGTAGCTGGCCCCGCCCAGGCGCGAACCTCGCCATGCAGATCCCCGCGCTCCGGTCCCGTCTCGGCCGGATCTCCAGCAAGGGCAAGACCGCTCGCCAACATCGCCTGCTGACCTGGCGGCTGGTCAACGCCTGGATGTACTGATCGGCGGGGTCGGCCTGGTCGGCTGGCGAGGCTTGATGGGCTTGATGGCCTGCGTGGCGCGGAAGAAGACGAGCTCGCTGATGGTGACCTTGGCGTGGCGCGTGAAGTAGTCGTCCCCTCGGAACACCTTCTGCACGGTGACCTCGATCTGCCGGGTCCTGACCGGGACGGCGAAGCGCAGGATCTGCATGTTCTCGTGCAGGACAAAGGGAACCGCATGCCGGTCTGTGAGGGTAAATGTGCGCTTGATCTTCCCCGCTCGGACGGTCACACGCCTTGGACGACTCCAGTTCTTCCAGTGTTTCAAGTCGTGATCCTCGAAATGGCGCGCGGGCACGATGCCGATGGCCCGAATGCGCTGGGCCTTTTTGAAGGTCACGCGCAGGGCGGGTCGCCGGGTCCGGTGACGTCGCGACAAGTGCCCGGTCCAGGCGGTGGCCAGCAGGTTGCCGTCGACGACCTCGCGGGTCGTCTGTGACCAGGTCCGGCGAGCGCTGCTCGAGGGAAATCCTCGCCAGGCGGCCTGGTGCACTCCGGCGATCTCGGCCGGTTTCACCACCGAGCGGCCATGGTGCTGGAGCAGTCTGCTCGACAGACCGGCCATTTTGGAGGGCTTCCACCCGCGCCTCCCCCTCGTCCTCTCGAAGGAGTACGGCACCAGCACCCGTAGGTTTTGCTTGGGCACGTACTTCCGATACTGCCATGAGTACACGGCTCCCTTGCTCTGGGTGGGCTTCGGCTCCACCACCTGGCCTGGATGGCGCGCGCTCTTTTTGTGCCAGGGAAATCCCAGGACTCGAATCCGGAAGTCGGCCCGATCGATGGTGCCCGCCCAGTTCCGGGCCGGCCAGGTGGCGTAGGTGAAGAACGACAGCCCGTGCAGCACGGTCTGACGGGCGGGATACTTCATCTTGCGGGTCGAGAAGGCCCCTGGCTTCAGGCTGCCGAAGACGTAGTTCTCGGTGGTGAACTCGATCTCCAGGGTGCGCACCTTCTTCGCGGGGAATCGGATCTTGCTGACCCGGTACTCATAGGCAAATGCGCGCACCGGATCGATCACGTGGTCCCCGATCATCTCGTGTTGCGCCCTCACCCAGTACCTTTTCAGCCTGCCCTTGAGTCTGCCCAGAAACGTTCGAAGCAGTCGTTTGAAGGGGTAGATGGACTTGATCTTGTTCAGGTAACGCAGACGCGTGCCCCGGACTCGTCCATGGTACTTCCCCGCCCGGAGGGCCTTGCCGTCCACCGCGATGCGATAGCGCAGAAACCCGCGGTGCCAGGTGATCTTCTTGTCGTGCGAGTATTTGTGACCCGTGATCATCGTCGGAAATCCGAAGTGGACGGTGGTAGCCGGGCCGAGGTTCTTGAGCTTGTAGATGACCTTTCCGTGGCTGTAGAGCGGAAACACGTCAATCCGCACTCGCTCGCTCTGGAGCTTGATCCGGGTGGTCTTTATGGGCGTCACCGAGCCCATGACCCCCGTACCGTTCCGGAACCGGATCGGTCCACCGTTGGCCAGCGCGACTTCGGACCCCAGCGTCGCGAGGGTCAGGGCGGAGAGGATGTACCAGGTTGATCGCATGGTTCGAGGCGCTCATGTCATGAGTGAAAGCGTGCTCTCGTTGTACGCGACCCGGAGGTCGGAGATTCCCTGCGGCGGTCCAACCCTCGATGGCTCAGCTGGCCGATCTATCGGAGTGGCGGCTTGGCGGGGAGGCCGGGCGGGGTGAAGCGGCCGTCGCCGTCGGCGTCGATCCACACGGGGTTGGTGAACCCGAACACGGCCGTGGCCTTTTTGCGGAGCACCTTGAGCGGGGTGCGGGAGCGGGCGACCACCACGTACCAGGTGTCGCGCTTGGGGGTGAGCCTCAAGGTCTTTGTGAGCCGGATGGCGTTGCAGCGCGACGGCTTGCCGGGCCCCATGGGGATCGCCTGGCGCACCTTGCGCGGCAGGTCGAACTTTGCCAGGGTCTTGCCGTTGGCCACCACCTCCACGGTGTCCACCGGGACCCAGCAGGCGGCTTGCACGGTGAGCACGAGCACCGTTGGCCGCCCCGGGGTTGCCTTGAGCTGGTGCCCCACCACGGTTTCGGGGCGGGCCTTGGGGGGCCTGGGACCCATGGGGGGCCTGGGAGCCTTGGGGTCGGCCGCCCGGGTGAGCGTGATGTAGGGCCCGGAGCTCACCACCACGCGGTGACGGCGGATGGCGGCCTCCACGGCACCCTTGGCGAGGCTGGCCGCGTCTTTCGCCTCGCCCCCCACCAGCACGAAGGTCCGCGGATACCCCGCCTCCTGGTAGCCCAGCCGGTGCGCGTCGGAGTTGCCCGTGGCGGTGAAGCGGTGGCCGGTGTTCAGCAGCATGTACCAGTCGAGCAGGTTTCGCTCGACCTTGTCGGGCTGGTACATCCAGTCGCCGTTGAACACCTCCACGGCGTCGTAGCCCTTGGCGAAGTCTCGCGTGAAGGCCCGGCCGTGGCGGCGGTTCAGGTCCACCTGGTTGTAGTAGCCGATGCCGCCCATGCGCGGGTGGTTGACCTGGATGACGGGGCTCGTCGGCAGGTGGTGCCAGTGGCGGAACATCTCCTGCGGCGTCTGGTTGGTGTACGGCGGGACCGGCGCCTTCGGGTCCAGGGGGAAGATGTTGAAGTGGCCCCACTCGGCGCGTCGCGTCGTGATCTCGCAGCCCACCACCGTGGCGAGCCACCGGCCGAGCCGGGCCTTCCGCGCCGCCGGCCCGTAGTCGGTGACGGCGTTGTGGTCGGTGGCCACGGCGTACTCCACGCCCACGGCCGCGAGCTGGATCAGGCGCCCCGTGAGGCTCAGGTCGCTGTCCATGGACGGGGCGGCGTGGAGGTGCAGGTCCGCGGCGATGGCGCCTGTGGTGTCCACAGGTCGCCCCAGGGCGACCTTCAGGGGTGTGGCCTTGCCGCGAGCGATGGACACCTGGGCCTCGTGCACGTCGTACTCCAGGCCCCGGGTTACCAGGACGCGGTAGCGCCCCGGCTTCAACGTCCTGGTCCCGGCGCCCGTGCGGGAGTAGAGCACGTTGAGCGTGCCGTCCACTGTGCCGTCGTCCCCGAAGTTGGGCGTCGGCGTGGGCGCCACGCCGTGGACGAACAGTCGGCACGGCAGCGGCCTTCCGTCGGCGCCGGTGATCCTGTAGGCGAGGCTGCCGTGGGGTGGCGGCGTCAGCGATAGTGAGGCCGTCGGTGAGCCGGCGGCCGTGAGGTCGGCCGTCACGGGCTCGGACAGCCCGGCGCCGGGGAGGTCGATGCGCACCTGGTAGCGGTGTCCGGCGGGGAGGGTCACCGTGGCCCGGGGGCGGGTCAAAAGGCTGCGCAGCACCGGCTTGGAGTCGCGCAGCACCACCACCTCGGGGCGCAGCCGGCCCACGGACCTGGCATCGAGCCCGGCCAGGGTCACCCGCAGTCGGCCCACCCGGCCCCCGAGCAGGCGCTGGATGAGCGCGCTCGCGTCGGCGCCCGTGCCGCGGTGCATGATCAGGTAGCGCTGGACGGAGAAGGAGGCGCCCTGGGCCAGGTGGCGTCGCCCGTAGGTGGCGTTGGTGGAGGCGTTGAAGGGCTCCTCGGAGATGTGCCACTGCAGGGCCATCGGCTCCTTTTCGGCGGTAACCAGGCCCACGACGCGGTCGGCGAGCTGGCGCGTGACCCAGTAGGCGTGGTGTCGCAGGGACTTGCGGACGAGGCCGTGACCTGGGGTGAAGTGCCGGGTGTTTCCGAAGTAGATTTTGTCCCCGGGCCCCAGGGCCAAAGAGCGGAGGCGGGCGCGGTTGGTGATCGTCGTGCGCAGCTCGAGGTAGAAGGCCCCGGCGGGCGCCCAGACCCGGGTGCGCACCTCAACGTCCAGGTCGGAGCCCCGGAACCGGCCCCACAGCTCGAGGGCGTGGGTCTTGCCGTCCTTGAGCACCACCGGGCGCAGGCGGGTGTAGTAGACCCTGGAGCGGCCCCGGGTGTCGGTGAGCGTCGTGTCGTGGCGGTGCAGGATGTCCTTGCGGTCGGCGACGAAACCGAGATCGATCAGCCGCCCGTCCGTGGCCCGGAACACCGCCAGGAGCCGATCGTTCCGCACGACCCAGTCGCCGGGGCGCGCCCGGGCCCGGCCGCCCCGCAGCGGTGGCTTGTCGCGTACCCGGTAGACCTTGTCGGACGAAAAGACCGGCGGCTTCTTCGGCGCGGTGGCTCGGCCCGTCTTCGAGCGGCGGGCCGGGGGCTGTCGGCCGGAGGTCGGGCACCCCCACAAGGGAAGCCACAGGGCGATCAGGGCAGCGTAGCGGATCGGCGCGGGGGGCATGGGACACCTCGGGGTTGAGGGCACCAGCGGGCACCAGCGGGCGCCAGCGGGCGCCAGCGGGCACCAGCGGGCACCAGCGGGCACCAGCGGGCGCCAGCCCGACCTTACAGCCCGGCGGTCTCTGCAGCAATACCCGGGCTGGGTGATTGGACGTGGAGCGGCCCGGGCATCCCTTGCATTCTTCGGAATCTCGGGTCACTAAAGAGGGGTTCCGTGCGTTCCAGGTGGCCAACCCGACCTCGCCGGAGGCGAACCCATGATTCGAAGTCCAGCCCAGAGCCCAGTCTCGTTCCTCGTGATCGGATCGGGTAATGGCTTCGTCGGTTTCATCGGTTTCATCGGTTTCATCGGCCTCATCGGCTTCGTCGGCCTCATCGGCGCTGTCGGCTCCGCCGGCTGCGGCCGCTCTACAGTCAGCGATTGCGAGCCCATCACCTGCGCGGCCGAGGGCCGGGACTGCGGCAGCCTGGCCGACGGCTGCGGCGGCATCCTGGTCTGCGGCACCTGCACGGCTCCGAACGAGACCTGCAGCGACGTCGCGGGGATCTGCATCTGCGACTTCGACGAGTGCAACGGCGTCTGCTGCGCGCCCGGGGAACGGTGCGTTGACAACCAGTGCGTGAATCCCGGCTGGTATGGGGTGACCATCGACGACGCCTGGGCGCCGGACGAGTACACCGTCATGGTCGCTCTGAGCGGGGATCCGGGCCGGAGCGCCGTCGAGCTCGCGGCCATCTACGACCTGGGCTCGCCCCTGGGCACCCTGGTGGTACAGGCGGTGTCTTACGAGCCTGCGGCGCGGGAGGTGACCCTCACCACCAGCCGCCAGAAGCTGGGAGTGACCTACACCGTCACCGTGGACCGCAGCCCCGCGGAGCCCCAGCCGTCCACGGCGGACTTCCTGGCCGCCGACACGGCGGGCTTCTGGGTCACGGACTTTTCGGATCCCATGTTCGGCGACTACTGGATCGTGGCCGACCGCGTGGGCGTGGGTACGCGCTCGGTGGCCTACGCGGAGCAGGGCTGGGACGTGTGGGACACGGCCTCGGCCCTTGCCCAGTTCGATGAGCAGGTCTATCCCACGCTCACCCAGGCCTACACCGCGGCGCCGGACTTCGACGGCAACGAGCGCATTGTGCTCCTGGGCGTGGACGGCGAGGGTTACTATGGCGGGTACTTCAGCCCCACGAACCAGTACTCCGACGATCAGACCATGACGCAGTGGGGTCACCACTCCAACGAGATGGAGATCGTACACATCAACGTCTCCTACGGCACCTGGATGGTGCACGACGTGGTGACCCACGAGTTCGGACACCTGCTGTATCACGAGCGCCATGGGCTCGGGCAGGACTACTGGGACTACCACGACGAGGGGCTCGCCGAGACGGGGATACACCTGGTCTACGGGGTGAACCAGTACGCTGTGGACTACTACTTCGCTGACCCCCAAGGCATCATCGGCAACGGCCTGTCCCTGGTGCACTGGACCTGGGCCCAGTACGAGAACTACGCGCTGGCCTACCTCTGGTGGGTGTATCTCGCCTCCCGGGCGGGGGACTTGTCGGCCGTGAGCCAGATCTTCGACCTCCCCTCGGGAGATCCAGCGGAGGTGAGCACGTGGATCGCCCAGAGCCTGGGCAGCGACTTCGCCTCGGTGCAGCGGGACTTCCTGGTGGCCAACTGGGTGAAGGCCGCGACAGGGCCCCACGGGTATGGAAACTTCCTGGACCTGTCTGGCCAGCCCGATCCCACCACCGTCACCGCGGGCACCACGTCGCTGGATCTGCCGCCCTTTGCCGGCGCGTTCTTCCGGCTGGGTGCCGCCACCGTGGACTACCCGGGCACCGAGGGCGCCGACATCTGGTACCTGGGCATCGATGGCGCCGGCACCGTGGACACGACCCCGCCCTTCGACGTGGGGTCCGGAGCCCTGGTCGTGTTCAACGCCAGCCAGAACAGCGCCTCCGCAGCTACCCAGCACAGCGGTCCGGACGCGCCGGCCGTCCTGCCGCCACCTCCGGCGCCGGCGCCGGTGCCCCTGGCCTGGACGAACCCGCCGCCCGTGAGCCCCGAGCGCCTGCCCATTCTCCGCGCCTGGCGCCAGCGAACCCTGATCCGCCTGGCCCAGGAGGGGCGGCCGGTTCCCACGCGTTAGTTTCAACGGCACAGCATGACGTCGCACGACGTGTCACGGAGCACATCATGAGTAGACGACTGATCACCAGCAGCCTCGCGCCCGCGCTCGGATTTTGCACCTTTGTCGCCCTGACCCACTTGGGGAGCGCGCCGGCCATGGCCGGCGGTCGAACGGGAAAGGGGCTGTCCAAGACGGACGCGCGGGCCCGGGTCATCGGCGCTTTTTTTCGCTGCTTGCGCGGCAAGCGTTGCGTCGAGACCAAGGTCTTTCGGGGGCCGATCATCCTCAAGGAGTGGCGGCGCAACAAGCGCAAGCTCGCCAAGGTCAAGGTGCTCCGGACGGCAATGGTGGCCAGGGTGCCGGCACAGTGGAGGCCCAAGTTCAAGCGCCGGTGGGGCCGGTACGTCAAGAGCCTCGCCGCGGCCGGTTTCTCGAGGCGCGCGCTGCTGCGTCTCGGGATGGGGAAGTCCATCGTCACGGTCAAACAGCGGGTGGCCCTGGCTTTCACGTCAATCAGCATGGAGTACCGGGGCCGCCAAAAGACGGAGTACGCCTTCTGCGTGCTGTGGAAGGTCATGCGGCGCTGGTATGTGGCCTACGTCGAGGATTCTCCCTCCAAGATCAGCCGATTCATGCTCAACGAAAAGCCCCGGTAGCCCATCGTCTTTGGCCGCTCGGCATTCTCACCGACCATGGCTTGTTGCTTGTGGGACACGGCACTGGTTCAAATGGCGAGGACTCGATGCCCCTGGCGATGGGTGTGATCGCATCCCCTTGGTGCTGATCGCCCGGACGCCTGCCGCGCAGAGCGCGGGTTTCCCCCTGGGGGGACGGAAGGGGGGTCTGGAGCCACGAAGTGGCGGATCCGTCTTCCCCTTGGCAA
>Ga0272441_10001262_pt1 | contig 54185 bp, 59 predicted proteins | sample SSMProp6N_FD_193582 | JGI IMG/M metagenome (GOLD analysis project Ga0272441, IMG submission 193582) | Marine sediment archaeal communities from Little Sippewissett salt marsh, Falmouth, MA, United States - SSM-Prop-6N | ecosystem: Environmental > Aquatic > Marine > Wetlands > Sediment ...
TACATCTGTCCTCTCAATGTGCAGGCTTTTTGGTGAAATACAAACAATATCCGTGCATTTAATAGTGACAGTATACCACATTAATCCATTATATTCAATCAGTTATGTGTTTCTCAGGAAACCCTAACTACTTCATACTCTCCTGATCCTGTTGAAAGATTTTCTATGTTACCCTCTGTGCCAATGAAAGAGGGACACTTTCCACCCAATAGTTTAGTGTAGGGCGGGAAGGGAAACATACATGGAAAAGAAAGACAACATGACAAACGGCACCGAGCACAAAGATGAGGAAATGGAAGGAGCCCGTAGGGCGACTGGAATTTCCTCATCGTTAGCCCCTCATAGATCCAGAGGCATCAATGCTGTTCCAAATCCGGAGGTTGTGGAGAAGGCAACCCGGAGGAGATTTACGGCGGAATACAAGCTCCGGATTCTCAGGGAAGCCGAGGAATGCAAGGAACAGCACCAACTTGGCGCGATGCTTCGCAGGGAGGGCTTGTACCACTCCAATCTGACCACGTGGCGCAAACAGGTCGAGGAGGGTACGATAGATGCCCTTTCCTCAAAGAAAAGAGGTCCCAAAGCAAAGAAATCCGATCCGTCTGCCCGCCGAATTGCAGAACAGGAAAAAGAGATTTTGAAACTGCGTTCAAAGCTGAGAAAGGCCGAACTCATCATAGAAGCTCAAAAAAAAATGGCAGAGCTGTTTCAAGAACATCTCGATCCGAAGGAAGAAGAGAACTCATGAAGATGACAACTTCTCTTGCCAAGGATGTGGGTGTCAAGCCGGCTTGTCATGCTCTGGCGGTTCCCCGTTCCAATTTTTATCGTTGGAAGAATCTTTCTGATAACGTAAAGCCTGAAGCAGTCCGTGTGTTGCCGCCACTGGCACTGTCCCAGGAAGAGCATCAGCGGGTTCTCGATGCACTTCATGAAGAACGCCACATCGATAAGGCGCCCCAGGAGGTATATGCTTCCCTTCTGGATGAGGGCACATATCTGTGTTCGGTCAGGACCATGTACCGGATCCTGGAAGCGCATCAGGAAGTCAAGGAAAGAAGAGACCAGCTCAGGCACCCTGTATACACCAAACCCGAGCTCCTCGCACAAAGGCCTAACCAAGTCTGGTCCTGGGATATAACGAAACTCAAAGGTCCGGTCAAATGGACCTACTTTTACCTTTACGTTATCCTCGATATCTTCAGCCGATATGTTGTCGGCTGGATGGTTGCCTCCCGGGAATCCGGATCGTTGGCAAAAAAATTGATCTCACAATCCTGCGAAAAACAAATGGTTCAGCCAGACCAACTGTGCATCCATTCCGACCGGGGTTCCAGTATGACCTCGAAGACGGTCGCTCTCCTGCTTGCAGACTTGAGCATCACCAAAAGCCTTTCCCGGCCTCATGTCAGCAATGACAATCCCTACTCGGAATCTCATTTCAAGACAATGAAATACAGACCGGAATTCCCTAAAAGGTTTGGCTGTATTGAAGACGCCAGGTCTTTCTGTCAGCATTTCTTTGCTTGGTACAACACCGAACATTACCATTCAGGAATCGGGTACCTCACTCCGGAGGATGTCCATTATGGTCGAGCAGAACAGATTATAAAAGATCGGCAAGCTGTTCTTGATGCCGCATTTAAAGAACATCCAAAACGCTTTAAAGGCAAGCTCCCAAAATCGCTACCCTTGCCCAATTCCGTTTGGATTAACAAACCATTACCCAGTGTAGACGAGGAAGGACTACACTAAATGTTTAATGAAAGTGTCCCATTCTCATTGACAAGTTCCGTTATTTCCATTATCATCTATATAATTCTCTTGATTTATCCAATTTTTATTGCATGTGTAAATAACCTCCATTCCGAGGCCATAAGCAAAACCGGCCTCGAAATACACACCACCCCTGTATCCTGTTAAATCGCATACCATAAAGCGGCTGCGTCTTATCTGAGCAATGATTTCATCATTAATATCATTCGTATGCTCTGTCCGATCTATTCTTAAGGCCTTGAACCGTGGCTCTGATTCGCCTTCTTCAATGAATTCAATTGCGGGTTTAATGGCATTTTCAAAAACTACATCTATTTTTGGATCGAACCACATAGCAACAAAACATTGGCGAAAATCTTTACGAGATTCAATTAGCTCTCTAATTCTTTGATAACCCTTTATTTGAATAGTTCCTTTCCTTTCATGCAATGTTTGGTGATGTTCATTTGGAGGTATGGGCGTATTAGTAGCAGTGATAAAACTATCTTCACCAGAACTTAATAAATCGATTATGTAGTCCAGTTCCTTTGAATCAGTACAATGATATAGAGGGTAATCAAATTCGAGTACGATCTCAATGGGCTTACCTACGTATGTACTTCTTTTATCAATTTCAAACAGCAAATTGTCCATTTTTTCTATAGGATCTTTTTTTTGATATACATCAAGTATTTTAAGTAAATCTCCGAGTTTTAATATTCTATTAGAAGGTGTTCTACCTCTATGCTCATATTCATTTCTGAGGGAAATACTGATTATTGTATTCTGTTCTCTTGAAAGGTGTTCAGCCGGTAAATCCTGTATAGCTTCTTGAGAAAATTTATTAGTACCGCATCTCGGGCATTTATATTCAATGTAGCTTCCTGATGCTTCGATTATATCACCTTCATTTTCTAGTTTCCAATGGCAGATTGGGCACTTTTTTGACATAAGACCCCCTCTAAATAATAACATGCAATCTTATGTCGTAGTTTATTATTAAAAGAATAATAATTCAATAAGTTGTTCACGACTTTAATTCAAAATAATTGTAAGGAAGGATGTGCCTAAATTGTGCCCATGGCATAAAAAATGTACCCAATTCCTGCCAACTTCTTCCAAGTTCCGATTTTCCTTAACTTGTTAAAATCATGTGATGTCAAAAAGTGAAAAGGAGTATGGTCTCAACATTTTACAAAATGAAATGTTGACATTTGCACAATTTCAAGGGCATCGATAAGTATTCCAATATAAATTTTATAAAACGGGGAGGGAGGCAATGAAAAGAAACTGTATTGTATGCGGGTTTTTACTATGCCTGGTATTTATGATGCCTGCTCCGTCTTGGTCGGCTGGGGATTGGACAGGAAACGTGAATTTCACTTTAGGCGTCAAAGCTCTTGATGATGACGACTGGGAGCCCGTGGAGGACCAGGTCGAGCTCGGGATCAATGTCGATTTTGGGAGAATTGAATGGCCCATAAATATCGCTATTGCCATAGTCGGCTCAAGAGCTGAAGAACATGCAGTAATTCAGGGCATCAATGTAGACGCCGATGGTTCGACAGGCGAGTTGAGATTCGGAGTTCGAAAAATCTGGCAGCCAACCCAAACGATGCGTCCATTCCTGGGAGGCGGATTAGCATTGATCAGCGCTGAGCTTGATGGCCGGGCCTTAGGTTTATCAGTAAACGACGACGACACAGGATTCGGCATATGGATTAACGGAGGGGTCTACTGGACCCTGGGCAACAGCTTCAACCTGGGGCTTGAATTTGGGTACTCAAAGGGAGAAGTTACTCTCTTCGATGAAGATGGAGACGCTGGGGGCGGCCACGCAGCATTGCTCTTGGGATATCACTGGTAATTTAGGGGTGCCCCGTTATTCAGGGCGGAAAAAACAGGCTAGGCCCTGCGCCTTGACTCGATTACAATCAGCTGCAAAATATCTACGACTTGTCCCTGAAATTTCTACAAGGATGATGCTATGGAAACAAGGGAACTTATAGTAACCGAACTGGATGAACTGCTGGGATTATATTTGCACATGCATGTCTCGGATGAGCCTTTGCCGCAAAGAAATGTAATTGAGGCTGTTTGGCAAAATATTCAGGATACTCCTAACTTCAGGTACTTCGGGGTGTTCGTCGAAGGCAGGCTTGTCTCCTCATGTACCTTGAGTGTTGTTCCAAATCTCAGCCGGGGCTGCCGGCCCTATGGTTTAATAGAAAATGTTGTGACGCACTCTGATTACCGGCGCAGAGGATATGGTAAAGCTGTCTTGAAATATAGCCTTGAATATGCATGGAGCCGAAACTGTTATAAGGTAATGTTGATGACCGGGCGAAAGACAGAGGCAGTGTACAAGTTCTATGAGTCTGCCGGATTCAATCGCAGAGCGAAACAGGCCTTTCTTGCAAAGCCGGAAAATGCCGTATAAACATCTGTATGCGATTGCTGAAAGGGTTGACCTTTCCAACAATATATCAGAATAATGCTATGTCTTCAGTAGTAGGAATATAGAGTTTGTTTAACCATGCCGATAAATTCACCTTCTTAAGGCTATGCGGCACTCTTTTAGTCATCGATCCATTTCTTTAATGCTTCGACAATCTTCAGGGCCTGGTCTTTGCTGGATATGTTGAATTTCGACTGCTGGCGGTACTCTCCGCCGGTTTTGCGGTAGCGGCGGATAGTGTAACGCTCGGGGCTGTAATCTTCCTTTGCATCCTCCCACTGGCGGTAGCGGAACAGGATCGTTGCCCAGGCTCCCTTCGACAGGATGACCTTATCCAGTTCCTGAACAATCTGGATGTCGCCTTCCTCGTAATTGATAGTGATATCGTTTACATCCGATGCCATGTATTTCTCCCTCCAATAAGCTGGTGAGTAGTATCGTGTTGATGTATTTCCTAATCGCAGTAAAAGAAATATTCAAGTATTTTCATTGCTGTGATGCAATGAATGCAGAAAGGTGAATCTTAATAAATATGAAAATATCATTGAGACGAGATTTAATTGTATAATAAAGATTATTCAGCAAGGACAGAATCGAAGAGACAAGAGATGCAAGAAAAAATCGTATTCTCTGAGAAACCCGGTAAGGAAAACCCGGCAGCGCTCATTGATCTGGTCGGGGAAAGAGCTTAGGGAAGGGGAATCAACCGGTTTGTGGTGTCATTAACACGTGGGAATACAGCTCATGCTTTTTCAGATTCAATGTAGCCGATATAGCTTGGCAATGCATTAGATAAGAGCTATGGAGAAAATAATGGAGAATCCATGGCTCAGAATCCCGGCTGAAGATTACGAAGGTCACATGGCAAGCCCCGGCGTGCAACAGTCGCAATTTTTGCGCAGCGCTTTTGGGAGGGTGCTCGATACATATAAACCAAAATCATTATTGGTGCTCGGTTGCGCAACAGGAAATGGTTTTGAACATATCGATCATAAGATTACGAAAAGAGTAACAGGGATTGACCTCAACCGGGAATACCTTAAGCTTGCAGAATCCAGATTTCAAAAGCAATTACCGAATCTGGAATTCTATTGCGGCGACATTCAGGATTGTTTTTTTGAGCCATCAAGTTTTGAACTGATCCATGCCGGGCTGTTTTTTGAATATGTGAAACCTGTAGCCGTGGTGGCTAAAGCTGCTAAATGGCTGAGTCCGGGCGGGATACTGTCCGTCATTCTTCAGCTACCTTCTAAGAAGGCAGGCATGGTATCGCAAACTTCATATAAGACGCTGGATTTGCTGAATTCCATTATGAGTCTTGTATGTCCAAATGAATTGTCAAGCATTTGTAAGTCCTGGAATTTGCTTGCTGAGAGTGAAGAAAAAGTAACGCTTGAGACAGGCAAAGAATTCTATATAGGATGTTTCAAAGCTTGATTTTTGTTTGCGTAGGGCGTGCTCCAAAGCACGCGGCATTCAATAGGTTTGGCTATTTTGAGTAATGAATAATGAAAAGATTATCCTTGTCTACCACAGCAATTTTTGAATTTCAGACCGCTGCCGCATGGGCAGGGATCGTTGCGCCCGATTTTTGCTTTTCCTTGTGATTGCTCTGGAGGGGGCGGGCTTACAAAACCCTGGCGTATTTTCCATTCCCGGGCGATGCGCTTGAAGTGAACATCGGCGTAGTCAAAAAACATCTGGTATGCCCGGCAGAAGTGGTTAAGTTTGTTGTCCCTGGGATCACGAAGGCGGTCCTTGACACATCCCCCGCGGCACATTCCCAGCCAGCGGCAGTTTTTGCATTCCTGAGGCAGGTCTGACTTGAGGGATCCGAATTTTTGCTGCCTGGGAGAGTTTAGCAGATCGATCAAACGGTCCTGGTGAATATTACCCAATTTCCAGTCTGGTTCGACGAAAAAGTCGCAGGAGTAGACATCTCCGTTATGTTCGACCACCACATACACGCCGCATTCTTCCAGCAGGGTGCATTCCGGCGGGAGCATGTCCACATAGCGGTAAAAAATCGAATCAAAGAAGCGGATGGATGTGGCCGGGATTCCGCCGCTGAAATCCGCCAGCCACAGATCGAACAGTCTGCACAGAAAAGGCCCGAGTTTGTCGGAAGAAACAGAAAATGGCGCTGCAATACCGGGATTGTGATCATCCGTTTCCACGCAGGGGATGAACTGCATGTGTGCAAGGCCCAGATCTTTATGGAATTCATAGATTTCAGCGGGGTAATTAACCGAGTAGTCGTTGATAACAATCAGGGCATTGGTGGAGACATCCGAGTCGAGCAAAAGCCTGGCGGTATCCGTCACCTTTGACCACGAACCCTTGCCGTCTCTCATTTTGCGGTAGTAGTCATGGATATGCCGGGGGCCGTCAAGCGAAAGCCCCACCAGGAATTGATAGCTTCGCAGGAATTGTGCCCAGGCATTGTCGATCAGAATGCCATTGGTCTGGAAGCCGTTACCGATCACATGGCCCCTGCCGTAGTTCTGCTGCAGTTGGGTGGCTTTCCGGTAAAAATCCAGTCCCATCAGGGTCGGTTCACCTCCCTGCCAGCTGAAGGTCATCTGCCTGTTCGACTGTTGTAGTGCCTGCTTGATCAGGCATTCCAGGGTGTCTTCACTCATGCGGTGTTTTTTTATTTGCGGGAACAGGGAGGCTTTTTCATAGTAAAAACAATAGCTGCAAGCCATGTTGCAGTCCGGACCGGCCGGCTTGATCAAGAGAGAATCCAGTGGTTTTACATAATCGATCACAAAAAAGGCTCTCCTGTATCAGCCTTTTAAAGGATATAGCGGCTGAGGTCTTCTTGCTTAATGATCGGATCGAGGCGTTTGCGCACGTATTCGGCATTTACCTCTATCAGCCCTGAGAGTTCGGAGGCCTCGAAGGATATTTCCTCCAGCAGTTTTTCCATGACCGTATGCAGTCTTCTGGCCCCGATATTCTCGGTCTGCTCATTAATATACTGGGCTATCTGTGCTATTTCGGAGATTGCATCTTCTTGGAATTTGAGTTCAATGCCTTCAGTTGCCATCAAGGCGGTGTATTGTTTTATAAGTGCGTTTTTGGGTTCGGTCAGAATCCTGATAAAATCCTCCTGGGTCAGGGGATGCAGTTCCTCTCGGATGGGGAAGCGGCCCTGGAGTTCGGGAATAAGGTCGGAAGGCTTGCTGACATGGAAGGCGCCCGAACCAATGAAGAGAATGTGATCTGTTTTTACTGGACCAAACTTCGTATTAACGGTCGTTCCTTCCACTATCGGGAGCAGATCGCGCTGCACTCCTTCGCGCGATACATCAGGACCATGGGTGGCTTCTCTGCCCGCGACTTTGTCGAGCTCGTCAACGAAAACAATTCCTAGGTTTTCAACCCGGCTTCTGGCTTCCTGGGTAACCTTTTCCATGTCGATCAGCCGAGATACCTCTTCCTGCACAAGGAATTCGAGCGCATCCTTGACCTTCATTTTCCTGCGCCGGCTGCGTTTGGGCATGATGTTCGAGAACATCTCTTTGAAGTCGATTCCCATTTCTTCTAGGCCCTGGCCTGAGAAGATTTCAATTGAAGGCATGGTGGTTTCATGGGTATCCACCTCGATGATGCGCTCGTCCAGTGTGCCTTCATTCAGCATCTTGCTGAATTTTTCCCGGCTTTCGGATTGCTCCTGGACTTCTTTATTAAGCGGCAGGAGATAATCGAGCAGTCGCTCATGGGCAAGCTCGGTAGCCTTGTTTTTGACCTTCTCGCTTTCTTCTTTCTGGACCATCTGCATTGCAAGGCGCATCAGGTCGCGAATGATGGACTCCACGTCTCGGCCAACATAACCCACTTCAGTGAATTTCGATGCTTCGACCTTGATCAATGGTGCACCGGAAAGATTCGCAAGGCGTCTGGCGATCTCGGTTTTGCCGACCCCGGTCGGGCCGATGAGAATTATATTTTTGGGGTAAATATCGTCTCGAATATCCTCGCTGACCCGCTGCCTTCGCCACCGGTTTCTGAGAGCAATAGCCACAGCCTTTTTAGCAAGGTCCTGCCCTATGATGTAATGGTCGAGTTCGGCCACAATTTCTTTGGGGGTAAGATTTTTCATATCAATTCCTCAATAACAATATTTTTGTTGGTATATATGCATATATCCGAAGCGATATCCATTGCCTTTTCCGCGATCTGTCTGGCATCGATTTCGGTGGAGATCATGAGCCCTTTGGCTGCGGCAACCGCGTAATTGCCGCCTGATCCGATACCGCATACCTGATCATCAGGTTCTATCACATCACCGTTTCCCGACAGCAGAAAAGTTTTTTCCTTGTCAGCTATGATCATTAAAGCCTCGAGTCGTCGCAAAACTCTGTCTGTGCGCCAATCTTTTCCCATTTCGACCGCTGCCCGTGTCAGGTTGCCCCGGTACTCCTTGAGCTTGGCCTCGAACCTCTCGAATAGGGTAAAGGCGTCTGAAGTCGATCCGGCAAAACCTGCGAGCACCTTGTCTTCATGGAGTCTTCGTACTTTTTTTGCATTAGCTTTCAATACAACATCGCTCATGGTGACCTGCCCGTCACCTGCAAGGACCACCTGATCGTTCCTTCTCACACAAAGTATAGTTGTTGACCGTATCATTATCCCTCCTTTGCCTTTGGATGAGCCTTATCGTACACATCCATTAATTTATCAATGCTCAGATGAGTGTAGTGCTGCGTGGTTGAAAGGCTGGCATGGCCGAGCATCTCCTGAATAGATCTCAGGTCAGCGCCGGCATCAAGCATATGGGAGGCAAAACTGTGTCTGATGGTATGAGGGCTTACATGCCGGCTGGTGGCAACCTTCTGCGACCACTTGTATACTATGCGGCGCAGGCTTCTCGATGAAAGCCGGCCACCTCTGGTGTTCAGGAAGAGCGGGTCATTACGGTAGAGAGGGTCAATAATACCCCGGCTCGCAAGATATGCATGTATCATTTCAAGTGCACGTTTGCCCACCGGCACCAGGCGTTGCTTGGCCCCTTTGCCCATAACCCGGATGAGGCCTTTTTGCATGTTGACGTCCGAGCAGTTCAGGCCTTCCAGTTCACCGGCCCGGATGCCACTCGAGTAGAGTAACTCCAGAATGGCTCGGTCTCGCAGTTCCGTGGTTGCCTCGATCAGATCAAAAATTTCATCAGGTGAAAGAAATCCGGGGAGATAATCGGATTTTTTCAAGGATCTCACATGGGCAAACGGATTCATGGGCAAATCGGTCTGTTTGAGTATAAAGTCAAAGAATCCCTTGATGGCGCTCAGCTTACGATTGATGCTCGTTCGGGCATAGTGGGTATGCAGGTGGAGCATATACGAGCGTACCATGCGGCGATCAGGTATACTCATGCCCTTGTCTTGTATAAACGTTACCATGTGGCTGATATCATTGATGTAAGCCCGAAAACTTTCCGGAGAAAGCCCTTTCTGGTCCAGGATATAGCGCTTGTAATGATCCAATAGTTCTATGAGATCAAGATGCATGTCTATCCCTTACACCCAAATATGTGCTTTATCAAGACGGGCATGGACGTTCAGGATAACCATTCTTGCCATGAATCCGGTTTTATGGAATAGTACCGGGTGGCTGAGAACGAAAGTCAAATAAACTTCCATGAGGAGGATGAAATATGTCAAATGTAGTTATTGTCAGTGGTGTTCGGACCGCCGTTGGAACTTTTGGTGGGTCCTTAAAGGGTGTACCGGCCAAGGAAATCGGAGCATTAGTAATCCGCGAGGCCCTCATAAAGGCAGGGTTGAAACCCGTTCAACCTGCGTTTTCCCAGGATTTTTGCCCGGATGCCTGCAAAGATGACGGGCTGTCTCCTATTGAACAGCAGTATGCCAACTGGGATGATAGCTTGAAGGAGATCGGGGTGGATGAGGTAATCATGGGCAATGTTATTCAGGCTGGGCAGGGACAGAATCCCGGACGCCAGGCCATGATCCGTGCAGGTTTGCCCAAAGAGACGGGCGCGATCACAGTTAACAAGGTGTGTGCATCCGGAATGAAGGCCATCGCCCTGGCAGCTTCCACCATAAAGGCCGGTGATAACGAAGTGGTCATTGCAGGCGGTATGGAGAATATGAGTGCTGTGCCCTACGCATTGCCTCAGGCTCGCTGGGGATACCGGATGAACATGCCCTACGGTGATCTGGTCGATTTGGTGGTATTTGATGGTCTCTATGAGATTTTCTATGGTTATCATATGGGCATAACTGCAGAAAATATTGCAGAAAAATATGGCATTGGCCGTCAGGAACAGGATGAGCTCGGGTGTGAAAGCCATAAGCGGGCCCGCAAAGCGATCAGCGATGGTATTTTGAAGGATGAAATTGTGCCGGTTTCAATCCCCCAAAGAAAGGGCGATCCGATCATTTTCGATGTCGATGAAAGGCCGATGGATACATCTTTAGAGAAGATGGCAAAACTCAAGCCCGCTTTTAAAAAGGATGGTACGGTAACCGCCGGGAATGCATCGGGTATTAACGATGCTGCAGCCGCCTTGCTGATCATGAGTGAAGATAAGGCCAAAGAACTGGGATTAAAACCCATTGCCAGGGTAAAAGGCTATGCTTACGGCGGAGTTGATCCGGCTTATATGGGTTTGGGGCCGGTACCGGCTACCAGAAAATTGTTCAAGGCAACCGGAACCCAGATCAAGGATTACGGGCTGATCGAACTGAACGAGGCCTTTGCTTCACAGGCGATAGCCTGTATGCGGGAACTCGATATTAGTATGGAAAATACCAATTTGAATGGGTCCGGTATTTCAATCGGCCATCCAGTCGGATGTACCGGGGCTCGTATTATCATTGCCCTGATGAACGAAATGAAGAGGCGTGATGTCGAGCTCGGTCTGGCAACATTGTGCATCGGTGGTGGACAGGGCATGGCGATGGCCATTGAACAGGTGTAACGCTTAAGAAAAGAAAGGGTCCTGCCCCCCGAAAACGGGGGGCAGGGGGGGTATAGATTATTCCCGATACTTAAATGTGAGTATCGGGAATAGGGTTAACAGCAGCATAAACAATCCGACAGATAGATTATTCCTTTGGATCTTAGAGCTTTCAATAAAACAACCTCCACCTGAACTGTCATCTCCGGATGCCTTTTCATCACCATCGATATTTTGTGAGCTGGGAGGAGTCCAGTTGTCCTTGGAAGTGATTTCGTGCAGTTCAAGACCGAGCAACGCATTATAGGCGTTTACGCAGCCCCCGCTGGCCAGGAGTTCTTCGGTGTAACCTTCATCCATAACAGTACTTTTCAGGATACGATTTTTGACCTCAACATACGTCAGATCTGGAAATTGTGAGATAACCAAAGCGGCAATGCTTGTTACAAACGGTGCGGCGAACGATGTGCCGGAGGCCCACTGGGTGCAACCGCCGTCATTGGTGGTTGTCATAAGGCCTACTCCGGGTGCTGCAACGTCCACGCTGTAATAGCCGTAGTTGGAGAAACTAGCCAGTGAATCATAGCGGGTCATTGCAGCCACAGCGATAACGTTGCCCAGCGTATAATTCGATGGATAATGTGCATAATAATCGTTATCAATGCCGGAGTTGCCGGCCGAAGCAATGAAGAGGACGCCATTATTTCTGGCATATTCTATGGCGTCTTCCAGGGCGTATGAAAAGGAATCGAATCCCCAGCTGGCATTAATGATGTCCACACCATGATCAACGGCATAGTAAACAGCATCAACTGCGTCTGAAATGTAGCCGGTGGTTTCAGCACCTTCGAGTTGCATGAACTTCAAGGGCATGATTTTGACATCGATATTCCAGTCGACACCAGCCATTCCCTGATTGTTGTCCCCTAACGAACCGATGATTCCGCATACCTTGGTACCATGGCCTGCGTCATCCTCTGGAGATCTGTCGTGGTGGATGAAGTCATAGCCACCCAATAAAACATCTTCCAATTCAGGATGGTCAAGGTCAACGCCTGAGTCAATAACCGCGATGATTACCTCCTGACCCGGCCCGTTTTGCCCGATGAGTTCCCAAGCCTGATTAATGGCCACATCTTCCCATTCACTTTCGTAGTAGGGCCAGTCGTTTGGGACCGTTTCTACCGAGATGACATAGTTCGGTTCGACGTACTCGACATCATCACGCTGGCTCAAAATCTTCAGACCCTGGACAGTATCATCCACGGCTATGAGTTCCGGTCTGGAATCGGTTACGTCGGCAAGTACACCTTTGGATTGAGATTGCCCCTTGAATTTTACGATGACTTCGCCCGGTTTGTACTGTGCTGCCAACAACAGGGATGAAGTTGCCAGAAAAACAAAGAAACCGATAATGATCGTTGTAATCTGTTTCACCCTATACCCCCCTTTTTGTTCTGTGGGCTATAAGGCAATCGTGATGCCAAATAAATGTCGCCAGCGGATATGATTAATAAACTAATGATGTTATGACGTTAAGCGAAATATAAAGCTAAAAAGGTGATTCTTTGACGATTACAACAGGTGCGTTCTTGTAATCCTGGTTACAACATCGAGATTGTAATTACACTGTCTGAATGTCGATTATAAAATCCTGGTAGGCTTGAGTGATGCGATAGAAGTCCTGGGACGTGAGATCCTGTGGTCGTTGATTCAGATTGATGCCGGCCCTCTTGGCAAGTTCTTGTAAAAGATGGGGCTTCAGCATCGGCAGGTTGATAAGCGAATTCTTCAGCATTTTCCTTCTTTGGGCAAAAGCGCAATAAACGCTCTTTTTAAAATAAACCATATCTCGAGAGGCTATGGGGTCCGACTTGGGTGTCAGTTTCAGCACCATGGAATCAACTTTGGGTTGCGGGAAAAAATTTTTAGGAGAAACAATAAAGCCAGGTGTGGCCTGAAACACGGAATCCACCAGAACACTCAATGCTGAATAGGCATGGGTCCTGGGCTGAGCACAGATTCGCTGGCCGACCTCCTTTTGCACCATTACCACAACCATGGAGATGTTGCAGGCGTGCTCGATAAGGCGAATGATAAGCTGTGAGGCGATGTTGAAGGGTAGATTGGCAACCAGTTTTGTTTTTTTCGGGATCAGTTCATTCAGGTCCTGATCGAGAATGTCCGCGTGAACAAGTCGGAGATTCTTGTAGTCATCAAATTTGCGGATGAGCCCCGAGACCAGGTCGTCATCCTTCTCGACAGCTATTAACTGATTTGCTTCGCGGGCCAGCAAATCAGTCAGGATGCCGCGGCCCGGGCCAATTTCGAGAACAGTATCGTCAGGGGAGACAGAAGCTAATGCCACGATTCTTTCGGCTATTTGCCCATTCAGTAAAAAATTCTGTCCTAATGATTGTTTTGGTCTCATGGTTTTATCGTTGTATGCTGCTGGATTCATCAATAACACAACTATTTCAGTTAGCGAAGCCGGATTTTGCGACATGGTTCTTATTTTAATGGCATATGGTACGAGCATTCGTTATTCTATGAACCGGCCGCGATACCCAGCGGCAGATAATACAATTAACCCCGCCCGAGTGTTGCGGTCTCAATAAGATAGATTTTTCAAATTAATCAATATCTGTTATGGAAGATGCTATGAAAGTTGCAGTCATTGGAGCCCGTAGACAGAATAACGGGATAGGGGCGTATATAAGCCGGTTTTTCCATGAGGAAGGCGCGCGAGTCGTTTCTGTGATGGGAACCACCCGGGATACTGCTATTGCGGCTGCAGCCGGCCTGAAACAAATCGGAATCCAGGCCAGGGCCTACACCGACCTTTCCGAGATGGTCGGGCATGAGGAACCTGATGCCGTTGTAATCGCTACGCCACTCAGGATCCATCGCGAATATGTGTTGAAGTGTATTGATACAGGAATCCACATTTTTTGTGAAAAACCGTTTGTCTGGCTCGAAAATGCAGGCCTTGCGGAGGAGCTTGCAGCCATTTTTATCAAAGCCGAGCAAAAAGGCCTTATTATAGCAATGAATTCCCAATGGCCCTTTTCTCTGCCCTGGTATGAAGAACTTTGCGGTAAGCTTGGCGGGCAGAAGATTGAAAGTTTTTTCATGCGTCTTTCTCCCCAGTGTTGTGGTCCTGAGATGATTGTTGACTCTGTGCCGCATGCCTTGAGCATGCTGTACCGTGTTTTGGGGCAGGCTGAGATCAGGAATGTAGATATTGAGACATCCAGTGAAGAAATGGCGATACGCTTTACATACGGCACCATGTGTGACGCACATATATCTCTGGTAAGACAGCGGCAGCAGCCAAGGATCTTTGCCTATGGATTTAATGGCCGGGTTGTCTCCAGGGAAATCACAATGAGAGATTACCGGATTTCATTTACCCATGGCAACAGACATGTTGAGATTACTGACCCGCTTAAACTCTCCGTCCGGGATTTTATATTGGCTTGGCAAAACAACAAAAAACCACTGATAAACAACGACCATATCATTTGGACAACGATGCTGTTACATCAGATATATAAAGAATGTATTGCATGATAAGGGGCCATGATGAAAAAAATCGAAGACAAAGCGTTTGATTTCAGTGCAAAACTCAGACAACAATCGGTTTTAGGAAGACTCAAAGACTATATTGTTTGGCAGAGGGCTTTAAGAAGTGGAAATCAAGACGTTTCACTCCCCGGGTTTAGCCCGGTATCGGTAAACCTGGATCTTACAACAGCCTGTAATTTTGCCTGCCCTCACTGCGTCGATTCGGGCATCATTAATACCGGAGAGTATCTTGATTTGGAAAATATCAAAAGCTCTATTGACCGCCTGAAGTCTTCGGGTCTTTTATCGGTGATCCTGATTGGAGGAGGAGAGCCGACCCTGCACAGGGATTTTGAAGATATTGTCAGGTTTATCAAAGAGCGGGATCTCCAGCTCGGGCTTGTTACAAACGGTGTGCGGCTGGATCGGGTATTTCCGGTCGCAGATCTTATGTCAGACCATGACTGGGTGAGAATATCCATTGATGCCGCCCGGGAAGAGACGTTTATCAGAGCTCACAGGCCCAAACAGAAACAGGTCGGCCTGCGCATGATTCTGAATAATGCCCGCGAATTAAAACGCCTGAATTCAGAAGTTTCTCTCGGGTATTCGTTTGTGATTGTCTGGGACGGGATCGAGGTTATGGGGCAGGAATTGTGTCCCAATGTGGAGGAGATTTCCGAAGCAGTGAAACTGGCCAGAGAGTATTCGTTTGATTTTATTTCCTATAAACCTTGCCTGTTGCGGCTGGATGGTTCCCGGAAAGAAACACTTTTCGATAAACCTGACATACTGCGCGAAACCCGGATTATCGATGCGATCAGGGAAAATCTTGCAAAGGCTGAAAGGGAGGCTGGTGTGGCCGTTAAAATTCTGCAAAGTGTAAACCTGCAGGCAATGCTTGATAGAAAAGTCCATGAACTGAAAAAACAGCCCCGCTTTTGCCATATGCAGTTTTTCCGGACCGTTCTGAGCCCGGCAGGTATTTTTCACTGCCCGGCCTTTCGGGGTGTTGAAAAAGCCAAATTCGCCCCAAGCACAGGCTACATGGATGATGCTCAGTTCGATGGTGTCATGGGCGACCTTGAGCATTCCATCCAGGACTTTGACGCCAGCCGAGAGTGCGATGTCGTGGCATGCTTTTATCATCACGTAAACTGGTGGGTCGAAAATTTCATTGTTTCCGGCAGGGACATAGATGAAATTGAAGAGGTCGGTGATACCAACTTTTTCCTGTAATGTATATAAATTGAGTATGATACGATCTGTTTGCTCAAACGTAAATAAGCCGATTTTCTATCAAATCTTGGCCACTAGATCATTAGCGCCGTTATAGAAACAATACAGGTATAGTTTGACTATCAATAAATTTCAAAGCGGGAAACAGCATTCATTCTCAGATCTGCCGTAAGTCCGTGCTGAAAATACCTGATACTTGCCATGCCGATCATGGCGGCATTGTCGCCACAATATTTTTGGGCCGGGATGCATAACCTGATACCGGCCTGAGTTGTTTTGTCCTGGATAGTTTGGCGCAGTGCGCTGTTGCAGGCCACACCACCTGCTACCACGAGCATGTCCATATTATTGGCTTGAACCGCATCCAGGGCCTTGCTGACGAGCACATCCACCACAGCGGCCTGAAATGCGGCTGCGATTTCTGCTATGAGGTGCTTCTTGTCCGGATATGGTTCGCGCTTTTCCTGCATCCCTGAGAATTTCAGATCGATGTCAGGGAATATGTGCTTTTTGATGACCAGGTTGAGGACAGCGGTTTTCAGCCCGGAGAAGCTGAAGTCAAGAGATTTATCCCGGATCATGGGACGGGGAAGATCGATGTGGAGATGATCGATATCTTTGGATATTGTATCAATGATTACCCCTCCTGGATATCCCAACCCCAGAAGCTTGGCGACCTTGTCGAAGGCTTCGCCGGCGGCATCATCCAGGGTGCGCCCGATCAAGGACATATGCGAGATGGAATCCACCCGGAAGATGGATGTATGACCGCCTGAGACTACCATGCCGATATGGGGGTAGGTGATTTCATTTTCGATTCTGGCCGCACTCAGGTGCCCCTCAAGGTGATTAATGCCACAGACAGGAATATCGAGACCATAGGCCAGGGCCTTGGCATATGAGATGCCCACCAGAAGTGCACCCACCAGTCCGGGGCCCTGGGTGACCGCAATGCCTCCCATATCTTTCAATGTGAGCCCAGCCTGCAGCAATGCCTGTTCCGTTACCGGCTGGATCAGTTCGACATGTCGCCTGGAGGCGATTTCAGGAACCACGCCCCCGAAGGCCTTGTGATCTTTCACCTGGCTTGCAACAATATTCGAGAGAATTTCTCCGCTTTCGCTAACAATGGCCGCAGCGGTTTCGTCACATGAGGTTTCAAGGGCCAGGATATTCATGAGATGTTTTTTATCTTCTCTTTCTTCACCGGCCTTGCAAGCCGCAATTTTTTTTCGTCATCAAAGATGTAAAAGGTAGCGCTTTCCCAATCTGAGATGCCCTGCGGTGCATTGATTTTTACCGGTCTGTAGTTGCGAATGGAAAATTCGATACCTTTGCCGTTATACTGCGGTATGCCCCCGATGAGTTCGGTCTCCGGCAGACATTCAAGGATGTCGCCCATTTTGAACACGACATAACACTGACCCTTAACTATGATGTTGGATTCTTTTTTGATATTCTGGATGCGAAAATAAAGCTCCTGATTTTTCAGGACAATGTTGTCAATTTCAGCAATGGGAGGTAGCAGCTCCGGCTCGGTGGCCAACCCCGGCACTTTATCTGCCTGATGGACTATGGTCGGACTGAGCTTGTTTTTCAGAGAGATAATTTCCTGTTCCTTTTGGGCAATATTGATGCTTAGATGTTTAATTTCATCAGAGTATGATGTGACTTGCCCGGTCAATTTACTGCATGTTTGGTGTATTTGTGCAAGTTGAATGCCACCGGCAATTACAGCAATAAGCAATACCACAAAGGCTATACCCAGCAGTTTGATCCACATTGGGCTGATTTTCATGATAGGTTTTCCACCATGTGATCGCAGGATTAGCAGTTGGTATTTCTCAGGGTCCATTATTCTGTTGCTCCTAATTTTTTCTCTGATCAGGAAAGAATCATTTCCATTTACAAATTGCAAGTGTTTCATTATCTTTCAAACTGTTTTGCACAATAAAACGCTCACTGATAATTTTCGGATTATCTATGTTTTTTTCCAGATACAGAATTTTTACTCCGGTGCGGCGAACTTGATTCACAGTAAAGTCCATCAGGAAATAGGCCAGTATATATTTGGGGCAACCGATGATCTGTATTTGGTTTGTCGAAATTGAATTATGGTTGTATTTCGAAAAATCGCGTTGTTTGATTTTAAGGAATGCATCCAAACGAAGGTTTTGTTTCGGATCGTAAAATTCAGATGAATACAATTTTGAGAAATCTGCAAAATTTTTGGATTGAAGGCACAACAACCATTGTCGGATAAAATTTTTGTATCTGTCGGCAGAGGTCTCAAGGATTTTGGGATCGACATAAGGGATGGTTTCAAATATTACGACCGGCGTGCAGTAGGGATGAATGTATGGTGCAAGCTCCTGGAGATTTTTATCATTCAGGGATACGCAGCCATGAGTGTCCATGCTGGCAAGGGGTATGTCGCGCCCGTGGATCCATATACCGTTGCCGTTTTTTCCCGAACTGATATCAACTGGATTCGGATAGTCCAGGACATAGGCCTTCCAGCCATAATATGCCGGTAGATCGTGACCGTCTATCATCTGTGAAGAAAAATACACGCCTTCCGGAGTGCGGTTGTCTCCTTTGACCTGTTTATCACCCGGGTTGGAACCGGTGGAACATGGAAAAGTCATGATCCAATTTCTGCCGCGATAGACTTGCAGAATTTGATTGGATTTATCTACACAGATTGTGTAGCCAGTATCGCTGGTAGCAATCAGTGCTGCCGGAAGGTGTTCCTCGGCTGCATAAGAGTATTGATTCAACAATAGTAAGACTGCCATGCTGTAAAGCACGGCAATAAAACATTTATTCCACATATGCGCTTACAATTGGTTCCGCTCCAGAATTGCATTGACACGGTAGCCCGCTGATTCGATAGCCTGCAAGCCTCCTTCGGATCTATCGAGTACACCAATGACTAGTTCTACCTTCAAACCGGACTCTTCTATGCGTTCGATTGCCCGCAAAGTACTTGCCCCGGTCGTTATCACATCTTCTACAACAACCACTTTCTGGCCCTTAAGGACAGGTCCTTCAATCCAGTTCTGGGTGCCATGCGGTTTTTTTTCCTTTCTGACCAGAAAAGCAGAGATGGTTCTACCCTTCTGGTATGCAATCAGACTGGCGGAAACTGCGATCGGGTCGGCGCCGAGGGTCATGCCTCCAATGGCCTCGACAGGACTGTCTTTGATCATCTCGTAAATAATCGAGCCGATCAGACAGGCGCCCTGCGGATTGAGGGTAACCTTTCGCAGGTCTACGTAGAAGTCGGACTCCTTGCCGGATGACAGGGTAAACTTTCCGTAGCGGACTGCATCGCGCAAAACAAGCTCTTTTAACTCATCGTTCGTATTCATTTAAATACCCTTTCAAATATGGTGTCGACATAAGCCAAATGATGGGACATATCAAAAAGGCCTTCGACAGCATCGCGACCCAATGTTGGGCTGATATCAGGATCGTTCATAATCAATTCCTTGAATTCGCCCCGGTTTTCCCAGACCGCCAGTGCATTTCTCTGCACCCAGCGGTAAGCCTCGTCCCTGGATATTCCTGCCTCGACCAAAGCCAGCAGGATGCTTTGAGAATTCCACAAACCTTTTGTCATGTCGATATTTTTCTGCATGTTTTCAGGATAGACCACAAGCCCCTTGATTACCGAGTTGATGCGGGCCAGGGCAAAATCAATAATCGTTGTTGCATCAGGCCCGATGACCCTCTCGACACTTGAGTGGCTTATATCCCGTTCATGCCAGAGGGCTATATTCTCGATAGAAGAAAGACAGTAGCCTCTCAGTAAACGGGCGAGCCCGGTGAGGTTCTCCGAGAGAATAGGATTTTTTTTATGGGGCATGGCGGAAGAACCTTTCTGCCCCTTTCCGAATGGTTCCATGGCCTCAAGAACCTCTGTGCGCTGCAGGTGCCTGATTTCCGTTGCGATTTTCTCTATGCTGGCCCCGATGATCGCCAGCGTGCTGAAAAACTGGGCGTGCCTGTCACGCTGAATCACCTGGGTGCTGATAGGAGCCGGTTTCAGCCCGAGTTTTTCGCATGCATACGATTCCACTTCAGGCGGCACATTGGCGAAGGTTCCGACTGCCCCGGATATTTTCCCATAGGCAATAGTTTCTTTTGCGTCGAGCATGCGTTTGAGATTTCGCTCCATCTCAGCATACCAGAGCGCAAATTTGAGCCCGAATGATGTCGGCTCGGCATGAATCCCATGGGATCTTCCCATAGTGGGAGTGAGCTTATATTCAAAAGCCTTCTCTTTTAGTGAGGCCATCAGGAGTTTGATATCTTCCAGAATTATATCGCTGCTCTCCTTAAGCTGCAGCGCTAAGGCTGTGTCCAGCACATCCGACGATGTAAGGCCCAAGTGAATAAAACGGGCATCGTCTCCTACATATTCACCAACACAGCTTACAAAGGCTATAACATCATGACGGGTTACGGCTTCAATTTCTTCGATACGCCGGACTTCAAACGCCGCCTTATTGATAATATTGCCAAGACTTTCCTGCGGTATTTTACCGAGTTTGGCCCAGGCTTCACATGCAGCCAGTTCAACATCGAGCCATTTCTGGTAGCGGTTCTGATCTGACCATATATCTTCCATAATTTTTCGCATATATCGTGAAATCATTGTCTTTTTCTTATCCCTCCGCTCGTTAGTATTTCAAATTCTGTTCATTGGTTGCTGTTCACGGTGATATCATGCCTGGTTTGAGTCCATAGTCTCTGCTGAAGATTGTCTTCTTAGCTGACCTTCGATCCAACCGTTGGTTCACTGTCAAAACTCAGCAGGGTGAGCCCTCCGCTTGTGGTTTTTGCCGCTAAAAGCATTCCCTGGCTTTCAATTCCCATCAGTTTGGCTGGTTTGAGGTTTGTGACCACGGCGATGTATTTACCGACAATATCCTGCGGGGTGTAGTCTTTACCCATACCGGCTACAATCTGGATGACTTTGCCTACATCAACCTTGAGCAGTAAAAGTTTGTCCGAACCTTTGACTCTATCAGCTTCAACAACTTTGCCGGCCTTGATCTCGGTTTTTGCAAACTCGGAGATATCGATCAGATTGCTCGCTTCTTCAGTTTCAATGCTTTGTTCAAGCTGTATCTTTTCGACTCGCGGGAACAGGGCTTTGTCGACCAAAATACGGCTGCCGGGCTTCAGCGCGCCGAAGGTTTCGAGTGTGTCAAAACTTATATTATCGGTGTGCCCCAGAATTTCGAGAATCCTGGAGGAAGTCTGGGTCATGACCGGCTGAATCATTACAGCCACGTAGCGCATTGCTTCCATAATGGTGTATATGACAGTTGACAGCCGGGCTCGGTCGCTCTTGACAAGTTTCCATGGTGCACTGTGATCGATGTAGCGGTTCATTCCCGCTATCAGAGACCATACGGCTATCATGGCATTGTGCAGTTCGATTTTTTCCATTTTAGCCAGGAACCCGGCGGTCGAATCCAGGGCCAGATTTTGTAGTTTTTTGTCTTCCTCCTGGAGGGGGCTTTCCGGCTCTGGCAGTATGCCATCGTAGTACTTGGCGACCATCTTGGTGCTCCTGCTCACCAGATTGCCCAGATCGTTGGCAAGGTCGGAGTTGTAGCGCTCAACCATGGCCTGTTCCGAAAAGTTGGAATCCAGGCCGAAAACCATGTCCCGAACAAGGAAATAGCGGAATGCATCCAGTCCGTATTTTTCTTTCATATCCAGGGGGTCGACAACATTGCCCAGGCTCTTGGACATCTTGGACTGATCGATATTCCAATATCCATGGACATTGAGGTGCTTGTACGGTTCGACACCCATGGCCTTGAGCATGGTAGACCAGTAAATGGCATGCGGTTTGAGGATGTCCTTGGCGATCATATGCTGGCAAACTCCCCAGAATTCCTTGAAATTATCACCTTCCGGATAGTCGATACCGGTAAGGTAGTTGATCAGGGCATCGAACCATACGTAGCATACATAATCTTTGTCAAAGGGCAGTTCAATTCCCCAGGTCAAACGTGATTTGGGCCGAGATATACATAAATCATCCAGCGGTTCACGAAGCATCCCGATAACCTCATTCTTATACCGCTCGGGTCGGATGAAGTCCGGATTGGAGTTTATATAGTCGATAAGCCAGGGCCGGTATTTCTCCATTCGGAAGAAGTAATTCTGTTCCTGGCGAAGTTCCGGCTCGGTCTCATGTATCGGACACTTGCCGTCAACAAGTTCACTTTCTGAAAAGAAACGTTCACAGCCAACACAGTACTTACCAGCATACTCGCCGAAGTAAATGTCTCCCTTGTCATAGACATCCTTAAGGATTTTTTTAACAGTGCGGATATGATCAGGGTCGGTGGTGCGGATAAAACGGTTGATTTCGATAGACATCTCTGGCCAGAGCGCTCTGAATCTGTCACTGTTTTCATTAGCCAGCTTGTCTGGAGTGGTTCCCAGTTTTGTGGCTGTTTCAACGATCTTGTCGCCATGTTCGTCTGTTCCGGTGAGGAAAAAGACCTTCTGCCCGATTATCTTGTGATATCTGGTCAGAACATCGGCGATTACCGTTGTGTATACATGTCCGAGATGAGGCTGTGCATTTACATAGTAGATCGGGGTAGTAATGTAGAAATTATCACTCATGCGGAACTGCTCCTTTTTTGCTTCTCGATTTCCTTCTCCTTGACGATCGTTTCTTTTTCGGTGTGGGTTTTTGAGCATTATCCTTCGGGGCAATATTATTCAGGCTACCATTTGCTTGCTCTGTTTTTGTTTTATTTTCTCTATTGAGTTCGAGGTATTCTTCCTGGGTGAGGATATCAGCAATACCGGCCTTGATAAAGCGTCGATCCTTCAATTTGGCAATGAAACTCTGGTTAATGATGTTGATGCTGACAATCGTGGCTTCTCCCTGTTCCAGATACACTGTTTTTCCAGGCTTCGGCATATTTTCTATCAGAGCGGCATAGGCTTCCCGTTCATATGCCAGACAGCATTTCAGTTTGCCGCATAGACCTGAAATTTTTGTGGGATTCAGAGTCATGTTCTGATCTTTGGCCATTTTAACCGAGATTCTCTGAAAATTCGTAAGATACGAGGCGCAGCATATTTCCCTGCCGCAGCTTCCGATGCCTCCCAGCATTGCTGATTCTTGCCTGGTTCCGATCTGTCTCAGCTCAATACGGGTACGGTATTTTTCCACAAGGTCTTTCAAGAGTTCTCTGAAATCAACTCGGCCATCGGAGGTAAAATAGAAAGTAATTTTATTGCCGTCAAATGTCTGTTCGACATTAATCAGTTTCATAGGCAGTCCATGGGTATGAATCCGTTGTTGGCAAAAAGCAAGACATTGTTTTTCTTTCTCGATATTTTTTTGGATTTTATTTGTATCTGATTCGGTAACTTTTCGTAAGATAGGTTTAATTTCGTCAAGTCCTTCGGTATCAGCTTCTGTGGCATAGCCAAGAATCTTGGCAACCGACTGCCCTATCTCTGTATTTACAATCACAAGATCACCTGTTTTCAGTTTCAGATCCTTTGCATCGAAGATGTAAGGATTCGGAATCGCAGGAAACCGTACACAAACCAGAGTTCTTTGTTCTTTCTGCATGTCCATGGTAACATGTTAACAAGCTTATATGATATTTATCAAGGATATCTTTTGAGTTGGTTCAATGATTTCAAAGACGCACTAATCGTTTGGAATGATGTACGCAGCAACTGGTGCAAGAATGTTTACGCATAACACCAAGCTGCTATTATTAAAACTATTCTTTATGTTGTAATTCCGGGAAACAAGAAATGAAAAGGAATCAGAAAAACATTAATTTTATTGATTGACATGTCAATTAGTTTTTAATATAATTTATAACATTAATTTTCAATATGTCTTCCATCTAGATGTTATAGGATGATGGTATCAAAAGGGGGTCTTGCCAATTTTTTCCACTAAGGAGGTCGCATGGATTTTGAACTGACTACGGAACAAAGAATGCTTCAGGAAACAGTGAAAAAATTTGCACAAAAGGAAGTTGCTCCCTTTGTCGAGGAAATGGATCGGGAGGAGAAATTCAACGAGCATTTGTGGGAAAAGGCGAAACCTCTCGGATTGCTCGGAATGGGAATACCGCCTGAATACGAAGGAATGCTTACCGACTATCTTTCGTTCGGGCTGATGGGGGAAGAGCTCAGCAAGATCGATGCCGGTGTGGCTGTTGTGTATGGAGCCCATTCGCTATTGTGCGCCAACAATATTGCCCGTAATGGGACTGATGAACAGAAAGACAGGTATCTGTCCCGGCTGGCGCGGGGGGAATTGAGGGGCTGCATGGGACTGACCGAGCCCGGGGCCGGATCAGACGCTGTATCATTGAAGACCAGAGCCCATAAAGAAGCCGGCGAATATGTCCTTAATGGAAGTAAAACGTTTATATCGAATGCTCCTATTGCCGATGTTTCAGTTATCTATGCCACAACCGACCCTGAAATCGGCCATGCCGGATTGTGTGCATTTATCGTTGAAAAAGACTTCCCCGGATACCAGGTGGGTCGGAAACTTTCCAAAATGGGACTGCGGTCATCCCCGACTGGCGAAATTATTCTTGAAGATTGCCGGGTGCCCGAAGAGAATCTGTTGGGGGGTGTCGAGCATACCGGACTGAAAATTATGTTTTCGGGTCTGGACATCGAACGGTTTTTGTGGAGTTGCCAGGCTGTCGGTATTGCACAGGCCGCCTTTGATACCGCACTTAAGTATGCCAAGGAACGGGAGCAATTTTCCCAGCCGATCATTAATTTCCAGATGATCCAGGATAAGCTCGCTACAATGCTTGTAGAGATCGAAGCTGCCCGTTTGCTCTGTTACAAGGGTCTTACCTGCTGGGATAACAAACAGTACAAGCAGGCTCGCATGCTTGCTGCCCAGGTCAAGTTATACGCCTGTGAGATGGTAAACAGGGTCACGGCCGAGGCAGTGCATATCCATGGCGGATATGGTTACATGAAGGAGTTTCCGGTTGAACGCTATATGCGTGATGCCAAAGTATATGCAATAGGCGCTGGTACAAGCGAGGTTCAGAAGTTGATTATTGCAAATTATCTAAGATAAGGAATACCCTCCTTATAACTCGGCTCAGATGTCTCATTTGAGACATCTGAGCCGAACCTTTATTTAAAATTTCTTGACTCGCTTTTAACATAGATGATACGCCATACATGTTTTTAAAGAAACTGATATGCTATGCACGAGCTACCGGTAACCGAAAGCATTCTGAATATTGTCCTATCACATGCCAGGGCCAACAAGGTTCGCAAAATTGTTAGGATCAATCTGATAGTCGGCGAACTCAGCGATCTGGAAGACGAGTGGATTCAACGCTATTTTGATTATTTAAGCAAAGACACCATTGCCAGGGATGCCAAACTTAATATTACCCGTGCGCCGGTAATTCTCAAGTGTGATGCATGTGCCAACGAATTTCAGGTTGATATCAAACAACAAAAAGACATTGTTTGTCCTGAGTGCTCGAACAAGTCGTGTTCCCTGGTATCGGGCCGGGAATATTACATCAAGGATATGGAGGTGCAGTAATGGAAGAAGTCAGACTGATCGAAGTCAAGGAGGAGATCCTTTCTGATAACAAGAACCTAGCCGACCAGGTCCGCCAGAGGATGCACCAGGCAAACACCTATTTATTGAATCTCATGGCTTCACCCGGCGCCGGCAAGACCAGCCTTTTGCTCAGAACCATTGAGGCGTTGAGTGATGAACTGCACATGGGAGTAATTGAAGCCGACATTGATTCCATGGTTGATTCAGAAAAGATAGCCGCACAAGGGATCAGTGCCATCCAACTCAGAACCGGGGGATTCTGCCATCTTGATGCAGCCATGGTCAGCAAAGCTCTGGATGCAATGGACATTGCCACTTTTGATCTGCTCATCATTGAGAATGTAGGGAATCTGGTATGCCCGGCCGAATTTGACACCGGGGCTATAAAGAATGCCATGATTTTAAGTGTTCCCGAAGGCGACGACAAACCTCTGAAGTACCCCCTGATGTTTTCGGTTTGTGACGTCTTGCTGGTCAACAAGATCGATTTTCTGCCATATTCAGATTTTGATATGCACTCCCTTAAGGAACGGGTGCTGAATTTGAATCCGAGCATTGAGATTCTGGAGATCTCCTGCAAGACCGGCCACGGTATCGGGTCGTGGAGTAATTGGCTGAAAAATCAAGTTTCAACTTTTCTTGCTGAAGATTGAGGGCAGAGCTTGGATTGAAAGCTCATTGCCGGCACAGAACATTGCTGGTGATAAATGTGACACCTTTTGCGGCGCTCTTTCAACTGCTGAAAATATAAGTTTATGTAGTGTTTCTTCGACAGAGTAATATGGAATCATAGTGCTTTCCTTCAAACGATCACCCCTTGAAAAGGATCCCTTAATTCATATCGTTTTTTATAAGTAAGTATATTCTGCCCTCTTGAAATACCTCCTGTGGGGACCCTATAAAAAGAGAAAAATTAAAAAAACACGGAGGTGATAGTTATGCTGGCTACAATGAGAACAATGAATCCCTGGCGGGAAATGGCAAGATTTGAGCATGATATGGATACCATGTTATCCTCAATACGCAATATCAGACCTGCTGTATATCCTGCTCTGAATGTTTTCTCCAATGAAGACGATTTGGTTATTACGTCGGAAATCCCCGGTGTCGATCCTGAAGATGTGGAGATTTCCATAGAAGGCGATAGCTTGACAATCAAGGGCCTGCGCAAGGCTAACGATTTGCAACCTGGCGAAAAATGGCATCTACGAGAACGCTCTACCGGGAATTTTACCAGGACCCTAAGACTGCCTTATCGTGTTGAGAGTCCCAGGGTAGAAGCAGATTACAAAAGCGGTGTCCTGATGATTACCCTGCCGCGTGCGCAGGCTGATAAGCCTAGAAAAATTCAAGTCAAAATAGAAAAATAGGGAGGAATGTGTCATGGAAAAAGAGAAAACCCTGGTTCATGAGAAAACCGAAATGAAGGATGCTTCGGTTGCAGAGCATACCAGAGACAGAAAAACGTTTATACCTCGAATAGATATCAGCGAGAACTCCAATGAGCTCATCATCTTAGCCGACATTTCGGGTGCAAGTGAGAAAGATGTGAATATTTCTCTCGAAAACAATGTGCTTACCATCGAGGCCAGTGTCCCCGAACAGAATTTTGAAGGACATACCCTTGCATACTCCGAGTACGATGTGGGCGATTATCATCGCTCGTTCACGCTTTCCGAGTCAATTGACAGACCCAAGATAACGGCCAAGATGAAAAACGGAGTGTTGACTGTGGTTTTACCAAAGGCAGAGCAGGTAAAACCCAAAAGAATTCCAGTTCATACAGCATAAATAGAAAGGAGGCTTAAACTATGGCTATGAGATACCTAACTCCCTGGAGATTGAGTCGAAGGGATATTTTGCGTGAACCGAAGTATGACGAACATCCCGCAGATATGCTCAACAGATCAATGGACAGGCTCTTTAAAGAGTTTTTCCGTGAGACCGGCCTTAGCTCCTTTGGAGGTGATGGCGAAGTATTTTCCGGATTTTATCCTCGTATCGACATGACAGAGGATGAAGAATCAATAACTCTTACAGCGGAGCTTCCCGGCATGGATGAAAAGGATATCGAAATCAGTCTGACAAAGGATGTCCTGACCATCAAGGGCGAGAAGAAATCCGAACAGGAAGAAAAAAGTAAAGATTCTTACTATATGGAACGTTCCTTCGGGTCCTTCCAGCGCACATTCCCGATACCTGAAGACGTGAATACGGAAAAGGCTGATGCTGTTTTCAAGAAAGGCGTTTTGCACATTACTTTACCAAAGACGGCCCAGAAGAAAAGTTCACAAAAGAAAATCAAAGTCAAAAGTGCCTGATGCCCCTCAGTAGACAAAAAAGCGAGTCTATCTTTAGCGGCTCGCTTTTTTTATGTCACTGACTCGATTGTTGGATATTTATAGATAAAAAGGATTAAGTTGATTATTTATGTGTCAAGAACCATTGTGATATGAGTAACTAGGATTTTTAATTGATTATAGTTCCCTTACACACAATGAGTTTTGGCAGACTTGAAAAATGAAGAGCGATGGCCTAATAAATAGTTAAATGTATGAGTAAAAAAACAAGGGATGGCAGTATATGGATGTAAACAAACTGACTCAAAAATCACAAGAGGCGCTGCAGGATGCACAGAACATGGCTGTTCGCTATGGTCATGTGGAAATTGATGTCGAGCACGTTTTGCTTGCATTGGTGGAACAGTCGGAAGGCCTTGTTCCAAGGCTGTTTGTCAAGATGGATGTGCCGATGGGTACGTTCACGGCTGAGGTACAAAAGGAACTGGATGGAAGATCGAGAGTGTCCGGACAGGGAGTTGAAGCCGGTAAAGTATTTGTTACACAGCGTTTGAGTAAAATACTTGTCAAGGCAAAAGATGAAGCCCTCCGGTTGAAGGATGAATATGTATCGGTTGAACATCTGCTGATGGCCATGATTGACGAAGGCAAGTCTAGTCCTGTGGGGAGGATTCTGGCCCAGTTTAATGTGACCAAAGACAGGATTCTACAGGCCCTTGCCTCGATCAGGGGCAATCAGCGTGTCACCAGCGATAATCCGGAGACTGCTTATGAGGCACTTGAAAAGTACGGCGTCGACCTTGTGGCCCAGGCCCAGCTCGGCAAACTGGACCCGGTAATTGGACGCGATGAGGAAATCCGCAGGGTCATCAGAATTCTTTCCCGCAAAACCAAAAATAACCCGGTCCTGATCGGAGAGCCGGGTGTTGGGAAGACCGCCATTGTCGAAGGTCTGGCCCAGAGGATTGTCAGGGGGGATGTGCCCGAGGGCCTGAAGGACAAGACACTCTTTGCACTTGATATGGGATCTCTTGTGGCGGGCGCCAAATTCCGGGGCGAGTTTGAAGAACGACTCAAGGCAGTCTTAAGTGAGATCAAAGCCAGCGAAGGCCGAATTTTATTATTTATCGACGAGATTCATAATATTGTCGGTGCCGGAAGGGCAGAAGGATCCATGGATGCAGGCAATATGCTCAAACCGATGCTGGCCAGGGGTGAACTGCATTGTCTCGGAGCGACTACGTTAGACGAATATCGCAAGCATATCGAAAAAGATGCTGCACTCGAAAGACGCTTTCAACCGGTGCTGGTTGATCCGCCTACGGTCGAAGATTCCATATCAATTCTGCGCGGTCTCAAGGAGCGCTTCGAGGTTTACCATGGAGTAAAGATCCAGGACGGCTCGTTGGTGGCGGCTGCAGTTTTGTCCAATCGCTATATTACCGATCGATTTCTTCCTGACAAGGCCATCGACCTTGTAGACGAAGCCTGCGCTATGGTTCGGACCGAAATAGATTCCATGCCTGCTGAACTGGATGATGTTATTCGTAAGGTTATGCAGCTGGAAATCGAAGAGGCCGCCCTGAAAAAAGAAAAAGATAAAGCCAGTATGGCCCGTCTGAATGAATTGAGAAAGGAACTCAGCGATCTCAGGGAAGATGCGGATACTCTGAAGGCCCAGTGGGAGGAGGAAAAAGGTTCAATTCACAAGCTCAGCTCATTGCGTGAGGAGATAGAGGCCACGAAACTGGAGATCGAAAAGGCGGAACGTGAATATGATCTGAACAAGGCCGCCGAACTTAAATATGGAAAGCTCTCGCAGTTGGAGCAACAGCTGCGTGATTCGGAATCCACGAGTAGCGAGAGCGAGAAGCGCTTACTGCGAGAGAACGTGACTGAAGATGTCATCGCTGAAATCGTGTCGCGCTGGACCGGAATACCTGTTGCCAGGCTGGTAGAGGGTGAGCGGGAAAAATTGTTGAAGCTTGACGAAATTTTGCACAAGCGGGTTGTAGGGCAGGATGAGGCTGTTAAGGTTGTGGCTGATGCAGTATTGCGGGCACGCTCGGGGATCAAAGATCCCAGACGGCCGATCGGATCGTTTATATTCCTTGGACCTACCGGAGTGGGAAAGACCGAACTGGCCAAGACCCTGGCCCAGGCGCTTTTTGATACTGAAGAAAACATGGTGCGCATTGATATGAGCGAATACATGGAAAAACACACCGTCAGCCGCCTGATCGGTTCGCCACCCGGATATGTGGGTTATGAGGAGGGCGGACAGCTTACCGAGGCTATACGTCGCAAACCATACTCCGTGGTTCTTTTTGATGAGATCGAAAAGGCTCATCATGATGTTTTCAATGTACTTCTCCAGATACTGGACGACGGCAGATTGACCGATTCGCACGGCAGGACGGTAAATTTCAAGAATACCGTCATCATCATGACCTCCAACATCGGATCCCATGATCTGATTGAAGGGGTCACGAAAAGTGGAGAAATCAGCGAAGCGGTTCGTGATACGGTTATGGCCGAGATGCGGATGCACTTCCGACCGGAGTTTCTCAATCGGGTTGACGACGTCGTGCTCTTTAAGGCTCTGACTCTTTCTGAAATCAAAAATATCGTGGATCTACTTACCGACGATTTACAAAGGCGTTTGGCTGAAAGAGAAATAATCTTTTCCTTAAGTGATGCGGCCAAGGAATATATCGCCCGCGAGGGTTTCGATCCGGTCTATGGTGCCAGGCCGCTGAAACGATTTCTGCAGCGTGAGCTCGAAACCAAGCTGGGTCGTGCTCTGATCGCAGGTGATATTATGGACGGCTCAAAGGTAACAGTGGATTTCAAAGATGGCGATCTTGTATTTGATATTCGTACACCTGAAAATATTGAGAGCAGGGAGGCTGTGGAGATAAAGTAATAAGAGCGCTGATAATTAAATGGGGGGCGATGAAAGCCCCCCTGATAAAACTGACCCCCTTTGAATCCACCCACTAAAATTAATTACATTGTATTATATAATTACATAAAATAAACTTAAGTCATATATTGTCAAGACCTTTGATCATTTTTTTCTGCATTTTTCTCCACGAATAATTGTATCCGTTCGGTGTAACTAGACGATTGTGTTGATAAGAATGCTTCAATATGTCCTACGCCTTGAAGAATCATGATTTCTTTTGGCCCAGCGGCAATTTCAAACATTGTTTCTGAGTGTGTGTGGGGAACTACCTGATCGTGTGTCCCGTGAATGAACAGCTTGGGTACACTGCTTGAGGGCAGGGTATCCAAAGCAGAATACCCCTCGTTTGGTATCGTACATTTTATATGGGGATAGGATTGGCGGAACAGGTCGTAGAAGGAAAACAGCCCCGCCTCGAGAATTGCTCCTTTCAGGGACGGGATCTCAGGCAGAATTCTGGCCAGGGCATAAGCTCCCATGGATTGACCGAAGCCGAATACAGAAGAGCCGAATTTTTTGGGTCTTTCCAGGATGTGCTCGAATACAGCCCGGGCATCTTTCTGGATTCCTGAAAGAGTCGGTTTTCCCCATGACTGTCCGTAGCCGCTGTAATCAAATGTGAACAGGTTGTAGCCCATATCCAGTAAAAATGTTGCTCCCACGATATGGGAGGTCATGTTTTCGGCATTTCCATGTAAGTGAACAATGCTCACAGGTTTTGAAGGGGTTTTCCTGGATTTGATAAACCAGCAATGCAGGCGGTCCTGTATCCAGATGATTTCATGATTCAACCCGGAACGGGCAGGATCAAAATATACGAGATTATCAGGGTAAAAACAGTGATTTTCTGTGATTACCATGCTTTGATTATACGGGAAACATTATAGGCCTGCAACAGGAGTGTTGACTATGGTTGTATTTTGAATACTATAGGATTTTATGAGACCGGTGGTGACATTCTTGTCGGATTTCGGCCTGAGGGACGCTTATGTGGCCCAGGTAAAAGGTCGAATTTTTACTGCTGTGCCGGAAGTGAACATTGTGGATATCACCCACGAGATTTTATCCTACACAATCATCTCAGCAGCATGGCTTGTGTACACGACATACTGCTGGTTTCCTAGGGGAAGTATCCATATGACCGTGGTCGATCCTGGCGTGGGCACACAAAGGGCTCTCATTGTCCTGGAAAAAGAGGATCATATTTTTGTCGGGCCTGACAATGGTATTTTCTCATTCCTGTTTGAGGAAGCTGCAGTCAGGGAGATTTTGTGGAGACCAGCCGATCATGTTTGCAATACCTTTCATGCCCGCGATATATTCGCACCTTTAGTGGTTGAGATATTAAATGGAGTGGAACCAAGTAGCCTCGGTAAATTGAAAGTTGATCCGGTCTCATTCGATACACGGTCCCATATGGTGGTGTACATAGACAAATTCGGGAATATTGTCACCAATATCGAAGGGTCTCTTTTGAAGACGGGATGCGCCCTTCAGGTAGCAGGACACTCGATTGTTCGGATAGTGCAAACATTTGATGATCTGCGTCCGGGTGAGCTTGGCCTGGTCTGTGGAAGCGCATCGACAATCGAAATTGTTGCCAGACAGAAAAGTGCTGCAGATATGCTGTGTGCCACTGTCGGCATGCCGACGGAGTTACTGTTTCCTTGAGCCGAAACTCAAAATCTTATCGAGACTGAGAGAACCGATAGTAAGGATCCCGCCGAGCGCTACACAGATGTATGTTGTGAAAACCCGCCACAGCACTACGGTCATACCAAGGAGGTGTTTCGGGATAAATCCGGCAAAAAGCAGAGCAAAACCGCCTTCGGCCACACCACTGCCGCCGGGAGTGGGTGCAAAATAGAGCATGGGTATAAGGATGATCTGAGCCTGGAAGGCCTCCATGAAAGATGTTTTGAATCCCATAGAGTGGATGATGACGGGGGCCATGACAAACTGTGCCAGCATGGTGAGCATGACGAATGCCAGCGAAAGCAGGAACCCCCAGAGCCCCTTTGTAAGATAGATATTCAGGGCTTGAAAGTAATCATTGGCAACCCGGTGAACGTATTCATCCACTTCGTAATTTTTCACGATTGAGCGGCGGTGCAGATAGGCCATTATCCGGTCGACCACCCACAGGGTTTTCCCGGGAAAGAGATATACGAATAAAAAGAGCAATGTCAGGGAAACATAGAAAAACACGACATAATAATAGGCGTATAGAATAATTTTGTTGGTCGCGAAATCTTTATTTATTACCAACACGGTGATCCCGCCAATCGCCAGGACTCCCATAGTGCTGATGCGTCTGATCACATCGATTGAAATTGCCCGACCCAAGGGAATTCCCTGTTTGAAGAGCATATACATCTCAGCCGGCATCATGCCGGACTGCAGCGGCGTGAGTGCACCAAAAAAACGGCCGACCAGGATCATTCTGAATGCATGGATCAGGGCCAGCCTGTGGCCCAGAGAGACAGCGAGAACCATAATACACAGGGCATCAAAAAGCAACATCAGACCCAGGAGGATGAAGAGGAATACAACATCTTTCAGGTCTATCAGTCGGAGAGCCTCCCATGTCTGGGCCTCAGCCGAGGCAATCAGGACAATCCCGATGGTGATTCCACTTATAAGGAAGAACAGGGAGAGCCTTTTGCCCTGAGAAAGCCCTTTGTATTTGAACATTTGTAACTAATACCAGACAAGAATCAGGCTTACAAGCCGGGATATCCTTATATAGTTAAAAGAGCTGTTTTGGTGCAGGGCTCGTGTATATGCCATTTGGGGAGCGGAAGTGGACCGAAATGAAAATTAATACGATCTCGGGCCAAATATATTAGTCCCGATACGTACCATGTTCGCACCTTCTTCGATGGCGATCAGGTAAGAATCACTCATACCCATCGAGAGATAGCGCATTTCAACGTTTGGTAACTTTGAGTTTTTAAACTCATCGAACAGGACTTTGGTTTGTCTGAAATAGATTCTGAGTCCTTCCGGGTCATCAAGAAAGGGACCCATAGTCATAAGTCCCTGGATCTTTATATTTTCCAGGGTGCAGATTTCTTCAATAAGGAGTTTGGCATTCTCAGGCATTACCCCGTATTTCTGGGGCTCTCGGGCAGAGTTGATCTCGATCAGCACATGCATAGTCTTGTTATGCCTTACAGATATTTTGTTAATTATTGCGGCCAGTTCAATCGTGTCAACGGTTTCAACCATATCAAAGAGGGGTACTATGTACTTGACCTTGTTTTTCTGGATATGACCTATAAAATGCCAATTGGCTTTTGTTCCGATTTCAGCAATAGTTTTCTGGGATTCCTGCAGATAATTTTCACCGATTATGGTGATTCCTGCCTTTATTGCTTCCCTAACTTCTTCTGCTGTTCTTGATTTGGCTGCCGCAACAACCTTAACATTTGCGGGGATCTCTGATAAAATTTGCCTGACGTTTTGCTGTATAGTGTTCATGAGAATAGCATTTCTTCATCATGCGATTTTGTCAAGAGGTAATGTTGCCAGAATTCCCTTGGCGGGGCATGGTATTTTTGTTTGGATTAATGTAAAATTATCTTGGACAATGAGTCATATGCTGATAAGTATGATATAAACCCAATATAAATAGTAACACATTGTAATAGTTGTAAAGTTTCCTGAACACAAGGAGGTGAGAGTCGCTATGCTGGGATTTAAGGTTGATGAATTTATGGTCGGAACCCATACCTTTGCAGGGGGTGAAGGTTTATCCGGAGAACATCCCCTCCATTTCAGTCTTACCTGGGGCAACCGGAATTTGCTGAATTTTTTCAATCCGATCTCTGATGAATTTATGAAAAATGAGGCCCGGGGTATTATAACGGTTGGAGGTCTTGTAAATAAGGCCGATTGTATCGGCACTCTAAGCCTGCTTTATTTTACCGAACGCAAGATTCGCTATGAGCTGTTTTTTCAGAATGATGAGGGTGTTTCCTATCGTTACCTGGGCGAGAAAGTCAATATCTGGCCCTGGAATCTGCATAAGACCCATGTCACCTGTTATGGAACCATTAGCGAGCTTTCGACGGATAAAGTAATATCGAGTTCTGTAGTATATTTTCCCTATCGGGAAATGATCGGCTTTGTCCTATCTTTTCGGCCTCGCTTCGGGTCGGTATACCGCACGGCATAGTGCTGGGCAATTGCAGGGCAGGCCGAATAACGATGCCTGCGGGCAATATTTTTGACACATTTATAAAATGATGAAGATGGAGGATTATTATGCCATATAGTGTTCTCAGTAAAAAAGAGGCTGGCATAATCGCTGCCATGGGCAGTGGCGTTATCCCCAGGGGCGGAAGAAATTTTGCATTGGGAGCAGCCGATCTCGAAGACAAATGGCTTGTCCGAACAGACTATCTGCTCTCACGAATGCCTTTGCCAACACGCCTGGGTTTGAAGCTGGCCGTACACGTCCTGAATTATGGCTGGCCGCTGATGTATTTCAGGAAATTCAAAGCGCTGACCAGTATGGACGAGCAGGAACGTACCGAATTGTTTCATGTCATAGAATCGTCAAGATTCCCTGGGTCAATGTCAATTTTGGTAGTCAAAGTTCTTGTATTTCCGGCTTTCTATGGCCTTGCTGAGGCAAAGGACGCGATCGGCTACCAGGAGAAGTTTCCGAATCCTGAATTTGAAGGGCTTAAAGATTAGGTGGTAAGTTATGATACAAGAGTACAGAGATATTAGTGATCATATTATCGAAGATGTTGATGTCTGTGTGATCGGTACTGGTGCCGGAGGGGCAGTCGTTGCCAAAGAACTGGCGGAAAAGGGATTAGATGTTGTGGCTCTGGAAGAGGGCAGTCATTTTACTGTAAAAAATTTCAACCAGGACCCGGGTGATATGATGGCAATGATGTATCGTGACAGCGGGACAACCGTCGCGCTGGGTCTTCCCCCGGCTTCAATTACTTTGGGTAAGTGTATAGGTGGTACTACAACGGTAAATTCGGCAACCTGCTTTCGAACACCCCGGGAGATAATTGAAAAGTGGAGCAGTGAGTGCGAGTGTAATGGGCTTGTTTATCAGGAATTGATACCCTACTTTGAGCGGGTTGAAAACGAAATCAACGTAACAGAACTGACTCAGGATGTTCTCGGGAATATTTACCAGATCATCAAAAGAGGGGCGAAGGAACTTGGGATTGATGCCAAACCTCTGAAACATAATGTCAGAAACTGCGAGGGGGCCGGGGTCTGTCAATGGGGATGTATCCGGAGAGCCAAACAGTCGACAGACGTTTCATATATTCCCAAGGCGGACAACTATGGGGCCAGGATATATGCCAACTGCAAGGCCAGAAAGCTTGTGGTTGAAAGCGGGAGAGTGCGGGGAGTTGAGGGTGTATTTATCGATCCCTTAACGAATAAGAAAAGATACAGGATAAGCATCACGGCAAAAGTGGTATGCCTGGCCATGGGCGCCCTGATAACACCGGCGTTTTTGCTCAAACAGAATCTGGCAAACATCTCTGGCATGGTAGGCAAAGGGCTCACGATCCATCCCTGTGGCAGGGTGGTGGCGGAAATGGAAGAAGATGTGTTGGGCCATCACGGAGTATCGCAGGGGGGGCAGATTGACACCTTTGCTGATGAAGGTATTATGCTGGAGGGTATCTTTATTCCTCCGGGGGTAATGGCAATGGCCCTGCCTGGAGTCGGTGAAGATCATAAGTACTTGGCAAAACACTATAATAACCTGGCCGCATTCGGGGTGATGGTCAGTGATACAACCAGGGGCAGGGTATTCCCCGGTTTGCTCGGATATTCCTATCTGGCCGTATATTCCATGAATCAGGCCGATGCGGAGAAGATGCGCAAAGGTATTTCCCATGTGGCTGATATTTTTTTTGCAGCCGGGGCAAAGAGGGTTTTCAGCGGGTGTTACGCTATGCCGGTCTTGAATTCACGCAATGATCTCAATGAATTCAGAAAGATCAAGATCAAACCATGGCATTTTGAGGTCATGGCGTTTCACCCCCTCGGAACATGTCGAATGGGGAATAAACCCATGTCCTCGGTGGTCGATCTTAACTTGGAGAGTCATGAAATAAAAGGCCTGTTCGTAACAGATGGCAGCCCGTTCCCCACATCCCTGGGGGTAAATCCACAGGTAACCATTATGAGTTTTGCTACCCGGGCAGCGGAATATATTAACGCGAATCTTCATCGATACTGATTTAAGTTAACAGATAGATATCCGTATTATTTGGAATGGGGGATATTGGATTAGAGAGCGCCAGGTTTTTTTACTCGGAGTTATTTCTTTGGGGGGGAGAAGACAGATGAAAACCAAGATGCTCGGGCTCATACTGTGTATGTTCATGGGTTGGAACGTACATGCTGCTGAAGGTGATAAGCTTAATCTCACGCTTGACAAAAATCTGCTCGAGGCAGGTAAGCTTCAGAGTTTTGTACATGAGTACAAGGTGAAAGGCCAGGGCAAGAAAAAGCGGGTTGTGGGCGTATTACTCATAAATGCATCTCCTGATACGGTCTGGCAGGTTCTGGTGAACTGGGATTCTATGGGAGAGTTTATCCCCAGTCTTGATTATTACAGAACAATTAAGGTGCTGAGCCCGCTCGGAAAAGGTCTGGCAGGAAGATCTCTTATCGAAGGAAAGCTCAGCTTTGCTTTGTTTTCAGTCCAATATACCCTTGATGTCATTTTTGATGAACCTGATAAGCTTCAGCAGTGGTGTATGCTTACGGACGATGAGGTGATAAACTATAATAAAAAAAGTATAGCAGTTAAAAGATCCAGCGGAGGACTGAAGAATATCGAAGGCTTTGAATATATTGAGCCCTATGATAATGGGGCCAAGACTATATATTACTATGCTCCTATTGTTGAGACTTCCGTGCCACTGCCCGGATTTGTTGAGAGATCCATTTCCAAAAGTACCCTGAGCGATTACATGGAGGCAATCAAAGCCAGGGCTGAAGAGTTTGCAAAAGATGCGCAGGAATAAAGTGCCAACACAAAGGGGTTTCCAATGGTCAGGCAAAAAAAGAAGCTCACCTTTTTTGAATCCGCGGCAATCGTAACCGGTTATGGTGTCGGCGGAGGTATTATGGCAGTGCCTTACCTCGCATCGCTGACAGGTATTGCAGCAATGCTGATTGTTTTGATCCTGGCCTACAGCATCAGTTTGCTGCTGCATCTGATGATAGCCGAGATCATGTTGCGTGATGATGAATCTGCGCAGATGGTTGAAGTATTCAATAGATATCTGTTCAGAGGCAAAGGCGCCGTGATTTTTACCTGGATAATTTTTTCGCTCCTGGCGATTGCGTTTATTTCCAGCCTTTCAGCCTACATCGCCGGAGGCGGAGAAATCCTGATGAATCTTTTAGGAATGCCCCTCTGGGTTGGGCAATGTGCTGTATATGCAGTAGCCGCGGGGGTGGTTTTTTACGGGTTGAAAGCACTTGGCATAAGCGAAAAATACGCAGTGATCGGCATCATCCTGTTTGTTGTCGTATTTGCATATGGATCTTTAAGATTGCCGTTTCAAATATCCAGTGGCCTGCATGTCAATCTCAATTCCCTGCTTGCCTTGTTCGGCATGATGATGTTCAGTTTTTTCGCTATTTTTTCCGTGCCTCAGGTTGTGGAGGGACTGCATTGGAATAAAAAATTGATACCGCGGGCAATCGTAGCCGGAATCGGCCTCAACAGCGTAATTATCATTGCTCTGTCTCTGATTTGTCTCGGGGCCTGCCCACAGGTGACCCGTATTGCTATAATCGGGCTTGGCAATACCCTGGGCAACTGGTCCGGCATTGTAGGTTCGCTCTTTATCCTTTTGGCAATGCTGAGTAGTTACTGGTCGATCTCATTCGCATTATCAGTTGTCGTACAGGAACGCCTGCATTGGGGTGAGCGACTGTCATGGTTGATAGCCACGCTGCCATCTTTTCTGATCGTCATTGCAGGGACCACTGATTTCCTCGGTTTCATGAGGGTTGCAGGCGGAGCCATAGCCGTGCTTGTGGCTGTGATGGTAGTGCCTCTGTTAAACGCCGTCAGAAAGTATGGCAATGTTGCATCACCTGCGTGGAGTATGGGATTCTGGGGAGGTCCTCTTTTTCAACTGCTTGTTATTGCCGGGTACATCTTGATGGCTGTTGGCTCGATGGTTTCAATTTAAAGGCAGCGATAGTTCTTTAAAAGATCATTTTTCCGGGTTTCCATTCCTGGGCCAACTTTCTGGCCTCGTTAATCTGCTGGGGTGTCATTACTTCTTTCAGTTTGTCCATCAGTGCCAGGGCCTTGTTATCCCCACTCTGGGCTGCAAGGCTCAACCACATATATCCAATAATAAAGTTGCGGGGTACGCCTTGGCCGAATACATATAGCCGGCCCAGATTGTGCTGTGCGCTTGCATTGCTCTGCTGGGCGGCCTTGAGATAGTACCTGGCAGCCATAATATAATCTTTATTTAGACCTTTGCCATCCTCGTACATAGAACCGAGATAGTCCTGTGCATAGGATCCACCCTGCTCGGCAGATTTATGAATCCACTTGGCAGCCTCGATATAATCCTGGGGAACACCCTGCCCGGTTGCATAGGCTAGGCCAAGGGTAAACTGTGATTCGGCATCTCCTTTTTCGGCGAGGACTTTCAGTTCCTTCATCGCTTCTGTCTCAGCCAATAGCGGACTCACCAGACAAATTAACACCAACATTGTGATGGCAAGGGTCCTGTTCATTATTTTCACCATGTAATGAATCGGAATTATGATAGAAAATCATTACACTTTTTTTGTGACGTTCAACATGGTTTTCTTGGGTGGATAAGGCTCAAGGCCGATTATTATTTTTACAACCCGTAAATACAACATTCTTGTTTCACAGTGCATTTTTTGACAAAATGTCACACGTAAAGTTCTTTTGTTTACAACAATTTGACAAAATGTCACACCTTTTGTCCCCTGCAGGCCTGCCGTGTGCCAAGCTGTCATAGCGGGCTTGCTGGCGACAATTTATCGCTAATATAATCAGCAACTTATAAATTGGCGGGTCTGGCACGCCTGTTGCCTATAGTACAGAAGAGGATAAAAGGAGAAAGAAACCATGATAACACTTTGGATCATCATTGGATGCTTATTCATGACAGGCATTGGAATCAGGTTCACCTACAAGGTGCTGGCTCTCACCCCGGCCGAAGCTGCCGCGGTATTTGTCCTGATCACTCTTCTGGTGGGTATCAACACCGCACCAGCCAGGCAGCTGATCGCACAGCTGTTTTAATATACGGGATATAAGGGAGGAAGCCATGAAATGCGAGAAGTTATCCAGACCGCTGGTAAGCAAATTGACTCGCATCAGCGCCCATGGATTTGTACTGGTGATCATGACCTTCCTGGGCCTGTACCTGGGCCTGTACCTGGACAAAATTACGAACATGGCCCCCAACTTCACCCTGGTCTTCCTAATCGGCGGGATCATACTGGGATTCAAAGGCTTCATACAGGAAGCTATTTCAGAAAGAAGGAAATCATCATGACCCTGTCATTCACCGGCATCGGCATCATCTCATTCGTAGCCATTATAGCTAGATTTATCACCCGGGCTACGGCAAAGACAGCTATACCTACGCGGGTAAAATAGTTCTAGAAATTATGTTGCGGTGCCTGTTTTTCAGGGTGATGCTGATTTGCTTGTTTTTCTCCAGTGCGAAATCGATACAGCAAATGCAATTCCCGGTGCCCAACACATGATTATCGAGGGTATGGGACATGCAATATCGCCAAAACCATGGCCGCAGATCATAGAGGCACTTGGCCGCCACATTTTCTGAGTAGTTTCTTTTTGGGTAAGATTCAAGACAGATGTTCCTTTCTAATCAATTCCCATGCCCAAAGTTGGTTGCGCAGTAGAATTTTACGTGAAGGCTTATGTGGTATACGCCTGATCTATAGCGCTTGGCTAAGACCATCAAAGATGGATACTGCCTGTACAGCAGTAGCGCCATACGCATCGGCCCCCATTTCATCCTTGAGCTGTTCCGATGTGCAGGCACCTCCGATGACAATTTTGAGCTGATCCCGCAGGCCTGACTCGGTGGCAATATCAACAACATCTTTGATGCTTGTGACCATGGTGGTAAGCAGGGCCGAAAGGCCGATCATTCGTACTCCCGAACTCTTTGCCGTTTCGATTATTTTGCTTGCCGGCACATCAACTCCCAGGTCAAGTACTTCGAACCCGTTAGCCTTGAGCAGCATGCCGACTATATTTTTACCAATCTCATGAATGTCTCCCTGAACCGTTGCCAGAATGATCTTGCCTTTCTTGCCGGTCATGCTGGGATCCATTTTATCCTCCAACAGGGGCATGGCTTCGTTTACCACCTCTCCGGCCAGGATGAGGTCGGCCAGGAAATACTCACCTTCCTCAAACTTCTGACCAACGATTTCCAATCCCTTGCTGATACCTTCTTCGATGATCTCGAGTGGAGAAATACCCTCTTCAATGCAGGCCTTGACCTTATCCTGAATACCATCGATATCAAGCTCATCGACTGCCTGCTGAATTGCATAGATTGATTCTTTCATGACATTCTCCTTTTTCAAGCAACAAAATTATGAATATTTTATAACATACATATCTCAAAAACCCTCATTGTTTTGCCAGCGGATATTTGCCGTATGCATGCGCTGCATCAAGCATAACCTTCAACTTATGAGCAGGTATTGAACTCAGGCTGTGTACCGGACCCAGAATAAATTTTCCACCCGGAGCTAGGTTCTTTATCAGATTTTTCACATGATTTTTGACCTCCTCATCCCGGGAACGATCAGTGAGAAGATAATCGACTCCTACCCCGCCGATAATCGTAACCATATCACCGTGGATCTTCTTTTCCTGATATATATCAACATTGGAGGTATTCTCATAGGCATGCAGGCCATCAACATCCCACTTGATAAAGGTATCGAAGAGCAGGGTGTTGTCACCACAGGAATGCAAGATGTATTTTGCACCCCGTTCGTGGACCAGTGAAATGATTTTTTTGTATGGTTCTCCGAAGAGTTCGTCGATCATTAGGGGGTTCATCATCGGCCCGGTCTTGAAGGCAAAATCATCAGATTGCAGGATGACCGGAACTCCGGCATCAAGCATTGCGATAGTGGTTTTTAGACACAGTTCTTCATTCATTTTGATGAAGCGACTTATTATTTCCGGTTCTTTCCTGATCCACAACGCCATTCTCTCGAATCCCAGTGACCACAGGATCGTTTCCTGAATGCCGTAGGCCGAGGCCTGTCCGAATAGACAGATCTTATCCCCGTATTTTGAAACCATCTTTTTATAAAATTTATATGCTCTGTGGGCGACCTCGTCGGGATCAGGCCAGTAGGGCCATGACTCAAATTTATCACGGGAAGTAATACCAGGCTCGCGGTACATGTAGGTCATGTTTCCGAATCCGTCAGGCTGAAGGTCGTAGATGGAACCGGAGAATAGTATCAGTGTCTTGGAATCCTTAACAATAAAGGTTTCTTCATACATCCCCCAGGTTGCGTCGAATCCCAGTTCGACAGCAGCCCTGATGCGTTTCTCCATGGCCTTATTGAGCAGCGGTTGGAAAATCGGTTTGGTAAGCATCCGGCCCCAACGCTCCAGCGCATAGGTGCTAACGAAATTGCTGAACAAAGTTTCCTGGGGAATCGGCGGTTTGCCGAGCACTTCATTGAATGTCCGGTCTTCAAGCATGGCGCAGAAAGTAGGTATTCTGTCGATCTCCCTGCCCTCAAGACATGCCATAATTCGTTCGATCGGACCCATAACCTCTCCTTTTTCGGTAATACAATAAATATGGAATTGGTTTTAATTAAAGTAATATAGCATAGTTATTTTGAAGGGGGTAGAGAGAGTATCCTTTTTTTTGTAATAAAACTCAAGGCTGAAGGGGTTTACTCACCTTTTGCAGGAAGCCTATGACCGCAAATGTGTACCTAACCCCGTGGTGTATCTACAGGGAAAACATTGACGTACTTAATACTGTTTCTCGGTTCAGCCATACTGCCCTCTGCGTTCATGACGGATACTTGTTTGAAGGCTTCAACATAGTTGGCTTTGACATGTACAAAAACATGTATGATAGGCATGAGGCTCTCCTTATTATGGTGGAATACCAAGACCTAAATTGAGCGCAGTATGCTTGTCACGAAAGCAATTCAACGTTGATAGATCTCCCGATGACGATGTTTTTGATCGAGTTCAAGGGAATGATGAAGGTTTCTTCCGAACTGGGAGATTCGCAGACGACAAAGTCTTCGTCTACTGCTTTTACCATCAGCTCATGATCACCCAGCATGAATCGGTTCATATTTTTATTGAAATATTCATAAAATTTCATGCCTGCCTCCTTTATTGTATGAGGTATCTTTATTTCTTGCACTTTCCTGGAGCATGGTTCTTTCCAGGGAAGCCTAAAGAATTACAAACGTTCCAAGTTAAAAATTCATTAAAAAACTATAACATTCTCAAAGAGATAATCGATCTATAGTCATATACTAAGTGTATCTAGTTTAAAGTCAACAAAGCTTCTCCGCAACAACGGATACACTAAACAAAAACAACTTGATATTTTGGAAAGAAAACGCCTATGGACGGCGTATATCAAACAATGGCGAGCTGATATTTATACTGAATAGTTTTCGAACAAATCAATTCTTGTCGGACAGTTGCATATATATGCCTCACCAAACGGCATCATGTAAGGGCAATACGTGTTAATCATCTTCTCCTTGATCATGAGGCCATTGTCTCCCAGTCTTCGGTCGATAGAGCACATATTCTGAAATCCATTACGCAAGCATTGAAAATTGTGGGGACATTCGGTGGTACGGCTGATCGTTTCATCACTGATCTGATACTTCATATCATTCTCCTTATAAAATCTATATAAATAACATCGAGAGATGAAAACAGTATCGTCGATGTGATGATTTCTGATATTGAGTTATAGAATAAAAAAATTAAGTTGTCATTAGCCCTTTGTATGATTTTGTTTAATAAAGAAATTTTCAATCACCATAAATTTAAGTGTACTGATATATATGCAGAATCATATTTTCCTGTTCTCGCTTTTTGTATATTGATAATTCTCTCATTTTTTTTTAAACCCCGGCGATAGAGAAGCTTACAGCCAGTTCATTCCGCCTCTGACGCTAGGTTGTTCGATGGCGTACGGGATCGCTTTTCCTGCCGAGAGTTGCAGCGCCGATTGTTTTTATCTGCTAAGGCGTTGTCAGCAGAGTTGTTATTTTTTGCCGGCTATCTCTTCAAAAATTTTTATATCCGGTGTTCCTGCCAGCAAGGGTGCTGCTTTTTCAAACATTTCCTGGAAATGGGGAGATGATCCGTGAATTTTCAGGGCCTGTTTGTCTATATATTTTTCATAGAACATAAATTGAGCAGGATTATCTTTAGCGCGGTGGAGAATATAGGCAAGCGTTCCTTCCTCGGCTTCAATCTTGGGTATTATTGATTTCAGGATTTCTTCCAACTCTTGTTCTTTTCCACTTTGTGCTTCTAATATAGCTATGACGGTTAACATTTTACCTCCTTTGATCTCAACTTGATAGTTTTACGTGAATAACAGAATTTTATGAAGATCGTCCAGTAAATAGTGTATTGAAAATTGTGCCGAATTATTCTTTTCTGTATTGAAGCCTGTAATTTTTTGATTCGACCTTCACCCTTAGTAATCCGGTATCAGATCTGTATAGGCTCTATGGCTGCCGGCCGTATGTTTGCCGAATGATGAAAGGATTGATATTTGCTCTGGGCCAGGGCAAATGCATAGGCTGAACCCACTGCCCCGGCTTTGATGATTACAACTTTACGGGGTTTCCAGCCATTATTGTTCATGATGATCCTCGAAGAAATTGTTCGTAATTTTCGAAATTAGGAGACAATCAAAAGTTGCATATCGCAGACATTTGTGTTGGTAGGCCCTGTTATGTATAGATTGCCTGTTTTTTCAAAGAAATGGTAGGAATCGTTGTTTTCGAGGAACTGCCAGGGATCGAGCCTTTGGCGGTCAATTTTGCTTTTGACATCAAACGATACGATTGCTCCGGCAGCATCGGTCGGCCCGTCCTGTCCGTCGGTACCGGCTGAAAGAAAATATATATTGCTGAAGTCCTCGTAGCTCTCAATCAGGTCAATTAGAAAGGCCAGGACCATTTCCTGATTGCGGCCTCCTTTGCCGTCACCTTTGATGGTGACCGTTGTCTCGCCCCCGGCAATGATCAGGGCCGGTTTTTTCAGGTCCGAATTGTTCTGATCGACTTCCTTGGCAATCGAAGAATAGAAACGGGCAATTTCTCTGGCCTCTCCGGAAAGCGAGGCCGTTATGAAAATGGGTTTGTAACCCAACTCTTCACCGCGGGCCCTGGCAGCTTTGCAGGCGACAAGGTTGTTTCCGAGCAGAATATTGCTGACATTGGTAAAGACAGGATCGCCTTCCTTGGGAGTATCAGGAATTTTTCCGGCCACGCCCGATTCAATGATGCGTTTGATAGGGAGCGGGATTTTGTCTTCAATCTGGTACTTGCGCAAAATTCTCTGAGCCTGGATGAAAGTTGTCTTATCCGCAACCGTTATCCCGGAGGCAATCGTATCCAGCCGGTCGCCGATTACATCCGACAAAATGATGTTGATCATTCTGGCCGGATAGGAGATTCGCGCAAAATTTCCGCCCTTGACCTGTGAGATGTGCTTGCGGATGCAGTTGATTTCTTTGATATCCGCCCCGCAATCCAGCAGAATTTTTGTCATCTGTTGCATATCGGCAAGCGAGATTCCTTCCCGAGGCAGGCTGAACAGTGCCGATCCGCCGCCTGAGACAAGATTGATGATCAGCGTGTTTTCATCTGCGTCCCGGGCTGTTTCATAAAGAAGTCTGGCTCCCTTCAGACTGTTTTCATCAGGAATAGGGTGTCCGGCTTCCATTGCATTGATTTTATGGAGCTTCTCGGCATGTCCGTACTTGGTGATCACCGAACCGCCGGTAATTCTGGTCCCAAGAATATGTTCAATCGCTAACGCCATTTTCGAGGATGCCTTGCCGATCCCCAGAACATATATTTTGTTGTATCTGAGTAAATTTTCCTTGAGTGCTACAGTCTCGCTTTGAATTGTAAGGATCGAATCCTGAAGGCTCATAAAGTTTGCAATCATCTTGTAGGGATTTACCCGATCGAGGGCCCTGGAAAAAATATCATTGATGTCAGCTATAGGATCCAAATCAGCTCCTTTATCGAGATTTTACGGTCATTTAGTATGTTCTCTATCACTAAAAATTGGCCTTTTTTAAATGGAGTTTCTTGCATACTTAAATAAATATTCAATAACATATGTCAAGCGCAAGCCCTTCAAGGTAATATGAACCCTTTTTACAATACTGGCAATCAAGTCAATGCCTGTAAAGGCTATCGTAGCAGGGCAGGTTTTCTGTCAAGAATTGTGTTTCATTGTTTTTGTTATATATCTTAATCATATTACAATGAGTTGCTCTGATCTTTATTGCTGCTGAATAAATCGAATATTCCTTTTCCTCCTATAAGAAATCCTAAACCTATCCATAACAGACAGATATTATCCGCTATGAACATGAACCAGGCCCCCTGCTGCATATGGGCTCCGCTCAAGGGTCCCAGCCCCAGCAGTCCCCCTATAAGGCCTGCGAAAAAGGCCGGGGCAATTTTACGGGTAAGACCGATCCAGAAAAGAGTACCAGCGCAAATAGACAGACCTGCCCCCAGAAGGCCAATTCGGAATATCATGCTGCCGGCAAGCTGTCGGACTGTTTCCGGCAGGGCCATTAAATCACCGCCGCTCAAGGCACTGTATTCATATACTGCAATCGGCGCACTGAAAACAGCGGCTACAATCCCATAGATAACGAACAGAAAACACCCGAATGCCATCAGCCGTGCACTAATCAGGATTCTTCGGCTAACCTTCTGATTCATTGTTTTTTACCTCCCGTTTTTAAAGGAATCGATTCAATCTAATAAACTTGAAGCAATTATATCAGAGTCCTGAATTTTATCATCAATTTTCATCCATAAAATGTTCATTTTTTAAGAAATTCATTTGTAACCGTATTAGTGCCTCAGTGCTTAAAGTCATTTCGTTGTCATGCAGATTCTGGTGAATTACACAAAAGAAATTTTTGTTAACCTGTATGGGCAGGCCAGGAAGATCTGAAAAGTTCGTAAATTCAACAATACTGAAAAGCTGTAAACATGGTTAACCTTAAAAAGTCCGGATTGATGCCGGCATTTTGCAATCTTAGCAGCCCTCACTATGATTTATTCCCCCACTTGCTTCGAACCGGAACAATGTATAATTTTTTGTTAAAATTTTAATTAAGATGTTTTGTCCCATTTAACCATAAGATTCTGATCTTACTTTCATTGTTTGTAGTCGCTAACACAAGCTTGGCTGTAATTTCTGCTTGATTTTATTGTGTTTCTTCGATACCAATACAATGTTGTAGGAATGAAATAAAATGATGTAAATGGAGAGACATCTCGGATGGTAATTTGATTCATATTAAAATGCTGCTTTTTCTCATTAATTTATATTGCCGCGAGATAATATTTTAAAAACTAACACGAATAAATTGTGAGAGAATTCATCTATGGTAGCGGCGCTGCAGGCATTTAATAATTTTTCTCCCCAACCGGAAAGCAAAACAACCGGCAAGAAAAGCTGGCTCACCATCATCTATTCATTTCTGATCTTATGTATTCTTATCTGGGTAAACGAGCTTGTAGACATCTCTCATCTGCTGTTCGGTGTTCAGAAAACGCCGATCAACTGGCAAGAAGCTATCAGTGAAACTTTCGTGATTCTACTGGTCGGAGCATTTGCCCTTTCGCGTATTCACTACATGCCATCTCCAAGAGCTCGAGAAAAGAAGGCGGTTCCGATTGGGAAGATATGGTTGCCGGTTGCATATACCTTCATTCTGCTCAGTTTTCTTATATGGCTGGATGAACTCATAGATCTCCCGCACATTCTTTTTCAAGGACAGCCTACACCCATCAACTGGATCGAGGCGGTCGGTGAAACGATCCTGATCCTTGGCATCGGAGTGTTTGCGGTCTTGCTGTTGATTCGCAATGTAACCGAGCGCGAGCGGGCCGAGTATAGGGCACGCAGGGAAAAGATGTTCAGCGATACGCTTATCCAGGTATCCCCGGTATTTTTTGTTGCCCTGAACCAGGACGGCCAGGTCATAATGATGAATGATGAAATGCTCTCTGCCCTTGGGTATACACCGGAAGAGGTTAAAAATGTAGATTTTATCAACACCTTTATTCTGGATAATGAAAAATACAAGGTAAGTTTGATTATGGAGATCATCAAGAACAACGATGATATAACGCGACAGGAAAATCATATTATAGCAAAAGATGGCAGCAAACTTCTAATCGAATGGTACGGCAGATCGATCTGCGAAGAAAATGGCGAGTTGGACTTTTTCTTTGGTATAGGCACAGATATTACCGAGCGCAAGCTTTTTGAATCCGAACTGGAAGATTCACGCGAACAGCTCCGCAACCTCAACATTCATTCCGTGGATGTACGCGAGCGCGAACGCACCCGTATAGCACGGGAACTGCACGACGAACTTGGCCAGCTTTTAACCGTGCTGAAGCTTGACCTCGGCTTTATCGAGAAAAAAATATTGGATCAGGGCATACAGATGGACAACAAAATATCAGATATGTCACAGATGGTTGATCTGACGATCAATTCACTCAGGAGAATCATCACCGACCTGAGACCGTCACTGCTTGACAATCTAGGATTGATTGCTGCCATCGAATGGCAGGCCAAGGATTTTCAGAATCGAACCGGAATCCAGTGCGATGTCTTGGTGGAAACCAGCAACCTGCAGGCTGACCCTGATCTTTCTACCACCATATTCCGTATTTTTCAGGAAACGCTTACCAATGTCACCCGGCATTCCCAGGCCCGAAATGTCTGGGTGAAACTGGATAAATGCGATCATGCCATTAATCTCGTTGTTCAGGACAATGGCCTTGGCATACCGGCTGAGAAGATCACTGATTCCAAATCCTACGGCCTGATGGGCATCAGAGAACGGGTTATTTTCTGCGGTGGGTCAGTTGAGATCACCGGCAGGCAAGGGCAGGGCACAACTATTTGTGTAACAATCCCGCTGGCTGAGGGCTTGTAGTCTCAGATCTTTAACGATAAGGGTATATTTATTGTATATCTGTCGGCCCGTTGTCCACGCTGCAAGTTTTTTTATCATTCATGGAAATGATACAGCAGCTCAATGTACCTGATATTATTCTTCTGTAATTTTATTTTAGCCTGGTTTCAGTTACTCCAGTATATACTCTTTATAGGTGCCATACCTGTGTGCGGCCTTTACCATGGCAATATAGTTTTCCGGCTTTACTCCCGGATGGATAGTGTTCGAAGATGAGAGAATGTAGCCACCGCCCCCCGCAGCGACTTTGATGGTCTGCCGGACTTCGAATTCAACGTCCTCGATACTTTTGTTGACCAGCGTGTCCATGCAGTCGATATTGCCCATGATGCAGATTTTGTCTCCGACCTCCTGCTTCACTTCTGCGATATCCAAACATTGCGGTTGAATGGGATGTATGCCGTCGAAACCTACTTCGATAAAGTCTTGCATAATTCTCCAGTGATTGCCGTCGGTATGCTTGAAGACCTTAAGCCCCTTCAAATGCACGAATGCAATGATTTCAGCGTAGTATGGTTTGAGAAATTCGCGAAACATTTCCGGCGACATAATCATGTCGGTATTATGGGCCAGGTCGCCATCCAGGGTAATTACATCGGCCCCCAGTCTGGCACCGAGATCGATAGCTTCCAAAGTGTAATCGGTAACGATGCGTGCTATCAGGTGGGCCAGATCCGGTTTTCTGTAATAGGCCAGCAATAGATGCTGCATACCCCCCAGAAGGTTCCAGCTGCGGCGAAACGGGTCTTGCATGCTGAGCACGAGTGCTCTGCTGCCCTTGAAACGCTGGGCGCAGTAGCTCAACGATAAGAGGTCGCTTTCACGAATCTTGGGCGGTTTGTAGTTTCTCAGATCGGCTTCGTCCTTGATCGGCCCGCTCACCACCAGGGCCTCCCCGTAGGGGCTGAACTGGAAGGTTACGCCCCAGTCATCGATCACGTGTTCTTCGTCAATTTTTCTGGTTTCGGGAAATACCCGCAAGGTAATGCCGTCCACATCAAGTTTTTCAATTACCAGAAGGACGGCTTCGAACAGCTTGATTTTGCTTTCGAAATCCATGCGCTGGATATAATCCGCCTGCGGCACATCGTCGGTAAAATGGCGGACGATGTTGATAATGGATGACTCGTTATAGGCCAACTCCAGATGGGGCACCCTATCGGGTATGCCCAGCGAAAGAGCTGTAAGCACTCGGTCTTTTCCGTTCATGGTCCATCCTCCTTTTTGTTTAATAATGAATTCATGCTTTCTTAAAACTTAGTTTTCCATTGGAATGATGATGTTGGTAAGTTTCCATTTCAGACCGGTGCGACTCAGAATAAACGTTGTTTCACTGCCGGTATCATTCGGGACGCGGATTTCGAATTCACTTAAAGAGCGGTAGTTGATTTTTGCGGAACCCAGCAGTTTTTTGTCGTCTTTTTCGCTGGGTTTCGGGTTGTTTAGCTTACCAACTTCAGGCTTATCGCCCTTCATCAGTGTCGCGATTCCTTCCGGGGTGACAAATGTATCAATCGTTTTGTTAACAAGAATATCGGCAATCGCCATAGTGAAAGACGCCAGGGGATTTCCCTTTTTGTTTTCGTCAGAAAGATTTTTCTTTATCGTGGAGCCAATCTGTTCCTTGAGATTCAACCGAAGGGTCGGAAAATCGATGTGCTGAGAAAGTTTTTGTGTATCCTGTTGGTCGGTTGCTGACTTAATACGGTAGAGTGTAAGATAGGGTGAGGCATACAGATAAACTCCGATAATTACGGCAATCAGCAAGGCAGTGATCCATAATCTTTTCATTGTAGTCTCCCGATTGGCTTGTTTTCAACTACATAAACAACATATCAAAATTACCCCACATCCTACACATGTGCACAGAAAAGAATCAAGGACGGATCGTATATTCATACATCTGTGTCCCACAACCAGGCCGCCCCGCGTATGCCGCTGGAATCGCCGTGCAGGGAAGGTACAATTGGAGTTTCGCACTCGCCGCCGAAAACCCATGGTTTCATCAATTCCGGCAGATTGGTATATAAGCGCTTGATATTGGACATGCCGCCGGCAAGCACGATGATGTCAGGGTCGAGAATATTGACCACATGAGCAATTGATCGTGCCAGGCGGTCTTCATAACGTTTCAGAGCGGCCAGAGCCAGTTCGTCGCCGTTATCGGCTAGGCTGACGATTTCAGGAGAACTGAGGTTTTTTCCGGTTTCGTTCAGAAAGTTCCTGGCAAACCCGGTGCCTGATACCCATGTCTCGATGCAGCTGTTTTTGCCGCAGTAACAGGGATTTTTGTCACGCTCCTCCTCACTCGGCCAGGGCAGTGGGTTGTGTCCCCACTCCCCACCGATCCCGTTTCCACCATGATGGGCTTTTGTTCCGATTGCGATACCTGCTCCGCAGCCGGTTCCAATGATAACGGCAAAGACTATATTTCTACTCTTACCGGCGCCGTCAATGGCCTCGGATACCGCCAGGCAGTTGGCATCATTGGCGAACCTGACAGGTCGATTAAGCGCGGCGCTGAGATCTTTATCAAAAGGGCGGGCATTGAGCCAGACGGAGTTGGCGTTTTTTACCAGGCCGGAAAACGGGGAGATGGTACCCGGCATGCCGACTCCGACGCTGCCTGTATGGCCTGTTTTCTGTTCTGTATGTGCCACCAGATCGCAGATGGCCTTGATGGTTGCCTTGTAATCATTCCGGGGTGTGGGGATTCTGTGGCGATAGAGTTCGCAGCCCGTATGGGAAAGGGCGATCACCTCAATCTTTGTGCCGCCCAAGTCAATGCCGATTCGCATGGTCTATCCTCCTTTTTTATACCCAAGATCTTCCTGTCTTTTTTGCTGAGGGCTTTAAGATAGTAAAGGAGATGAATAATTGTTTCAACGTTGTTCCGGCACGCCCGGTGTGATTTCAGTGTAAATCCGCTAGCGATTGAGATAATGCCTGTTGCCCGAGAATTATAAAATTGCTGCGGCAGCTGACAAAAAAATAAGGTTTGGGTGGTCATGGTATCTGCAGGTCCTTCCCGGGGATAGGAGAAATTGCCAAGATAAATGAATCGGAAGCGCCATAGGATACTGCCCGATATGGCGTTATAGACAATCGAAATGATAACCGACAGAGCTGCGGCCTTGAGGAAAAACCGTCCCATTGTAATTGCCACCTGCTTTACTCCGTATGTATATGTTATCGGGTAGAAGATCAATTTCTCAAGATTGTTTGCACCCTGAATGAGGAAGGGGTATTTGTTGAATTTCAAGTGAGCGCATCGATAGTTGAAGATGCATTTCTATAAGCAGTAATTTGTAATAGCTTTCTTGAATGAGAAAGATAATGGTCTAATTAAATGTTCTGTGGTTCGACAGATGAAAGATCTCCCATAGCCTGCGGGGGATATGGTTTTTATGCCATAAATATAATGGTGTTTCAGCCATAAACAGCGATAAAACATCATTATACTTTTAATTTCTCGTTATGCAATGAAATATAACCATGAATTATCGTTAATGATTTCAAACGGTTTGTTTCTGCCATATTTAGCAAATATTCTGGCATGGTTATCGCAATTATAAATCCAGGAAACTAGGAAAGGAGAACGGAAATGGAAGCCGCAAGAAAACTGTACATGTGTGCCTGTGGTGTGCTCACCGAGAAGCTTTGCGAAAACTGCGGTGAGCCGGTGTGTGATATTTGCTCCACGTTAGATGTGGTGAGATTTGATCCTGGGTTTAATGGGATCGGAGATTACTGTCCGAACTGCAAAAAGCATCTCAACGCCGGTGTATTAGATAATGTGCATTGGATCGAAATTGCCGGGAGATTCGCCTGATAAGTATAGAGAGAATAAAAAAATTATCGCCGGTTTCTGCTGATACCTGATGTGTCGGTGCGGGGGCAGAATTAAAGCATCCAGATCTTTCTTACACCAGCCCCCGCTGTAATATTTTCTGGATTTTCATATCGCCGGATCCTTTGAGTCGTGTCTTTGAATTACTTATAAAAAAATGTTATCTGGGGGATTGTAAAAAAAACTTTATCGATGGCAGCTTTTCTGTTCCCTGTTGAGACCTGGCTCTACCCTCGCTCTTGGCGCAGCAATCTAAATTGTGGGCTTTAGCGCTAGACCGGTTCTTCCGGTGCTTCCAGGGGGCCATACCAGTGGAGGTTGGCAAACTCAGGATCACCTGCAACGTGAGCACAGGCGTCTCCTGTACAGAAAAGCAGAAGTTGACCCTTATAATCTTCTGCCGCTTCAAGATTTTCCAAATCCATAAGCTCGACGATTTCTTGGGCGCTCTCGGGCATCTTTTTGAACTCGGTAACACTGGTTATGGGCTTTCCTTTCTCATCATATTTAAGCAACCAGTAAAATCCGGGTTTTTTCGGCATTTCTTTTGACCATTCCATATTATTCACTTTCTCCCTAATTATATGGGGATCAAATTCTCGGCTACCAGGGTCTATGAGGCTTGATCGATTTTTTAAATAATACAATTAAATAATACAATGATGAGAGCAAAATGCAAGATATGCTGTTGTTGTGACTTGAGTTTCAATGGGTTTAGGCCTGGACTCAATCAAATTTCGGCAGAGCAGCCGGTTATAGAGATCCGTCCAGTTTGTCAGCTACTGGTTTCTTGCATTCTCGGCAACGTTGTGCCCCTCGGAAGAGCTCTGCCCCGCAATCGGGACAGTGATAACGCTCACACTCTGCACGGGCCCATTCCACGCTGCCTTTTTCGTCGCCGTGTAGCGCAACTTTTGCACGCCAGATGGGGATGGTTCGCTTCATAACCCGCTGTCCTGTGGCCAGGCCGAAGTTCTCGATCATATCGCAGGGCCACTCGTCGCACTGGTGGCAGGAGTAGAATCCCTTTGCCTTCACGCAGTCACGTATTTTGCACAGCTTGCAGTAGCCGTAGAGCTTTTTCGGCGGGTCGGGTTGCATACACCCCAGGCACTGCGTTTCCTCGGGATTGGTTCCATAGATATTGCCCATCACGGTCT
>Ga0272441_10001263_pt1 | contig 54171 bp, 31 predicted proteins | sample SSMProp6N_FD_193582 | JGI IMG/M metagenome (GOLD analysis project Ga0272441, IMG submission 193582) | Marine sediment archaeal communities from Little Sippewissett salt marsh, Falmouth, MA, United States - SSM-Prop-6N | ecosystem: Environmental > Aquatic > Marine > Wetlands > Sediment ...
TACGCGGGGCCCGCTGTTGTGGAGGATATGGCTTTGGGAGCAAGCACGCCGAGCGCCGGAGCAACCCGGGGCATAGGCGATGTGATCGTTCATGGTGGCATCGCCTCGCTCATATCATGCTGCTGGCGCAAAGCGAAAAATGCCAGGGGTCCGGGGACAGCGTCCCCGGTCTTTGCCTGGTGTCGATTCAAAAAGTACCCGAAAACCGGATGAGCCTGCATACATGTCCCCCATCGCCAAGCTGCCGCTTGACGCTGCCACCCGCATGCCAGAATATCTTGACAGACACGCCGCTCGTACTGTGGCCCCTGGAATCCCACTGTGGTCCTTTTTGCCATGGTTGCCAGGAGAGCGGTGCGCAGGCGAATGCCCGATTCAGTTCAGGACCGGGCTTATCCCCCAGGCCTTATTCGGTTTCGGCCCGAGCCAGAGTTCCAGCAGGCCGCCCCGGGCGAAATCCTTGTGATAGAACCAGCAGGTATCGAGCGTTTTCCCATTAAGCTCAGCTTTTTGGATGTAGCAGTTTTCATCCGAATTGTTGTGGACCTTGATGCGAAAGACCTTGCCGCTGTAGTAGTGCGGATCGAGGTGGATCGTGACTTCGTCGAATTCCGGGGCCGTGATTTCATAGACCGGCTCCTTGGAGCAGGTCCCGCGCAGGCTGAAGAGTCCGAGTTTCATCAGGGCGCTTACGCCGCCCATCTGGCCCTGGTCTTCATCGTGGCCGCCGTAACCGATGTTTGGATTCGTGCCGCCGTAGGCCTGCCGGCTTACGCGTCGTACCCAGTACTGGCTTAGCCAGGGGGAGCCCGCATGGTTGAAGACGTGGGCGTTGGAGCAGCCGGGTTGATTGGCATAGCTGACGTACCCGCCTCCGTAGGTATACACGAAGTGACTTGGAGCCGCTTGTTCGAAGGCATGGTTGAGTTTGGCTGCCAGTACCTCGGGGCCGCCCATCATCGTCGCCAGGCTCTTGATGTCGTGCGAGAGGCCGAACGTTCCCTGCCAGGCATTGGCCTCGACCCATCCGTGGCCATGAAGCGGGTTCGTGGTAGCCCATCGGCTCTTGTCTTTGGCGTTCCGCGCCATCAGCAGTTTGAGTTCGGGATGGAAGCACTCTTTCCAGGCCTCGATCCACGGCTGATATGAATCGACGTCGTGACGTTTGCCCAACTCTTCGGCCATCTGGGCCAGTGCCCAGTATTCAAAGCCGCCCTGAACCAGAATGCCGGGCCTGGCGGCATTGCCCTGGATCAGCTTCGGATGGCTGTTCTTCATCGCCTGGTATGCCTTTTCCGCATCCACCTTCGTCAACAGGTTCTTCTGCCATGCCGCGGCAATCAGGCTGGTTGCAGGACAACCGGTCATGATGCCGGTGTAGCCTCCGGCGCTCGGTCCGCGCGGCAAGTGGCCGCCGGCCTCGGCATACTGCACCAGCGAGGCGGAAAACTCATCCAGCATTTCCGGCCAGCCCAGTCCCCACAGGATGTTGAGATTCCACATCGTCAGCCACAGGGCGTCGGAATTGTACATGTGGAATTTGGGCTTGCCCGAGGCATCCTTCGGCACGGTCCGAATGCGGGCTTGCCCCATGAAGCTGGGGTAATCTCCACTTGCGTCGTCGATCTTGTGTCGTCCCAGCAGCACGTGCCAGAGGTCGGTGTAGAACTTGACGCGCGTGCTCTCCCGGCCTCCATCGATCTCGATTCTTCCGAGCCATTGGTTCCATTGGCGACGGGCGTCCCGCCTCACCCGATCGAAGTCCCAGTGCCCGCACTCTGCATTCAAGTTGTTGCGCGCATTTTCGATACTCGTGTAGGAAATGCCGATCTTGAACTTCACCTCGTCCCCGGCGTCCACATCGTAGGCAAGGCTCACGCCCGCCTGCTCTTCGGGCAGGTTCTTAAACAGGTACTTCCTCTTATCCTGGTCGAGCCGTCCCGCAGGGATCGGATTCGAGAAGTCACGAATGTCGCTCAACGTTTCCCGGGCGCCTTTCCAGCCGTCCATCCGCAGAAGCGGCCGATCCAGGTCGAGAACGAAATACACGTGGGACAACTTCGGGCCGCCCCAGAGACGGTCCGTCATGCCGTGGGCCCCCTCGATGCGCGTCGGGCTGACCCACTGTGCCTTGCCGTCCACGTAGCTGACCGCACCGACGAATCCGCCCAACTGGAGCAACAGATTCGCCCGGGTCGCCTCACGGTATTTCAGGCGGTAGAAGGCCACGCGGTCGGTCGCGGTGTACTCCACCTGCGTTTGGTAGCGGTCGAGAAACAGGCGATGGTAGCCGGGCTCAATGGTCTCCGTTTCGTGCGAGAACTTCGATTTCCATCCCCGCTCGCCCAGGTTCGGATTCACGGCGCCCGTGGTGGGCATGAGGTTGATGCCCGACATGATCCAGGCGTGAATTTGCGCGAAGCCGAGGATTTCCGTGCTGTTGTAGTTGTAGCCGCCGCCTCCCTGATTCTTGTTGCGGGTGTAGGCCGCGGCGCACACCATGCCAAAGGGGCGACTGCCGGGAGTGCAGAAGAACCAGCGGCCGCGCCCCGTCTCAATGGTGGGATCCACATACGAAACGAAATCGGTATAGTTCTTTGTCTGTTCGGGTTGCGGTCGAGCCGACTCGTCATAATAGACTTCCAGTTCGGACAGGCCGATATGCGAGCCGATGCCGTCCACGACCGTCATTGTCATTGCGGCAACCGTGCACGGCTCGAACGCCACGGTCACGGGCGAGCCGTCATTCGGCACCGCCGTGACGTGGACCTCGGAGCCGTCGCTGAACTTCAGGACGCAGGCCGCCATGTGCTCTGCTTCCGTAGGGCGGTCGTAGAGAACCACCTTGTTGATCCTCTGAGGCGTGTCCCATTTCAGTTCGAGCTGCGGATAGCTGATCCATCCGTACCAGGCGTTCGGGCTCCCGCCGATCCACTCCCCTTTGCCGTCCTGTCGCTTGATGCCGTCGATTGCGGCCATCTGAGCTTTCCCCGACCCGCTGGCAACGGCCAGGGACGCCAGGTTCTTGCCTGCATCGCGCACGCCGGCTCGATTTTTCAAACGGGCGCCGAACGCGATACTGTTACCGACGCAGGCAATTCGTACCTGATTCTTCCTCGGCTCCGCTTCTTCCCCATGAGTCGAGACCGAAGCCATGCATGACATGGCGAACAGAGCCACCAGTGGGATACTCGCATTCATGCGTTTTCCTTCAAGGTGAACGTTGCCGTCGACCAGGGGGCTTCACGCTTCTAAGCGTCAGGTTCTCAGCCTCGCCGGCCGCGTTTGGCTGCCCCGGCTTGACCGTCGGGGAGGTCGGCCTGCTTGCGGAACTTGTCTTCGCATCTCTGCCACAGTTCCGACATCTGGGCCACCTTGTCGGGATGCATGTCGGCGAGATTTTTCGACTCGCAGCGATCGGTTCCCAGGTCGTAGAGTTCCCATGGACCGTCTTTCCCTTTGGCTACCAGCTTCCAGTTGCCGACCCGAATCGCCCGGTTGGTCATGTGATGAAAATAAATGTACTCATGAGCGATGGCGTTGTTCTTTGTAAAGGCCGGCGTAAGGCTCGTACCGGGAAGGGGCGGGGCCGTCTGGCCGTTCCACTGCGGCGAGAAATTCGCGGCTCCGGTCACGTCCAGGACGGTCGGCAGAACGTCGATGAAATGACAGGGATCATGGCGCAGCTCGCCGCGAGCCTTCAGGCCCGCCGGCCAGTGCACGATCAGGGGCGAGGAGATCCCGCCCTCATGGACCCAGGATTTGTGCAGACGAAACGGTGTGTTGGCCGCACTGGACCATCCCGGCCCGAGGCACAGATAGGAATGTGCCGATCCCGGCGCCGCCGACGGATCGTGCTTGTCGCCGCGGATGATCTGTTCGGCGCTCGCGCCGTTGTCGGAGACAAAGAGAATCACGGTGTCTTCGAAAGCGTTCATTTTTCTTATCTGATCGAGCACGCGCCCGATCTCCTGGTCCATTCGGTCGATCATTGCCGCGTGGATGGCCATCTTGGTTGCCTGGAACCTCTTTTGTTCTTCGGTCAGGTCCTTCCACGGCACCGCCCGGTCCGCCTCGCCGGGGCCGATCATTTCCTGCAGCTTGTCCCGCGAGAAGTTCCAGCTCGGGATGACGTCCGGCTCCAGCGCAGCGGCCTTGCAGTTCACCAGCCCCATCTCGCGCTGGCGCCTCCATCGTTGTTTGCCGATGACGTCCCACCCCTGGAGGTAGCGGTCGCGGTACCGGGCGATGTCCTTCTGCAGCGCATGCAGCGGAAAGTGCGGCGACGTAAAGGCCAGGTAGCAGTAGAACGGTGAGTCGGCGTGCTTCTCGGCGTGTTCCTTGAGAAAGTCGGTGGCGTGCTCGGCGATAGCGGTCGTAACGTAGAAATCCGTTCCCTCCTGGATGGGAGCGAGCTTGCGGTCGTCCAGTTCATGGTTCTTCGGGCAGAAGAACCGGTCGTGGTCGCGCAAGACGTAGGAATGGTCGAAGCCGCCGTCCGCCACCGGTTTGGGCGCGTTTCGGAGGTGCCATTTGCCGGAGTGATAGCAGCGGTATCCCAGGGGCTTGAGATAGTGGGGCGCCACCCGCGTCCATTTGGGCAATCGCCCTCGGACCGGGTCCATGCGAACCTGTTGCGGATAGTAGCCCGTCAAGAGCGAGGTTCGCGAGGGCCAGCACCGGCCCGTGGAGTAGCACTGGGTGAATCGGAGGCCGTTGGTTGCCAGTCGGTCGAGGTTGGGCGTGCCAATCTCTCCGCCGTAGCAGCCGGCGTCTGCATAGCCCATATCGTCGGCTATGATGACCAGGACGTTTGGCTTCCGCGCGCCGCTGGATTTGGAGGGCGTTGTCGCTTGACTGCGGGCCGCGGATGCCAGCGTCCCCAGAGCAAAAGCAGGTCCCATGGCAACCGTTCGTTTGAGAAAATCACGCCGGGCGATACTCGCTTTCATCATTGCACCATAACCTTTCTATCACCGATAGCAGTGGGCATCGTCGAACCAGGCACAACAAGATGTCCTGGTTCGAGGCCAGCGATGAGCAATTCTCGTCGGGTCTGGCGACACCCAGTCACGTAGGGCCACTATGATAGTCCAATATGCCGTTCGATTGCAACGTTTCGGCACGTGCGCATTTAGAGATTATCAACGCCATCGGCTATAAGGCCGGGGCCGCCAAGGAGGCGGCATGAGCGGGCGACGTGGTGCAGGCTCATTCCGCGTGCGGTCGGGAAAGAGACAGGCAAAACAGGAACCGATGGAATATCGTTGATAATCCGCTATACTTGGGGGGAACTTTCGGTATGGGAATCTCGGCATCAGGAAGATTCGTGTGAAGTAGTTGGGGAGTGCTCGATCATGAAACAGGAATCGCATCGTATAAACCGTCGTCGTTTTCTCCAGGCCGCCGGGGCGGTCGTTGGCGGTCTGGCCATGTCCCCGAAGTCGGTGCTGTCGGCTCCCGGCAAGAGGCCCAACATCTTCTTTTTCTTCGCCGACGATTGGGGTCGTTACGCCAGCGTCTACGATTTCTTCAAGCCCAACGCCGCTCTTCGCACGCCGGTCTTCGACCGTTTCGCGCGGGAAGGCGTGCGTTTTAACAACGCCCACGTGACGGCGCCGTCGTGTACTCCCTGTCGCAGCTCCCTGCTCTCGGGACAGTACTTCTATCGCACCGGCCGCGGCGCCATCCTGCAGGGTGCCGTGTGGGACCCGAAGATTCCCAGCTATCCGCTGCTGCTGGAGAAGGCTGGGTATCACATCGGTTTCACCTACAAGGCCTGGAGCCCGGGAACGCCCGTCGACGCGCCGTACGGGGGCAAGGCCCGGCAGTACGCCTCGGCGGGGCGGCGGTTCTGCGGCTTCTCGCAAAACGCGACAAAAATGGTCAAGGCAGGCAAGACGCCCGAAGAGGCCAAGACCGAGCTCTGCGGCGAGGGGATGAAGAACTTCGAGACTTTCCTGGCCGACCGCAAGGGCAAACAGCCTTTCTGCTACTGGTTCGGGCCCACCAACACGCATCGCAAGTGGACCAAGGGCTCGGGCAAGGATCTGTGGGGACTGGACCCGGACGACCTGAAGGGACGGATGCCCGCGTTTCTGCCCGACGTGCACGAGGTGCGTCAGGACATGTGCGATTACTTGGGCGAGGTGCTGGCCCTGGACCGGATGCTGGGCCTGTTCCTGGAGAAGCTCGACGCCATGGGCGAGCGGGACAATACGCTGGTCGTCGTCAGCGGCGACCACGGCATCCCGGGCTTCCCGCGCGGCAAGTGCAACCTGTACAACCTGGGCACGGAGGTGTCTCTGTTCGCCCAGTGGCCCCGGCGGGCGCCGAAGGGGCGCGTGGTCGATGATTTCGTCAATCTCATGGACCTGGCGCCGACGTTTCTGGAAGCCGCCGGCGAGGGCGTGCCCGGGTGCATGACCGGGCGCAGCATTGTCCCTCTGCTCGTATCGAGCAAGAGCGGCACGATCGACCCGACGCGCGACCACGTCATCACCGGGCGCGAACGTCACGTGGCCAAAGCCCGCGCGGGGAATCTACCGTACCCGCAACGTTCTATCCGGACGCGCGATTTCCTGTACATCCGCAACTTCGCGCCCGACCGCTGGCCCATGGGCACGCCGACCGGCATGGACGATCCGGCCCGGGAGCCTTCATTCGAGAAGCTGGAGCAGAATACCTTCGCCGCCTTCGGCGATCTCGACGCCAGCCCGACCAAGGCCTGGATGGTCAAGCATCGCCGCGATGCGCAGTGGCAGATGCACTACAAACTGGGCTTCGGAAAACGGCCGGCCGAAGAGCTCTACGATCTGCGTCGGGATGCGGACTACCTGCACAATGTCGCCGATGATCCGGCCTACGCCCAGACGCGCAAAAAGCTGTCCAAACGTCTCATGGACACGCTGAAGGCGACCGGGGACCCGCGCGTGCTCGGCGACGGCAAAACCTTTGAGCGGCCTCCTTTCGTGTAGCCGGCCGCAGACCCATGAGTGAACCTGGAGAGAAATATGACTCGTTGTGACAACCGTGCCAGTGACAGGCACGCCGCGATCGTGCTGCTGGCTTTCCTATTCGTTTTTGCGTCGGCGAACCGGGCTCGATGTGTCACCCAGACGCCCCGCAGCCGCGCGGTTCTCAAACCCGACTCGTTCAAACACTACGTCGATGCCTTCAACGCCAACGACGAGGATCTGTACGTCCAGCATGTACCCAATGCGAAGGCCTGGGCGTTTCTCAAGGCGAACGTTCCTCTCTTGGAGTGCCCCGACAAGGACATCGAGCGAACGTACTATTTCCGCTGGTGGACCTACCGCAAGCACATCAAGGAGACGCCGGACGGGTTCGTCATCACCGAGTTCCTTCCGCCGGTAAGCTGGTCGGGCAAATACAACACGATCAGTTGCCCCGCCGCCCACCATTTCTACGAAGGGCGCTGGCTGCACGATCGGCGGTACCTGGACGACTACGCCGTGTTCTGGTTCCGCAAGGGAGGCGAGCCGCGCCGCTACAGCTTCTGGGCCGCCGATGCGCTCTACGCCCGGGATATGGTGCATCCCAACCCGACGTTGCTCACCGGGTTGCTCGACGATCTGGTCGTGAACTACAAGGCCTGGGAGCAGTCGCGTCTCGGTCCCGACGGTTTGTTCTGGCAGATCGACGATCGCGACGGAATGGAGGTCTCCATCGGCGGCAGCGGCTACCGGGCCACGATCAACAGCTACATGTACGGCGACGCCGTCGCGATTGCCAGGATCGCGGAGATGGCGGGCAATCGCCCTTTGGCTGACGAGTATCGCGGCAAGGCCCGCCGGATCAAGCAGCGGGTCCAGGAAAAGCTCTGGGACGCCGAGACGCAGTTCTTCAAGGTCATGCCGCGCGGCAAGGACGGGCAGGGCGGGCCGTTGGCGGATGTGCGAGAGCTGCATGGCTATACGCCGTGGTACTTCAATCTGCCCGACGAAAAGTACAGCCGGGCGTGGCGGACGCTGATGGATCCGAACGGCTTCTACGCCCCCTTCGGCCCGACCACCGCCGAGCAGCGACACCCGGGCTTCAGAATCTCCTACAAAGGCCACGAGTGCCAGTGGAACGGGCCGAGCTGGCCCTATGCGACGTCCGTGACTTTGACGGCGCTGGCCCAACTGCTGAACCATTACGACCAGGATACCATCTCCAAGGCGGACTACTTCGAGCTGTTGCGCAATTACGCGCGGTCGCATACGCTGCGGCGCGAGGACGGCACGGTTGTGCCCTGGATCGACGAGAACCTCAATCCACGCACCGGCGACTGGATTTCTCGCACGCGTCTGAAGAGTTGGAAGAACGGCACCTGGGACGCGGGCAAAGGCGGGCGTGAACGCGGCAAGGACTACAACCATTCGACGTTCTGCGATCTCGTCATCACGGGCCTGATGGGGTTGCGGCCGCGCCCCGACAACGTGCTCCGCGTCAATCCTCTAACCCCGGACAACTGGTCGTGGTTTTGCCTGGACAACGTCCTCTATCGCGGCCGTGTCGTCACCATCCTCTGGGACGAGACGGGCGGGAAATACGGCCGGGGCAAGGGCTTTCGCGTGCTGGTCGACGGACGAACGGTGGCGTCGAGCCCGAAGCCGGGATTGCTGACCGCGACGCTACCGCCGCAGTAGGAAGAAGCCTTGCGTCGTGTTCGGGCGCGAGCTTTGTAGGATGGGGCTTGCCCCACCATCCTCTTTTCGACGCGCTAACCATAGGGGGCGCGACACGATGCGGACCAGGGGAAAGGAAGGCAGACGAATGAGAGTGTTTCGAATGATGTCACTGGCTTTTGTCGTATTCTCTTGTCTCTCGTTGGCGCCCGTCGGTGTGTCGGCGGCGGAAAAGTCGCGCCTGGTGGTCATGACAGACATCGGGGGCGATCCGGACGACCAGCAGTCGATGGTTCGCTTTCTGTTGTACGCCTGCGACTTCGAGGTGGAGGGTTTGTGCACGGGCTTCGGGCACGGCCACTACGAGAAGACGCGGCCGGACCTGATCCGCAAAGCCGTGGACGCCTATGGCAAAGTTTTGCCCAGCCTCAAGAAGCACCGTCCCGACTACCCGTCGCACGAGCGCCTCGTGAGCCTGATCAAAGACGGTCACAACGGCGACCCGCACCGCGTGGGCCCGGGGATGGATTCGCAGGCCTCCGAATGGATCATCAAGGTGTTGGACCGCGACGATCCGCGCCCCGTGTGGTTCTCGATCTGGGGCGGGCCCCGCGAGCTGGCCCAGGCGCTGTGGAAAGTGCAGCAGACGCGGTCGGCCCAACAGCTCGCCAGATTCAAGCGCAAGATCCGCGTGCACTCGATCGCCGACCAGGACCGGACCGCCGAGTGGGTCAAGCAGCACCACCCGGACGTGTTCTGGATCTTCTCGCGCACGTTGTTCCGGGGCATCTGGAAGGCGGGCGATCAATCCTGGGTCTCGCCTGCCTGGCTGGAGAAGCACGTCCGCACGGGCCACGGGCCGTTGGGTCCGCTCTATCCGGCCAACGCGGCGGGGAAGACAGGCGTGAAGGAAGGCGACACGCCTTCGTTTTTCTACGTGTTGCCCGACGGCCTGAGCGATCCGGAGCATCCGGAGTGGGGCAACTGGGGCGGACGCTTCCGGCGCAGCGGACGGGGCAATGAGTACGTGCCGGCCGAAGATCAGATGGGCCGCCGGCCCGACATGCTCTACACCATTCACCGCTGGCGCCCGGCTTATCAAAATGCTTTCGAGGCGCGGATGGACTGGTGCGTGAAGCCGTACGATCGGGCCAACCACGAGCCGGTGGCGGTGTGCATGGGCGATCGCAGCCGTGACGTCTTGCAGGTCTCCGTCGATCCCGGTGCTACGCTGAAGCTGACCGCGAAAGGTTCCTCCGATCCCGACGGCGACAGACTATCGTACAGGTGGTGGACGTATAACGAGGCGGGCGACTATCCCCGACGGCTGTCCATCGACGCCTCCGACACGGTCGCCGCCACCCTGGTCGTGCCGAAGAACACCTCGGGCAGGACGATTCACGTCATTCTCGAAGTCACCGACGACGGCGTGCCTCGCTTGACCTCTTACCGGCGGATCGTTGTCAGAGTCAAAGGCAAGACGGTAGATGTCCCGGCCGAGCCCGGCTCGCTCGATCATTACCTGACCACGCCGATTACAAAACTCGGCGGACCCGCGACGGGCAAATGGACGTTCTATCGAGGCGTCAATCTCAACGGACCGGCCCTTGAGATCGATGGAAACCAGTGGGCCGGCGACGACGCGCGCAACTTCGTCTGCAAGAACCGGGCTATCAACAGCCCTCAGGTGCGCCTCAGACCGCCGACCGACGAAACGCGGGCCAGGATGGTCCATTCCTTTCGCTGGGACCGGCAGGCGAGGATCGCGCTGACGAACGTGCCAAGAGGCAGGTACGCCGTCTACGCCTACGTCTGGGAAGACAACAATCCCGAGACGTTCACCATCTCGTTGGAGGGCCGGGAAGTTGAAAGGGACTATTACAGCGGCGCCGAGGGCGAATGGCGCCGGCTCGGCCCCTGGATCGCGTCCGTCAGCGACGGGACCATCGAGATGGCCACCCGAGGCGGCGCCGCCAACGTCTCCGGCATCGAGATATGGACCGACCGCGCCGGAAACGCTGAGAAATAATCAATCGACGGAGTCGACGAGAGAATGGCGCGGTTTCGTCTCCCGGGTATCAGTATTCCGCGTAGTGTCTCATCCACTGAGGCCAGTCACTCGGTTCAACGCCGCCGGCCCGGGTCCAGGGGCCTGATGTGTCATAGTCTCTGTGCCACTTCAATGTCCACAGTTCCTTGACGCCGGCCTTGCGGAGAGAGAAATCGAAGAAAGTCACGCCCACGGCGCCCTCGTGCCGCGCGAGGCAGAAGCGTTTCATTTCCGAATCGCCCGAGCCCCATAGACAAATGTCCCCGGTTGTTTCCGGCGGTTTGTCATAGGCCTTGGGTTTTCCATCCGGGGCGGCGCAGCCGAGGAACAGCGGTATCGTGGGGGCCAGGCCGCTCGGTGCGTTGATCGTTCGCCAGTTCCATTTGACCGGTTCCCATCTGGTGGGATACACGTCCCCGCTGGCCATTGCGGGATTGCAGGCCCAGCCGTTCAGGCCGTAGCTGGCGCTGGTTAGCTCAAAGGCGCTTTGAGGTCCCCAGGCCGCGTACGGATCGAGGCCGCCCTCTCCTCTGAGCTTTTGGGCGGAAGGGCAGTAGCGAATCTTGTCGCTCTTCATGTAGGGCGCCAGAAGGCTCGGCCACGTATTCTGCGGCGAGAACCCCGTCCACCAGCCTTCATGGAACGAGCCGTTATGGTCGTTCAGGTACATCGACCAGACGAGGCACCACTGCCTGAGGTTGGACTGGCACGCCACGGCCCTCGCCTGTTTCCGTACTCGCTGCAGCGCCGGCATCAGGATCGCCATCAACATCGCGATGATAGCGACTACAACCAGCAGCTCGATCAGCGTGAATCCTCTCTGTTTGCGCATGGCAATCATCGTATCATGTGCTGCGCCGGCCTTCCCATCTTACACTTTTTTGAATCGTTCTTTCCCTTTCAGTAGTATATCACAGTCACCTTCGGATTGAACGATGCCTCATCCTCGATTTTCGCATTCGCAGGGATGCTGACGGTGTGCATTTGCATGGCCGTGCCGGTTGCGCCGCTGCGCCAGGACGGATCGTGGTATCGGCTCTCCTCCTCGGAAACATTCTCATAGAAAACACGCAAGGAGGTTCATAAAGAGCGGGGGGTATAGATGGAATCGCCCACCTGTGGTCTGTAAATATAGCAAATATCGACCGGGGGAGCTCTTTGGGGAAGTGAGCGACTCGCAATCTCCATAGCTCGGTCTTGACAATGACCCGCGGCGCGGGTAATATAATGGATTAGTAGGGTGTGTATGGAGGCAGGGTGCAGCAGGTTTCTTCCCCTACCTTTTCTATGTTGGGTGACACGTCAACTCGTTTGCGTTCCCTTTGTCAAGAAGGGGTATGAACATGAGAAGCATGCAGCGTGTGGTAGCGGTCTTTGCGTTGCTGGGCGTGTGCTCACTCGCGGCAGCGCAGGACTTTGCGGAGGACTTCGAGTCCTACGCCGCCGGCAGTGAAATGCACGGCCAGGGAGGATGGAAAGGCTGGGACAACACGCCCAGCGCCGGGACGCCGGCGTCGAGCGAGTACGCCTATAGTGGCACGAATTCGGTGGAAGTTGTCGGAAGTGCCGATTTGGTGCACGAGTTTGACATCGCCCGTGGAAAGCGGGAATTCAGAGTCATGCAGTATATTCCCTCCGGCACCACCGGCAGCACCTACTTCATCCTGCTCAACAGCTACGATGACGGTGCCAACCAGGACTGGTCCGTGCAGTGGAACATGAACCTGGCCACCGGTGTCCTCAACGTCGAGCAGGGCTCGGGCAGTGCCAATATCGTGTACGACCAGTGGGTCGAGTTGAAGTTCATGATCGATCTCGACAAGAACACTGTCGATGAGTACTACAACGGCGAGCTGATCTCCACCCACATCTGGGACGACAACAATCACGGCACCATCGGCGCGATCGACCTGTTCGGCAACGGCGCTTCGTCGGTCTATTACGATGACGTGTCGATTATGCAGTACTTCGACTACAAGGCCCAGGAGCCCGATCCTGCGAACGGGACGCTCGGTGTGGCCGATCCGTTGCTGCGCTGGGCCTCCGGCGATACGGCCGCGCTGCACGACGTCTACTTCGGCACGAATGCCGAACTGACGGCGGCCGATCAGGTAGCCGCGCAACAGCCGTTCAACACGTACTACCACATGTCCGGGCTCGAACCGGGCACGATCTACTACTGGCGCGTGGATGAAGTCGAGGCCGACGGTGTCACGGTGCACGAGGGCGACCTCTGGTCCTTTACCGCTATGCCCCTGAGCACCTATGCCCCCTCGCCCGCCGCCGACACCGCCACGAGCGCGCAAATGTTCGAGCTGAGCTGGCTGCCGGGCCAGGGTTCGTTGGAGCAGTATCATCTGTACTTCGGTGACAACGCCGCCGACGTTGCGGCCGGAACCGAGGATACGGACAAGGGTGAATTGGCCGAGAGCACCTTCAACACCGGATTGCTTCGGGCCGGCACCACCTATTACTGGCGCGTGGACGAGGCGGATGCCGAGGGCGGCACTCACGTCGGCGACGTCTGGAGATTCACCACCGGCCAACCCGTACAGGGCAAGGTCGTTCGCGAGTGGTGGCGGGGCATCGGCGGCAACGCCGTCAGCAGCCTGACCGGCGATTCGCGCTACCCCGGCAGTCCTGACGGCATCGAGCTTGTCGACCTTTTCGAAGGCCCGATCAACTGGGCGGACAACTACGGAAGCCGGCTCTCCGGCTGGCTCGTGCCTCCCGAATCGGGCGACTACATCTTCTGGATCGCCAGCGACGATAACGGCGAGCTGCGGCTGAGCAGCGACGCCGATCCGGCCAACGCCACGAGAATCTGTCGCGTGCCTGATTGGACGGACTCGCGGGTGTGGACCGCCTTCCCCGAGCAGGAGTCGGAGCCGATTACCCTGCAGGTCGGTCAGAAGTACTACATCGAAGCGTTGATGAAAGAAGGCGGCGGCGGTGACAACATCGCCGTGGCCTGGCAGCGTCCGGGCGCAGGCCAGGAAGTGCTTTCCGCCGCGTACGTCGATACGTATGCCCTGGCGCCGCTGCACGCGGCCGTTCCCTCGCCCGCCAACGGCGCCGCCGATACGGTCCAGACGCTGATCCTGAGCTGGTTCGCCGGCGGGAGGGCCGTCCAGCACGACGTCTATTTTGGCGACGATGCGGACGCGGTGGCTGACGCCGATCCAACGACGGTCGATATTTACCAGGGCCGCCAGACTACTACCGCCTTCAACCCGGGTGCGCTCCAGTGGGGCAAGACCTACTACTGGCGGGTCGACGAGATCAACACCGACGATGCCGACAGCTCCTGGAAGGGCGCCGTCTGGAGCTTCATCACCGCCGATTACATTCCGGTCGACGATTTCGAGAGCTATACCAACGACGTCGGCGCGCGGGCCTTTGAGGCTTGGATCGACGGCGTCGGCTTCACGTTGCCCGAGCCCGGCAACGCGGGCAACGGTACCGGGGCCGCCGTCGGGCATGACATCTGGGATCCAGCCGGCGCGCATTTCAACGGCCAGATCATGGAGACCGCCAACGTGCACGGGGGCGATCAGGCCCTGCCGCTGTACTACGACAACACCGCGACGCCTTATTACTCCGAGGCCGAAAAGACCCTGGCAATGACTCAGGACTGGACGGTCGAGGGCGTCGATACCGCGAGCCTGTGGTTCCGAGGTGTCGACGCCAACGGCCAAGCCCCGCTGTACGTGGCGATTACTGACAACGCCGGCAACGTCGGTATGGTTGTGAACCCGGATCCGGCCGCGGTGCAGACCGCCAACTGGACCGAGTGGAGCATCGTGCTGAGTGACGTCGCCGATGCGGGCGTGAGCCTCACCGCCGTGCGGAAGATCGCCGTCGGCGTGGGTAGCCGCACCGCTGCGGCAGCCGACGGCTCCGGCGTGGTCTACGTGGACGACGTTCGCGTGGTCAAACCGTAAGCGGTGGCGCGTAGCAGAAACCGATAGAAAAGACAACAGGAAGGGCTGCGACTCAGGCATCGCGGCCCTTCCTTATTTTGTCACGGGCCCGGGCCCCATCACGTCCCAAGCGTGCCGGAAAGAGGAAAACCAGTTGAGGTCCGCTGCCTGCGCGCCGATGATATGGAGGTAAGATCGTGCTGCGGTCCGGCGCAAGAAGGTCCCGCTCGCTGCACTTGGTGTCACGAAGGTTGAAAATGGGGGGCTGTGGGCCTTGTCCTTTCTCTTTTGCGACTCCGGGGAGGTCTGTCGCCGTTTCTTGTCGCGACTCCCGGCGCAGTGGATGGGACGGTTGCCCGCGAGGTTTCCGAGCCGATTATAAGACCAACATTGGGTCGGGCCAGATTGTTTTGGCCTGCCAACGACTAACAGGATGATCGCATGGTAATGACGCTACCTTTCACAAATGTGGTATTCGATAGCGCCAGGGAGGTCTTCGAGAGCATGGTGTTCATGCCGATCGAGAAGCTGGGCGAGGCGGCGCCGGATCTCGACGACGTGACTCTTCTGGCCACGATCACGTTCAGAGGTCGTCTCGAAGGGTGTTTCCACCTGCGCTGCGGGCGTTCGTGCGCTGCGGCCGTGGCGGCCGGCATGCTGTGTATGGATTCGACCGAAGCCCTGAGCGACGATGACATCAGTGACGCCGTCGGTGAGATCGCCAATATGATCATGGGCAGCGTCAAGACCCGGATTCAGGAAAATATCCCAAGTCTTGAGATTTCCATCCCGTCCGTCGTCGAGGGATGCCAGATCAGGAACCGACCCGGTGAAGGCATGGCCCGGGTCGCCGTCGATGTCAGCATCGGGCACGAACATGGTGCCGAACTGTCACTGTTGTACCGCAAAGGCACCGGCTAAGCGCACCGCCGTCGGACGCAGGCCAGGGCAGATGTCCCGGCCCACGTCGCCGCCGAACCAAAGTAAGAATCAAAGAGAAAAGATCGAAAATACGGAAGTCATACCGGTGCGCCGGGATTGCGCATCTTCGCGTCCTGCTGTTTGCATTTTGATTCTTCCCTTGTTTCTTCAAACGGTTCGGCGCTTTGATCCTCGCCGGCGTGTTCTACGGACGGCACGAGGCTTATTGCTCGCGGCCGCGTTTCTTCTGCGTGACCTCACGGACGGGGATTTGGGCGCGCGTCGCGGCGGAGCGGAATCGGATTTGGGGCAGGCAAAGCCGGGGCATTCCCGCGGCGAGAACGTACGTCCAATGAACTTCTCAATCTTGCCCAGATATTCCCGTTCGTCCTCGGAGACGAGGGTCAGCGCGTCGCCTGTGGCTGTAGCGCGTCCGGTCCGACCGATGCGGTGCACGTAGTCTTCCGCAAAAGCGGGGACGTCGAAATTCACGACATGCGTGATGCCCTGAACGTCGATCCCGCGGGCGGCGATATCGGTGGCGACCATCACCTGGAAGCGTCCGTCGCGAAAACCGTCCAGGGCCCGTTGCCGTTGCGACTGGCTGCGGCCGGAATGAATCGCTACCGCTTGAACGCCGGCTCGCTCCAGACGCCGGCGGATTCGGTCGGCGCCGTGCTTCGTGCGCGAGAAAACCAGAACGCTGTACATCGGCTCGGCGCCAAGCAGGTGCAACAAAAGGTCCATCTTGCGCCGTTTCGGGACCGAATAGACGTGCTGCGTGATGGTTTCGATCGGGTTGTGCAGCCGGCCGATCTGGATCATCGCCGGGGACTTTTGCATGCCCCGGCTGATCGCCTTGACCTCCGGCGGCATCGTCGCCGAAAAAAGCATTGTTTGACGGTCTTTGGGCAACGTGCCGACAATGCGGCGTACGTCTTTGATGAAGCCCATATCCAGCATGCGGTCGGCCTCATCGAGAACGAGCACCTTGAGGTGCCTGAAATCGATGGTGCCTCGCTGCATGTGATCCATCAATCGCCCGGGAGTGGCCACGACGATGTCGACGCCGCGGCGCAACACGTTCAACTGGCGGTCGATGCTGACGCCGCCGTAGACGGCCAGCGTCCGCAACGACAGGAATCGGCCGTGGCCCTGGATCGACCTCTCGATCTGGACGGCCAACTCACGCGTCGGTGTCAGGATGAGCGATTTGATGACTCTTTTTCGAGAGCCTTCCTCGCGGCTGAGACGGTTGAGCAGGGGCAGCACGAAGGCTGCCGTTTTGCCGGTGCCGGTTTGAGCGCAGCCGATGATGTCCCGGCCTCCCACGGCCGCCGGAATCGCCTGCGATTGAATGTCGGTGGGAACGGTATAGCCGGTGGCAAGAACGCCCTGCACCAGCGGGTCAGAAAGACCAAAAGTTGTAAAAGGCATTAAAATATCCTAAATATACTATGTAGATAAGCGTAATATCAAATTGTAAAGTGCGACAGACCGGAAGGAGCCGGGGCGGACAGATCTTCCACACGACACGTACGTGCCTGGCGGAAGCGAGATTCGAATGGGGATTGTCATGGGCCCACGCCCGGTGCGGGAATCTATTTCCGCGCGGGCTGCTGGTTTCCTTCCCGGCGCTGGCGGATGATTTCCTCGGCGAGTTTGGCGGGGACTCGGGCGTAGCGGGACATTTCCATGGAGAAGGTGGCCATGCCTTTGCTCAACCCGCGGACGACGGTGGCGTAGCCGAACATGCCGGCCAGCGGCACTTCCGCCCGGACGATGACGTAGGTGTCGCGCACCTCGGTTTCCAGGATCATGCCGCGACGACTGTTCAAATCGCCGACGATGGGGCCCTGGAATTCCTGCGGCATCTCCACCTCCACCTTCATGATCGGCTCCATCAGGCAGGGGCGCGATTTGCGAAACGCCTCGATGAAGGCGTCGCGGGCGGCGATGCGGAACGCCATTTCGCTGGAATCCACCGCGTGAGAGGAACCGTCGTCGAGACACATCTTACAGCCGACGATTTCGTAGCCGGCCAGCGGGCCCTTCTTCAGGGCCGCCTGGAATCCCTTGTTGACCGCCGGGATGTACTCGCTGGGGATGCGTCCGCTGGTGATGTTGTCCTCGAACTCGTAGGCGGTTTCGGCATCGGCGGGCAGCGGGATCAGCCGTCCCACGACGTGGGCGAACTGGCCTGCGCCGCCGGTTTGCTTCTTGTGGCGATAGTTGTATTTGGCTTCGGCGGTCGGGGCTTCACGATAGCTGACGCTCGGCGCTCCGACGGTGACGCGGGCCTTGAACTCGCGACGGATGCGCTCGACGTAGACATCGAGGTGCAGCTCGCCCATGCCGGCGATGATGGTCTCGCCCGTTTCCGGATCGGTCGAGACGCGGAAGGTCGGGTCCTCCTTCATGAATCGACTCAGGGCCTTGGCCATGCGTTCCTGATCGCTCGAGCTGGCCGGCGTGATCGACAGGCTGATCACCGGGTCGGCGACAAAGATGCTTTCGAGCGAGAAGTTGATGCCGTTGCCGCAGATCGTATCGCCACTGGCGCAATCCACGGCCACCAGCGCCACAATGTCGCCTGGGCCGGCGTCGGTAATGTCCTCGCGGTCGTTGGCGTGCATCCGGACGATGCGCCCCACGCGCATCATGCGATTCGTGCGGGCGTTGCGATACTGCCCGCTCTTGACGAGAGTGCCCTGATAAACTCGCACGTAGGTCAGTTGTCCGAAGGATTCGTCTGCGATCTTGAAGGCCATCGCCACCAGCGGGGCGTCGGGGTCGGCCGCGAGCGGCGTCTCCGTGCCCTCGTTATTATGATCGCGGGCAAAGGTGGAGCGATCCATCGGGCTGGGCAGGAAATCACAGACCGCATCCATGAGCGGCTGGACGCCCTTGTTCTTGAAGGCCGAGCCCATCATCAGGGGGACCATGTCGCGGTTGATCGTTGCCTCGCGAATGGTCCGGCGGATCATGTCCTCGCCGACGCTCTGGTCCTCCAGGAGCAACTCGATCATCTCGTCGTTGAACATGCTGATGGCCTCGAGCATTTCGTGGCGGGCCATCTCGGCGGCTTCCCGGTACGCATCCGGAATGGGGTTGCGGACAACCTGCTCGCCGTCCTTGGCCTCGAACGTCATCGCCTCCATCGCGATCAGATCGATGACGCCGACGAAGCTCTCACCAACGCCCATGGGCAGTTGAATGGGCACCACGTTCAAGCCGAGTTTGTCGGTCAGGTCGCGACGGACCCGCTGCGGGTCGGCGCCTACCCGATCCATCTTGTTGATAAACGCAATACGCGGTACGCGGTAGCGTTTCATCTGCTGGTCGACGGTGATCGACTGACTCTGCACGCCCCCGACGGCACAGAGGATCATGACGGCTCCGTCCAGGACCCGCAACGAACGCTCGACCTCAACGGTGAAATCCACGTGGCCGGGCGTGTCAATCAGATTGACGCTCTTGTCGCGCCAGGTAACCTGTGTGGCAGCCGAGGTGATCGTGATCCCGCGCTCGCGCTCGAGATCCATGAAGTCCATGGTCGCGCCGCCCTCACCGGCGTGGACCTCCTGCATGCGGTGAATCCGCCCCGCGTAATACAAAATGCGCTCGCTCAGCGTCGTCTTGCCCGAGTCGATATGCGCCGAAATACCAATATTGCGAATCCTGCTAATCTTCTTCATACCTGCTCACAATGTCTATATATGTCAACTGTAACCATTCAGCACCCCATTCTTTCCGGCGGCTCGCAAGGTGTACTCTCTCGTCCGCCGGCGGCGTCTGCACGGTCGTCAACCAGCGATTTGAACCTCAGGGGGTACGATAAGGCTATGCACCCTCCCCTCCATGCCGAAAGGTATAGCCCCTAAGAATAAAGTCTTATCGGCCGAAATGCAAGAGAAAATCACGTTTTTTCGTAAAATTGTCTTGTGCAGCGGACGCAGCCGTTTTCGGGTTCGCTCTGCATTGCGAGGGGCAGGTGCCCTGTTGTCTACGGCGGATCCGTTAGAAAAACAGGCGTTTGTACCGCATCAGGGCGCTGAGGGCATGCTGGACGTAGTCGATGCGGATTTCGGTGACCCGGTCGTTGGCGGCCCTGGAGTAGGCCGGATGGCCGGGTGGGAGGAGATGGGTGCCCCGCGGAAAGGCGCCGGCGAATTTCCCGGAGGGGACCTGGGCTGCGAGTAGAAAACGGATGCCGAGCCTGACGGCGTACTCGATACGCTTTCGCAGTTCAGTCTGCTCGGCGGGAAGAAAGGTCAGCGCCGCCAGCAGACCCTCGAGCCGCGTCGCGGTCGGGCACGTATACCCGTTGTCCGTGAAGCATCCGGACAGCATGTACCCCAGCGGCAACCGCTCTCGCTCTCGCAAAATGCTCACGCAGATCTGCGTAGCGTGCTGCAGGAGTGTGTCTTTCGAGACGATATGAGCCCATTTGTCCTCATATTTCATCAGCCCGGCCGTGGCGATGAGGACCCAATGATCGGGCTCCACTTTCTTCTTGTTCGCTCGGACGCTCGCCAGATAGGCAATTCCTTTCGCCGCCGTGTGCAGCCAGACGTCGCAGGGGTCTTCTTCGTAGAGCATGACCAACCCCAGTGCCGCTTCCCCCGGATAGTACAGCGAAATCCACTCATCGCACCGGCCGCCCTCGCTCGGAATGTATTTCGAGTAGAAATTGCCGTTCTCCTTCTGCATATAGACGAGGAAGCGTCCGAGCCTGCGAAGCGTCTCGGCGTCCACGAAGCCGGGATTGGCTTGTTCGATGCTCAGCAGTCCCACGAGGCCGAGCCCGGTCCCGCCGAGCTTGACCTGGTCGGGCTCATCGCTCAAGGTTACACCCGGTCTGGACCATACAGCCAGCAGGTTCTCTTCTCCCGGGACCGGGGCCACTGCCTTTTCTATGAGGAAGGAGCCCGCTCTCTCTATCGCCGACCGCATCTGTGCGCCGGGGGCCATGCGGTGGTATTCGCCCATGGCGTAGAGGGTGCCGCCGTGCCGGACGATGTTATACTTTTTCCCGACCTCAACGCCCGCTTTCATGTTGACCAGATAGGTGAAGGCTCCGTTCGCCCGAACGTTCCGCACGATATACCCGGCTGCCCGCTCGATTGCTCTGTCGATGTTGGCCCGCGACAACGCGGTGGCCCGATTGGCCTGGGCCGCCTCCGCCACGCCCAGGAACGCGGCAAGCGCGCAGATACAGATGATCCTGTGGTGCAAGTTGCGTTCGTTCATTCTCTTATCCGCAAGAGGGTACAGATTTCGTTGGCATCGCGTCGTTCGGCTTTCGCCTGGCGGCGAGGGACCGCGCGTTTCTTTATCCCCGTCCCGTAGTCTATCTCGGATTTGCCCGTGCGACAAGAACGGCCGCAGGCGCGGTGATCGTTTGACGTCACCTTTTTTCCTTTCGCGAGGTCCCGGCCTCCTTTGCGATTCGCTTCAGCAGACAGCAGAAGATCACCCGGTGAGCCGGACAAAAGACGTACCAGTAGAGCAGGCCGAACAGGCCTTTCGGTGCGAAGAAGACGGTTTGCGTGAGATCGCAGCAGTCGTCGCCGCGAGGCTCGGCTCGAAACTGGACCCAGCCCCGGCCCGGGAGTTTCATCTCGACGTACAGCCGCAGCAGGCGTCCGGGCTCGACGGCCTCGACCCGATAGAAGTCCACCACGTCGCCTTCCTGGAGCGGTTCACGTTCCGGTCGCGTCCGACGCAGCCCGACGCCACCGATTAGGTGATCGACCCAGGCGCGCAGCCGCCAGGCCCAGTTGTAGCAGAGCCAGCCCTTTCTGCCGCCCAGGCCTGCAAACACGTCGTAGACCCTCGCAGCCGGCGTCTGGACCGGCTGGCGGCGACGCTCGACGATCATGCCCTCTGTCAGCCTGGAATGCCTTGTCTTGCTCGCCGGCTTCTCGAACGGAAAGAGTTGCGCGACTCGGGGGACGAATCGCTCGGCTTTCAATTCCGCCAGGGCCCGCCGGACGGCCGTCTCGTAGTTGGCCGGCCGGATGTCGGGAAAGAGCGTGGCCGCTTTGTCGTCGCGGACCACGACTTCGTTTCGCAGTCCCTCGATCAACGGACGCGCGTACGCCGCGCCGACGGGAGTGACCCAGTGGACCCAATACGACGACAGACGGGGCGTTAGAACGGGGACTGGAATCAAGAACCGGCGCAGGACCCGCACGCGCGCGTAACCGGTCATCATCTCTCCGTAGGTCAGGACGTCGGCGCCGCCGATCTCGATGATTTCGCCAGCGCTGGCGGGTGTTGCTAGGGCCGCCGTCAAGTACTCTAGCAAATCATCGACGGCGATCGGCTGGGCCCGGGTGTACACCCACCGGGGGCAGATCATCACGGGCAGACGCTCGGTCAGGTTACGGACCATCTCAAACGAAATGCTGCCGGCGCCGACGACGACCGCCGCCCGGAACTCGGTGACGGGAACACCCCCCTCGCGCAGTGCTGCGCCGGTTTCGTGGCGGGAGCGCAGATGTTCTGAAAGGTCGGCTTCGGGGTCGCCGAGGCCGCCGAGGTAAACGATTCGGCCTACGCCCGCTTGCCGGGCGGCCCGGGCGAAGTTCCGGGCCGCCGTGATGTCGCGCCGGCGAAAATCAGGTCCGCTCGTCATGCTGTGAATGAAGTAGAACGCCGTCCCCACGCCGCTCAGCGCCGGCTCCAGCGTCTCGGGGCGCAACGGGTCGCCCTGGACGACCTCGACGCGAGACGACCAGGAGCACGACGACACGCGCGCCCGGTCCCGCGCCAGGACGCGGACCGGGTGTCCCCTGGCGATAAGCCCAGGGACCAGTCGGCCGCCGACGTATCCGGTGGCGCCCGTGACCAGGACCGTGTTCTTCTCGTTCATCAGGCCCCGCGTTCGCGCGTCGCACAGACAGACGCGCAGAGTTTACGCTTTGGCAAGATCGAAACCGGCGCGATACCGCTCCTGCACAAACGCTTGTGCTTCCGGAACGTTCGTCACCTTCATGTTGGGACCATCCCAGAGGATTTTCTTTTTGGCGCGAATGGCGACGTCGCCGAGCAGGATAAACTCGGTCAGGCGGGCGCCGTAGCTGAAATCGCTGCAGGCCTTGGGCCCGCCTTTGCAGGCGTCGAGCCAGTTGCGATGGTGGCCCGGGCTGCGCGGCAGCACCTTGGGGGGCCGGCCGTACTCGCGCATCTTCGCTTCGGGGATGAGCCGTGGCGAACGGCTCCAGCCACCGCCCATGATCGTGCCCTTGTCGCCAACGATGAGAATTCCGTTGCCGCCTTCACCCACCCGGCGGCCTTCCTCGAGCTCAGTCGGTCGCGGCGGGCGCAGATTGCCGTCGTACCAGTGCACTGTCACCGGGCCGCGGTCGCCTTTGGCGCCGAACTGCCAGACCACGTGATTGTTGGGCCCGATGACCTCGGAGTCTACGAATTCGGTCTGGAGAGCTTCGACACTGATCGGATGGCCCAGTTTCAGGGCGGCAAACGCCGGGTCGAGGTTGTGTACCGCCATGTCGCCGACGGCACCGGTTCCGAAGGCCCACCAGCCGCGCCAGTTGTAGGGGGCGTAGGCCGGGTGATACGGCCGCGAGGGCTTGGGCCCCAGCCACAGCTCCCAGTCGAACCCGGCGGGGATCTCGGGGCGGTCTTTGGGCCGACCGCGGCCGCCGGTCCAGCCCGAAGCGCCGCTCCAGGCGTGCACCTCGCGGACCTTCCCGATCGCACCGTCCCAGACCAGCTCGCAGGTCAGGCGGTTGCCTTCGCTGCTGCGGCCCTGGTTGCCCAGCTGGGTGGCGACACCCGCCTCCCGGGCTGTTTTGGCGACCATGCGTGCCTCGTAGATGTTGTGCGTCAGCGGTTTCTCGCAGTACACGTGCTTGCCACGACGGAGGGCCGCGACGGTAACGAATGCGTGCCAGTGGTCGGGCGTGGCGCAGAGGATCGCATCGACGTTCTTTTCCTTGTCCAGCAACTTGCGGAAATCGACGTAGTCGTTGCATTTGTACTGTGGGTTTTTCTGCGAATAGTGCTGCTCGACTTCCGCCTTGACGGGCAGGCGTCCGGCTACGCCGCGGTAGTAGAAGCGGCTGTAGTCGGCCTGCTCTCTCGGGTCGGCGACGGCGACGATCTGGGCATCATCCTGGCCGAACAGGCCTCGGGCGTTGCTGCGACCCTGGCCCCCGCAGCCGACGACCGCGATATAGACCTTCTCGCTGGGCGCGACAAACTTCGGCCCGCCCAGCACGTGTCGCGGCACGATCGTTACCGCTGCCAGTGCTCCCGCCGTCTTGTCGATGAATTGCCTGCGCGTGATTTTCTTCTTTGCGTTCATACCAGTCCTCACGATTCAACACAAATGAGCGTATATCCCGATTTCTCCGGGACTTCCGCCTATGATAGCATAATGGCGGCAAGCCCGCCATGAGGAGCTGCACGACGAAGCGATTCTGCTGATCCAGGCAATTGGAGGTGCGCGATGCCCAACCGCTCGGGTGTTTTTATCGCGCGCCTTGACAGCGAAGCGGCAAATTTGGTAAAAATGGGTAGCAGTGGAAGTAGGAAGGCTCTGCCCGTCCGGCTGGATCAGGAGGCCAAACGCCGCAAATCGGAGGAAAAGGGCAGGTTTCGGATACGGGGGGGAGCAGGAGGAGCAAGTGGTGTGCTATGGTGTGTTTTTTCATTTCGCGCGCTGTTCCATAGATCGGCCCTCCCCGCGCCTGGTGCGAAAGGTCCCGATACCGCGGCCGAGACACCGTACCAATCCATCCTATGCAGCAGCCGTTGCGGCCTGAGTGCCCGTTCGTCGGGCCCGGGGCGGAAAGGAGGTAGACACAGTTTCAAACCATCGTAACGAAGAATCGGAACCTGGTAGATTCTCTGTGAGAAGGGCAATCATGTCCGCAAATTTGATGGCACGAAGTATCACCTTTGTAATGAATCGGAAGGAGTACAACCATGAGTAAGAAAACAATGTGGCTGCTTTCTTTCGTCCTGGCGCTGGGACTAATCTCCACCGGTTACGGCGACGTGGTCTTCGATTTCGAGACCGGTGCTCAAGGCTGGGGAGGCCTCAAAGACGGCACCGCCCCGACGGTTTCGCCGGAGACACACAGCGCCGGCGGCAGCCAATCCCTACGCGTCACGCTTGACGAGGCCGCACACGATCAGCAGGAAGGCGGCTGGGCTTCGCCACGGGATTTCACGGTGGACCAGGCGGCCGGCGGTCTTACTACCCTGTCGTTCTGGTATCGCGTCGACGACCCCGATCTCGACGGTGGGAACTTTGTCCTCCACTGGATCATGAGCACCGAAGGCTGGAGTGGCGGCGGTTGGTACGGTAACGGGCTCTACGGCGTAATCATCGCCGACGGCCAGTGGCACGAGCAGACGGCTGACCTCTCGATCCTGGGCGAGGCCGGCGGCGGCTGGCAAGGCGCCTGGGGCGACCAGGCCGCCTGGGATTTCAGAGACGATCTGTTCTACTCATTTGAGATCGCCGTTTCGCCAACGGACAACACCTCGGGCAGCGACCTCTACATCGACGATGTAAAATTCCTGGGTGCGGCGGCGCCTCCGTCCGAAGCTATTCTGGTTAGTAGTTTTGAAGGCGGTCTTGACGGGTGGTATACCGATGATTGGACGGCCGGCACAGTCTCCCTGAGCCCAACCGGTGCGACGGATGGGGTCCAGGCAATGCAGGTCGAAGGTCCCGGTGGATGGCAACAACTGACCAAGGTGGACGCCAAGCCCCACCTGGCGGCGCTGGCAACACCGGGTGTAAGCGTAACGGTCGACGTGACGGCGTTTCCTGCCGACATGACCACGACGTGGATGCAGGTCGGGATGGTCATCAACTCCACGGAAGGCGTCGGCTGGATTGACCTCGGCCTCCAGGACATCACCCTCGACGGGCAACCCCAAACGCTTACGTGGGCGATTCCGGAGGATGCGACGGACAAGGTCGCCACAGCGGACGACACCATCGGGTGGTTCGAACTCTTGTTGATCTCGAACGTGGACGAGGCCTCGACGGCGAAGGTCTACGTCGACAACGTCCAAATCGTTGGTGTCCCGCTGCCTGCCGGCAAGGACACCGACTTTATCCTCGGCAACTGGGAGCAGAACCTGGACAACTGGGCCGTGGGCGGCGGGGCGGCCGACTATGTGCGCTATAGCGACACGAACGGCGTGACACTCGACGACTATAGTCTCGACGTCTACGTCCCCAGCGGCGAATGGAACACGGACGTCCTTACGCTGAACCTCCTCGATCCGAATCAGGCCGCCGCTCTGGAAGCGTTCAAGACCAACACCGAGATCTCCGTGGACGTGACGCGTTTGGTGGTCGACTGGCCCGCCGACGATATCCCCGGTTGGAACGAGATCCTCATGGTTATCAACGCCGGCGGTGACGGCTGGAGCCTGTGGCAGCTCTTGGGGAAAGAAGTCAGTTGGAACCAGAACAACGGCGACAGAACGGATACCGCCACGTGGGACTACGGCCCATACCTCAGCCAGATCGACTTCGACAATCTCACGTGGTGCGAACTGCACCTGGGCATCAATGCCAACGACGACACATACGAGGGCTGGGTGTGGTTCTACCTCGACAACATGAAGCTGAGCGGCGGCGGCATCCCCTTGAATCCGCAGCCGGCCAACAGGGCCATTGACGTCAACGTCGAGACCTTGCTCAGTTGGAGCGGAGGCATGTTTGCGGCCTCACACAACCTGTACTTGGGCACGTCGCGAGGCGCGGTCGTCGCTGCCGAGGGCGAGAGCGATCCGAACGTGCTCTTTGTGCCGCTCGATGGAACCAGCTTCGATCCGAACAACCTGGACTTCAACACGAAGTACTACTGGCGGATCGATGCCGTCAACGACGTGAATCCGGACAGTCCGTGGAGCGGTGGGGTCTGGGAATTCACGACGGGCAATTTCCTGGTCGTGGATGACTTCGAGCGCTACACCAATGACTCGCCCGACCGCATCTTCCAGACGTGGATCGACGGGTATGGCTTCTCGGACGATGAATTTTATCCGAACGGCGACCCCGGCAACGGCAGCGACGCGGCCGTCGGGCACGACATCTGGTCGGCGGGCACGCCATATGAGACGCTCATGGAGACCGATACGGTCCATGGCGGCAGCCAGGCGATGCCCCTGTACTACGACAATCAGGCCGCCGGTTACTCCGAGGCCACGCGCATGTGGGTCGAGCCGCAGGATTGGACGGTCAACAACTTCAATGCGCTGATGCTCTTCATTCACGGCAAGGCCGGTAACGTGGCCGATCCGCTGTACGTCACGCTGGAGGACGACGCCGGCAACTTCGCAACGGTGACGTGCGATGATCCAGCCGTCTTCACCAACGAGGAGTGGTTCTGGTGGCAGATTCCAGTCGCCGATTTCGCCGGCGTGGACATGGTGTCGATCAAGAAGATGACCATCGGTGTCGGCAGCAAGACCGCCGTATCCGGCGCTGCTGGCATGCTGCTGATCGACGACATCCGGGTCGGCGTTCGGCCGATAGGCCTGGTCGCGCATTATGAGCTCGAAGGCAATCTGGCGGACAGCTCCGGCAACGGCCGTGACGGTGTCTTCGGCGGCGATCCGAACTTCCCCGCCTCGTACGTGACCGGTCCGGCCGGTTTGGGCCAGGCCATGCAGTTCGACGGAACCGCTGGCCACCAGAACGTTGAGCTGGGCACGTTCAACCCTTCGGGCGCGACAGGCCAACTCACCCTCGCCTTGTGGGCCAGGTGGGATGGCACGACGGACCAGTGGCAGGGCGTGATCGGCAAACGTGACAGTTGGTCCCTGGACGACATGCTGTGGGATATCGAGATCCATCGGGACGAGGATACGATTGGCTTCCGGCGTATCGACAGCTACCCCGCCAGCGGCGGCAGAACCCTGCCGACAGGTGTGTGGACTCACATCGCTGCGACTTTCGATGGGACGACCGCAAGGTTCTACGTTGACGGTGAGGAAACCGGCAACGGCAGTTTCTCGTTCGCTCTCGACACCGAGGCGGCGCTACACTTCGGTTCCGGTGACCCGAACGGTGGCAACCCCTTCAACGGTGCGCTCGATGACGTTCGCATCTACGATATCGCTTTGTCTCCGAGCGAGATTAGCGCGCTTGCCGGCAAATAAGGAGGAATTCTGCTTGCGGGTCCGCATGGCCCGGTAAGCATGGTAGTGGCATATCGGGGCCCGCGCCGTCTCTTTCGGCGCGGGCCCCTTGCGTTGTACGGCGGTTTTGAGTAAATACAAATCATTGCTTTGTCGATAGAAAGCATAGCCGAGAACGTTGCGCGTGAATCGTGAAGCGTATCTTGTGAGAATCTTCGCTTCACGCTTTCACGCCTTCTTGCTGTTTGCCTCTTGATTTCGTTGATCGGGTGGCAGCGTCAAGGCCGCAGGCCTTGGCGATGGGATCACTCGATGGGCGAGTAGCCGTAGGGTGGGTTCCTGACCCACGCGTTTTCGCACGCGGGTCTTTCCGTGTGGGTTGAGAACTTACCCTGGTCAAGACGATCGAGGAAACCCTCGCGGTTTACCGTCGGCTGGCCAAAACCATCCAGTAGCGACCGCATCGGCCCAAGCCGATCCACGCGTGGTCTTGCTTGATTTCGCGGGAATCTCCGCGTAAAATTCCGGTAACGCCGTCAACGATATAAAAGGAGAACAGCAGCATGAGCGACGATACACAGAAGCAGAACACCAGGGCCGGCCGCTTGGATGGGAGGATCAGCCGCCGGGAACTTCTCAGAGCCACAGGCGCTTCCTTCATGGCTCCGGCTTTGTTGTCACTATCCTGCGCGCGAAGCGGCATGTCGAGCCGGACGCGCCGCCCGGTGCGGTTCGGCCTGGTCACGGACTGCCACTACGCCGATGCCGAGCCGGCCGGGACGCGCTTCTATCGTGAATCTCGCGACAAACTGGCCGAGTGCGTCACGCGGATGAACGACGAAAGAGTGGACTTCCTTATCGAATTAGGCGACTTCAAAGACCAGGGCAGACCGCCGGTGGAACGGGAGACGCTGTCTTACCTGCAAGGGATCGAGACCGTGTTTCAGCGGTTCAACGGGCCGACCTATCACGTCCTCGGCAATCACGACATGGACAGCATCTCCAAGGCCCAGTGCCTGGCGCGCATGGAGAATACGAATGTGGACGCCGGCCGAAGTTACTATTCGTTCGACGTCAAGGGGCTCCACTGCGTTGTGCTCGACGCGAACTATACCAGCAGCGGCAAGGACTACGACCACGGGAATTTCAACTGGACCGATGCCAACATTCCTCCCGCTGAGCTTGATTGGCTTCGCAAGGACCTCGCCACCGCCTCGGGGCCCGTCGTTGCGTTCGTTCACCAACTCCTTGATGGGACCGGCTCGGTCTACGTCAAGAATGCCGCTGACGTCAGAGACGTCCTCGAGGGAGCAGGCAACGTGCTGGCCGTATTTCAGGGCCACCATCATGCCGGCAGCTACACGTGTATTTCGGGAATTCACTACTATACACTGAAAGCTCTGATCGAAGGCTCGGGGCTGGCGAGCAGTGCCTACGCCATCGCCGAAGTGCAGCCGGACGGGAATATCACCATCAGCGGCTACCGGAAGGCCGAAAGCAGACAGTTGGCGCCGCCTCAGATCGCGTAGGATGGGCTGTCACCATTCTGCTGCGGGTCGGCTTTTCCGGCCAAGGGTCTGGCGCGGGGTATCGGGTAGCTTTTGGGCGGCACGTTCTGTATGATGGAGGCAGGTCAAAGCGGCTGAAATCAATTGAACAGGAGATCGGTCATGCAAGAGAGAGTAGATCGTCGCGACTTCATGAAAAAGTCGGTCGCCGCGGCGGCCGGTGCGGCCATGGGGATGGGTTTGGAGCAACAACCGGCCGGGGCCGAAGCGGGTCGCCCGCGTCCCGGCGCCGAAACCGGCGCCAACGGCATGCCTATGGGCCGGATCAAGAACCTCAAGATCAGCCGGTTGATCTCCGGCGGAAACCTCATCAGCGGGTGGGCCCACGCCCGGGACCTGAAATACGTCCATCACCTGATGAAAAACTACAACACGCCCGAAAAGGTCCTCGAGACCCTCGCGTTGCTGGAAGAAAACGGCGTCAACACCATCATCGCCGATCCGCGCAAAAAACCGATGGACATCTTCAAGGAGCATTGGAAGCGGGGCGGCAAAATTCAGTGGATCGCCGAAGGGCATCCCGGCCTGGAAGACCTCAAGACGAACGTCGCCAAGTCGATCGACTGGGGCGCATCGGCCGTCTATATCCAGGGCGCGATCGGCGACCGCTGGCTCAAGGAAGGGCACGTCGAGAAACTCGGCGAGTGCGTGGAGTTCATCAAGTCGCAGGGCGTCCCCGGCGGACTCGGCGCGCACGTGCTGGATGTGATCATCAATTCCGAGGCGCGCGGATTCGAGCCCGACTTCTACGTCAAGACGCTGCACCACACCGACTACTGGTCCGCGCGTCGGCCCGATCAGGGGACGGACGTCGTGGGCAACTCGGCCGACAATTTCTGGGAACCGACGCCGGAAAAGACCATCGCATTTATGAAGACGGTTACGAAGCCGTGGATCGCATTCAAGACGCTGGCCGCCGGGGCGATTCACCCGAGCAGCGGTTTTCCGTACGCCTTCGCCGGCGGCGCCGATTTCATCTGCGTCGGCATGTTCGATTTCCAGGTGCGAGAGGACGCCGTTGTCGCCAGGAAGGCCATCACCGACCTCAAGGACCGCAACCGCTTCTGGTTCGCGTAGGCCATCCCATATAAAGAATAGGAGTGCCCCAAGTGAAGATTCGGTTCCCACTCATCGCCCGCCCGTGGTTTCTTGCCTTTGTGTCTGTCCTGGTTCTGGCAGGGGGCTTGTGTTCGCAGGTCGGCACGTGCACCGCGAAGCAGGCACCGTATCGTTCGCCCTTTGACGTGGCCTTCGCGCCGGACGGTGACACACTGGTCGTTTCGGACCGCACGGCCGGGCTTCTTTACGTGGTGGACGCCGATGCGGGCGAGGTCACGAGATCGATTTCGCTTCGCGGCGCGCCGATGGCCGTAGCCTGGGGAAAAGGCAGACGGGTCTACGTCGCGGAATATGACAACGGGACGGTTGCTGAGGTTCAGACGCGCAAGGGAAAGGTCACGCGGCGGTTCGCCGTCGGGCCCAAGCCTGTGGGGGTCGCGTTCGCAGCGAAGAAGAACCTTCTGGTTGTCAGCAACTACGGTCTCAACACTGTTTCGATCATCGATGCGGCCAGCGGAAAGGAGCGCGGACGCATCGCCGCCGGTCCGCGTCCGTACTTCGTGGCGGTGACGCCGGACGAGACGATAGCGGTGGTGGGCAATCTGCTTCCCGCCGGCCCGGCCACCGATCCGCGATCCGCCGCGGTCGTCAGTTTGATCGATTTGGACAAGGTTGAGAAGATCAAGGATATCATGCTGCTCGACAGCTCCGCCAGCGCGCGGAAAGTCGCCGTCTCGCCCGACGGACGCTGGGCCTATGTCACGCACACCCGGGGCCGCACCACGCTGCCGACGACGCAGCTCGAACGAGGATGGGTCAATACCAACGCCCTTAGCGTGATCGATCTGATCGCGAGAGAGCTGTATGCCACCGTTTTGCTCGATCTGGTCACCGAAGGGGCGGCCGATCCGTGGGGGATCGCTTTGTCCGCCGATGCGAGCACCGCCTGGATCAGCATCGCCGGCACGCACCAGATCGCTCGAATCGAGCTGGCCCGCCTGCATGACTTCATGGCCGGCCGGGGCGATATCAAGAGCCTGGGTCTGAGCGACAGCTACTCCAGTCCCGCCGCGATCTGGCAGCAGATCAAAGAGGACCCGGGCAAGCGCGATCAGTTGTCCTATCACCTCAGCGCGCTGTACGCCGCCGATCTTCTCTCGCGCATCCGGATCCCCGCCCAATGTCCGCGCGGCATCGCCCTTTCCCCGGACGGGAAGTGTTTGGCGGTGGCGAGCTATTACACGGGCGAAGTGCTCCTGTTGGATCCGGACCGGTGCGGCGTGATGAAAACGATTGACCTGGGTCCTCAGCCCAAGCCGGACGAGGTCCGCCACGGCGAATTCGTCTTCCACAACGGGCACCACAGCTTTCAGCACTGGCTCAGTTGCGCCACCTGTCACCCCGACGGCCGGGCCGACGCCATGAACTGGGACCTGCTCAACGACGGAATCGGCAATCCGAAGAACGCCAAGTCGCTGTTGTGGTCACACAAGACACCGCCGGCGATGGCGCTGGGTGTGCGCGCGAGCATGGAGGTGGCCGCCCTGAAAGGCTTCCAATTCATCCAGTTTCGCGAAGTGGAGGAAGGCGACCTCAAGGCTGTGCAGGCGTTTCTGCGCGCGATGCAGCCCGAACACAGTCCCCACCTCGTCAACGGGCGGCTCTCGGAAAAGGCTCTGAGAGGCAAGGCACTCTTCGAGAGTGACGCCGTCGGCTGCTCGCACTGTCACCCGGGCCCCCTGTATACCGCGATGGAGCCGCACGACGTTGGCACGAAGCACGAGCTGGACCGCAAATCCACATTCGATACGCCGACGTGCGTCGAATTGTGGCGGACCGGCCCGTACCTGCACGATGGTAGCGCCGTGACGCTCGAACAGATGCTCACGTCCATGAACCCCGACGACAAGCACGGCAAGACCTCGCACCTCAGCGCCGCCGACGTCGAGGCCCTGGTCCAATATCTCCTGTCACTATAGACAGGGCAAAGCCCTGGCAGAAGCCGATCATTGGGAGCCTGTATGGCGTTTGCCCGCGGGCATGGTCCAGACGAAGTCCTCGTCTGCCGGCCAGTCGACGCGGAGCAGTTCTTCGTTTCGGCCGGGGGTGACATAGCTGAAGTTGTCGTCGGGCGAAGCAGTGCGGAACGAATGCCGAGAACGTCGAGGGCTCGATCGAAGACGACAAAATGGATGAGGAGAATAAAATGAGATGTCTTGCGGACCGAAGCGTATGCACCTTTTTGACGATCATCACTGCCACCAGCCTGGCCGCCGGGGCGACGGAGATGTCGTCCTGGTATACGTTTGCGCCGAGCAATGCGAGCGCGCCGGGTGAGATTGGGATGCAGGACTGGATCGAGAAGCCTGCGGGCAGGCACGGGCGCATCGAACGCCGGGCCGACAAGCTCTACTACCACGGCCAACCGATCAAGCTGTGGGGTCTCAATCTGTGTTTCAGCACGTGCGCACCGGAGAAGAAGCTGGCCGAGAAACGCGCCGCGTTCTATCCCAAGTACGGGATCAATTCGGTTCGACTGCACAAGTACGCCGACGGCGCCGGCTGGGCGGGCATCCAGGCTCAAAACAGTTGCGTCGAGTTCGACGCCGACGCCCTGGATCGGATGGACTACCAGGTCGCTCAGTTCAAGGTCGCCGGCATCTACGTGACTCTCTCTGCGCATTTCGGCTCGCTCAAGCTGGGCCCGGACGACCGCAAGTTCGTCCCGTACTTGGACGAGCTCGGTACGTTCGACAACAAGAAGAATCGGATCGCCACGCCGCACAGCGGCATCCACTACTCGACCGAGTTGCAGGACGTGCACATCCGCCAGATGGTCAATCTGCTTCGGCACAAGAACCCTTACACGGGTCTGACCTACGCCGAGGACCCGGCTGTCGCATTCGTCGAGATCATCAACGAGCAGAGCATTCTGTTCTTCACGTCCATGAACCCGCTCAAGACCAGCAAGACCTTGCGCAAGCAGGTGGCCGGGCGGTTCTCCGACTGGCTGCGCGAGAAATACAGCAGCCATAAGAACCTGAAGGCCGCCTGGGGCGAAAAGGCCTTCGACGGCTTCGCAGGTGACGGATTCCCCGCCGTCGGCGAACACCTCGATAAACGCAACATTCTGCCGCTGGGCAACCCCTGGTATTGGGACCCGGCTCAGCTCAACGGTTCGCAGGCCTACCGTCGGCAACGCCTGCTGGACACGCTCGAGTTCCTCTACGATCTGCAATGCCGGTTCTACGACCGCTATGTCCAAGCGGTGCGCGAGGCCGGCTATCGAGGCGAGATGCTCGGGTCCAACTGGCAGGCGGGCCGGGCGCTGAGCCACTTCTACAACCTGCACTCGGACTGGCGCGTCGGGACCATCGACCGGCACAACTATTTCGGCGGGGGCGGCGCCAAGCCGGGCCAGAAGTTCAACAACGCCACGATGCTCCGCACCGCCGGCTCCGGCACGCTCAGTGTCGGACTGCAGCAGGCCGCCGACCGTCCGTTCATGCTGTCGGAGTGGATTCACGTCTTCCCGAACGAGTGGGGCGTCGAGGGCCCGGCGATTCTTGGTGCTTACGGGTACGGCCTGCAAGGCTGGGATGTCTCGTACATGTTCCAGAACCGCGACGCCGGCAGTTTCAGCGAGCGCATCGGCCGCGACCGCTGGGACGTCACCACGCCGCAGGTGCTCGGTGTATTTCCCGCCGTGGCCCGCCAGGTGCTCCGCGGCGATGTGAAGGAGTCCGAATTGTGCGCGCCGCTGCGGGTGCACGTTCGATCGCTGGCCGAAATCAGGCTTGGTTTCGCCGACCGCGTCGTGCAGCAGTACGACGTCAAGACCTTCGATACCGACAAGGTGCCCGCCCGGGCACTGGCGGTGGCGCGATGCGCCGTCGAGTTCACCGACGCGTATCAGGACACTCCCGCCTTCGACCTGGGCCCGTTCGAGAAGGGCGGGGCGCTCGTTTCTTCCACGGGGCAACTGAAATGGTACGAAGGCCAATCCAGGCTCGATGGCTATTTCACCATCGACACGCCCGGCACGAAAGCGGTCGTGGGTTTTGCCGAGGGTCGGCGCTGCCGCCTGGGCAACGTGACGATCGAATCCCGGTGCCCCTTCGCCGCGATCTATGTCACCGCCCGGGAACCGAATGAGGATATCGAGACGTCCCGGAAACTGCTCGTCGTTGCCATCGCCCGCGCGCGCAACACGGCAATGAAGCTCAGCCGTTCCGGGGATGAAATCATCGAGCGCGGTCAGGGTCCCATCAAAATGGAGCCGGTCCGGGCGCGCATCACCATCGACCGGCCTGGACGTTCGACCGTCCGCCTGCTCGATCACGATGGCCTGCCCACAGACCGAACCCTATCCATACAAAACGGCGCCTTCGAAATCGAAGGCGCCGTCGATAAGACTCCGTATTACCTCGTCGAATTTTGACGAGCGCGCATCAGGCGATGCGTCATCTGCAGGGGCTATTTGTTGCCGGCCTTGCTCTTTGCCTCCTGGAGAAGCTTCTTCGCCCGGCGGGCCAGATTCTGGTTGGTGGTCACCTTTGCCACTTTCTCCAGCGGCGCCACCAGCGGCGCGGCGTGGCGGGCAGCGTTGCGGCTCTTGAGGAGATTCTCGGCCACGCCGACCGCAGCCATAGCGGCTTCTTCCCGCGTACCGGTGTTATCCATATGCGGCGCGATCAGAGTCAGCGTTTGGGGCGATTCGATGCTGCTCAATGCGCCGAGAAGCAGCTTCTTCTCATCATCGCGTTGGATCATTTTGGCGGCCTCACGGCACATCGACAGCCGCTGTCCAACCGGCAGGTTGCCGCGCCGGGCGAAGCCAAGATAGCCGCGCAGAAACAGCGTTCTCTCGTTCTGCTTGCTCGTGCTCTTGGCCAATTCGAGCAGATGCGGCGCGGCGTCCGGCGTTTTCCAGGTTGTCAGTGCCCGAATCGCCGCCGAGCGTACCTGGGCGTCGGAGCTGTCGACTGCGGCGCGAACCGCCTTCAGCGCATCAGCGCCGCCGATGCCCCCGAGCACGCGCAACAGAGCAATCTTCTGGGCTGGCTTGGCGCGACCAAGCAGTCCGGTCAGCTTGCCGGCGTGTGCTTGCGGATTCTCCGTTTTCATACAGACCGCCGCGACGGCTTGTTCGGCCGCCGCCAGGTCGTCCGCTGACTCCACGTCCATGAGCAGATCGAGCAATGCGGGCAATTGCCCGGCGTCGCCCAGCTCGCCCACCATCTTGATGATCGGCGCCCGGAGAGTCTCGTCGCTGTCACGCGCGGCCCTGAGCAATGCGCCGATGCTGTCCGTCATGCGGCGACGTCCCATGAGATTCAGTGCCATGGTCCGCTTGTTGATGTCGTCGCTTTTGAACATGGCAATCACGGCCTCATCCGCCTGGCGGTTGGGCAGGGCGCCGAGCCCTTCCTGTGCGGCCTTGGCTACTTCGGCATCGGGCGCGTCGATCAGCTTCACCAGCACGGGCACGGCGGATGCTTTTTGCATCTCTACAGCCGCTTCGATCGCGGCCACGCGGACCGCCGTGGGCCCGCTCTGGGCCGTCTCGAAGAGGACGGGCAATGCGGCCGTATCACCGCGCTTGCCCAGTGTCTGGATGACCACGATCTGGTTGTCGGCGGGCACTTTGCCCAGCGCTGCCGTCAGGACCTTTGTCACCCTGGCAACGGACATCTCTTGCGCGGCCTGGATGGCGGCGGAGAACAGGATGTAATCGTCGCTGCGCAGGTGCTTGCGGAGCAGGGGCAACCCTTCGTTGCCGCGTGCGAGGATCGCGCCGCGCAGCGCGCCGCCGCGAACTTGATGTGGCGCGTCCAGCGCGCGTAGCTGGTCGTAGATCTCGATGGCTTTGTTACGATGGCCTTCGACCGCCATCAGTTCGGCGCAGCGGAAAAGACCCTCGTAGAGACCGAGCCAACCTTCCGGCGGCGCGTGGTCCAGGGTGCCCTGGAGCACCTCGGCCGCCGCGGGCGTGCCGATGCTGCCCAGCGCTCGCATCGCCGCGTTGGTTACCGGGCCACCCTTGTGCTGCATGAGCAGTTCCCTCAACGGCGCCACGGCCTTGGCGTCGCGCCGCACGCCGATGCTGCCAATGACGCCGACGAGCGGCTTTCCTTTGAGTGTGCCCAGTGCTTTACGAAAGGCCTCGTCCACGGCCGGTTCCGGCATCGGCTCCAAGGCGTAGCGGGCCATGTGCGAGAGTTTCTCGTCGCCGAGCAGCGCCACCAGCGGCGCGATGGCCTTTTTCGTGCCCGTAATGGCTAACTGCCGACAGGCGTCGGCCTTGGCCTTGTGGGATGCGTCGTTGGACTTCAATACGGCGATCAGTTTGCCCTCGTCGCCCCTGGCCGCCACCGTCTGTGCAAACGACGACCCGGTAACGCCCAGCAGCACGGCGATCATTACAGCAAGATATAGTTTCGACTTTGACATGGCTTGGTATCCTTCTTGCGAAAGTAGGTTCTTAGATGATCCACGGCTCCCGCATCGCACGGGCGCGGAACCGATTGGCTTCTTCGTCGTTGACGAACTCCTCTTTGACCGGGTCGTAGCGCAGGTCGCGCTTGAGCCACATGCAAATGTTGGCCGCGTGCACGGTGGACATGGTCCGGTGCATCATCACGGGATTGGCCACGGTCTGCCGGCGGGACTTGATGCAGTCGAAGAGGTTGCGGACGTGGCTCATCGGGCGCCCGGTCCGTGCCATGTAGTTGCGAACGATCTTCTGGAAGTCCTGCATCCAGGCCGGGTTGGAGACTTCGCATTGGGAGTAGCCGTCGGCGATGGCGACCCAACCCTCGGTGCCCTCGAAGCGAACGCCGCACGAGCCGTGCCAGATCTTGTGGTCCATGTCGCGCTCGAGGATCATCTTGACGCCGTTGGCGAACCGGGTCACCATGCCGTCTCCGCTGTCGTTCTTGACGTAGTTGTACTCGACCGGGGAGGTGTCCCACAGCCCCAGGGCCACCTGGCACTGGGCGAAGGTGTGGGCGCCCCATTCGCCGATGCAACTGGTATGGAAATCGTAGAAGTTTCGCCAGCCGCCCCGGCAATACGTGGGGTTGTACGGCCGCCAGGGACAGGGCCCCAGCCAGGCGTCCCAGTCCACCTCGTCCTTGGGCGGCAGCGGCTCGCCCCCGAGCCAGTCGTGGCGCATCTCGGCGGCGTCCCACGGGGCGATGTGGGCCCGGACCGTGTGTACCTCGCCGAGGTAGCCGAGGCGCAGAAGCTCGTTGGCGAAGGTGAAATTGCCCTCGCTGAGCCGCTGCGTGCCGGTTTGGTAAATGCGGCGGTAGCGCCTGGCGGTCTCCACCACACCCTGGCCTTCGGCGATGGTCATGCAGGACGGCTTTTCGGAATAGATGTCCTTGCCCGACCGCATCGTGAGGATGGCCGCCAGGGCGTGCCAGCGGTCGCCGGTGGTGCTCAACACGGCGTCAATGTCCGTGCGCGTGCCAAGGAATTCAAGGATGTTGGTATGGATGTCGCAATCCTTGTTGCCGTAGTGCGTGTCCACTCTTTGCTTGACCTGCTCGCGGCGGGACTTCTGGGCGTCGCAGATGGCGACGAACTGGACGTCCGGCTCGCGCAGCATCCAGTTGAACAGGACGTGCGAGCCTCGACGGCCCACGCCGATGCCCCCCAAGATAATGCGTTCGCTGGGCGGGACGGCGCCGTTGCGGCCGAACACGGTGGCCGGCACGATCGACGGTACCGCGGCCCAGGCGGCCGTGCGCTGCAGGAAGCCGCGCCGGGAAAGGTGGGAGTTCTTCTTTGACATGGCAGTCTCCTCTGTCTTATCACGAGTTGCGTTCATTCGAACCTCTCGTTTGCACCGCCCCGGCCGGACATCCTCGCCGGACGGAGCCGCAATCCCGAAGGCTGTACGTCACATCTCAACGGCCTGCCATTCTACCGTCTCAGAGACGCCGCGCCCACCCCATTTGAGAAAGGAACCGCTTGCTTCCCGGCGGGGCTTGGCGGACGTTCGGGCATCGGGTAGACTCATTGGCATGCGAAAGCGGCCTGCACAACTCGTTTCGTTGATAATTCTCACCATTATCCTGCCAACCGGCGGCGCCGAGACGGGAACATTGTCGGTGCTCGTGCATGAACCTGGTGGTACATCGGCGCTTCCCTGTCGGGCCTGGATCGACGTGGGGTCGCAGCGCGTCTTCCAGCCTTCGTCCGAGTCGTGTACGCCGTATGCACGGGACCGCAGTTTCTCGTCGCAAGGCCGGTTCACTGTGCCCCTGCCGGCGGGCAAGGCCGTCGTGCACGTCGAGCGGGGCAAGGAATATCGGCCCGTGGAGCGAGAGGTCGTCGTCCCCGCCGGCGGGACCGTTGCCCTCGATGTCACGCTCGAACGCTGGGTCGATATGGTTGAGGAAGGATGGTACTCGGCCGATCTGCACTGTCACTTCGGCGTGCGCGACGTGAGAGTGCTCAAGCAGTTGGCCCTGGCCGACGACGTGAATCTCGAGCCGATCCTGACCCTGTGGAACCACCAGAGGGAAGGCCTGTCGGATAAGCGCTGGCCCGATTGGCCACACGGGGCAAGCGTCTATGCCGACCCGACGCATCTCGTGACGCTGCGCAATCAGGAAATCGAGCGGATCGGAGGCGGGCCGTTCGAGTCGGTCGGCGCCTTGCTGATGTTCGGGCTCACGGTCCCGGTCGAGATGCCTCCGGGCAACAGTCGGTATCCCTGCGACGCCGTGTTAGGGCGGATGGCCAAAAGAAACTCGCCCGCATGTGTCATCAATACCGACAAGCCGATCTGGAGCGAGAACGTCGTCGGCGTGGCTCTCGGTTTGTTCGACTGCGTCCAGGTATGTCACAACCACTACCACAGGGACGCGACGTTGCCGTTAGGGTGGGGCATGGCGACGGTCCCCGAGCCGGGGCAGGACGACTGGGGGGACGACGAGCTTTTCCATCGCACGAACCGGACGTACTATCACTTCCTGAACTGCGGTTTCAAGCTGGCCGCGACCGGGGGCACGGCCATGGGCGTCATGCCCGCGCCGCTGGGGTACTGCCGGACGTACGCGAAACTGCAAGGCCCCCTTACCGAGGCAAACTATCTCAAGGCCATTCGCGCCGGCCGCACCTTCGCCACGAGCGGCCCGATGTTGACTCTTACCGCCGCCGGAAAAGATGTCGGCACCGAGATCCGACATTCCACAGAACGCAGCGGTTCCCTGCTCGTCAAGGCGGTGCTGCGGAGCATCCAGCCCATCGGCCGCCTCGAACTGATCTGCAACGGTCGGATCATAAAGACCGCCGATCTGCGAGACCGACTCCCCGCGTCGATGCTGACCGAGTCGGTTGCCAAGGAGTTCGTTCCGACGCGCAGCGGCTGGGTGGCCGCCCGTGCGATCTTCACCGCGCCCGACGGGTGCCTTCGGCAGGCGCATACGAGCCCGGTCTATATCACCGTGGACGGCAAGCCCACAGCATCGAAGCGAGACGCCGAGTTCATGATCCGCTGGATCGACCGCCTCGCGGAGGTCGCCCGGCAGCCCGACCGGTACGAAACAGCAGAGCAAAGATCGCAAGTCCTGACCGTCTTTCAGGAAGCCCGAAAAGTCTACGAGAACATCGCCTCAACCGCCGCCCGTCTCTGGGATGACGAATCGTAGCATCAGGATGCCCCCGTCGGGCGGGTGTCTGTACTACTGACCTCAAACATCATTAAGTTTATGGCAAAGATTTGATGCGCGTTAACGTAAACTCTTATTGCTAATCAAGTTGCGACGAGGTTTGGAGGCGGAGTTTCTGGTTGCGGCCGAGCGTAGCGAGGCCGCGCTGGGAAAATATCCTGACATACGGGTGGCAGCGTCAAGCGGCAGCTTGGCGATGGGGGACCTGTCTGTTGCATGTGGTGCTATACAAGCCTCAGGCGTTGAGCCATCGCCAAGTCCTTCGGACTTGACGCTGCCACCGGCAGCAGTGCAGAGTCCAAAACAATGATGCCCGAGAGATTGTACAGACACGAGGCTGGCTCTACGTGCGTTTTTGCTTGAATTGCCCGGGCGAATCTGATAGTTGTATAGCTATAGTGCTTGTTTTCGCTCGCGGCCGTCACGGGCCTGACATTGCTGCGTTTCGGAGATGCGTAGGATATGGGCAGAAACGCACGGACATGCTTGAGGGGCTCTCCCGTTTGCCTGGCGGCAACCTGACATTTTCACCTGATCTCTCTATGCTCTTTTGGCAGGAAGGAGGTGAGAATCTTCTCTCGGGAACACGCGTGCTGTACGAACACGCTGGAACAGGCGTGCGCGATGGACGTGCAGCCACATCGCTTTGGGGTGGGGGGAAAAGGAGGACTACCATGTATCGAAGAGTATTTCTCGTATGTGTGGTATCGGTCTTTTGTCTGAACGTTGGAGCGGCTTACGGCGGCGTAAAGGCGAGCAATCCGGACCCCCAAAATGGGGCGACAGGTGTGAGCGGTCTGCTGTTTCAATGGACCGCCGGCGACACCGGCTATTTCCACAGCGTCTACTTCGGCACCAGTCCGGAGCTGACGGAGGCCGACTGTGTGGCGAACCGGATACCCTTCACCATGTACTACCGCATCGAGGGGCTGGAAGCGGAGGTGACCTACTATTGGCGCGTGGACGAGATTGAAGTCGACACGGTCACCACCCACACCGGTGACGTCTGGACGTTCACCGCCGCGCCGCTGACGGCGTATCAACCGCTGCCCCGGGACGGCGACAAATGGATCGCCACCGATGCGTCGCTGAGCTGGCAGCCCGGCATGAACGCTTCAAAGCACGACGTGTATTTGGGGACCGACGCCGACGCGGTGGCCGCTCGCGATGCGAGCGTGCTCCTCGTCAATCAGGTTCCGACGAGTGTCACTCTCGAAACGCTGGCGGAAGACACAACGTACTACTGGGCGGTCGATGAGATCGAGCAGAGCGGGGCGACGCATGCAGGCGCAATCTGGAACTTCACGACCATCGGCCCGGCCGCCGGTCTTAAGGCCGAGTATTTCGGCAACATGACGGCTACCGGCGAGCCCATCGTCACGCAGACGGAGGAACAGATCGACTATCAATGGAGCGATGGAGAGGTTGCCGGCGGACTCAGCGACACTGTCTCGGCCCGGTGGACCGCGGATCTGGAGATTGCGGTCACCGATGCGTATACGTTTATCACGCGCACCGACGACGGGGCCCGTCTCTACCTGGACGGACGGCTGATCGTCAGCCAGTGGGTGGATCAGGGCGCTACCGATGCGCTCAGCGCCCCGATCGAGCTTGCGGGCGGTTCGTTCCATTCGCTCGTCATGGAATACTACGAAAACGCGGGCGGCGCCGTCGCCCAGCTCTTCTGGCAGACGCCTGCTTTGGCCCGCACGATTATCCCCGGCGGGGCGTTGCACGCGCCGCTCAGGGCTCGTCTCGTGTATCCGGAACTCGGTTCGCAAGACCTTCCGCAGTCCGTGACACTCGTCTGGAATGCGGGAGACGGAGCGACCGGACACGACGTCTACTTCGGCGAGGACGCCGAGGCCGTGGCCGGCGCCACGACCAGCAGCGCCGGCGTCTATCGCGGCCAGCAGGCTCTGACATCCTACGATCCCGGCTCGTTGGAGTGGAACAAGACATACTACTGGCGCGTCGATGAGACCGGCGCCGCAGGGTCCGTGAAAGGCAGCGTCTGGAGCTTCACCACCGCGAACTTCATCGTGGTCGATGACTTTGAGTCTTACACCAACGAGGTCGGGCAGCGAGTCTTCGAGGTCTGGGTCGACGGGATTGGTTTCACGCAGCCCGAGCCGGGCCATCCGGGCAATGGCACCGGCGCCGCCGTGGGGCACGATATCTGGTCTCCTGAGAGTTCTCATTATGAGGACACCATTATGGAAACCGGCATCGTCCACGATGGGGACCAGGCCATGGCGCTGTACTATGACAACACGGCCGCGCCCTTCCTCTCCGAAACCGAGCGGACCTGGGCGACGCCCCAGGACTGGACGATCAACGATGTCAACGGCTTGACGCTGTTCCTCCGCGGCAACTCCAAGAACGCCGACGACGGGCTCTACGTTGTGGTGCAAGACAGTGCCGGCAACACCGGCGCGTCCGTCCACCCCGATCCCAGCCGTCTGGCGTTTCCCGGGTGGAGCCGCTGGCGGATTCCGCTGAGCGAATTTACCGACGCTGGCGTGAACGTGACCGCCGTGAAGAAGATGATCATCGGCATCGGCAACCGGGACAATCCCGCGCCGGGCGGAACCGGCATGGTCTATGTGGATGACATCCGCGTGGCCGCTCCCGGCGGTCCCATGACCGCGGCTTTGTTCGCCGAGGACTTCGAAGGTCTGACGCTGGGGCCGAACGTGGACGAGGGGTTGGCCGGTGATGAGGTCTGGACAGAAACGCCGCCGCCCGGCTGGGTGATCGACGAAAGCGGTATTCCCGGCATCGGTGATCCAGCCACGGACGGCGTAACCGAGTGGGCCGGTTGGGCCTTCACCAACAAGGATTGGTGGGTGCAGACCGCCGGCGATCAGGATCGCTCGCAATTCAGCCTCGGTGTCGGTACCGTGGCGGTGGCTGACCCCGACGAGTGGGATGACCAGGACCATACCGACTCGGCCAGCGCCGGCTGGTACAAGACCTTCATGAGTACGCCGGCGATTGACATTTCCGCTGTAGAGCCGGGCACGCTGGTGCTGACGTTCAGTTCGAGCTGGGTGCCGGAGTACGACGGAGACTACCACCAGACGGGGAATCTGACGGTCTCCTTCGACGGGGGCGACGCGACTGAATTGTTCCTCTGGGAATCGAACGCCGGCAGCCCGAACTACAAGCCGGGTGCCACGAATGAGACGGTCACGGTCTCCATCGATACGCCTGCCGAAGCTCAGAGTATGGTCCTGACCTTCGGCATGTTCGACGCCGGAAACGATTGGTGGTGGGCCATTGACAACCTCGAAGTCACTGGCCTGCTCACAGAGTAGGATGCGTGGCATCGCCCCCGAGCGGGCGATCTGAAAAGGAATGTCGAACGGGGGCCCGCGTTGCGAACGCGGGCCTCCGTGCATTTTGCAGAAGTTCAGTTAGAAGTAGTAGGCTAATTCCAGCCGGACGAAGTCGTCGTCCCGGAGGTCGTGGAGGACGTTTCCTCTGGGGGCGTTGAGGAAGAGCCAGGCTTCGAGGCTGAGCCGCCAGTGGGAGCCGAAGCGCCGACTGGTCTCCACGACGAGCAGGTTCTCGGATTCCTCTACATCCTGCATCACGCCCATGAGAAACTGCGTTCCGGCCGTGTCGTTCGGCGTCAGACGCATGCCGAAGAAGGCGTCATTATCGTAGATCGACGTGCTCGTGGGATCATCCCCGCGCTCGTCCCAGGCGTATTCGCTCAGCAGGCCGATATCGGTCTTGCCGCCGCCGGCGCCGTAGAACGTGTACTCAAATCCTCCGACGGCCGCAACATGGTGATCGAGGTACCCGTTGCGGTGGTACGCCTCCAGTTTCCAGAGCCAGTTGCCGCTGGCCCACTGCACGTCGGTCCCGAACTGCGTGATCTTTTCGTAGAAGGGAACCAGCACGGGTTCTGCAAACGTTTTGGGGTCGACGATCTCCGGCGGCACTTGCTCCGATGGGACCAGCAGAGGCTCGCGGTTGTTGCCGGCGAAGAAGTAGACGCCGAAGTCACAGTCCCCCAGCGTGTGGCTGTACCGCAGCGCCACGTCGATGTTCCGCTGCTCGGCGGTGGCTTCATAGAACGCCTCGTCGGTATCGATGACCCTTTGCGGTCGCAGGCGTCCGTCCCGACCGGGAAAAGTCCGCTCGCGAAAGACCGGCAGGATGAAGAAATCCAGGTGGCCCCAGTCCCTGAAGATGCCGAACTGGATCATCGGCTGGCCCAGTTTGTCTTCCCCGTCGATGTGCTCGATGAGATCGGTCTGGTTGACGATGTCCACGAGATGGACGAATTCCGAAGCCCCCCAGAAGACCTTGCCGACACCCAGGCGAAAGAACCACGTGTCTCCCGGGTACAGATAATTCAACTCGCGAATATCGGCGTGCGTTCGTTCGGAATCGGTGGTGTCGGCGCGTCCGAAGGGCACGAACGTGAGGCTCGAGCCGTCTTCCCACTCATGATAGTACTCGGGCTGGGCGGCGACTGAGCCGTTGTTGTCGTTTTGGCCTGGAAACAGCGCATCGTGAAAGAAGAGTCGTGCCTCTGCGGAGACGTATCCGGAGAGTTCGCCCGCCTCGACACCGGCCACCGCCAGCATCCACGCCCCCAGCGCCAGGAGTATCCGTGCTCGCATGCGTTCTACCTGATTCGGGTTAGACTGTGCCTGTTGAATTCGCCTTCTTTCAGCCCCGTACGAAAGGCAAAATCCGACCAGATCAGCCGGCTGCTCTTTCCGGTTTGGTGATTCACCACGTTCATTTCTCGCGCCCGCCAGAATTCGTCCCGGTGCCGGCGATAACCTTCGAATACCAGGGTCTTGAGAAGGGATTGCTTGCGGTCATAGTAATCGACTTTCAACGTGCGATACTCCTGCTTGTCCAGCCATACCACTTCCTTCGTATAGCCGGAATTCCGTTTGTCCTTTGGATAGCGTTCGATCACGTAACAGGCATTGCCGTCGTAGAGCTCGTCGCGTAGCCACTTGTACGTGTATTTCTCCAGGGCCTGGGTGGCAATGTCCTCATAGGCGAACTCGCTGCCCATGAACGACCCGGATTTGTTCTGGGCCGCAATCCGCTTGACCCGTTTCAGCGCGGGCAGATAAAGCCATTGGTAGTCGTCCCCCGTCTGGCGCGTATGGGTCAGGAGGATCGTGCCCTTGACATCTCGTGGGCTGTCAAAGATGCACAGGCTCTGGGTATCGCCTTCCTCGGTCTCCAGCGCTCGCACGCGGAGCTGGCGTTCGCTCGTTTGCCCTTCGCTGTTGCGAAGAATCATGCGCAAGTTGGCGGTGTAGTCCTTGAAGCCGCAGTAACGCCGGTCCGCCTCCTGCGCAATTTCCAACCCCCGTTTCTCCGGGCTCTGCGCCGGGCAGAGAAGTGGCAGACATGCCACCAGCGCCGCCACGACGGGAATACAAACTTGTGCGTTTCGTTTCATGTGCGCCCTATTCGTCAACTGCTGTGCCACTCGACTTGTTTCTTAGCTTATCGGCCATGCCGTCGATTTTCAGCAACAAAGTTGGGAGGAGCAGAAAGTCCATCACCAGCGCCAATACGACGGTCAGGGCACACATCCGGCCCATTTCGGAGCTGATCCGATAGTGAGACAGCGTCAGGACCAGGAAACCGGCCGTCAGGGCCACGCTCGTGACCCACATGGCGCTGCCGACGGTGTGGAAGGCGAAATGGACCGCCTCCTCGGGGCTCATCCCCTCCTGACGCCGGGCCCGCCGGTACTTGCTGAGAAAGTGGACCGTGTCGTCAACGACGATCCCGATGGTCATGGTCACCACGACCGACAGCGCCAGGCCGACCCGTCCCACGATCATCCCCCAGATGCCGAACGCCGTCAGCGGGGGCAGCAAATTGGGGACCAGGCTGGCCAGGCCCAGTTTGCCGCTGCGCAGGGCCACGATCATGATCCCCGATATAAGCAGAAGGGCTGTGAAGGACCCGCGGAGCATACTGATGATGTTGCGCCGGGCGATATGAGCCCAAACCAGAGACACTCCGGTCGCCGGCGTCTGCATCGAGGCCGGCGCGTTGGCCTCGAGCCACCGGCGCGCCGCCTTATCCATGTCGCGCAGCTCCCTGGCGCTCATACTTTCAAAGGTTACAGCGAAGCGGGTCGCAGATCGATCGACGTCGATCTGGTCGTTGAGATCGCAGCCGAAGGGTAGTGACATCTCGTAAAAGAGCAGGTACTGGGCAATCAGATCGCGCCGGTCCGGAAGGCGGTAATAGCTCTCATCCCCGCCGTGCATGTCCCGGTTTAGACGCTTGATGGTATCGGTAATCGTGTGGACGCAGACCGCCCTGGGCTGCCGGCGGTACCACCGGGCGAATTCGTCCACCTTCGCCAGGTATGCGGGATCGGTAATACCGCCCGATTGTCCCGCCGGGAGGGAGTATTCAATCACATCCCAGCCGGTCAAATTCTCGATGAGGAAATCGGTGGCGCGGCGAAACGTGAAAGTGTCATCAAAGTACGACAAGAAGTTGTCGTTCAATTCGATCTGGGAGATTCCCGATGCGCCGAAGACGGCCAGCGCCAGCATGATCCAGAGCACGGGCTTTCGTCGATGTACGACAAAGTCGGCCAAACGGTCGTAATTCAGGTGGATTCGACTCAAACGCTCCGCCCTGGCCGAGGCGGGCAGTACTGCCATCAGCGCCGGCAGCAGAAGCACCGAATACAAAAAGGCCTTCGCCACGCCCAGCGCCACGATGTTGCCCAGGTCGCGGAAGGGCGGTGATTCGGAGAAATTCATGCTGAGAAATCCGATGATCGTCGTGATGCTGGTGAGAAAAACCGGCTGCAGGTTGATCCGCAGAGACTCGGCGACGGCCTCGTGTCTCGGTCGGCCTTGGCGCATCAGGTGCGCCATCGTCGTCAGGATGTGTACGCTGTCGGCGACCGCCAGCGTCAGAATCAAGCCCGGTGCACCGACCGAGACGGCGTTGAGGGAGACACCGAGCCAGCCCGCCAGACCCAGCCCGCTGACCATGGACAAGACGATCACGGCCACCGCCGCAAGAGTGCCCAGGAATGACTGCAGAGCGATGCCGATCAACACCGACATGGCAATGAACATCGGGGGCACGAGCGTTCTGAAGTCCTTCTTACTGGCTTCACCGAAGGCGTGGTCGATCATGACCGAACCGGTGAGGTGGACGTCGATGTCCGGATACTTGGCGCCAAGCTCGTCGACCGTTGCCTGTGCCGCTTCGGCTACCTCGAGCACCGCGGTTCGCTCTTCTTCCGGCATGGCCAGCGCGACGTATACGCCCGCCACGTGGCCCGCAGGGGACACCAGCCTGTGAACGATGGTGTTTTCCGCCAGGGCAAACCGGCGTATTCTCTCGATATCCCGTTCACACAGATCGTTAGGGTCGCCGACGAGGTCTTCCACGAGGAGATCGTCCTCTTCGGCCCGGAGGTGCTGGAAGTTCGCCAGCGAGATGACGCGACGCGAGCAGGGCAGTTTCCAGCCGCGCCGGGTCAGCTCGGCAATGGCGGCCAGGGTCTCTGCGGTGAAAACGTTGCTATCCCGGGGAGCGACGACGAAGAAAACGTTCTGTTCCCGACTGTACGTGTTCTCAAAAACCTGAAGCCGTTGATAGTCGGGGTTTTGCGCGCCGAAGAACACGCGGGTGTCGTTGCTGATGCTCAAACGCGGAATCCCCAGCGTCGCGGCCGCGACGGCCGGTATCGTCAACAGGATGATCCACCACCGGTACCTGACCACCCACCGGCCATACGAATTCTCGATATGTGTCATACTTGGCGCTGTCTATCCAACGGAATCCCACCCCTGTTCTGTCGCCACACGGCATACGAACGGGCGACGATGTTCCATCTTCTATCGGATTTCCGGCGCGCACGCAAGCCTCCAGGCGCCCGATTCTCGCGCGGGCCGCTGCGGAAAGGTCGTTGCCGCAGCGAACCGGCGACGGACTACTGTTGCTCGCGGGATCGAAGAGTCGAGGCGGTCTCTTCCACCCGGGACCACACGCGCAGGAGATTCCCGGCGCAGATCTTCTTGAGATCTTCCTCGTCGTAGCCCTTCCGGAGCAGTTCGTAGATGAGATTGGGATAGCAGGAGACGTCCTCCAGGCCTTCGGGGACGTTTTCGATGCCGTCGAAATCGGAGCCCAGACCCACGTGATCGACCCCGACGAGCTTGGCAACGTGGTCGATGTGCGTCGCTACGTCGGCGACGTACGCCGGGCCGAACCGCGCGCCCACCCAGCGCTGGTGAACGTACCGGTCTCTCTCTTGCCCTTGCAGGTTCCGGGCCTTGACCTGCCGGAGGATGTCCCGGTGCAGCTCGTCGAACTTGCGGTTGGCCACGGGGTTGACGAAGATGGACCCGAAGTTGATCTGGATCACGCCGCCTTTTTTCGCCAGCAGCCGGATCATCTCGTCGCTCATGTTTCGGTGCCAGCCAGGCGTGAAGTGCCGGCACCCCGAATGCGTGGCCACCACCGGGGCCTGCGAAAGCTCCATCACCTCATAGAATGCCTCGTCGGAAACGTGCGAGACGTCCACGATCATCCCCACGCGGTTCATCTCCGCGACGAGTTTCCTGCCGAAAGGGCTCAGGCCGTGCCACTGCGGGCCTTCATCGAACGAGGAATCGCAGATGTGGTTGTTCTTCGAATGGCACAGCGTGATGTACCGGATGCCGCGCTCGTAGAAGTGCCTCAGATTGGCCATCTCGCCCTCGATCGGCGAGCCGTTCTCCATGCCCAGAGCGATCGAAATGCGTCCGTCGCCGAATTGCTTTCGCATCTGCCCGGCGGAAAAAGCCGGAGCGAACTTGTCCGACCATTGCCGCAGGCACTCGTTGACGCGGTCGATCGTTCGGTCGGCAAATCCGTGGGCACCGCCCTCTTCGTAGCTGGGCGGCACGTACACCGCCATGAAGACGCCGTTCAACCCTCCCTCTCGGGCCCGAACGTAGTCGAAGTGCCCCGATTCGGCCCGCACCGAGAGATCCACCATCTTTCTCTGAAGCTGGTAGGGCGTGTCCATGTGTGTGTCGATCAACAACAGTTTCTGCGCCAGGCGTTTGGCCTTGGTTCTGAGCTCCGCATCGGTCTGACCAAGGGCCGGTCGCGAAGACCACCCGCCGAACACGACCAACGCGAATCCAATTGCAACGGACTTTCGCAAACTCATATTCTCACCTCATGGATTACATTTGGCTTCTGCCTTTTGATTTTCCCATCATTCTATTCCTCCGCCAGGATCGCGCCCATCGCTTCCAGAGAGGCTAAGTACACACCCTTTGAGTAATTCTCCAGCAGGCGCGCCGCGGCCGGTCTGTCCGTCTCGTACAACTGGCGAGCCGCCTGCTCAACCGGCTCCTGCAGTTCCATCGCGTGCCGCTCCAAATCGAGGGCTCTTTTCCGTGCCGCTTTGACCGCTGCGTGACCTTTGCCGGCGACTCGGTCGCGGAAATTCGAGAACGTCCAGAACGCCTCCAGCGGATTCGCGGCAAAGGGCGCTTGTACCTTGCGGTCGTAATACGCCCTCGTCGGTCTCTCGGACTCCAGACGCCAGCCGGCGGGAAAATCCGTGATGCCGAAATGAAACGGTACGTAGAACGACGTCCGGGGCGAAGCGAGGCACACCCAGTACACGATGCCGACGTCGCGCCGAAGGTCTCGGCGCATCTGCGTGACAAAGCTGGTCTGCGTCCCGCCGCTGCACAGGGCGCAAACGAGTCTCGAATCGGGCGGGACGGCCGGCGTTTCGTTTTTCTTGTCGTGGCGCAGGATCTGCATCGCGTCGCTCACGCTGAGTTTGCGATTAGGCACGACGGAGAATGGCAGGTCTGGTCTCGGCTCGATCTTTCGTTCGGTGACACAGGTCAGTCCGCTCCACTGCCGCCCCGAATCGATGTAGCCGAAACGCTCCACGAGCCGGCCGGCCAGCAACACACCCTCCCGCGCCGTCGGTGCCCGCTCGGCCACCAGGCGGCGCAGCATGTACCCGATTCCTCCCTCGCTGATCTCGGGCTTGTCCTCGCGCGAAGGACAATTGTCCGATGTCACCGTGACGCCCCATTCGTTGACGTAGCTGTCGGAAAAACGCATGCCCGGCATCTCGGACCAGAGATAGGCCCAGGTCTGTTGGACTTGCTCGACAGCGCCGCCGTTGCGCAGCTTCACCGTGGCGCCGCGCGGATGGGTTCGGCGCGGGACCTTGTGATGGTTGACGATCTGCGGAGGACCGTCGTCCTCGTTGTGAGCGACGATCACGCATCCGTCGGCCGAGGCGTCCTTGCCCACGACGAAGGAGAAGCAACCCGGACACGGAGCCGCCGCTGCCAGCAACGCGCAAACGCAGACCAGTATCGTCAAAACGGAGACGCTCCTGCTCTGTCGCATTCTTGCATTCATCTTCCTGTCCCCACAATTCTCTACGACGGCCCGCCGGGGCCCGCGTCTGCGTCGAGCTGTCCCTCGGTCGAGGCGACGACCACGGCGCAGGCCGCGTCGCCGGTGATATTCACGGCGGTGCGGCACATGTCCAGGATGCGCTCGACGCCCATGATAATGCCGATTCCCTCCAACGGTACTCCGATGCTCCGCAGGACGATGGCCAGCGTGATGATGCCGGCCCCCGGCGTGCCGGCCGTCCCGATCGAGGCCAGGGTCGCCGTCAGAACGATGGCCAGTTGCTGGGCCACGTTCAAATCGATCCCGTAAAGCTGCGCGAGAAAGACCGCCGAGACGCCCTGGTACAGCGCCGTCCCGTCCATGTTCATCGTAGCTCCCAGCGGCAGAGTGAAGCTACAGATGTAGCGCGAGACACCCAGAGAATCGGCGGTGCAATCGATCGTCACAGGCAGCGTCGCCGAGCTTGAACCCGAGCTGAAGGCGATCAACTGTGCGGGGCGAATGCCGCGCAGGAACCTTCGCACCGCCAGCCGGCTGAAGACTCGAATCGCCGAGGAGTACACTAACAAAACGTGGAGCACCAGCCCCACTACAACCACGAGACAGTACTTGGCCAGCATCACCAGAATATCGAGGCCGAAGTCGGCGACTACGGCCGCAATCAACGCGAAGACGCCGTACGGCGCGACCTTCATGATGAGGTGCACCATGGCGATCAGGGCGTCGTTGATTCCCTCGAAGAAACGGATCACCGGTCCGCTGCGCTCGGGCGGGATGAGGGTCAGGCAGATGCCCATCAGCAACGCGAAGAAAATGATCTGGAGCATCCGGCTTTCCACGAAGGCCCGGATCGGGTTCGTCGGGATGATATCGAGCAGGACGTCTTTGATCGAGGGCTTCTCCTGGGCGACGCCGGCCGGGCCTTCCTGGCCTGGGGTCGCCTGCATCAACTCGCTTCGGGCCTGCTCCGAGAGGCCGACGCCCGGCCGCGTGAGATTGGCCAGCAGCAGACCGATGCTGATGGCGATGGCCGTCGTGCAGAGATAGAACGCCAGCGTCTTGACGCCGATTCGCCCCAGGCTCTTGAGGTCCTTCAGACTGGTCGTGCCCACCAGCAGCGACGCGAACACCAGCGGAACCACGACCATGCTGATCAGGCGGACGAAGCCCGTCCCGAACGGCTTGACGTAAGCGACGACGAAGCCGGAGAAGTGCAAACGGTTCGCCAGTAGCCCGAAAACCGTCCCCAGCGCCAACGCCAGCAGGACCTTCGTGTAGAGTTTGAGTTTTGGCAATGCCATTCGTACTCTCATTTACAAGAGTCGCGTTCGCCACGATGATAGTCGAGATTGCGGGGGGCGTCAAAGATGAACGTCCCACGCTCGGCCCGCGCGTGAAGATCTTACTGCACCTGCACACCGTTTCTCGTCGGGCTCCGGGGTGGCAGCGTCAAGGCCGTAGGCCTTGGCGATGGGGATGTCCGACTGCGAAGCGCCATCGCCAAGCTGCGCTTGACGCTGCCGCCCGGGGATCTCGTTATCGCGCGACGCTGCCGCCGCACGCCGGGGATAGCTTCTCGAACGCCCGCCCATCGGTACGTCACTGTGACGCCACCGCGGCCCGCACCAGGGCGCCGTAGATCGCGTCGCGGTGGGCGGTGTCGCTCATGCTTTCGGGGTGCCACTGCACGAACAGGCCGAAGCCGCCGCCGGTTCGCTCCAGCGCCTCGACGACGCCGTCGGCGCTGCGGGCGACGATCTTCAAGTCTGCGCCCAAGTCTTTGACCGCCTGGTGGTGATTGGAAAGGACCCGTGCTTCGGTTCCGCCCAGGATGCAGGCCAAGCTGCTCGTTGGCTCGATCTTGACGCGGTGGTAGGCCCGGTGGTCCACGTCGGTGCCGATTTGCGATGGGATGTCCTGGACGAGGCTGCCGCCGGCGACGACGTTGGCAAACTGCATCCCGAGGCAGACGCCCAGCAGGGGTTTGCCGCCGTCCCACCAGCGTGCAATGAGCTTGCGCTCGAATTCGTAGCGCTGCGGGCGCAGCGGTTCGGCCGTCTCGTGTGGCTGCTCGCCATACGCCGACGCAGGAATGTCGGCGCCCCCGACGAGGACCAACCCGTCGAGCACGTCCAGATACCGCTGCAAAACCGTCTCGTCGTCGATCGTCGGCAGCACGAGCGGGACCCCGCCGCTGTCGGCCACCGCCCGCACGTACGCGAAGTTGACCTGCGTGCGGGCCCACGTGCCGTCCTCGCTGACGTAGTATGCGCTCGTGATGCCGATCAACGGCCTCGGCGGCGCCGATGTGCTGCGGCAACCCCCGACGATAAGAACCAGGCAAAGACTGAGGAACAGCAAGCGTCTCTTCATAACAAGCTCCCGGACACTCTACTTAAGCTCCGAACGGACGGCGGGTGGCAGCGTCAAGCGCAGCTTGGCGATGGCGCTTCGCACTCGGACATCTTCATCGCAAGGCCTGCGGTCTTAACGCTGCCACACTCAGTTTGACGAACGACGCTTCACGCAGCGTTGTTTCACAGGCCGCCCTTGCCGCCGATGACGCCCTCGGGCCAGCGCAGCGACGTAAGCGGATCGTGCGTGGGCAGGACGATATCGGCCTGCGCTCGAATCTTCGCCATAACCTCCCGCCACGCGAGTGGATCGGGCCCATGTGGGTTCGTACGAGCACGCCCAGGTTGCCGGCGGAGTTTTTCTGCCACTTCATCCAGCACGCCATAGAATACCGGCCCCAGCCGAAAAGAGCAATCTCCGCCCGCCCGGCCGGCCCGGCGGCGTTGCGACTTCTTCTTGACTCTGCCGTCGCGTCTTTGTAGGCTTGTTGTCGGTGTTTGGGCTGTCGTTGGGCACACAGGGGGATCTTCATGAAGTGCCGCAGAGCTTTCACGCTGATCGAGCTGCTGGTCGTCATCGCGGTGCTTGCGCTACTGATGGCGATTCTGCTGCCGGCGCTGCAGCGGGCCAGGGATCAGGCACGCGACGTCGTCTGCCGGTCCAATCTCAGGGGGGCCGGAGCGGCCATCTTCATGTACCTGCAAGACAACGAGCACAAATGGCCCGACCTGCACACCTACGAGACCAACACGAACGGCCACCTCTGGTGGGACGACAAGGGCACTCCGCTCAAGGCCGGCGACCGCCGCGCCTACTGGGGCATCGCCTTCATCGACTATGCAAAGGACAAAGAGCTTTTCGGATGCCCTTCGTTCCGCAACTTCTGCGAAATGATCGCCCAGGACCTGCTCTATGGCGGCGATCATCGCTTCATCTACACCTCCGCCTTCGGCGCCAACGGCTGGCTCAGCGAGGAGAAGACCACGCGTATGCCGCATCCCGCCGAGGTCCTCGTCGCCCACGACCACATGGAACCCAGAATGGAGCACGGCAACCGGGGCGAACGCTCGGACATGCTCTTTCCCAGCCCCACCGGGGTGAATCTGACGCACTACCGAAAGGGCGCCAGCCGGTCGAGCTGGTATCGCGGCATCTTTCGCCACAACGTACGGTCGGGAGGAGACTTTAAGACCGGCGGCACACTGAACGTCCTCTGGCTGGACACCCACGTCAGCCGCCTCAGAGAAACCACCGGCCAAGGCGTCCTAAAACGCTGGTACGACCCCCTAAACAAAAACCCCTGACCTACCCCCGGCGCCCCAACCCCCCTCCCAACCAAACCCAAACCCCCCCGCTCCCAAACAAGGTACGGGAAAATTATAGGACACCTCCTTCAATACGTGCCATTTGGGA
>Ga0272441_10001264_pt1 | contig 54129 bp, 40 predicted proteins | sample SSMProp6N_FD_193582 | JGI IMG/M metagenome (GOLD analysis project Ga0272441, IMG submission 193582) | Marine sediment archaeal communities from Little Sippewissett salt marsh, Falmouth, MA, United States - SSM-Prop-6N | ecosystem: Environmental > Aquatic > Marine > Wetlands > Sediment ...
AGCGGGGGATCCGGCTCGAAGAGCGGGAAATTCCCGTCGTAGTACTCCCATCCGACCAGCTCTCGAGAATAGATCCGGCCCTCTTTCCGCAGGCGCTCCGTCATCTCCGTGCCCGGTAGCGGCACGGGCAGCAAAACCTGAACCGTGTCGACGCGCGCATCCTTAACGAACCGGCGAAACGCTTTGATGCGTTCCCGCGTACGGACCGGCTTGTCCAGCGTCTCCAGCAAGGGATACCCGAAAATGAACATCCCGTGCACAAGAAAACCGGCCTGATGATAGACACGGGCCATCGCGACCATGTCCTCCGGTCTCAGCTTCTTGTTCATCGCCTCAAGCTCCTCGGGAATCGGCGATTCGAAGCCGATCGCAAGCGAGGAGATGCCCGCATCGCGCATCGCGCGCAGCAGCTCGGTATCCCGAGACTTGTCGAGCCGAATCTGCACGCTCACGTCAATGCGCTTGCGCAACGTGCGCTGGTAGTCGCGCAACATGCGACAGAGCCGCAACGCATCCTGGCGGTATTGGCCGAACAGGTCGTCGACAATGAAGAAATAGGTCGCGTTCCGCTTCTCCACGAGCCCGGCGATCTGCTCGAACACCCGCTCGGGAGCCGACGGCCGGGCTTTCCCCTTGACCGTGCAGAATTCGCAATTCATGCCGCAGCCACGAACCCAACTGATCGGGTAGATCTTGATCTTGGCGTAGCGCACCAGCGAAAAATCGGGAACGGGGAACCGCCAGAAATCGGTGAGCGGCGCGCGTTCTTCGGTCTGCACGACTTTCTCATCGCGCACGAACGCCAGCCCGGCGACACGCTCCACGCCGTCCGCCCCGTTCTGCAGGCGCGGAAGAAGTTCGCAGATCGTCTCCTCTGCCTCACCCCGCACGACATAGTCCACGTCGTGGCTCAAGGCCTCTTCGATGTTCTCGCCCGTGAAGTGCTGACCGCCGGCAAGCGTGGTTACGCCCATGTCCTTGTAGACCCGCGCCAGCTCGTACAGGCGTGGAGTCGTGCTGCTCAGCCCGCCGTAGAACCCGACGACGTCCGCCGGCCGCAACTGCTGAAGTACGCGATGGTCCGGCCGCTTCGAGGCATCCTTCGGCCCGTACCGCCGGTAGTTGTTCTCGTCGATGATCTCAACATCCCAGCCCGGCACCTCACGCGCAGCCGTGCCGACACAAACGGGTCCCAACGCCGTCGTTCGCCGCGCGATCCCGGAATAGATGTTGAACGCCGAGAAGCCCGGGGCCACGATACGCAATCGGTGCCGCCGGCCGGCAGCACGACACACAGAATTCTTCCCTGCTTTCTTCACACTGGAGAGCCCTCTCGACACCAGCAAAAGCCCACCCGCCCAACGGGCCCGCCGGACCCCGACCGCATCAGCCCATGAGTATGCGGCCCGCTCGTGAACCTGTCAAGGCAAAGCCCGGCCGGCCTTGAGTCCCGCGACCTCGCCCGGACGCAGCTCGCGCCACGTGCCGGGCCGCAGGCCGCCCAGTTCCAGATCACCGATTTTGCGTCGCACCAGACGATGCACCCGGAGTCCCGCCAGCGCGCACATCTTGCGGATCTGGCGATTGCGCCCTTCCCTCAACACAAACTGCAGGACGGTACGTCCCGGTTTCTCACTCCTGCGCAGGGCCCGCACCTGAACCGGTCGGATCGCATAGCCGTCGATGCGCAGCCGCGAACGAAGTTTGCGCAAAGCCCGATCGTCAAGCGGCCCGCTCACCGTCACGTGGTAGGTTTTCGCATGGCCGTGCCGCGGATGCGTCAGCAGGTTCACCAGCGCGCCGTCGTCGGAGAGCAGGAGCAAACCCTCACTGTTCTTGTCGAGCCGGCCGGCCGGCACGAGCCGCAACGCGGCTGCCGGCAGCAGATCGAACACCGTCCGGCCCTCGCCGCGCGAACGTGTGCAGACATAGCCGCGCGGTTTGTTCAGCAGGATCGTCCGGTAGCCCGCCTTGCGTGCGCGCACCGCGCGCCGGTTGACGGTAACCCGATCGCGACCAGGAACGACCCGTGTCCCCAGTTCGGTGACGCGCACCCCGTTGACCCGAACCAGGCCGTCCCGGATATACTGCTCACAGCGCCGCCGGGAATCGATCCCTGCATCCGCCATGAATTTCTGCAGACGCACCCCTTCTCCTCCGGGCTGTGCCGCCCCCATCCGCCTCCTCCTTTCCGGGGCTCCAAGCGCCGGGCCTCAGAGTAACGCTGCTTGGCGCGCCACGCAACCGCACAGTCGCGCATCCGGAAAAGAAGTTTGACACCCTGCCCCGACATATGGCACTCATAGTGTTCGTGCGGTCGGCGCAAGGGGGGGCGGACACGCCGCGACACGCGTTTCACGGCGGCCGCTGGCGGCCAGGTTCCGTCCCTGCGAATACGGCGCCTCGCCCGTCTCGAATGCAAGGAATTCGCCGTTTTTTTGAGGGCACAGATGGACTGTAGTTTTCTTCGTTGCGAGCACAACCCGCTGATCACGACCCGCGATCTGCCGTACCGCGCAAACACCGTGTTCAACGCGGGCGCAGCAGATCTGGAAACATCCGTCGTCCTCATTCTCCGCGTCGAGAGTCTTTCCGGCCGTTCCCACCTCATTGTCGCACGCAGCGAAGACGGCATGACCAACTGGCAGATCGGCGACCGCGCCATTCTGCACCCCGACGACGGCGCGGCTTACGAGGAATACGGTGTCGAGGATTGCCGGATTACCTATCTCGAAGACAGGGAGGTCTGGGCCATTACCTACACGGGTGTGCACTATGCGGGCCATTCGATCGGCGTTGCGCTCACACGCGACTTCCGCACCGTCGAGCGGCTCGGACTCGCGTTCCCGTCGGACAACAAGAACGCGGTCCTGTTCCCGCGCAAGATCGACGGATACTACGCGATGCTGCACCGTCCGGCAAGCGGGGGCGGCAGCATCTGGATCGCGTACTCCCCCGATCTGATCTACTGGGGCCGCTCGGCCATGGTCGTCCCCCCTCGTGGCGGGCCGTGGTGGGACGGCACGCGCGTAGGCGCGGGCGTCACCCCGATCGAGACGGAATGCGGCTGGCTGATCATTTATCACGGGGTCAAAGGCATGGTCAGCGGACCCATCTACCGGATTGGCGCGGCGTTGCTGGATCTCGAGAATCCAAGCCGCATGATCGCGCGGTCGCGCCGTTGGCTCATGGGCCCGGAGGAGCCCTATGAGCGGATGGGCGACGTGCCGAACGTCGTGTTCCCCTGCGGCGGATTCGTGCGGGGCAGGGACATCTGGATGTATTACGGCGCCGCGGACGCATCGGTCTGCCTCGCCACAATCACCGTTGACGAAATTCTGAACACCGTTCTTTCCGAACCGGTATTCTAGGCGCCGCCGTTGCAGAAACGATTTTCGGCCGGCCCACCCCGGAACGGCCGGGCAGGAGGAGTGCCGCCATGGCCAAGCGACGAAGAAGACACAAGATAAACTCGATCGCCGTCATCGGCAACTACCTGCCGCGCCAATGCGGAATCGCGACGTTCACCACCGACCTGGCAACCGCGCTCGCCATCGAGGTCCGCAAGGACGAGCAGGTCATGGTCGTCGCCATGGACGACGTGGCGGGCGGGTACCCCTACCCCGACCGCGTGAAGTTCCAGGTTCGAGACAAAACTCAGGCCGACTACTTGCGGGCCGCGGACTTTCTTGAAATCAACCAACCCGACGTCGTGATCCTGCAGCACGAATACGGGATCTACGGCGGCAGCAGCGGCGCGTACATTCTGCACATGCTCGAGTCGTTGAAGACGCCGATTATTACAACGCTGCACACGATCCTGTCCGATCCCACGGATGAACAGAAGACGATCATCAAAGAGTTGGCCACCTGCTCCGAACGACTCGTTGTGATGAGCCATACGGGCGAAGAAATCCTGAGCGACACTTATGGAATCGACAAGAGCCGGATCACCTTCATCCCGCATGGGATCCCCGACGTCCCGTTCGTGGACCCGAGCTTCTACAAGGACCAGTTCAACGTCGAGGATCGCCGCGTCTTTCTGACGTTCGGCCTGCTCAGCCCCGGCAAGGGCATCGAGATCATGATCGACGCGATGCCGGAAATCGTCGCCAAGAACCAGGATGTCGTCTATATCGTGCTGGGCGCCACGCATCCGCATATCAAGAAGACAACAGGCAATGCCTACCTGCGCGGGCTCCAACAACGCGTGGCCCGGCTCGGCATGGAACGGCATGTGCTGTTCCACCATCAATTCGTGAGCCTGGAGGTCTTGTGCCAGTACATCGGCGCGGCCGACATCTATGTCACGCCCTATCTCGGCGCGGAGCAGATCGTATCAGGCACACTCGCCTACACGGCAGGCGCGGGCAAGGCCGTGGTTTCGACGCCCTACAAGTATGCCCAGGAGCTGCTGGACGAGGAACGCGGCGTCCTGGTCCCGTTCGGCGACGCCAGTGCGTTGAGCGCACAGATCTGCGAACTGCTCGAACAGGGCGTGCGGCGCAACGCGATGCGAAAGAGGATCTACCAGTACTGCCGCCCCATGATCTGGTCGCAGGTCGCGCAGGACTATCTGAACCTCATTCAAGACGTGATCGACTACCGGATCTCGACGCCGAAGCCGCACCGCCCGTCACCCGATGTGCCCAAGGTGCTCGACGAGCTGCCGGAGCCGGTCCTGACCCACGCGCGCCTGTTGACCGACGACACGGGCATTCTGCAACATGCCACGTATGCGACGCCGAACCGCGACTACGGCTACTCGACCAGCGACAACGCGCGCGCGCTGCTCGCGCTGAGTATGTACTATGCGCTGCAGGAAGACGAAAGCGTTGCGCCGTTGATCCACCGCTACCTGGCCTTTCTCGCCCATGCGTTCAACCCGGAACACCGCCGGTTCCGCGACTACATGAGCTATGATCGGCGCTGGCTCGAAGAAGTGGGCAGCGAGGACGTGCACGGCCGCTCGCTCTACGCGCTGGGCATGGCGGTCCGCTCTGAGCCGACCTATGCGATCCGCGACATGGCCGCGCGCCTGTTCATCGATGCGGTGGACGTGGTCGAGAAGTTTCTTTCGCCGCATGCGCTGGCCTATTCGGTTATCGCGGTGCACCACTATCTGCGCATCTACGGCGGCGACGCAAACGTGCGGCGGCTCCGCGCACTGCTCGCTGAACGGCTGCTCCAGCTCGTGAAGCGCAACGCGACCGCCAATTGGCCCTGGCCGGAAAGCACCGTGACAAGCGATAGCGCGCGGCTGCCCAACGCCTTGCTGATGGCCGGCCGCTGGCTGGAACACAAAGAGATGGTCGAGACGGGGCTCACGGTGCTGCGCTGGCTGCTGGACCAGCAGACGACACGCGCGGGCCATCTGTCGGTCATCGGGAACATGGGCGGCATGAGCCGGGACGGCGACCGTGCCAGCTTCGACCAGCAGCCGGCGGACGTGACATCGCTGGTCGAAGCGTGCGCTGAGGCGTTCCGGGCGACGGGAGACGATCGGTGGGTCGAAGAATGCCGGCGTTGCCTGGGATGGTTCCTCGGCCGAAACGACCTGAACGTGCCGATCTACGACTTCGCTACGGGCGCCTGCAACGACGGGCTGCAGGCACATGGCACGAATGCGAACCAAGGCGCGGAAGCGACCTTGTCGTGGCTGGTCGCGCTGTTGACCGTCTACGAACTGGTTGCCGAGAAAGTGCTTGCTCGCTGAGCTGCGGGGCCGCCTACTCGCTCTGGCTGTAGAGCTGCTCGACCTTGTCGCTGACGTCCTTGTAGCCGATGTCTACCTGGTAGATTTCCTTGTAGTAGCCGGCGGCCTTCTTCGCGGCGCCCGTAATCTCCGCAATCTGGCCCAGCTCATAGTAGATGTCCTTCTTGGTCTGGTCCATGGAAGGCACCTCGGACGCCGCCTTCTCGAGTTGCTCGCTGGCAAGATCGAATTGCTTTTTCGCCTTGAAACACAGCGCCAGATAGTAGAGCGATCGGGTCCGGCTCTTCGGGTTGCGTTGAGAGAGCTGAAACTGCTGGATCGCCTCGTTCAACTCGCCGTGCTGAAAGAGCAGCTCGCCGTATTCGAATCGGAACTGAAGGTCGTTGGGATAGCGCTGAACGCGCGCGGCCATATCCTGCCGCATGAAATCGGCCTTTTCCTTCTCCTTCGCTTTCGCCCCCGCGGCATCGCCCTGCGCTCGCAGGGCTGCGATCGCTTCGTTGAACTCGTCCGCCCGAATGGCGCTGAGCTCCGCCTCGATCTGAGGATCACCGCCGCCCATCTTGGCCTGCAGCTCGGTCAAAACCGCGACCGCCTCGTCATAGCGCCGCGCCTTGCGGTACAGATTCGCGAGGGCCCGTCGATAATTGGGGTTCTCGGAATCGCTTTCGATCTTGGCGATCTGGTCGGCAATAAGCGCCTCAAGATCACGCGTGCCCTTGACCGCTTTGGACTCCTGTTCGCGCAGTTCCGCGCCCTGCGCGTCCCGCATGACCTCACGGAACGACTCGCCGGACTCCGCGGTCTTGTCCCAGATCTGCATGCTGTCGACGGCGGTCGCATCCTTCAACGCCTTCATCACGTCCGGGTCGTTCGGGTTCAGCTCATGCACGCGTTCCCAACATGCGGTCGACTCCTTTGTGCGGCCCGTCCGCTGATAGAGCCGGCCGAGCCACTTGATCACTTCAATATCGTCGGCGTGATGTTCCCGCGCGAATTCCAGGGTCTGCACAGCGACCTCCAGCATCTCCGCGCTTTCCGCTGCCTCGGCGAGCAGGGTCAGGTAGGTCTTGTTGACCGGGTCTGCGCGGAGTTTCTTCTCGGCCGTGACCATCGCCTCCAGCGGTTTGCCCGACTTGATGTCGCCGCGCGCCCCCATGAGCGCCGGCAAATCCGAAACCGAGGAGACCAGGCGCGAGAACTTGCTCCCTTTCTTCCCGCCGCGCAGCCGCATTTCGGCCGCACGCAGCAATTCGCGGGCTTCAAGGAAGCCCGGCTCCCGTTCCACACAGCTCTGGAACATGTCGATCGCGTAGTCCAGATTCTGCCGGTCCAGAGCGACCTTGCCCTTCTTGAACAGTTCCTGTGCCGGCTTGGAGGCTTGCTGCAAGGTGACGACTGGCATAAGAGGTACTCCCGAATTGCACAGTGTGAAGGACAGCCCGCCGGAGCGGCTCTCCGAAATCGTCGTAGTCGGCCATCCGGTCCCGAAGGCACACCGGATCCACATCGAGTGTAGCGGAGGCGGGCTTGTATTGACAACCCAAATCCGCAGAGCCGGAGCGGCGCAAGGGGCGGACTCGGCAAGCCGCGTCAAACGGAAATGAGGACAAGACCATGGGCCGGGCGGGTTTTGGGATTCACAGCTCCGCTCGCCACTGCTATCGTTGCGGCAGCGCGGGAGGCATCGTGGCACGCAACCGACATTTTCTGGACTGGGACAGGCCGCTGGCGCGCTCGGTAACCGAATTCCTACTCCCTGCACGGATGGCCGGGCCGGCCGACCTGGAAGACACGCTCATCGTGGTCCCGTCCCGACAGGCCGGCCGGCGGTTGGATCAAGCGCTGGCCGAACACTGTGCCCGGCGCGGCAACGCCCTGCTGTCCGCACGGCTGATCACGCCCGGCGCCCTGCAGCACCCCGGCAACGCGGCCGGCGTGGCCGGTTCGTTGCTCGTCTCGGCTGTCTGGAGCCGTGTCCTATGCGAAATCGAGCCTGCGGAGTATCCGGCCGTCTTTCCGGCCGCAACACCGGCCCCGGCCTTCAACTGGGCGCTGAGCATGGGCGGCATGATCCAACGGCTCCGCGAGAGCCTGGCGCAAGCCGGTCACGAAATCGCCGATGTCCCGCGCCTGTGCGGCGCGGAACTGGAGGAACCGGACCGGTGGCGGCAACTTGCTGACCTGGAAGAAATCTACCTGTCGCGGCTCGCCCGCTTCGAGCTGACCGACCCTGTTCGAGCCCGTTTGCACGCAGCGGCTCAACCCGAGCTGCCGGACGGCGTGCGTCGCATCGTGCTGGCCGCGGTGCCCGATCCGCCGGCGCTGCTGACCGATACGCTCCAGCGTTTGACGGACACGTACGAAATCGAGATTCTCGTTCATGCGCCGGCCGAACGCGCCGACACGTTCGACGGCTGGGGGCGCCCCATCCCCGAGCGCTGGCGCGAAAACACAATCGACGTGCCGCAACCCACCCGCAACATTCGGGTTGCCGCCTCACCCCGAATGCAGGCCGAGATGGCCATCGATACGCTGGCCGGCTGGGCTCGAGAGTTCGGGCCTGCCGATCTCGCCGTGGGCCTTTGCGATGCAGCCGTCACGCCGGTGCTCGAAAACCTGCTGGACGAAGCGCAGCTTCCTTCGTTCGAGCCGTCCGACAAACCGGTCGCCGCACACACGCTCTACCGCTTGCTACACAGCTTTGCTCAACTTGTGACCGATCAGTCCTATCGCGCCCTGAGCCGCTGCCTCAGACATCCGGATCTGCTCCGTTGCCTGCACGAACGCCACCAGCTCGGCGCCCGCCTGATCCTGTCGCAGCTCGACGAGTTCCAGAACGCGGCGCTGCCGGCCCATCTGACAACCGTCATCCGTCTGTTGCGCGGCCGGCACGAAACCTGCCCGTCCCGGTCACACACGGAACTTGCGGCAGCCGTCGCCTTCCTTGCGCGTCACGTCGAGGCAATCGAAGATCAGCCGATCGACCGCGCCCTGCGCGCCTTCCTTGCGGAGGTCTATGAAACGCGGACGATCCAGACCGGCCGCCCGGCAGACGATGAATTCCGGGAAGTGGCGGAGCTGATCGACACCACGCTTCGCGAACTGCCCGAGGCCGCCGCTGCCGAACTCGGGTTCGATACGCCCGAATGGCTCGCGCTGTTCCTGAAAAGGCTCGGCCAACAGCGCTACCATCGGCCGCATGGCGAGAGCACCGTGGAGTTGGGCGGATGGCTGGAACTGGCCTGGAACGATGCGCCCTGCCTCGTCGTCTGCGGCATGAACGAAGGGCTCGTGCCCGATACGCGCACAAGTGACGTGTTCCTGCCCGATACATTGCGAACCGCACTCGGGCTGACGGACAACCAGCGCAGACTGGCGCGTGACGCGTTCCTCATGTGCGGCCTGATCGAATCGCGGCGCGCGGCAGGACGCGTCTGTTTCATTGCCGCTAAGACGAGCCGAGCGGGCGATCCCCTGCAGCCGTCCCGCCTGCTGTTGCGCTGCCCGGAATCCGAGCTTGCCGCACGCGCGGCAACTCTGTTCGGACCGGTTCAGGAACGGCGCCGGCTGCACCCCGCCTCCATCAGCTTCAGGCTCGATCCCGCGCCGCCACCCGATGTACCCGCGGAGCTGCTGGCCATGGGCAGGCTTTCGACCACGGCGTTCCGGGACTATCTGGCGTGTCCGTTCCGTTTCTATCTGAAACACATCCTGCAGATGGCGCGCGTGGACGACGAAAAGCCGGGCCCGGACGCACTCGATTTCGGGTTGCTCCTGCACGGTGCGCTGCAGCGCCTGGCTCCCAACGGCACGCTCTGTGGGTGCGAAGACGAATCGACGCTGGCGCTCGGCTTGACAGAGCGCGCCCGACAGCACGTCTTCGCGCAATACGGGAAGAATCCGCCGCTGCCCGTCCTGATCGCCCTGGACGCGGCCGAACAGCGGCTGCGTGCAGCGGCCTCGACACAGGTGCAAACGCAGCGAGACGGGTGGGAAACGATCCTGGGCGAAAGGCGGCTCACCACGGTGTTGGCCGGTGTCGAACTCGTGGGGCGAATCGATCGCGTCGACCGACACCGGGAAACCGGGCGGCTGCGAATCATCGACTACAAGAGTTCCGATAAGGCCATCACGCCGGAGTCCGCACATATCGGCCCCGCCTCGCGCGGCGGGCCGCGCTTCGCGTGCTTGCAGCACAAGTCACGGGACCGACGCTGGCAAGACCTGCAACTGCCACTCTATCGGCTGCTCCTGCAAGACGCGGGGCTGGGCGGCAACGGCCCCGTGGAGTTGGCCTATTTCGCGCTGCCCAAGGCTGTCGGCGATACGGGGCTGGCCGTCTGGACCGACTACAGCGACACGCTCCACGCTGCCGCGCTCGACTGTGCGGCACAAACCGTTCAGGCGATCCGCAACCGCGTGTTCTGGCCCCCCGCCGAACGGCCCCTGTACGACGAGTACGCCGCGCTGTTCTTCGGCAAGCCCGGCGCGAGTTTCGACGGTCGCGCGATGGAGGCACTGCGCAGAAATGAAGCAAGCTGAGTTGCGTCACGAAGCGATCGCCGCGTCCGCGGGCTCCGGCAAGACTTTTCAGCTCGCGCACCGCTACATCGGGCTCATGGCGCAGGGCGTCGCGCCGGATCGCATTTGCGCACTGACCTTTTCCCGGAAGGCGGCGGGCGAGATTTTCGACACAATCGCGCTCCATTTGTGCGCCGCGGCCGTAAAGCCGGAGTCGGCCGAACAGACGGCAAAACGCATCGGATGCCCGGGATTCGAGCCATCCGATTTTCTGCGGCTGCTCCAGAGCTTCGTCCAGAACTTGCACCGCTTGCACATCGGTACGCTCGATAGCTTCCTCGTCGGGGTCGCCCGCGCGTTTCCCGCCGAAATCGGGATTCCAGCCGATTTCCAGGTCGTCGACGAGGGCGGCGCGGCCGCCGAAGAAGTGCACCGCCAGGTGCTTACCATGCTCTTCGCCCACTCCCAGGTCGATCGCAAGGCGCAGCGCGAATTTCTCGAAGCCTTCAAACTCGCCACGTTCGGGATCCAGGAAAAGGCGTTCGACGCCGTCATTGACCGGTTCGTGCGGGACTGCCGCGAAGCGATCCAGCTCCTGCCCGAGGGCGCCTGCTGGGGCGAACCGTTTGTGATCTGGCCCGCGTCCGTCGAACGGCCCGTGCCCGTGGTGGACCCCACCGCCGCTGCCGAACAGTTGCGTGCTGCGTTGCCGGCAAGAGGGCTGCCGAACACGATGCTGCGCAGTTTGCTCAAGTTCGTCGAGTTTGCGGCCACCTACGAAGAAACCGCCCGCTGGGATGACAGCCTGGACGGCAACCGGGTATTCCTGCAGTTGCTCGAGGCCAACACGCAGGGCGCACACGACGCGATGACCCTGCGCTATCGCGGCAAAGAGCATGACTTCGACCGGCACGAGACCTGCGCGCTGCTCGGATTGCTCCGCCGCGTGCTCGAGGTCGAGACCCGCCGCGCGCTCCGGCAGACGCAAGGGATTTATCGCGTCATGGCGCGATACGAAGAACAGTACGCCGCAATCGTTCGCCGGTCCGGCAGACTGACCTTCCGGGATATCCAATATCTGCTGACGGACGCGAATCCCGCAAACGCAAGTGCCGTGCTCAGCCGCCTGCCCGGGGAAGCAGACCGCATGTATATCGACTATCGGCTGGACGCGAAACTGGATCACTGGCTGCTCGACGAATTCCAGGACACCAGCGATCTGCAGTGGGCCGGACTTCGCAATCTGGCCGACGAAATCCTGCAGGATACGACGGGCCAACGCAGCTTCTTCTATGTGGGCGATACCAAACAAGCGATCTACGGGTGGCGCGGCGGAAATGCCCGCTTGTTCAATCGGATACTCGAAGAATACGGCCCGGCCATTCACCGGCGCCCGCTCAGCAAGTCGTTCCGCTCCGCGCCGCCCATCATCGAAACAGTCAACCGCGTGTTCGGCGCCTTACCCGCCGACAGGTTGCCGGCAGGTGCGATCGCGCTTTGGCAGCAGGCCTGGCAACCGCACACCGTCCAGCACGGTTTTGTCCCCGAAACCGGCTACGCGGCGATTCTGGAACCGCCCTGCGCACCGAACATGCCGAAGCCGGGCCCCGAGGACCGGCGCCGCCTGCTCGTGGCCCTGCTCGACCTCATCCGCCCGATCCGCAAGGGCTTGTCCACCGCCGTCTTGGTGCGCAGCAACGAGGAAGGGCGCCGGGTCGTGGAAATACTGCGCGCGACCTGCCCCGAACTGCCCGTCGCGCTGGAAGGCAAAGCCGGCATCATGGACAATCCGGTCGTTTCGTTGCTGCTCGCGTTGATCCAGTTTGCGGCACATCCCGGCGACATGTTGGCGCGGCGGCATCTGCAGATGAGCGCGCTGAACGAGGCGCTTCGCGCCGGATCGCCGGACCCGGCGCAGCAAGCCGAGGCCCTGCTGCGCCAGATCCACGACGGCGGATTCCGAACCTTCGTTCGGACCTGGGGCCGCCATCTGAACGAGCGCGCCCGCCTCGATCCGTTCGGACGCAGCCGCTGGAACGACCTGATCGACGCCGCGGGAGAGTTCGACGCATCGGGCTCCACCGACTGCAGCGCGTTCCTGCGTTTTGTCGAAAGCTACGAAAAGCATGAGCTCGCCGTACCAGGCGCGGTTCGCGTTATGACCATCCACCAGTCGAAGGGCCTGGGCTTCGACGTCGTAATCCTGCCTGAACTCATGGGCCAGGCCGTGAACAGCGGCGGCGCGCTCGGTCTGGCGATGGGACGCGACCCGCGCAACGACAACCCGGCCTGGGCGCTGCGCATGCCGCGCCGTGTCCTCGCGCAGCAGGACCGCGTGCTTGCCCGTCTCGTCGAGCGCGCGGATGTGAACGCATGTTTTGACGCACTCTGCGTTCTCTACGTCGCGATGACGCGCGCGCGCCGCGCGCTGTACATGATCTCCAGTTTCCCGGGCCCAAACTCGAAGGCGCTCTCGCCTGCCGCGTTCCTGAAGATGCAGTTGCTCGGCGAGCCCAATCCGAAAGACGGCCCTCGCGTGCGGCTGGCAGAGACGGAGGCGGTCTGCCTGTTCGAGACGGGAACCCGGGAGTGGTTTGCCGAGCTGCCCCCCGTCTCGACCACGCCCGCCGGCCGTGAGGGGCAGCCCTCGTTTGCACCGGACTTCGCCGCGCGGCCCTCTCGCCGGCGCAGGATCGTGCGGATCGAGCCCTCCTCCGAAGAAGCGATTGTACGAAAAGCCGCCTGGCTGTTCGATCCGGAGATGCGAGATGTCTTGGATTTCGGGCAGGCGATCCACGCGCTGTTTCAGCGGGTAACCTGGATCGAAGAGCTCGAGGTCGAACAGATTGTGCGTGACTGGCGCGCACAGGCGAACACCTCTCCGCTCGTTGCCCGAGACGCCTGCACGCAGTTTCGCCAGGCACTGCAGAGCGCCCAGATTCAGGCCGCACTCCAACGGCCGAAGGCCGATGTCACGCTTTGGCGAGAGAAACGGTTTGAGTCCATTGTTCGCGGACGGCTGCTGTCCGGCATCTTCGACAGAGTCGTAATCGAGCACAACAAGGACGGCGCGCCGGTGCGCGCGACAATCCTGGACTATAAGAGCGACAGGATCGAGGGGGCCCGCGAAATGCGCAGCTCCGCCCAAACGTACAGGCCGCAACTGGAACTCTATGCGGAAGCGCTCTCACAAGCGCTGCGCGTGCCCGTCGCGCAGATCGCGCTCCGACTCGTATACACGCGGGCGGGAAGCGTTCTCGAACTCGGCTCCGCCGGTTGAAGCGCCGGCGGCCGGCGGCATGCGGAGGCCGCACGCGTTCAGCCCTCGTCGTGGTCTTCCTCGGGCAGCGACTCTTCGTACTGTTCGGCACTCATCAGGGCATCGAGTTCGGCCAGGTCGTCGGGTTTCAGCTTGTAAAGCCAACCGCCCGCATACGGCTCGCCGTTGATGAGTTCCGGCGCGCTCAACAACTCCGTGTTCACCGCGACCACCGTCCCACCGACCGGCGCGTAGATATCCGACGCCGCCTTCACCGATTCGATTACGCCGCTCTCGTCATTTGCCGCAAGATGGTCGCCGACCTCGGGCAATTCCACGTAAGTCACATCCGACAACTGGCTCTGGGCGAAATCAGTAATACCGACGACCACGCTCTCGCCATCGACCTTCGCCCATTCGTGCGTCTTCGCGAATTTCAAATCCTTCGGTGCATCCAGCATCAGCCTCTCCCTCACCCTTTGTTTCGTCCGCGGTGCCTGTGCGTGCTCTTCCTCTGCCGGCAGGCGTCGGCCCTCCGATTCTTTCGCGCCCGTGCCCGAAAGACCGCGAGACCGGCGATCCCTGCCAACTGCGCCTTTTTTTGACAAGTTAGCCAAACCTCGTCAAGCCCCTTTTTCCGGATCAACTAGACGTTTGACTTCTATGCCAAAAACACGGACCATTGCTTGCTTCGCCGCAGCGTGTGTCGACGGCGAAAGAACAGACCGAACACGGACGCTCGGCCCCGAGTGCGCGGTGCACGAGCAGGGAGAGACGTTTGAGATGACAAAGAAGCTTGCTGTGATCCCGGAGCTCTGTTCCGGCTGCCGCCTGTGCGAGTTGACTTGCGCTATCGCGCACTTCCGAGTGAACAACCCGAAGAAGAGCGCCGTGCGCGTGCTCGTGACCTATCCGCATCCGGTCATTCGAATGCCGATCGTCTGCAGCCAATGCAAGGTCCCCGTCTGTGCCGACGCCTGCCCGGTCAAGGCCCTGAAACGACGCAATGGAGTCGTCCTCTTGGATCGGGACGAGTGCATTTCGTGCATGAAATGCGTCGAGGCCTGTCCGTTCGGCGCGATCTACGCGCACAGCGAAGTCCAGCACCCGATCAAGTGCGACATGTGCGACGGCGCTCCGAAATGCGTCGAGGTCTGCCCGAAAGGCGCGATCCGCCTGATTCCGGAACAGGCGCTTGGCGAGGCGAAACGCATCAACAACGTGCTGAGCTACACGCACATGAAAGAAATCGAGTACATGGAAAAGGGCGAGAAGAAGACCATTCACTACGCGGAGATCGGAAAAGAGGAACTCTAGCCTGCCATGCTAGACACAGCGAACGGCGAGGATCGGATATGAACGCCAAGTCCGGCTATTTCAAGAAGCAGTTGCGGGTGAATCTCTCGGACGGCTCCTGCATACGGGAAGCTCTCCCGGATTCTTTCATTGCGGAATACATCGGCGGGCGAGGGTTCGGCGCCAAGCTGATCTGGGATCAGCTGCGTGCGCACAACTTCAAGATAGATCCGCTCGGCCCCGAGAATCTGCTGGTGATCGCGCCGGGCCCCCTGACCGGGACGTACCTGCCGTCGTCCGGAAAATGCTCGTTCATCGCCATCTCTCCCGCAACCGGGCTGTACGGCGATTCCTCGATGGGCGGTACGTTCGGAGTCGAGCTGCGTCAGGCCGGGATCGATGCGCTCAGTATTCAGGGCCGCGCGCAGACGCTCTCGATCCTGTTCGTGGACGACGAGGACGCCCGGATCCTGCCGATGCCGGAACTCGCGGGCAAAAGCTGCCTGGAAACCGAGGGCCTGATCAAGGAACGGCTGGGCACACATTCGGTCGGCATCGCCGCCATCGGCGTCGCGGGCGAGAACCTTGTGCGGTTCGCGTGCGTGAACGCGGACTGGTCGCGCAACGCCGGCCGCACGGGGCTCGGCGCGATCATGGGCTCCAAGAACCTGAAAGCGATCGTGGTGCGCGGGAGCCGCGACCTGCCCGTCCACGACCTGGACGCGTTGATGGCAGAGGCGAACAAGGCCTACGCGTATATGTCCGGGCATAAGTACTTCAAAATGTGGCAGCGCGAAGGGCTGATGAACGTGATGGAATACGCGAACGGCGCGGGGATCCTGCCCACGTTCAATTTCCGCGACACGGCATTCGCGAAGATCGGGCAGATCAACGGGGATACGATGCTGGACCGGTTCAAGATCGGGGACAGCGCCTGTTTCGCCTGTTCCATGTGCTGTGGCAACATCTGCCTGGTCAAGCAGGGCAAGTACACGGGCACCGTGACGGAAGGACCGGAGTACGAATCGTGCGCGATGCTGGGCTCCAATCTCGGGATCGACAGTTTCGCGGCCGTCCTGAACGCGAACAAGCTGTGCGACGAACTGGGCATCGATACGATCTCGACCGGGAACCTGATCGGAGCGCTCATCGAAGGCTACGAGCAGGGGATCATTTCGCTCGACGATCTGGCCGGCCGCCCGATCGCGTGGGGCGACGATCAGAGCGTACTCGCGCTGATCCAGCAGATCGCGAACCGCGAGGGAATCGGAGACATTCTCGCGGACGGGTCCCGGCGCGTGCTGGAGAAATGGCCCGAGATGGACAAAGTGCTTCTGCAGGTCAAGGGCTTGGAGCAGAGCGCCTATGACAGCCGTGCGGCCGGCTCCATGGCGCTGGCCTATGCGACCAGCGATATCGGCGCGCACCACACACGCGCGTGGACGATCGCGAAGGAAGTCGAGCAGGGCCAGAATTGGACCGACGAGCAGAAGGTCGACATCGTCATCTACCACCAGACGCTACGACCGCTGTTCGACATGCTCGGCGTCTGCCGCCTGCCCTGGATCGAACTCGGTCTGAACGAGCGGCACTATGAGAACTTCTACCAACATGTGACCGGCGACCCGGCCACGTTGGAGGAACTGCTCGAAAAATCCAACGCAATCTACGACCTGACGCGCCTGATCAATGCGCGGCTCGGCGTCTCGCGTAAAGACGACACGCTGCCGTACAAGGTGTCGTCCTGCCCCGTGCGTACGGGACCGACCGCCGGAAAATGCATTGACCCGGCCGAGTTCGAGCGACTGCTCGAGCTCTACTACAAGAAGCGCGGCTGGGACAAGGACGGGATCCCCTCCGACAAGGCGGCGGCGCGTTTCGGTTGAGCCCAGAGGAACAAGCCCATGGCTACATGCCGATATTCGCAGAAGCCGGGCGTCGTGGCGCAGAGATTCGACGACGACGTCATGCTCTTCGACGAGAAGACCGACAAGATCCATACGCTGAACAGCTCTGCGACGTTCATCTGGGAGTGCATGCGTACCCCCTCGAGTATCGAGCAGATCGAGGAGCGCGTGCGCGACGTCTTCGATGTCGGGGACTTCGACGCGGACCTGCCGGAATTGATCCGTACGACCGTCCGGGAGCTCAAGGAAAAGGGGCTCATCCTCGCGCACGATACCGACTAGCTCGAATTTCGCGGTTGACCGGCGTGTCAGCACATGGTTTGCTGGGCCCGGTTCGTTTTGTCAGCGCCCCATCACCAAGCAAGGAGCTGCCCATGAAGGACGAGAACAAAGAGAAATTCACTGCGCCCGAAATCGTCAGCTACGCGCGTGAAGAGCTGGAGCCCAGAGTCCTGCAGACGCAGCTCTTGTCATAATCGTCAATCGCCGACTCCCCAAGGAGCCGCCTTGAACAGGGATACCGAAAAGGCCAAGAAGGCGCTGGAGCGGCCGCGGGTCGAAAGCTACGAGCGCGGCGAGTTCGAGGCGAACACCGTCGCCACGGGCGAGAGCTCGTAACGCAGACGGAGTTTGACCCACGCGTTGAAAGCCAACGTCGTTTCGATCCGCGTCCGCGCGGACCTTCACGCAGCGCTTGCGCGCGGTATCGCCAATCTGGCGGACGCCGAGCGCGCGCTTGGCCGCGCCCGCTCCGTCTTGATCAAGGCCAACTTCAACAGTCCGCACCGCAGTCCCGCCACCACCGACCCGACCCTCATACGCGCTCTCGTTGCCGTGCTCCGGGAACATGGCGTGACGCGTATCCAACTCGGAGACAGCTGCGGGCTCCGATGGTCCCCAGCGGCCCGCGTGCACGAGCGGCTGGGCGTGCGGCCTCTGGCCGCGGAACTCGACGTCGAGCCGATCGACTTCGATCAAGGCCCGTGGCAAAGTGTCGCCGGCGGCGGCACGCACCTGCCGGTCGTACGCGTGGCGGCCGCCGCGACGACGGCCGACCTGGTCGTCTATGCCTGCTGCGTAAAAACGCATCCGGCAGCCGGCTTCAGCATGAGCCTGAAGCATACGATCGGGCTGTTGCCGCCTGAGCAGCGCCGGTTCATGCATCGAGGGCACATGGCCGAGAAGATCGCAGAGATCAACATGGCGGTGCGCCCTGCGCTCGTTCTTCTCGATGCGCGCAAGTGTATCGCGGCCGGCGGCCCGGCACGCGGCTGGGTCCGGCGGCCCGGCCGCCTGATCCTGGGCACAGACCGCGTTGCGGCGGATGTGGAGGCGCTGAAAGTGCTGGCGCCCCTCTGCCTGTTCGGCCGACTCCGGGGCTCGCCATGGGATCAGCCGCAAATCCGGCAAGCGGTCGCGCGCGGGCTGGGCGCGCAAGGGCCCGGCGCGTATGAGTTTGTCGAGCTGTCCGGCACAGGGTAGACTGTGCGGGCATGAAAGTGTTGCTCGCAGATCTTGCGCCGCGTGCGGCGTTGTTCGCCGGGCCGTTGTGGACCCCGCTCTATCTTGCGCGCACAGGTTCGGTTCTGCGCGAAGCGGGACATGACGTCTCGCTGGTCGAGCGCGGTACGCTGGACGCACGCGTTCGCCGGGACCCGGCCGCGGTTCTGCAGGCGTTCCAGGAACATACGCGAGGCTTCCAGCCCGACCTGGTCTGGTTCGACGTCACGTTCGAGAGCTATCCTGCGCTCCTGCCGTTCGCGCGAACCGCGCGGCAGGCCGCGCCGCGCGCGCGCGTCGTCGCCGGCGGCCGGTACCCGACCGCCAGCCCGGAGCAAACACTGCAGCAAGGCGAAGCGTTGGACCTTGCGGTCATCGGCGAGCCGGAACGTGCGGCGCCGGCGCTTGCCGACGGCGCAGACGCTTCCGCGATCGGCTCGCTCGCGTTCCGTGCCAACGGCGACGTGATCCGTACCGCGCCCGCGCCCGCGCTTGCGGACTTGGACGCGCTCCCCTTCCCCGCATGGGACCTGCTTGATATCTCGTACCACACGCACAAGACCGCGCGTGTGATCCCGTGCCTGATCCTGCGTACGCTCACCACGCAGACATCGCGCGGCTGCCGCGGCACCTGCCGATTCTGCTACGAGCGCGGCCTGTTTGGCGGCCGGCTCCGCTTTCATTCCGGCGCCTACGTCGCGGAAATGGTCGGACAAATGGCCGCAGATTACCCGATCCGCGGGCTGTATTTCTCTGATGAGAATTTCACGGCTTCCGCCGAACACTGCCTGGAGATCTGCGAGGAGTTGGTCGCCGCCGGCCTGCACAAGAAGTTGCGTTGGGCCGCCCAGGCCCGCGCGGACACCACGAGCGAGGAGCTTCTGCGCGCGATGCGGCGGGCCGGCTGCGTGCAACTTGAATACGGGATCGAGTCCGGCTCCCAACGTCTGCTCGATTTCCTGAACAAAGGCACGACCGTTGCGGGCAACACCGAAGCGTTGGCGCGGACGCGGCAGGCGGGCATCCGCTCTCTTGCCTATATGCTGGTCAATCTGCCGGGCGAGACACCGGCGGATTATGCGGCAACCGCCGCGTTCCTGGAGGCGGCGAACCCCGATCTCGTCCGGCTCAACCGCTGGAATCCGTATCCGGGCGTCGCTCTAAGCGCGCAGCTTGTTCGCGAAGGCGCGGTCTCCCCGGACTGCTGGAATTTGGACACGCGGGAACCGACCGGCGCCGCGCGGCCCCCGGCCAATCTGTCCGGTCTTCCCGACCCTGAATACCAGGGACACCGGCGCCGGCTCTACCGGCGCCACGTGCTGCCGCGCTATCTGCGCGACCTGTGGTGCAACAACAGGTGGTGGGAAATTCCCGGCCTGTGGCGGCCGGGCCCGCTGGCCCGGTTCTTGTGGAGGCTGGTGCGTTGAGCGTGATCGAAGAACCGGTTCTGACACCCGACCAACGAGCCCTGGTCAGGGAGGCGGCCCGGCACACCGCGCACTATCGTCTGTTTGACAACGATGTGACGCTGGCGGGCAACCTGCGTTGGCCGTTGGAGCGGTTCGCGCGCATGTACTTCATGTTCGCCCAGAAAACGGCCCCGGCCCGCTCTGACATTACAGTCCTGTTCCATGCGGAGGGCACGGAGCAGGAGGGCACGCTTACCTTTCTGGTGGATGAGCAGGCGTACCGGATCGCGGACCCGCTCGCGTTCCAGATTGTCTGGTCGACCTTCATGCACCTGATCCTGCGGCGGCTCGATACGCACTTCGTGTTCCATGCCGGTTGCGTCGCGCGCGATGGACGCGGCATCGCGATTGCCGGTGCTTCGGGCATGGGCAAGAGCACCTTGGTCTCGCACCTGGCCTCGACCGGACTTGCGCTGCTCTCCGACGAGCTCGTCCCGTTCGCCCGAAAAACGCACCGCGTCTGCCCGTTCCCGGCACGCGTCGGAATCAGGGAAGGACCTGCCATGGCCCTGATCGGAAACAATGCCGCGGAACATTTCGCGTTCCGCGACGAGCGCAAGCGGCTGCTGCCGGTCGAGGCCCTGGCCGGGCAGCTTCCCTCCGAGCCGGTCGCGCTGCACGCTGCCGTGTTCCTTTCGTCCGACACCGAGCCGCAAGTCCGGACGCCACGCAAGTCGGCATATGTCTGGCGCGTCGCGTTCGCGACGCGCGAGTCGGACTTCGAACGGGCGCTGCTCAAGCGCGCAGGCGTAAGGTTGATCGAGCGCAGCACCTGGGAAACCTATCCCGCCCTGCTGCTGCGGGTTCGGGAACCGGCGAAATTTCACCCCGAATTCCAGGCGCTGGTCGAACGGCACGGCGCGCAGTTGATCAGCATTGAATACGAGGATCTCAAGCGGCCGGACTATGCGAAGCCGCCGAAACTGACCCCGCTGCCCGGGCCCGCGGGCGTGCTGGAACTCGTCAAGAAGATGCCCGCCGCCCACAAGACCGCACTGATCGAGCGCGAGTTTGGAGGCAAGATGGCGCGGCTCGTCGCCGAACTGTCGGCGGCCGTGCACGGCGCCCGATTCTACAAGCTCCGGCCCGGCCGCATCCATGAGACGGTCAACCTCGTCGAGGAGTTGCTGTAATGCGCGGCGCACAGCCCATCCCCGATTTGCACCGCACGGCCGGCACCAGCATGTGGCCGCTCATACGGGACGGCTCCGTGATTGCGATCGAGCCGGTGCCCGCCGAACAAATACGGCCGGGCGACATCATCGCGTTCCGTCGCGACGACGAAGTGATCGTGCATCGCGTGCTGGCCGTGCGCGCGAACGGCGGCGCGCGCGTGTTCTTGGAGAAGGGCGACAACCATTGCGTGGCCACACAGGTCGAGGAGCCGGCCTACCTCGGGCGCGCCGCCTGGGTGCGCCGTGACGGCACCCGGCTCCGGCTCGATCGTGCGCAGGCCCCGCGCTGTATCGCGCTGCTGACCGCGTGCCTCCGGATCGAGGCCGCGGTTTGCCGCCCGTTCGTGCGGCTCGCCCGAGGCCCGCTCCGCGCGCGGCTGCCGCGCGTGCACACGGCGTTCACGGCGCTGTTTCGCGCCGTGCTGCTGCCCGTCAAACTGCCCTTGGCTGCGCTGCTCGCGTTCGCCTATCGAACAGCCGCCGACAGCAACCCGGGGAGCAGTCTGGAAGCCGTGAATGCCGATCGGTTTGTGCACCAGTGCGTGCTGTGCGCGCTCCGCCTGGCCGACGGGCCGCCGGCGGCGCCCGGCCCTTTCTTGTCCTGGCAGTCCGTCCTCGTTTCCGCGACGGCACATGGAGTGCTGCCCCAAATGCGCGCCGTGCTCGCGGCGGACGCCCGGATCACGATGGACGAGACGGTCCGCAAGCATCTCGACCATGCGTTTCACCGGGTCATGTTCACACATCTGGCAGCGGTACAGACTGCGCACGAAGTGCACACGGCGCTGTCCGGCGCCGGGATTGCCTACGCCGTGCTCAAAGGACCGCGCCTGGCGGAAGACGTGTATCCTTCGGGTATGCCGCGCATGTACGGCGATCTCGACCTGCTCGTGCCACACGCGTCGCTGCCTGCCGCAATCGCCGCGCTCGAACGGGCCGGCTACAAACTGAGCAAGGGCGCACCCATCGCGCTACTCAAACGAATCGGTCATTTTCACTGCGTGCTGACGCCAAGCCGCAAGGGCCGTGTAAAAATCGAATTGCATTGGGCTCTGGTTGACAGCGTGAATCTGATGAGGATCCCGGCAGCCGAAGTCCTGGCGGGAATCCGACAGACCGCGCTGCGCGGAACCCCGTCCGCCGCACTCGGGTTGGAAGACGAGTTCCTGTACCTGTGCCTGCATCTGTCGAAACATGCCCTGTTCAACAGGTTCGGGCTCGCGAGCGGCCAGCCGCCGGCATGGTTCCGTGCGCTCCACACCGGGAACCGCCTGCTCTGGCTGATCGATCTGCATCTGTTTCTCGCGAACTACGAGAACGAATTGCGGTGGCAGGAGCTTATCGACAAAGCGCTCTCGTGGAACGCGTACGACGAGTTGCGCGAGAGCGTGGCGGTTCTGCACTTGCTGCTCCCGTCGCCGCTGTCGCGACGGGCGGCAGACCGCCTCGCCATCCCATCGAAACCCGCGGCCGGCCGGCCGAACACGCTGTTCGCTCTGTTGTTCCGCGGCAAGCATGGCGCCCGTCTGCTCGCGCACGCCATGCGCATGAGCGACCGCTTCCTGTTCAGGCCCGTACGGATACTCACGTTGGGCGAGCTTCTCTTTCCTGCGCCGGGCAAGCTCAAACGTTACTACCGCACAACGCGCACATGGCTCGTCCCCCTGCTGTACATGGTTCATCCCTTCCTCTTGTTCCTCAAAATCTTCCGGCAGTCCGAAGCATGACCAAACGACGTTATTCCGTGAACCGGCACAACCCACTGCCCTGGGTCGCCGCGGTCCTGTTGCTCTTCGCCATGCTGGCCGGGCTTTGCCTCTTCCTGCGGCGCGCCAAAACCCGGCCCCGCGCGAAAACGGCCGAGCCGCCCGTGCTCAATCAGCTCGCGACGGTAGTCTGGCCCACCGCATGCGTGCCGACCGGCAGCGAGCTGCGCTCGCCGGCCGAACGAATCTTTCAGCCGACCGCTTCGGGCCGGGTCCGTTCCGCGCTGTACGGTTCGGTTCGCACCGCCACCGGCGGGTCCGGTCTGCATGCGCGATTCCATGAAGGGCTCGATATCCGCGCACATGAACACGACCGGCGCGGTCGCGCCCAGGATACCGTCCGCGCGATCGCGCAAGGCACAATTGCGTACATCAACAGGATCGCCGGCAACTCGTCTTACGGCCGTTACGTGGTCGTGACCCATCGCACCCCGCTCGGCACGGTCTACTCGCTCTACGCGCATCTGGCCAAGTTGGCCCGGGGCCTCGCTCCCGGCCAAGAATGCGCGCAGGGCGCGGCGCTCGGAACCATAGGCAACAGCGGCACGCAGCGTATCCCGAGAAGCCGCAGCCATCTGCATTTCGAGACGGGACTGATCGCCAACAGCCATTTCCCGGCCTGGCACGCGCAGACCTATGCCGGAACAAAATCGAACCACGGGACCTGGCACGGCTGGAACCTGCTGGGAATCGACCCGCTCGACTTCTTCCTCTCGTTTCGGGAAAGCGGAGCTTTCGATTGGCGCATGTATCTGAGTGCACAGCCCGCGGCTTTCTCGCTGCTCGTCAAAGCCTCGGAAGCGCCCGACTATTTTCTGCGCTACCCCTCGCTCTGGACGGACACGCAGCCGGCGCGCGGCGCAATCGTGCTGCAAGTCTCCGAGGGCGGCGTGCTGCTCGGAGCCCGAAACGCGACGGAAGAAGAAAAGCGCAGACTCCCCGACAAGCGCGCGGCGACCGTGCTCCACGTCGACGAAGCGGCACTCGGCAGAAACGGGCGCCATCTGATCCGACGCGCCGCTTCCGGCTGGCGGCTCGCACCCCACGGGCAACGATGGCTCGGGATCCTCATGTACGGCGGACGAGCGTGAACAAGGAAGAACGTGCGGCAAAGGCATACTGGGACGGGGTCGCCGCCAAATATGCGCGCGAGACCCGGATCAGTACGGACGCATTCCACCTCGGGCCGCTGTTGCCGAGTGCGGGCCGACTCGGCCTGCTGCCCCGGCGATTGAAGGGCAGGCGCTGCCTCGAAATCGGATGCGGCGGCGCGCAGAACAGCGTGTTCCTGGCTAAACGCGGCGCGCACTGCACCGCCGTCGACATCGCCGCCGCCCAGGTCCGGCAAGCCCGCGCGCTGGCAAGGCGCGAACGCGTCGCGCTCACGCTGCGGTGCTGCCCCATGGACCGCATCCGCACGCTCGGGCTCGGACGGTTCAGCTTCGTGCATTCCGTCTTCGCGCTGCCGTTCTCGACCGATCCCGAAAGCCTGCTCGCGGCCGCCGCGGATCTGCTCCGCCCGCGCGGAACGCTGCTGCTGAGCACCGCGCACCCCCTGTTTCAGGGCGAATGGCTCGAACTCGACAGGGAAGGGCCCGGCCTGTTCCTGCCCGAGTATTTCAGGCCGCCTGTTGAGGCCCGGCGCGGACCGGCCGGCTTCGTGCGCTACCGCGCGTGGCCCATCAGCACGGTCACGGAATGGTTGCGCGCGGCCGGCCTCAGGCTCGACCGCATCCTGGAACCTGCCCCCCTGCCCCTGCACGCGATGCGCCCTGCTCAAATCCGCCGGCGCGTGCCGTACGATGGCGTGGCGTGGCGTGAACTGTACGAGAAAATCGCACGCGTCCCAATCGCGCTCGTTGTGCTCGCGCGGCGCGCGTCATGACCTCTGCAGACAAGATTCGCGAGCGGCGGGCTCGACCCCCGTATTGCCGCCCAAGTCGCGGCGCGCCGCCTCGACAATCTCGTCCAACGTCCGAGCGAGCGCCTCCGATACCGGCTCCGGTACATGTGTCCGCAGGATCTGCTCTTTCCGCTCACGGCAACGCTGCGCCATGTCTCGCGCGCCGTCCCCGCGCCATGCGCCATAGTAGTTGCGGTCCAGAACCCGAGGAAACCACAGCTCGCTGCGAAAACGCTGCGCCGTATGCATGCGGTCGATGAACGTGCCGCCCGGCCCGACCGCCTCGAGTTCCGCGAGCCCAAGCGCCTCTTCGCTGAAGTCGAGCTCGCGCAGACAACTCTCAACATACGAAATCACCTCGTCCTGCAGCACCAGCATGTCGAGCGATGTCGCCTGGTCCACGCCCGAAATGCCCATGTGCCCAAAAATGTCCGCGCCCGCGCCCGCGCCCAACGCAAGCGTGACCCCACTCTCGAGCCCAGCCTGTGCGTCCGGTACCTTCGAGTCCGTGAGCCCGACGTTGATGTAAACAGGCAGCCCGTAGTGCTTGCCCATCTCCGTCATGCCCATGCCGAACAACGCCTGTTCCGGCCCCGAGAAAATCAGTTGCGTCGTGCCCATGTCAAACGCGTGCGGGATCCCCCCGTAACAGACCGGCATCCCCTCGCGTATCAACTGCGTGATGCAGATCCCCGCCAGAATCTCCGCGTTCTCCTGTGCCATCGTCCCCGCAACGCTGCACGGAGCCGACAACCCCGTTTGCGCCATCGGCCCGATCGGAACAGGCAAGTTCAATCGCGCCGTCTCAAACAGCAGATCCACCCCGTCAAAAGGAAAACGAAGCGGACTGATCGGCTCGAGGAACGGATACCATAGCGGCTTCTCCGTCGCTTCCTGCTCTCCGCCACGCAGTGCAATCATCATGTCGATCAGGTATCTCGTGGACGCACGGTCATGAAGCCAAAACGTGATCGGTTTTGTCGTGTTCCGAATCATGCGCGCCGCAACGGCCACCACGCGCCACGCGATCGGCACTTCGTGCGGGTCGGCCATGGCGCCAGGAATCGTGATTGAGGACAACGCATCCGCGCAGCGCGTGGCCGTTGCCACATCGTCAAGTGTGCAAAACCGGCGCGCCCCTCCCGGTTCGTCAACCCAATGGGCCTCGCCTGCAATGCTGTTGTAGTTGCGGCGCCCCTGCCCGAACGACGCCGTTAACGACGGATCGCGCCCGTAAATCGTCCACCGTCTTCCCGCATGACCCACCAGCCCCATCACCACCTCCGCAGGAATCCGAACCCGACTCGTCGCTCGATCCACGCGCGCCCCGATGTCCGCAAAACGCGCCAAGAGCTCCGCATGCGGCACCTCCACGCCGATTCGCTCAAGAATCGACAAGGACGTCTCGTGGATCTTTCCTATCTGTCCCTCGCTCAGCAACTTTACTTGCATCGCCGCCCACGCTCCTCTCGCTGTCGGCAAGAACCGTATTGCCAAGCCTCGCCGCTCGAATCACCTGCACGCCCAACACCTCGATTCATGGATATCTTGACACCGCACTCGTTGAATAGGAAGAGGCTTGTCTTGCATTCCGATACATTTCTATTGTATATTTGCCCCATCCCGCAGGAAGGAGGCAGCGCGCATGTCCAAAAGCCGGACGCGCAGGCCGGGCGGCGCGGACGAAGTGCACCGCATGACGTTCTATCTGAGCGAGCGGCGCCCGATCCGCTCGTTGGCGGCGCGGCACACGCACAAATCGGCGACCCAGTTCGACATGCACTACGTCCTGGAACTGGGCATCGTACTTGCGGGCGAAATGGAACGGCACTACCCGCATTGGTCCGTTCGAGTGAAGCCGGGTCAAGTCTGGCTATGCGGCGTCTGGGAACCGCACGGTTTTCGGATTCTGGAGGCGCCCTGCAACGTACTGGTGCTGGTCGTGTTGCCGGAACTGTTGGCCAACTCCCGGCTGCAGGCAACGCCGCAAATCAATTGGCTTGCGCCGTTCAACGCGCCGCCGGAACAGCGGCCACAAACGCCGCGTCACGCGGAGCGCGAAATGCTGGCGTTGGCCCAGCGTCTGATCGCGGCACGCAAGAAGAGCCGCTGGCTTCGGGATGCCTGGCACCACACGATATTGACGGAGATGCTGCTTCTGCTGCTCGAGCCCTGGCAGCCCCGCACGGCACAGCCGACGCGCGCGGCGGACAGCTACACGCGCATCGCGCCGGCCATCGAGCTTGCGTTCGGCAGCCGGCGTTTCACGTCGGAACAGGATGCGGCGGCTTCATGCGGCATGTGCCGCAACACGTTCAACAAACTGTTCACGGGCACGATGGGCGTGAGTTTCGCGAAATTCGCATTGCGCTACCGGCTCAACGGCGCGGCCCTGGAATTGGCGCAGACCTCGGCCCCGATCAAGGCCGTCGCCGCGCGCTGGGGTTTCAGCGACGTCAGCCATCTGCATCGCGCACTGTGCCGCCATTTCCACTGTACGCCGTCGGACTACCGCGCGCGCAGTGCGCGGGCGTCCGATCCGCATCATGCCGGCCTGCGCGGAGGGCCGCGCCCGTAGCAGGGCCAGACACGCGGGGCTTCCCATTCAAGCGCATTGCACTGCGGACCGTTCAATGGCATAATGGCCTCTGACGCAGCGAGAGTTCGGCAGCCAGATCACGGAAGACGAAATGATCGTCGGAAGGACAGGCGTTCGTGATCTGAGTATCTTGTGAGAGGATATGGACGGTAGTCACCGCAAAAAGCTCTACGGCACCACGCTGTTGTTCGGCGCCCTTTCGATTTCGTCGTACATTCTTCTCTTTGCACACCAGGAGTGGGTTACGCGCCACTTCACTCGTGGCGGCGTGTATGCCGTGCTTCCGATTGTCACGGCCTTCTACTTCTCGTTGGTCCACGGGACCTTCGCCAGTTGTCTGCTGCGGGTGTTCGGGCTCCGTGCGGCAGCACGCAGTGCCACCGACAAGCGGCAGTCCGAAGGATCGCCGAAGGAGGAGGTGCAACCGTGACCGCCCGCCTGACCGCCGCCTTCACGGCCGGGCTGTTCCTCGGCCTGTGCGCCGTGCCGGCCCTCGCCGGCGGGGTCCCGAAAGACGTTCCCCCGACCGGCATCGTCAGCGCCGTGGATCCCGAGGCCCGCACGATCGTGTTTCGTCCCGACGGCGCTGAGCGCGACGTGACGCTGCCGCTGGATGCAACCGTGGATACTGTACGAATTCCGGTCGGTTCCCGCTCGATCGTCTATATGGAGAAGCGGGACGGCAAGTCGGTGGTGCTGGACGTGAGCAAGATGTTCGTCACACTGACCCCTGCATTGCTGATTGCCTTGGTGGTCGTGGGGCTGGTCGGCGGTATGTTGAGCGGGTTCATCGGCTCCGGCGGCGCTTTTGTCATGACGCCAAGCATGATGTCACTTGGTATTCCCGGTGTCGTGGCCATTGCCAGCAACATGTGCCACAAGTTTCCGAAAGCGTTGGTTGGCGCCTACAAACGCTACCGGTACGGACAGGCGGATTTGAAGCTGGGTCTCGTGATCGGCGGCTCCGCCATTGTGGGTGTGCAGATCGGGATCCGGGTCCAGAAGGCAATTCTTGCCGCGTGGGGGAAGGCCGGTTCCGACCTGTACCTGAGCGTCGCCTACGTGACGGTTCTTCTCTCCTTCGGTGCCTACGTGCTGTTCGACGCGTGGCGGCTGTGGCGAGGAGGGATCGAGGTCAAGACGTCCACCTTGGCACTGGCAGTACAGAAGATCCGGATTCCGCCCGTCATGGATTTCCCCGTGGCCGGCCTGAAGCTTTCCCTCTGGGTCACCGTGCCGGTCGGCTTGGCCTCGGGCCTGCTGGTCGCCACCATCGCCGCCGGCGGACTGGTCGGTGTGCCCGCCTCAATCTACGCGCTGGGCACAACGGCACTCGTGGCCACCGCGACCCAACTGGTCACGGCCTTCGTGATGGGGCTGTACGGCGCCGTGTACTGGGCCGTCGGCGGCTTTGTCGATATTCGGTTGACGCTCCTGATCCTGGCGGGTTCCCTGATCGGTATACAGTTCGCGGCGATCGGCACAACCTACGTCAGGGATTACACGATCAAGTACACGATGGGCGTCGCCATGCTTATCGTCGCCGCCAGTCGAGCCGCAAAGGTTCCCGTTTTGCTCGCGGACCTGCACTGGACCGCCCTTTCGGCAGACGCCGTCGGCCGTTTGGAGTCCGTGAGTTTCTGGGCGCTCGTCGCGGCCCTGTCTTCGGCCTGCGCCATCGTGTTCTGCGCAACGGTCTTGGGAATACTCCACGCCCGGCGGAACCGGGATGCAGCGCCCGGCTGAGCCAGACGCCTTCTGCCGCGGGCGGGCGCACCAGGCGGGGACAGGCCCTGCATGAATCGCCCTGCCTTATAGCGCGGCAAGGCACCGGGCAATGTCGTCTCTTGTCTTGCGCTCAGGCGCAGGTGCGATGCAGGCCACGCTGCTTGCAGCCCGCCGAAAGATCGCGCCGGCCAGTTTCTGGATTTCCGAGGCGGTCACATGACGCAGCTTCTCGACGACCAGATCGGGCGCAATGAACCGGCCGAACGTCATCAGGTTCTCCCCAATCCAGATCATCTGGTAGCTGGTGCTCTCAAGGCCGAGCCGCAGTTGCCCTATGGCATAGTCTTTCGCCCGCTTCAGTTCGGCGCTGCCGACCGGGACCGTTCTGAGACGGTTCAGTTCCCGGAGCACCAGGGAGAGGGCCTTGCCCGTTTTCGTCTTCTCGAGCCCGGCAGAAATGACGAACGCGCCGGTATCCCGAAACATGTGGCTTCCGGAATGGACGGCGTAGGCCATCCCGTGCTTCTCACGCAGGAGCTGGAACAAGCGCGAGCTCATATTCTCGCCGAGCACGGCACTGAGTATCTTGAGCGCATACCGTCGCTCGTCGTTGCGCCCGAATATCCTGAAACCAAGCGTCAAGTGTGATTGTTCGATATCTCGCTGCTCCGCGCCGATCCGCACAACCCGCGTTTTACCGCGAACGCGCGTACCGCGGGACCGCAGCCGGCGCGGCAGGCGGCCGAACGCGCGCGCCACGCGCGCGACACACACGTCGTGCTTGACCTTGCCGGCAAACGCGGCGACGGTGTTTGCACCCACATAGCGAGCCCTCTTGAACGCGAGGATGTCACGCCGCTGCATCGCGGCCACGGTTTCCGGCGTTCCGGCCAGCCCGCGGCCGAGCGCATGGTCCTTCCAAAGCTGGCCTCGCAGCATTTCCTGCACGGCATGTTGCGGCTGATCCCGGTACATCATGATCTCCTCGGCAATCACGCCGCGCTCCCGCTCGATGTCCCCGGCCGCGAACCGCGGGTTCAGATACATGTCGGCCAGCACATCAAACGCGTGCCAGGTATAGTCGGCGGCGATCCGCGCGTAGTAGCAGGTGGACTCCTCCTGCGTGAACGCGTTGAGGTAGCCACCCCGCCCTTCGATTGCCTGCGATATCGCGCGGGCCGACCGGCGTATGGTCCCCTTGAACAGCAGGTGTTCTATGAAATGGCTGATCCCCGAAAGCGCGGCGCGCTCGTGCCGACCGCCGACCCCCGCCCAGAGCCCGACGGACACGCTCTCCAGATGCGGCAGAGCCGAGGTAACCACACGGACCCCGTTCGGCAGGCGCGACGTCCTGACGCCCTTCAGCATGGCGCTCCCCCTTCCCTTACAGCCGCCCCTTGCTGGACGGCACACCCTTGACCCGCGTATTGCGCGCACAGGCCGAGCGCAACGCAAGCGCCAACCCCTTGAACACGGACTCGAACGCGTGATGCACGTCCTTGCCATACAGTTGGCAGATATGCAGGTTCATTCGGGCCTCGGTACAGAACGCACGCATGAACTCCTCGATCAGTTGCAGATCGAAGGCGAGTATCTTCCTCTTGCGGTTCGCGATTTGATAGACCAGGTACGGCCGCCCCCCCAGATCGACGGCCACCCGCGAGAGCGCCTCGTCCATCGGCGCAAGGCTCCAGCCGTAGCGGTTGATCCCCGACCGCGAACCCAACGCCTTGTTCAAGGCCGAGCCCAACACCAGCCCGATATCTTCGACCGTGTGATGGTAGTCGACGTCCAGGTCGCCGGTCGCACGCAGGTTCAGATCCATCAGTGCGTGTTTCGCGAGCAACTCCAGCATGTGGTTCAAGAACGGCAAACCGGTCTCGATCGCATACCGACCGCTTCCGTCGATGTTCAGGTCAACCGCGATGTTCGTCTCTTTCGTTTTCCGGCGTATGCCGGCCTTCCGTACACTCATCGATCCGGCCTCCCTTGAGAATTGGCGATTGAAAGAGAACGCCTCCGGCTCTGCGCTCGCTCACTCCCCAATGATCTTCACGAGCACCCGTTTTCGGCGTTTGCCGTCGAATTCCCCGTAGAAAATCTGTTCCCACGGCCCGAAATCGAGTTTGCCCCCGGTAACGGCCACCACCACGGACCGGCCCATCACGCTGCGTTTCAGATGCGCATCCGCGTTGTCTTCGAACCCGTTGTGCGCATACTGGCTGTGCGGCTTCTCCGGGGCAAGGCGCTCCAGCCATTTCTCCAGATCCGCGTGCAGACCGCGCTCGTCGTCATTGATGAAAACGCTGGCCGTGATATGCATCGCGTTCACGAGCAGCAGGCCTTCCGCCACACCGCTTTCCCGCAGACACGACTCGATCCGCGGCGTGATATTCACGAATGCACGCCGCGTCTTCGTCTCGAACCACAGCTCTTTTCGGTACGTGTTCATGCCGGCTGCCCCCTTTCCGCCGCCTGCACTTCGGCAAGTGTCGGGATAGAAGCCATCGCGCCTTTCCGCGCCACGCACAACGCGGCCGCGCGACAGGCCGTCTTCAGGCAGGCCTCGACCGCACGTTCACGCTGTTGCTCGGCAAGATAATATCCGACAAAGGTGTCGCCCGCACCCGTTGTATCGACAGGCTCCGCCGCAAACGCGGGTACCGCAAGCCGCTGTTCGCCCTTTCCGTAGAGCACACCCGCCGCACCGCGCGTAAGGACGATGTCGGCCTGCGGCAACAACGCGCACAGCCCGCTCACAATCGCCGCCGGCTCTCGCTCCCCCGTCAACGCGCCGCCCTCAAGCTCGTTGGCGATCAGGATCCCAACCTTCTCCAGCGGCAACGCCTGCACGGACTCGGTGAACGGGGCCGGATTCAGGCAAATCCGAATGCCGCGTTTCGCCGCCGCATTCATCATATGCGCAAGCTCGCTGATCTCGTTCTGCAGCAGCAACACGTCCTGAGCGCCGAACCCGCTGAGCACGGAATCGACGCGATCCCTCTCGATCTGTCGATTCGTGCCCGCGAACAAAACGATCGCGTTCTCACCCGCCTCGTCGACCTGGATGAGCGCATGCCCGCTCGGCCCCTCGCCGATCTGCACGCCCCCGACGTCCACCCCGGCATCCGCCAATTCCTTCAACAACCATTCGCCGTCAGCGCCGACCTTGCCCGCATGACAGACGGTGCCGCCGGCCCTCGCGATCGCAAGGGACTGGTTCGCGCCCTTCCCTCCGCCGAATACTTGGTATTCCCGGCTGGGCAGGGTCTCGCCCGGCCGCACGATGTGACCGACCCGGTAAACGTGATCGATATTCAACGAACCGTAGTTCAGAATGCGCACCGTTCGCCTCCTCCTGGACTTTGCCGTTCCGTGCGCGTATGATCGAGAGGCAATGAGCAGCGTGCCACGACGCAGCGCAATCATTATAGTTTCCGCCGGGCTGGCAGCAATCACAATCCTCACGGCACTGCGGGCCAGGCGCCGGTGGCGCAAATACCACGCGCATGACGCGAACATCGCCGAGGCCGCGCGCGCGTATCGCGTCAACCCGCGGCTGATCCGGGCGGTCATTCGGCGCGAGAGCAGTTTCGTCCCGAACTGTGTCGGGGCCGCGGGCGAAGCCGGCCTGATGCAGATCACGGAGGGAGCCGCCTTGGAGTGGGCACGCGCGCACCGCGTGGCGGCCGTGCACCGTACGGAACTTTTCGAACCCGGCACCAATATCCGAATCGGCACCTGGTATCTCGCCCGCGCAATTCGGAATTGGTCCGAAAAGCCGGACCCCCTGCCCTACGCCCTTGCGGAGTACAATGCAGGCCGCGCCAATGCCCGCCGCTGGGCCGCGGCCGAGACGGCGGGCGAAGCCCGCACGTTCCTCGATGCCATCAGCTACCCGCAGACCCGCAGTTACGTCGAAGAGATCCTTCTGCGCTATCGGTGCAGAGTCAGCCGTGATCGGCAAGAACCGATCGCCGCCGATCACTGATTGCCGATCACGAATCACGGATGCCTGAGCCGCGCGGCACGCGGCGCGGCTCAGGCATCGGACGTGCCGTTCTCGAACTGCATGTCGTACAGCCGCTTGTAGAGCCCCGCCGCGGCAAGCAGCTCCTCGTGTCGCCCGTCTTCGACGATGCGCCCGTTATGCAACACAAGGATCCGATCGCAGTTGACAATGGTCGAAAGTCTGTGCGCGATCGCGAACACGGTGCGACCTTCCATCAACTGGTCGATCGCGGACTGGACCAGGCGTTCCGACTCGGTATCCAGCGCGCTGGTCGCCTCGTCCAGGATCAAGATCGGCGGATTGCGCAGCAAGGCTCGCGCGATCGCAAGCCGTTGGCGCTGTCCGCCGGACAACCGGATACCCCGTTCCCCGACCACGGTCCGATAGCCATCCGACATTCCCAGTATGAACTCATGCGCGTGTGCACGCCGCGCCGCACCCTCGATCTCCGTCTGCGACGCGCCGCGCCGGCCGTACGCGATGTTGTTCGCCACCGTGTCGTTGAACAGCACGGTCTCCTGCGTAACGATCCCGATCCGCTCCCGCAGCGAGCCGATCCGCAACGCGCGGATGTCGGTCTCATTGACCAGAATGCGACCCTCCGTGACGTCAAAAAAGCGAGGGACCAGATTGACAAGCGTCGTCTTGCCCGCCCCGGAACCGCCCACCAACGCCAGACGCGTGCCCGCGGGCACCGAAAAGGAAAGCTCGCGCAGGACCGGCTCACGATCGTATGCGAACGAGACGCGATCGAAAGTGATCTGGTCGATCCGTTCCGCCACGGCGACCGCGTCCGGCGCCTCCTGCACGAACGATTCGGTGTCGAGCACCTCGAACACCCGGTCGGCCGCCGCAGAGCTCTGCTGGATCTGGAGGTGCAGTCTGCTCAGTTTCTTGACGGGTTCGTACAGCATCATCAGCGCCATCGCGTAGGACACAAAATGCGGGAACGGCATGGTGGCCCATCGCGCATAGACGAAGACGGCGGCGATCCCGAGCGTCGCGATCAGCACAATGATCGGCTCGGTGGCGGCGCGCGCCCGGACGACGCGCAACACATGCCGCAGCAACGCGCGGTTCTTCGTCATGAACCGGTCGGATTCGTATTCGCTCATCCCGAACGCCTTCACAATCCGGACGCCACCCACCATTTCCTGCACGATCGAGGTCAGGTCCGCCAACTTCTGCTGCGACTCGCGCGTGTCGCGCCGCACGCGCCGGCCAAACTGCAGGACCGGAATGATGCAGACAGGGAAAAGAAACAGACTGACACCGGCAAGCAGCGGATCGAGCAGAAACAGATAGCCCAGGCACACGAGCAGCGTCGCCGGCTGCTGCGCCAGCGCCGTAAGAACCGTGGATACCGAGCGCTGCACAAGCATCGTGTCATTCGCCATGCGCGAGACCAGATCGCCCGACCGGCTCCGCGAGAAATACAGCACGGACAACCGCAGGATCTGATCGCACAACGCATTGCGCAGATCGAACACCACCCGGTTGCCCGTCCATTGGATCAGGTATCGGCTCACGTAGTCCGCGACACCGCGCAGCAAACCGAGCAACGGGAAGAGCGCGGCAATGGCGACAACCGCACGCAACGAACTGGTCTCCGGCTCAAAGATGCGGCCGACCCCGTCCCGCACCAGCCAGAGCAGGCCGCCCGCCGTCGCCGCGTAGAGCAAGCCGAACGCGCAACCGATCAACAGCCGCCGCCAATGCGGCAATGCCCAGCGGCATAAGCGAGCGAACGTCGCCCATTCCCCCCGGCCGTGCAGGATTCCTGTGGTCTGCTGCGTAGACTTCACTGACGACAATCGCTCTGCTCCGGAATTCGGCGGTCGCGGCGCACGGCGGCGCGCGGTTCGGCAGGGCGCCGATATCACGTGTACTTCAGGACTTCTTCCACCGTCGTGCGGCCATCCAGAATGTTGCGGACCCCGTCCTCTCGAAGCGTCCGCATCCCGAGCTCGATCGCCTTCGTCCGGATCTCCAGGGTAGGACGCCGGTTGTAGATAAGCTCCCGAATCGGATCCGACATGGCCATGTACTCAAAGAGCCCCTTCTGCCCACGATACCCGATGTTGTGACAGCGCCGGCACCCTTCGCCGTAGGAGAAAGGACGGTCCCCGACATCCTCGCGCCGCAAGTCCAGATCCTCCAGGATCCGATCGTCCGGCTGGTACGGCACCTTACAGTTGTCGCAAATCGTACGGACCAGCCGTTGCCCGACCACGGCCTCAATTGTCGAGGTCAGCAGGAACGGCTCCACCCCAACGTCCACGAGCCGCGCAACGGCATCGGCGGCCGTATTCGTGTGCAACGTGCTGAATACGAGATGCCCGGTCAACGACGCCTGAATCGCGATCTGCGCCGTCTCCAGATCCCGGATCTCGCCGATCAGAATGATGTCCGGATCCTGGCGCAAGAAGTGCCGCAGCAAACGAGGGAAGGTGACCCCGACCCCCTCGTTGACCTGAACCTGCACAATGCCCTCGATGTCGTACTCGACAGGGTCCTCTGCCGTAAGCATCTTCACTTCCACCGTATTCAAACGCTGCAGCGCCGAATAGAGCGTGGTCGTCTTTCCCGAGCCCGTCGGGCCCGTCACGATCAGAATCCCGTTCGGCTTCTGGATATCGGACGTCATCATCTCAAACACATCGTCCGACATCCCGAGGTTCTCCAGGCGCAGCGCCACCTTCTCGCGGTCCAACACACGCAGCACGACGCTCTCGCCGAATTGCGTGGGCAGCGTCGAGACGCGCATGTCGATCTGGCGCCCTGCGATCGTCATGGGGATTCGGCCGTCCTGCGGCAGGCGCCGCTCGGCGATGTTCATGCCGGCCATGACCTTGATGCGCGAGATCACCGGCAGCGCCAGCGCACGCGGCGGCGGCGACAATTCGTAAAGCGCGCCGTCCACCCGGTACCGGATCTTGAACTCCTCCTCGAACGGCTCGAAATGTATGTCCGTCGAGCGATCCTGAATGGCCTGGTACAGCACCAGGTTCACGAACCGGATGACCGGCGTCGAGCTGGCCGCTTCCTCAATCGCCTTCTCGTCCGACTCCCCGCGGATCGAGGCCAGGCTCGTGCTCTCCTCGATCTCCGACTCGAGCCCCGAAAGAATGTCGTTCACCGAATCCGCGTCCTCGCCGTAGTAGTGCTCTACCGCCGCCTTGACATCGTCTTCACGGGCCAGCACAAAGCTGACGGCACGCCCGATTACAAACATGATCTCGTCGCCCAACTCCGGGCCGATCAGGTCATGCGCCGCCAGCACGACGGATCCGGGATCGGCTTCGACCGGCACGACGTTGTACATCCGGGCGGTCGAGGCCGGGATCGCCTTGATCGCCTCGGCGGGCAGCTCCATACGGGACAGATCCAACACGCGCGTGCCGAGATGTTCCGCAATGACCTCGAGCAGCTGGTCTTCTTTCACGACATCCATGTCGATCAGCAGATCCCTGTACGGATTGCCCGTGCGCTCGTGCTCCTCAATGAGTTCCTCGAGCCGCTGCGGCGTGAGCAACTCCCGCTCGTGCAACAGCCTCAGCAACGGATCGATGTTCTGAAGGTCAGGCATCCGAGTCCCTACCGTTTCCGGGTCTTCCCCTTCTCCTGAAGCTTCTGCATGACGGTCTCCGCGTCCTGCGCCTTCGTAATCAGGTCCTCATACGTGACGCAGCCGGCTTCGTAGAGGCCGAGCAAGTGCGAGTCGAGTGTGATCATCCCCCATTTCGCACCCGTCTGGATGTCCGAGGTGATACGATAGGTCTTGTTATCCCGAATCAGCGCCTGGATCGAGGGTGTGTTGATCATAATCTCAAAAGCCGCAATCCGGCCCGGCTGATCCACGCGAACGAGCAGAACCTGCGAGATGACGGCAACGATCGTCGATGCGATCTGTGTGCGAATCTGCTCCTGCTGCGTGGTCGGGAACGAGTCGACAATCCGGTCAACCGTACGCGCGGAGCCGGTCGTGTGCAGCGTGGCGAACACGAGATGGCCCGTCTCCGCCGCACTGATCGCGGCCTCCATCGTTTCCAGGTCGCGCATCTCGCCTACCAGCACGACGTCCGGGTCCTGCCGCAGGGCGCGGCGCAGCGCCTCCTTGAAGCTCGGCACATCGACGCCGACCTCGCGCTGCGTCACGATCGAATGCTTGTGTTCGTGGTAGTATTCGATGGGGTCTTCGATTGTAATGATGTGGACATCGCGTTCGGTATTGATGATGTCGATCATGCTCGCGAGCGTCGTCGTCTTGCCGGAGCCGGTCGGACCGGTCACAAGAACCAGGCCCCTCGGCTTGTACAGCAAATCCCGAACCTGCGGCGGCAGCCCGATCTCCTCCAGCGTCATCAAGCGTGACGGGATCTGGCGCAGCACGATGCCGATATTTCCCTTCTGCTTGAAAACACTGACCCGGAACCGGGCGGCGGAACCGAATCCGAACCCGAAGTCGGTCCCCCCGAACTCGCGTACCTTCTGCTGGTGCTCCTCGGAGGTGATACTCTTCATCAGCCGCTCGGTCGTCTCGGGCCGCAAGGCCGGGCAATCGAGAGCCTGCATCGTGCCGTTGATCCGCAGCACCGGCGGAACACCGACGGTCAAATGAAGATCCGAAGCTCCCTCGTCCACGACGAGCTGGAGCAGGTCGTTCATCTCCACGCTGTCAGTAACATCATCCATCAGCTCTCGTCTCCCATTGTCACCCTGGACACTTCAGCAAGCGAAGTGGTGCCGGCCACCACCTTGCGCACACCGTCTTCGCGCAGCGTGCGCATGCCGAGCTGCCGCGCACGTCCGCGCAACTCCGCACTTGCCACCCCGTCGAAGATCATCTGCTTGACCTCCTCGGTAATCTCAAACACCTCAAAGATGCCCACGCGCCCCTTATAGCCCGTCATGCCGCATTCTCTGCAGCCCGTTGCCCTGTGCAGCTTCATTCCCGCCAGCTGCTGGGCGGACCCGCCAAGGAACTGCATATCCCGGAGCTCAGGCGTGTATTGCTCCTTGCAGTTCTCGCAAAGCCGCCGCACGAGCCGCTGCGCCATGATCGCGCGCAGCGAGGACGCAACGAGAAACGGTTTCACGCCGATGTCGATCAGTCGCGTCACGGCGCCCGGCGCATCGTTCGTGTGCAGCGTGCTGAAAACCAGATGCCCGGTCAACGAAGACTGCACCGCAATCTCCGCCGTGTCCAAATCGCGGATCTCGCCGATCATGATCGTGTTCGGGGCCTGCCGCAGAATGGAGCGGAGTGCCGCAGGAAACGTCAACCCGATGTCCTCCCGGATCTGGACCTGATTCACGCCCGAAAGCTGGTATTCGACCGGGTCCTCGACCGTGATGATTTTCCGGTCGGGCCGATTCAGATAATTCAAACATGCGTAGAGCGTCGTGGTCTTGCCCGAGCCCGTGGGACCGGTGACCAGCAGGATCCCGTCCGGCAACGCGATCAGCCGCTCGAACCGCTGCTGCTCGTCGGCGAAAAAGCCGAGCTTCGAGAGCCCGATCGACATGGTGTCGCGGTCCAGGATACGCATCACGACGCTCTCGCCATGGTTCGACGGAACGGTCGAGACGCGCAGGTCCAGTTCCTTTCCGATCGACTTGAGTTTCAACGGGATTCGCCCGTCCTGCGGCAGGCGCTTTTCCGACATCTTCATGTTCGCCATGATCTTTACACGGCTGATGATCGCGGGCTGCAGCCGTTTCGGCGGGCTTTCCACTTCGTGCAGGACGCCGTCAACGCGATAACGGACGCGAAACCGTTTCTCGAGCGGCTCCAGATGGATATCCGTCGCCCGGTTCCGATGTGCCTGCAGAATGATGAGACTGACAAGCTTGATGATCGGCGCGTCCGTCTCCGCGCCTTCGGTCTGGCCCTCGCCCGAACGGGTCATATCGGCGCCGCCCTCGTCCATGTCGCCCAACACCGTATCGACGTCCGGCTCGCTCTCGGGGTAGTACAAATCGATCGCGGCCAACACTTGCTCCGGCAGCGCGACGACCCCCTCGACATCGCGCTTCAAGATGTAGCGCAGACTGTCGAGCGTATCGACGTCGAGCGGATCGCAGATCGCGACAGTCAGCGCGCCGTCGTGCTCATAGAGCGGAACGATCCGATATCGGCGCGCGATCTCCGCAGAAACCGTGCCGACCGTGTCCGGCGGGATTTCGACGCCGGACAGATCGATCATCTCCATGCCGAACTGGCCGGCGAGCGCCATGAGTACGTCGCGCTTGGAGATTTCCTTGCGCTCGACCAGCAGATCGAGTGCCGAGACGCCTTTCACGTCCGCCTCCTCGCGGACACCCGACACCTGCTGGGGGTTGAGCAAGCCGAGGTCTTCGAGCACCTCCACCACATAATCATCGTTCGACGTCACTATGCATCCCTCGCCGTCGACACGGGCCGCCGGCTGTTGGTCACGCCCGTCGGGGCGACGGGCCGTGTTATTCTCGGAAATCGCCGGTCAGCCGTCCAGCTTTTTCGTGAGCAGCCCCGCGACCACCTTCGGATTCGCTTTCCCTTTGCTCAGCCGCATGACCTGCCCCACCAGGAACTGGAGCGCCGCCTTCTTGCCGCCCCGGTAGTCGGCCACGGACTTGGGATTCTGCTCCAGCGCCTGCATGACCATGCGTTCGAGCGCGTCCGTGTCGGAAACCTGCGTCAGGCCGCGTGCCGCCACCAGTTCGCCCGGCATACCGCCCCGGTTGAACAATTCTGCGAACAGCTCCTTGGCGGTCGTCATGTTGATCGTCTTGTCCTCGAGCAACTTGATCAATTCCGCAAGTGCTTCCGGCCGCAGCGGGATCGAGCGAATATCCTTGTCGTGTTCGGCAAGCAGCCGCAACATCTCGGTCATCAGCCAATTCGAGACCGCTTTCGGATTGGCCGGGCAGCGCACGGTCCGTTCATAGTAGTCGGCCACGTGCTTGTCGGCGGCAAGCACACCGGCATCGTACTCGGGAATGCCGTACTCGCGCGCGAACCGTGCGCGCCGCGCGCGCGGCATCTCGGGCAAGGTCTTGCGCCAACCGTCAACGAGCTCGCGACGCAGCACGACGGGCATCAGGTCCGGCTCCGGGAAATAGCGGTAATCATGCGCACTCTCCTTGGTCCGCATCGAACGCGTCACACCGGCCTCCGCGTCCCAGTGCCGCGTCTCCTGCCGGACCGTGCCGCCGCCGGAAAGCAACTCGGTCTGTCGATCGATCTCGTATTCGAGCGCCGCCTGGACACCCTTGAACGTGTTCAGGTTCTTGAGCTCCGCTTTGCAGCCCAGCGCGGTCTGGTCGGCCGGCCGGACGCTGCAGTTCACATCGCAGCGTATGTTGCCCTCCTCCAGATTGCAGTCGCTCACCTCCGCATAGGCCAGCATCTGCTTGAGCGTGACCAGGAACTCGTGCGCCTCTGCCGGCGACCCGATATCCGGCTCCGTCACGATTTCCATAAGCGGATGACCCGCACGGTTGAAGTCAATTCCGCTCGAGGTGCCGAAGTGCATGTTCTTCGCCACATCCTCCTCCAGATGGATGCGGACGACCCGTATCTCCTTGCGCTCGCCGTCCAGCGCGATCGTGACCGTGCCGCCCTCGCATAACGGCTGGTCGTACTGCGAGATCTGGTAGTTCTTCGGCATGTCGGGATAAAAGTAGCTCTTCCGGTCGAACTTGCTGTACTCGCTGATCCGCGCACCGATCATCAGGCCCGTCAACACGGTGAGGTGTATCGCCTGCTCGTTCATCACCGGCAAGACGCCGGGATAGCCCAGACACACCGGACACACGAGCGTGTTCGGCGGCTGCCCGAAATCCGTGCGGCATGCGCAGAACATCTTCGTGCGCGTACGCAGCTGCACATGGACTTCCAGCCCGATCGAGGGAATGTAGCCGTCCTTGGTCATCGCTTACGGATCACTGGTTACGCAACTGTTCACGAATCACTGTTCTCCGGCGCGGCCGCAGGCGGCCGCGCCGCATGCCAGTCCGTCGATTGCTCATACGCATGGCCAACGCGCAGGATCGTCGGTTCGCCGAAGGCCGGGCCCAGGATCTGGAGCGCGATCGGCAGCCCGTCGCCCGTCAGGCCACAGGGCACCGCCAGGCCACAGATCCCCGCCAGGTTCGCGGGAACCGTGAACGCGTCGGACAAATACATGTCCAGCGGGTTCTCCGTCTTTTCGCCCAGACGATACGCCGCGGTCGGAGCGACCGGGGTCAGGATCGCGTCGCATTTCCCGAAGGCCCGCTCGAAATCCCGGCGAATCAAGGTACGCGCCTTCTGCGCACGCAGGTAATAGGCATCGTAATAGCCGCTACTCAACACGTAGGTGCCCAGAATGATCCGGCGCTTGACCTCGTCGCCGAACCCCGCGGCACGGGTCTTCCCGTACATCTCGACGGGATCCGCGGCGTCCTTCACGCGCAGGCCGTAGCGCACGCCGTCGTAACGCGCCAGGTTCGCCGACGCTTCCGCCGTCGCAATGATGTAGTAGGTCGCGATCGCATAGGGCGTGTGAGGCAAGGAGACGTTGACGAGCTCGGCGCCCAGCTCCCGGCATCGATTCACGGCCGCCTGAACCGCATCCCGGATCTCCGCATTCAGGCCGGCGACGAAATATTCCTCGGGCAGCCCCAACGTCACACCGTCCAGACTCTGTTCAAGCGCCGCCTCGTAATCGGGCACGGGAACATTGACAGACGACGAATCGCGCGGGTCATGCCCGGCGATGACGCGAAGCAGCAACGCCGCATCGCGCACATCCCGGCTCAACGGCCCGATCTGATCCAGCGAAGACGCGAATGCGGTCAGACCGTAGCGCGACACGCGCCCGTACGTCGGCTTCAGCCCGACACATCCGCAAAAGCCCGCGGGCTGCCGGATGGAGCCGCCCGTGTCGGTGCCGAGCGCAATACAGCATGCGTCCGCGGCCACAGCCGCCGCGGACCCGCCGCTGGAGCCGCCCGGCACACACGCGGGATTCCACGGGTTGCGCGTCGGCCTGTAGCCCGAATTCTCGGTGCTCGAGCCCATGGCGAACTCGTCCATGTTCAGACGCCCGACAAATACCGCACCCTCCGCGCGCAACCGCGCGATCGCCGTCGCGTCATACGGCGCCTTGTAGCCCTCCAGGATCCGGGACGCGCAGCCGCACGGCTGGCCCCGCACGTTGAGCAGGTCCTTGACCCCGACCGGGATACCGAGCAACCGCCCCCGGCCGCCGTCCGCACGCGCCGCGTCCGCGGCGCACGCGTCCGCCAGCGCCTGCTCACGCTCGACCGAAAGATACGCACCCAAGGTCGGATCGCATTGATCAATGGCCGAGAGCAGATCCTCGACGATCGCGACGGACGTGCACGTGCCCGCCGCAAGACGATCCAGCAGCTCGTGCACAGACAAGGAGGACAATCGGGACATCGCGCTTGCTCCGCTCTATTCCAGGATTTTCGGGACCAGGAATTGGCCGCGCGCCGAAACCGGCGCATTCGCCATCACCTGCTCATGGGACAAACCGGGCTGGGGCTCATCCTCGCGAAAAACGTTCTCAACGCGCGTCGCATGAGCCGTCGGTTCGATCCCCGCCAAATCGAGTTCCGCGAGCTGATCGACGTAGGCAACAACCTGCGACAGCTCGCGCTGCAGCCGTTCGATCTCCGAGTCCGTCAAAGCCAACCGCGCCAGATGCGCGACGTAGCCCACATCGATCGACCCCGCCTTCGCTTGTTCCTTCATGGACCCTCCGGCAAAAGGCAGACTCTACACCATCAACCATCAACCATCAACCCTCCTTCGCACTTCCGGAACAGGCCTTTTCCTGGCCCGGCGGGGCAGAGACAATCCCCCGCGCCTCCGGGGACCGGGGAAGCCGCTTGAGTTGCACGCCACCCGCATGCTACGGTCGTGATCCAGCCCGGCCGAAGCACGGAGGCGCCCAACGAGCAAATCGCCCGATGAGCATGCCGCAGGCACCAATCCAGATCCAGAGTGTCGCCTACAAGGAGGCGGGACGCACATACCGCGCCGGCCCGCACAAGCGCCAGAACCATCAATGGTACTGCGTATTGTACGGCAGCGTGGAGATGATCGTCGACGGCGCCGGGTTTCTGCTGCACCCGGAGCAATCGATCCTCGTGCCGCCCGGCGCCGAGCGCTCGCCGCGAAGCCGGGGCAAGGCGCCGGGCTACATGTACGCACACTTCGTGAACCACGACTTACACCTGCGCGCGTTGCACAATCGCGTGGTGCGCACACCGTCGGCGCTTCGCCCCGACCTGCTCGCTCTGGCCGCTGAGCTCAGAGAAACGCCGGGCCCCGACACCGAAGAGCTGGTACAGGCCCTGCTCGTCCGGATCCTTGTCGGGTTGTGCCGGTCCGTACGGCGCACAACACGACGGGCACCACACTTGAACGCGGGATATCAGGCCGAGCTCGTCCGACGGGTCGAGGCGCATATGCGCAGGAACCTGCATCGCACACTCTCTCGCGAGGAACTGGCCGCCGCCGTGTGCCTCTCGCCCGCGCATCTGGCCCGCGTCTTCCGCAACGTCACGGAGCACACGCTCGTGCAACGGCTCACCGAACTGAGAATCGCGCACGCCAAACAACTCCTGCTCGAAAGCACTCTGACGATCACCGAGATCAGCCTCGAAGTCGGCTATGCGTCGTTCAGCCATTTCTGCAAAACGTTCCGTCGCTCGGTGGGCGTCGCGCCCAGCGATTACCGCCGATCCGAAGGCCATGTCTATCGACGAGCCGCGCGCGCGTGACAATGCGCGGATTCCGCAGTTTTCCGCACGTTCGCCGATAGCCGCGCGGCCCGTCCCGCGCCTATAAAGACAGACAGCGGACGGCCACGCCTGCGGCGGCCCACGTACGTGTATTCAACGCGCGGAAGGAGCAACCAATGTACGTTTCGATCTTCACTGACGAGCTCGGTCTCGACATCACGGAAGGGCTGCCCATCATCAAGGAATGGGGCCTGCACTACATCGATCTGCGCGGACGCGTGTTTGGGTGCGCGGCAGAGAACCTGCCCGCCGAACGCCTGCCGGAACTCCGCGGTCTGCTCGACAAGTATGGATTCCAGGTCGGCTGTCTGCAAAGCTCGCTCGCGAAGGTACACTTGCCGGACGCCGACCGGCAAAAAGCGGAGGAAGCGAAGCTGGAAGGCATCATCCGCGCCGCGGACGCACTGGACTGCCGCCTCGTCCGCGCGTTCCACTATTGGCAGCCGAAAGGCGAACTCAAAGGCGAGCTCGCCGTACGGCCCGACGCGCTGCAGAAGGTGCTCGACATGTTCGGGCCGCTCGCCGAACGCGCCAGGCGGGCCGGCCTGACCCTGACCTTCGAAAACTGCGGCGTACAGCCCGATGAGGTGTTCGCGGTGCTTGACGCACTCGACATGCCCGACTGGGGCCTGGCCTGGGACGTGCACAACACCTGGGCCTGCGACGAACGGCGGCGCGACGAGGACGCATTCATCCGCCGCATGTTGGAACGCGCCAAACTGCTGCACGTCAAGGCGCGCGGCGCCGTGGCCGAGGCCGGCGCTGAACGGATCCCCTACGCCAAGGTCCTGAAGGCCTGCGCACAGGCGGCTCTGCCCGGCCCGGTCAGTGCCGAGACGCACACCCGCGAGGTGCAGCGAAAAATCGAAGTCTCACGCCAGGTCGTCGACGTGATCCGACAAGCCTGGCCGGCCGGCACGCCCGGCAACGCCGAGAAACGGAACAGTGCCGCCGCCAAGCCGCCAACCCGACCCTGGCACGACGATCCCGTCGGATTCGCGGTCGTCGGGCTCGGCTTGGGACACGTGGTCGCCCAGCGCATCGCGAACACCTCCGGCACACGGCTGGTCGGCGTATGCGACATCGACGAAGCACGCGCCAGACGCACTGCCGAGGCGTGCGGCGCGCGATATGCCACGGACCTGCGTGTCTGGCTGGCGGACGACGAGGTCGAAGCCGTGTTCGTCGCAACGCCCACCGGACTGCACGCCAAGATCGCACTCGAGGCGCTCGACGCCGGGAAACACGTGTTGACCACCAAACCGATGGAAGCATCCATCGCCGCCTGCGACGAGATGATCGCCAGGGCCGAGCAGAAGCAACGCCTGCTGGGCGTCGATTTCAACAGAAGATTCTCCGAACACGCGAACACGCTGCGGCACGCCGTGGCAAACGGACATTTCGGCCGCCTGCTCAGCGGCACCTGTTCGCTCAAGATCCAACGCAAGATGGGTTACTTCCGGCAAAGCGGCGGCTGGCGTGGCACCCGCAAGCTCGACGGCGGCGGCGTGCTCTCCAACCAGGCCATCCACCACATCGACGAGCTCGCGTTCACGGTGGGTATCCCCGCAAAAGTGCGCTGCGATATCTGGACACAGAACCACGATATCGAAGCCGAAGACCTCGGCTCCGCCGCTTGGCTCTACGAGAACGGACTCGTCATTACACTCTCTGCGACCAGCAGCTATCCACACCGCACCTGGTATCACCACTACGAGCTCGAAGGCACCGATGGCGCCTACTTCCAGGCACGTGGCGGCCCGTTCGGGAACCTTGACACACGCTGGTTCTCCGACGGCGCCTGGACCGAAACGCCGCCGGCACAGGTCGCGTCGCCTTGGCGCAACGGTTGCGACAACTTCGCAGCCGCGCTGCGCACCGGCGCGAAACTCACCTGTTCCGGCCGCGACGGACGCCGCAGCCAGGCGGTGCTTGACGCCATGTACCGCTCCGCCTATGAGGCGAACGGCGACTGGGTCGAGGTCGCGTCGTAAAACGAGCCCGCCCGCCTGCTTGCTTGGCCCCGGTCGCACGCCGAGCGCGCCGGGGCCTTGCGGCAGGTCGCAAACCTCGTCGCCACCTGCCCGTATTCCGCGTTGTGTACGGTCATTCCCGGCAAATTCTCTGTTCGCCGGCCATGAAAAGCCTTGCAAACGCCCGCCATATCGCACATCTATTCGACGTCCGCACACCGATCCTGAACGAAAAGGACACGAAGATGACGACCAAGACCATCGTACTGCTGTTCCCCGCTATGCTCGCCGGCATCACATCCGCGACCGGCATGTCCGACCCGCCGCCGCGCGCTGCGGCCGACACCGCCGGACCGATCCAGCAGCACCGTGTGCTGGCCACGCTGTGGATGAAACACGCGGCCGAGGTGCGCGCCCTCCAATATCAGGCGTTCAACCTGGCCCGTATGCGGCTGGATCAGGAGCTTGCCAAACCGCGCACCGGCAAGAAACCGGCGGTGATCGTGGATGTCGACGAAACCGTGCTCGACACCTCGGCGTTTCAAGCTGCGCTCGCGGCGGGCAACCAGGAGTTCCCTGCCGGTTGGCGCAAGTGGATCAGCAGTGCGCAGGCCACGGCGGTGCCCGGTTCGCTCGCGTTCCTGCAACATGCCGCCGACAGCGGGGTGGCCGTCTTCTACGTCACGAACCGGCGCGAGCCGATGAAGGACGGCACACTGCGCAACCTCGCGGCGCTGGGATTCCCATCTGCGAAGGAGGCGCACATCCTCTGCAAGACAAAGACGTCCGACAAGGCGCCCCGCCGCGAAGCGGTGGCGCGTAGCCATCGCATCCTGCTGCTGATCGGCGACAACCTGAACGATTTCGACGCAGCGTTTCTCGGCAAGAACACCGCCGAGCGCGCCGCGGCCGTGGACCGCCGGCGCGAGGCGTTCGGTTCCCGATTCATCATACTGCCCAACGCCATGTACGGGCACTGGGAGTCCGCGTTCTACGGGTACGACTGGTCGCTGACGCCCGCGCAACGAAGCGTCATCCGCTTGCGCCTGTTGCGCGGGTCCGCGACCGGTGAGTAACGCGTGAACGCCGCAATTCGGTGAATACAAACTGGGCGGTACGGGCGGTTTGCCCACGCAAGCCCGCTGTCTTCTCAGACTCACGAACCACGCGGCATTGTCGCTTCCGCGCCGATCAGACCGGTACTTGCGGTTCCAAACGGCAACGCCGTTGGAGGCGGCAGTCAAACTGCCGCACTCCGAAGGTTCTCGCTACGCTTTGACCGCGCCGAACCGATACCCGCCTTGCGCAAGCAGGAAGTCATACCCGGCCGATTCGTCGATCGAGATCAGCAACCGGCGCGGCGCCTCATTCACCCACGCCGCCAGAATCTCGCCCGCGAAAATCGTGTGGTCGCCGCTTGTCATCTTGCCCGCCAGCCTGCATTCCAGGTTGACGACACACTCCTTGATCAACGGCGCTTGAACATGCGTGCCGGACATCGCAGTCAGACCCGTCTCCGCGAACTTGTCGACGTCACGCCCGCTCTTCGTGCCGCAGAACATCGTCGCCTCCGCAAGGTCCTCGCCCGGCCACGCCAGCACAAACTCGCCGGAGCTCTCGATCAGATCATGCGTGAACCGGCTCGGCGCTACGCTGATCGCCATCATGGGCGGCAAGCCCGACGTGTTCATCTTCCAGCCGAGCGGACAGATGCTGACCCGCTCCTCATGCTTCGCCACCGCCCATACAATACGTTCCGGCCGATTGAAGTACTTCCGTGCCGCCCCCAACTTCACTTCTTTCATCATCGCTCCCTTCAGGACGCCTCTCGAAAAGGTCGTTGCGCTTCCACACGCCGTTCGGCATTATACAACACCTGTAGCGGGTGAGCAAAACAGCCATTGGAGACTCTCAAAACCATGAAGAAAATCAAGGTCCTTCAGTACGGAATGGGTCCGCTCGGACAGAAGATCACACATTACCTCTTGCGCAAGCAGGGCCTGCGCATCGTCGGCGCCGTGGATATCGACCCGGAGAAGGCCGGCAAAGACCTCGGCGCGCTCAGCCGTGTCGGCCGCCATCTCGGCGTCACCGTATCCGACAACGCCGACGCCGTGCTCGCCGCAACAAAGCCGGACGTGGTCCTGCTGACGACCGTCTCCGATCTCAAACGGATCGAACCGCAGATCGCCGGGATCCTGCGCCATCGCGCCAGCATCGTGAGCACCTGCGAAGAACTCTCCTATCCGCTGCTCACCAACCCCGCCCTCTCGCGCAGACTCGACTCTCTGGCCCGCAAAAACAACGCCGCCGTGCTCGGCACAGGCGTGAATCCCGGGTTCCTCATGGACTATCTGCCCCTGTCGCTTACCGCCGTCTGCAGAGACGTCAAGACCGTCACCGTCTATCGCGTGCAGGACGCGACCACGCGCCGCGTCCCGTTCCAGAAGAAAATCGGGGCAGGCCTCAGCGTCCGCCAGTTCAACGCCAGAAAACGTGCCGGCACACTCCGGCATGTCGGACTCACCGAGTCCATGCACATGATCGCGTCGGCCTTCGGCTGGACGCTCGACCAGACCGAAGACATTGTCCAGCCCGTCATCGCCAAACGCACCGTCAGAAGCAAGGCGGTCATCGCCAAACCCGGCATGTGCCGAGGCGTCTTCCAGCTCGGGCGAGGCATCATCGACGGCACAGAACGCATTACCCTTCACTTCAAGGCTGCTCTCGGAGAACGTAGCCCCCGCGAACGCGTCGTCATCCGCGGCACACCACGCATCGATATGACCATCAAAGGCGGTGTCCACGGCGATGTCGCTACCTGCGCAATCGCTGCCAACGCACTCTTCGCCGTCCAACACGCGGCGCCAGGCCTGCGCACCATGCGCGATGTGCCCGCCATCTCCTACGTCGAGTAACAGGTTTACACCTAACCCCGTTCTCGTTACACTCGTTTAGACCCAGCACGGAACAGACGGCTGTCTGAACAGCGGGCGAACGAGGAGGCAGAGGTGTCACACGAGATCCTGGCATCGGACATTGTGCAGGCGGCGGTAGCGCGGGATGCGCCGAAGCTGGGGGCGCTGTTGGAGCTCCTGCCCGAGACGGACCCGCTGCACCTTCCTTGCCGGGCGCTTCTGCTTTACCGCGAGATGCGGAACAACCGCATCGCGCCGTCGGAGTTCCTGGCGTTGATACCGGAGGCGCTGGCGACACCTCCGGCCGATCTGGAGCTGTTCCTGCACGTTCTGATCGCGGCGGCGCGTGCGGCGGTGACGCGCAACCAGATCAACGAGGCGGTCCGGGTAATCCAGCAGACGAAGGAGTTGCGGCTGCACGGTGTACGCCCGGCACTGCGTTCGTGGCTGCAAGCGACGGAACTGGCGGTATTCGAGGTACTCGACAAACCGGAAGAAGAACAACGGGTGATCGACGAAGTCCTGTTTCGTTGTTGGGAGAAGGACACCCGCATGTGGTTCGAATGGAAAGCGCGCCGGATCCGCTGGGCGATTGCCCAGCAGGATTTTGATGCGGCGGCCAAAGACATGGCCGAGTACGCGGCACACGAGCCGGCGCGCACGGCAGAGACGGACCGATGGCTCGCGTGGTTGCGCGCATACGCGTACAGCGCGCGCGGTGAAGTCGAACAAGGTCTGGCGATTTTCGAGGCGGCGGCGCCGAAGCCGGAAGAGATCGTGTTTCACTTCGGCTGGAAGCCGCACGTTCTGCTGCTGTGGCAGGCGGGCAAGCTGGAGGCGGCGGAGCGGCTTCTGACGCGACTGGAGCAACATTTTCAGAGCAAGCCGCCGGTCGAGGAAATCATCCGCCCGACGTTGGAGCCGTTCTATGCGCGAATCGCGCTGGCCCGGCGGAACCTGGAGAGCATGCGGCAGTACATCCTGACGGCGCTGACCGACGTGATGGCGCCCTACAGGTTCGTGCACGACGACCTGCTTGTGTTGCTGGCGCAGCACGGGCTGGTATTGGCGAACCCGCGACCTGCCCGGATCATCCTGCAGCGACTCGACCCGCACGAGAACTCGGTGCACTACGCGTCGGAATGGGCGCGTTTGTATCTGTTGGAGGGCGACGAGGCGCGGGCGGCGGCGCATTTCAAGGTGCTGCTGGACAAACGGACACCGAAACTGGCGGAGGATAAGCTGCGCTATGCCTATGAGGTCTCTCCCGCCAAAGTGGCGCGCCTGTACAGCCTGGCGGACTCGAGCCCGAACCCGCCGGCCGAGCCGGCGGTCGACCAGACGCGGCTCCGCCTGGCCGACGAGGAAGAAGGCGGCCGGATCGAACTGATCGGCAACACGCCGGCAATCCAGCAGATCCGGGAAAAGATCACGAGATTCGCCGGCACCCGCACCTCGCTGCTTGTGAGCGGCGAGACGGGGACAGGCAAAGAAGTGGTCGCACGTGTACTGCACCAGCAGAGTCCGTGGGCGGCGGAGCCGTTTATCCCCATCAACTGCGCGGCGGTTTCCGAAACGCTGATGGAGTCGGAGCTGTTCGGCCATGTGAAGGGCGCGTTCACGGGCGCGGGCAAAGCGCACCCCGGCATCTTCGTGGCCGCCGGCCGGGGCACCGTTTTGCTCGACGAGATCCACACGATGTCGGGCCGGCTGCAGGCGGCGTTGCTCCGCGTGCTGGAAAACAACGAGGTGCGCCCCGTCGGCGGCACGCAACCGCGGCCTGTGCACGTGCGGGTCGTGGCGACCACGAACGAATCGCTGTCCGAGGCGGTCAAGCGCGACGCGTTCCGCAAGGATCTATACTACCGGCTGGCCCGGCTGCACATCGCGATCCCGCCGCTCCGCGAGCGGGTCGCAGACATCCTGCCGCTGGCCAGGCATTTTCTGCGCGATTTCTACGAGGACTTCGACGTCGTGCTCGGCGAGGACCTGCGCGAAGCGCTCAAGCGCTACAGCTGGCCGGGCAACGTGCGAGAGTTGCGCAACGAAGTCGAACGGATCGTGCTGACCGCCGAGAACAAGCAGGTCCTGACCGCCGACCTTTTCTACGAGGCACACCCGAACCTGCCGGAAACCAGCTCAGACTTTCGGCTGACGCAAAAGATCGAACTGCCGCCCGAGCCACCGTCCAGGCCGCTACCGGTCCCGAGCCGCGTACCGCGCCGCATGTCGACCCTGCAGCGACGCCGCAAGCTGCGCGCGCTGTTCGACCAGCACCACCAGTTAACACGGGCCGAAGTGATCGACCTGCTGCAGTGCGCGCCGGACACGGCCACGCGCGACCTGAAAGCGCTCGAGAAGGACGCCTACGTCCGCCGCGTACTGACGTCCTCGCATATTCGGACATCCTACTTCGAGAAGATCGGCTCGCCGCTCACGCCGAGCCCGGACAATCCGCATGCCCCGGGCACGGGCAATTCATGACGCATCGCTCATGCCGGCGCTCTTCCTTCGGCGGCAGTCGTCGGCAACGCCCACGGGCTTGGGGCAAGATCTCCGGCTCAGTGCTCGGCCACAGCGTGGGTCCCGCCTTCGAGCGCGGCCAGCCGGGCGGGCCCGGGCGTAAGGGACTGCGCCCAAGCGGCGACGCCCTGGGGGTCGCGCAATCGCCACTGTGCCGCGATGTTTCTGACGATATGCGTCTTGTCCTGGAATCCGGCCAGCTTCTGGGCATACTCTGCGGCGGCCGCGGGCTCGAGCCGGGCCCAGCCCTCGACGACGCTCCAGGCGGGCGCCTCCTTGCGCGTCCACCCGCGGACCTGGCGTGCGGCGCCACGTGCGGCCCTTGGATCGATACTGCCCCAGATGACCAGCAGCTCGTGGGCGGTCTTGTCCCTGGTCGAACGGGTCTGGATTCTCTGAATGAGCTGGAACGCGAGGTCCTGGTCGGTTTTTGCGGTTGCCAGCACGACCTGGCGCCACTGTTCGTCCTGGGGCGGCCCTTGCCAGCGGCGGGAGTTACGGGGCAGAATGAGCGGGCCCGGATTCCGTTCTGACAGCTCGGGATCGACCCACGCCAGCGCCTTTGCGGGATCGGTCTGCGACCAGACAGCGCCGACCGCGGCGGCGGCGGCACGCCGCATTTGCCCGAGCGGCAGCGATTCCACAAAGGCGGCGGCGGCCACGGGGTCCGCCTTCGCCCAGCGTGCGAGACTTGCATTGAGCGCGCTGTTGCCGACCCCCCGCAACTGGCCGGCGAGGCGCAGGGACAGGCGCGCGGCGTACTCCGGGTCCTTTTCCACGACGCCGCCGGCAAGCGACTGTTTGAGCCCGGGCACGTACTCTTCCTCGAGCACACGCGCGGCGAACTGGATGCCGGCCTCCGGCTCGTTCTTCACCCATGTCCGGACCACCGCGCGCAGGGCACCGTGCCGTTCAACGCGGCTCGGGACGCGCTGTGCCCATTCGCCGGCTTCTGCCGGTGCCCGTTCGGCCCAGCACGCGACGGCCCACGCCAGCAGTCGTCTGCGCACTTTCGGGTCCTGCATCTCCTGCACGGCATTCATCGCCGCGGCCGGCTCATCCACAATCTGCACGCGCAACATGGCGCGCGCTCGCACGTTACCCGCAGGCAGCCGCTTCGCGGCGGCACGCGCGGCGGCAAGATCCTGTTCGATCCACACATCGAGCACGGCGACCGCGGCGCCGGGCGTGTGCTGCCGCGCCGCCCACCGGAGCGCCGCTTCCGGCGCGGACCGAGCCCATTCTTCCATCAGGCGTCGACAGAACACGGTCGCGTCCGCGTTCTCGCTCAGAGCGCGATAGACAGTGCGGAACTGCTCGTCTGACAGTGCGACACCAAGCGCACGCAAGGCATCGGACCGTGCGTTTTCCCCCTGCAACAGCAACACGGCAGAAAGCGCCTCCATCAGCGGCGTGCCGGAGGCCAGCGCGATGTCCCCCGAGCCCGCGGTCCATGCGTCTCGCAGCGTTTCCCCGCCGTAGGCAACCCCGCTCATGCCGGTGTCCTGCTCCGCACTTGCCGCGATTAAACCGAGCGGGTCCGCAAACGAACGCCCATCCGCACCCGTGGCCAGCGGGTCGGGCACCGACAGATCCGCGACCGTGTCCGGTTCCCCGGCAGCGCCCTCGGCCGCCTGGCCCGCCGCACCGGGCCCCACGCCGTCGACCAACGGCGTCGAGCCCGGTTCCCGCGCACGTTTCATCCTACGAGGGCCGGCCACCTGCCGCTGCCGCGGCGGCCGCGTCGCAATGTAGATGCTTGCACCGGCCAACAGCACGACGACACCCGACAAGGACAAGCCAAACATCTTCTGCCGCATCAACTCCCGCAACAACGCATAGCCAGAGAGGCCCCGGCCCGCTGCAACGGCGTTCGCCGCCGTGATGATCTCGCCCGAAATCATGTCCGGCGGCGTCCTTGCCGGCAGTCGGGCGCGCAGGAACATGTCCACATCCTGCTTCGCCGTCTCGTGCCCGGTCGCACGCAACGATTCGCACAGCGCCGTCTCGGCACGTTCGATGCGAGCCGAAATCTCCGCGGCAGTGCGGCCGGACTCCATCGCCACCATCTCCGGCGTATGCTGATCGAAAAAGTACTGGACCACAACAGTCCTGAGCGCCGGGTCAAGGCGTGCCACATGCTCATGAATCACCCGATTCGTGTCGGCCCCTTGCCTGCCCGGTCCGACGCCAAGCGCGAGCTTGTAGCAGATCTCGTGAAGCCGCATCTCAAAAGAGGCCGCGTCCTCGAGCCCTTCCAGCTCTTTGAGAATCTGCAACAACGCCTGTTGTGCGACCGCCTCCGCCACCGACGGCTCACGCAGCACCTGAAAACAAAGATTGAACGCCGTTTCCGAGTAGGCAGCCAGCAGCTCGCACAATGCGCCCGTTGCATGCGAACCCTTGTACGCATTGAAAAGGCCGACCCTTACACTCACACGGCACGCCTCCTGCAGACGCTCAGGCCACTCCCACAGCGTCCGGGATTCCATAGCACAAAAACGCCGATAATGCGAGCATATCCGCTAACCTCCCCCGCTTGCCGTGCGGCGGCAATACAGCGCGATGCAGAGCGCTGCGCCGATCGAGAAGCAGGGGCAGAGCAATACAAACGCCGGCGCGAACGGACGAAACGAGCATTCGACCCGTTGTTGGCCCGGCCTGACGGGCACCCTCAGGAACCGCTCCTCGGTCGATTCGGGCCGTACGGGCTTGCCGTCGACACGCACCTGCCAGCCGGGCCAGTTCACGAACGTCAGGACCAGGTCGCACGACGCGTTCAGGGCCGGCAGTGTAACGCGGATATCGTTGCCGGCCACCACGATGTCTTGGTCACGAAGGAAGGCAACCATCGTGCCGTCCAAATCGTAGACGCGTTCGGCATACGCGACCGCGCTTGGCGAAAGCGTGTCCCGCCCCCACAAGTCCAGATAGGCAACATTGACGTCCACCGGGTTCTTGTAGGTCCGAAACCTGTCCTGCTCCCAGTCATCACCGGCCGTGCGCTCGATTCGGCGTTTGATCCCCAAGAGACTCAGTTTGTCCGGGTCCGTCGCAC
>Ga0272441_10001265_pt1 | contig 54121 bp, 55 predicted proteins | sample SSMProp6N_FD_193582 | JGI IMG/M metagenome (GOLD analysis project Ga0272441, IMG submission 193582) | Marine sediment archaeal communities from Little Sippewissett salt marsh, Falmouth, MA, United States - SSM-Prop-6N | ecosystem: Environmental > Aquatic > Marine > Wetlands > Sediment ...
GGAAGCTCGTGGGGATCATTTCGGAGAAGGACCTGATCCGCGCCGCTCTCCCCGGTTACTTCGAGATGCTACACAGCGCCTCGTTCATCCCGGACATGAACCAGCTTGCGCGGAAGCTCGCGGAGATTGCCGAGGACCCCATCAGTGGGTACATGAAGTCAACGCCCCTGCACGTGACCGAGCAGGATGATCTCCTCCAGGCCGCTGATCTGATCATTCGGCAGGGTCTCAAGAACCTGCCCGTTGTGGATGCCGACATGCACCTGGTCGGCAGGGTGAAACGGATTGACCTGTTGAAGCATTTCGTGTAGGCCGTGGACGACTTTCCATGGGGCGCCCTCGGGCTCGCGACGTGCAACGTGTGGATCGAGGAGAGGTTGTGCCGCTTCGCAGAGGGGCGACTCACCGAAGGTGAAATCACGGGCGACCCGGAGGTCCCCACGGTGGCGTTCGGCTCCCCGCGTGAAGCGAACACGCGTCACATCGACGTTCGCTTCCTCGCGCGATCCCTGTTTCCCTCACTGGCACACCACAACATCGACAGCGTCCGCGATGCCCTCGGCCTGGAGCTCGCTTCGAGCGCCGGGGCCCACGACGCCTTGCTTGTCGTTCTACAGCGGCTCTTGGAGCATGCGTGCACGCTGGGGTTCGAGCACCTGGCGACGCTCCAGCAGCTCTTCCCCCCTGATCTGGCGGGCCTCGTCGGACGCCTGCACACGGCCGGCGTTGTGCCGAGCTCCGCCGTCGCCGGCAGCCACGCTTCTGTGCCGGAGGAGACGGCCCCTGCGACCGCGAGCGCTGACCATCCTCATGTGACGCCGGGGGAGGCGCTCGCAGCTGAAGGACCCGTAGGACAGGCGCTGATAGGCTTCGAGCCGAGGGAGGGACAGCAGCGCATGGCGGAGGGCATCGCCGCGGCGATCGAAGCGGAACGCTCCGTTGCCGCAGAGGCCGGTCCAGGGACCGGCAAGACGTTCGCCTACCTCGTTCCTCTGCTTCTCCATCTGCGCGGCCAGCCGCAGCGTCGCGCTGTGGTCTCCACGCGTACCCGCCAGCTCCAGGAGCAGCTGTACCACAAGGACCTCCCGCTCCTCGCCCGCTGCTTGGCTGGTGATGTGCGCACGGCGATGCTCAAGGGCCGCGAGAACTACCTCTGCCTGCGCCGATGGCAGATCGCCGTCGGCGAGCTCGTCGGCGGCCTCGATCGCCAGCTCGTCCACGAGCTGGCGCCGGTGGCCACGTGGTTGGTGGAGTCCGCCACGGGCGATATCGAGGAGAACGGCGCCCTGCTCGCCAGCCCAGTCCGCGATCAGCTGTGGCCCCGCCTCCGAGACGATGGCCGCCATTGCCTGATGCTCTCGTGTCCACACCTCCCGGACTGCTTTTCTGTCGCCGCTCGACGACGTGCCCAGGCGGCTCAGCTTGTCGTTGTCAACCACGCGCTGCTGCTCGCCGATGCGATGGTAGGGCACCGGATTCTCGGTCGATACGATGTGCTCGTGGTCGACGAAGCCCACGCGCTGGAGGGCGCCGCGCGTCAGGCGTTCACCGCCACCCTCTCCAAGCCCGCCCTCGATGCCCTGCTCGCCGATCTCGGATCCGTAGCAGGGCGGCGCTCCGGCTGGTTGGGGCGAGCCGGCGCGCAGCTCAGCACCGCACGGCGGCGATCGCTGGGAGCGGAGATGCGGGCGGTGCGCAGCACAGGACGGCAGTTGTTCCAGCGCCTCGATGCCACCCTACCCGAGGCCTCGCGGGCCCGCCTCGATCGGCTGCCCGATCTCGACCCGGCTGACGAGCGGCATCGCGACCACGCGCAGCGGCTGCACGATGAGCTCGACGCCGCGGCGGAGGACCACCCAGATGCCGAGCTGCGCGCGGAGGCGGAGACGCTGGTCGTCGAAGCCCAAACGTACCTCGACCTGCTTCGCTGCACACTGTCCCCTCCGGGTGACGACGCGGTTCTGTGGTCGGAGCGCCGCCCCGAAGGCCTGTCCGTGCACCACTCCCCCCTTGAGGTCAAGGATCAGCTCGCCGCCATTCTCTACGGCGATCTACGTAGCCTCGTGCTTACATCGGCGACGCTTTCCCCCACCGGCGATCCCGCGTATCTCCAGCAAACGATCGGCACGGACGGCGCTCCCGGAGGCTTGGACTGGCTGGTCCTGCCTCCGGCGTTCTCCTATCGCGATCGCATGAGCATCTTCGTTCCCCGCTACCTCCCTCCCATCGAGGACCAGTTGGAGGCACACGCCGAAGCTCTTGCCTCCCTCATCACACGCTTGCAGTCAGAGGTAGGTCGACGAATGCTGGTGCTTTTCACCTCCTACCGCTTGCTGTCCGAGGTGAACCGGAGACTTGCCGCGTCTCCGGGGATCATCGCCCAGAGCCCTGGCGACGGACGATCCCGGCTGGTGCAGCGTCTTCGCGCGGCGCACGGAGGCGCCGTGCTCCTCGGAGCAGACAGCTTCTGGGAGGGGGTGGATCTGCCCGGAGATCTCCTCGAGCTGCTGGTGATCACCAGGCTACCGTTCCCTGTGCCCACCGATCCCGTGCTCTCCGCGCTCGCGGATCGCCTGCGCGCGCACGGAGCGGATCCGTTCTCCCAGCTGTCGCTTCCACGGGCGGCGCTCAAGCTACGGCAGGGCATCGGCCGGCTGCTGCGCACGGCGAGCGATCGAGGAGCAGTGATCCTCACCGATGATCGGCTGTTTCGACGCACGTACGGCGCGTGGCTGGCGGAGGCTTTGCCTGTCGAGCCACAACCTGCCCCGGACGAGCAGGTGTTGCTGCAGGACCTGCGCGCCTGGTTCGCTGCGGACGCCCGCACGACGGTCACCGCAGAGGAGCGATGTGCCCCCGCTGGGGATGCGTTGGCATCTTGACTCGGACGATCCGTGCGGCTAGTATTCCGTGACAGACTGGCGTGTGAACCCCATATGTTCGTCCCAATCCTATAGCGCATGAATGTGTCCGTGGTGGTGCCCGCATACAACGAAGCGAGCCGCGTTTCGGCCGTCCTCGAGCCTCTCTTGGCATGCTCGGAAGTGGCTGAAATCATAGTTGTAGACGACGGTTCGGATGATGGAACGGCGGATGTGGCCAGCGCGTATCCCGTGCAGGTGGTACGCCTGCACGAGAACCGGGGCAAGGCTGCCGCGCTCGACGTCGGCGTGCGCGCAGCCGCAAACGATGTGTTGTGCTTCCTCGATGCCGATCTGGTCGGTCTACGCGTCGAGCATGTTCGGCGGATGATCTCCGCCTACCGCGACGGGAAGCTTGACATGGTGGTTGGCGTCTTCTCGAACGGCCGGATGAACACCGATCTTGCGCAGAAGATCAACCCGTTCGCATCGGGGCAGAGGATCCTCAGTAGACGCCTGTGGGATCGTGCCAAGGAGAACATCGACGACATGGACTACGGCATCGAGATCGCCCTGTCGAAGCTTGCCGCCAAGGAAGGCTGGCTGAAGGAGAAGGTCAAGCTCGACGGCGTGACCCACGTCCTGAAGGAAGAGAAGCGGGGGTTCACCGCGGGGATGAAGGACCGCCTCAAGATGTACGGGGACATGGTCAAGTGGTTGATCAAGAAGATCTAGCAGTCTCCAAGCGGCTTTCATCCGATGGCTCGGGAGGCCAACGGTTGGCACGCAGCGACGTGCATCCCGCGTCCTAGGAGCCCGCATTCCCTGCGTTGTCCGGCGCCGGGAACAAGGCACATCCGAGAAGGGGGATAGAAACCAACGTGCTGATCCAGTGGTTGACGTTCGCCCTCGCCGCCGCCGCGGTCGTGCTCGCCGGCATCCGGCTGGCATCGTTCGGCGATGCCCTTGCCCGGCGCACCGGCATCGGACAGGGGTGGATCGGGCTACTCTTCCTCGCCACGGTGACGTCCATCCCCGAATTGACGACGACGATCACTGGAGCTTCGATCGGGGCGCCGAACATCGCCGTGGGAAACGCGTTCGGGAGCAACGTGTTCAACGTGGCGATCATCGGCATCGTGGACATCCTCCTCCTCCGACGCGGGACGTTGACGTCCAAGGTTCGCCCGTATCATGTGAGCAGTGCCGCGATCGCGATCCTATTGACCGCGATCGCGGCACTGGGCATCGTGCTGGAGCCGACGTCACGACTCGCTGGAGCGAGTCCGGTCACGTGGCTTCTCCTGATCGGCTATGTCGCCGGCGTGTATCTGCTGTTTCGTGTCGAACGGCGGGAAGGGGCAGCCGAGGAGCCCGCAGGTCGTACACCGACACTAGCCAGAGCGATCGTGGGGTTTCTCCTTTGTGCCGCCGTGATCGTCGTTGCCGGAGTCTTCCTGGTGCGTTCGAGCAAAGAGATCTCTGAGGCGACGGGCTTGTCGGCGACGTTCATGGGCGCTATCCTTGTGGCGATCGTTACTTCGCTCCCGGAGCTGGCAACGGCCATAGGGTGTCTGCGCCTGGGCGCGTACGACATGATTCTCGGGAACGTGTTCGGCTCGAACATGTTCAACATCCTGACGGTATTCTTCGCCGATCTCGCGTTCCGACGTGGTAGCCTGTTGTCCAGCCTCGGCGATGGTGCGAACGACCAGTTGATCGTCGCCCTGCTGGGGATCGGAATCACGGCTGCCGCGATCGTCGGAATCGGGGCGCGGAGTCGACGAACAGTGTTGACGGTGGGCGTTGATGCGGCGCTCGTGTTGGCGATCTACTTGGTGGGGACAGCCCTGCTGATTCACCGAGGCGTTCGCTTCTAGACCTACTACCCAAGAGGTGGTGACAACATGGAACTGACCGAGCTTCGGGCACTGAAGATCGAGCAACTGCAGCAGCTCGGCCAAGAGCGGGAGATCGGGAACGCCACGCAGTTGAACAAGGACGACCTGTTGCGGGCGATCATGAGCGTCCTCGCCAAGAAAAATGAACTGACGTTCGATGCGGGGATACTCGAGATTCTCCCTGATGGCTACGGCTTCCTCCGGGATGGCAACTGCCTTCCGGGACGCAACGACATCTACGTGTCGCCGTCGCAGATCAAACGCTTCGGATTGCGGGACGGGGATCTCCTCGCCGGCATCATCCGCGCGCCGAAGAACGATGAGCGGTACTTCGCCCTGGTCAAGGTCGAAAGCGTCAACGAGGAGCCGCCAGACCGTTCGAGGCAACGCGCCGACTTCCGCGACCTAACGCCGCTGCATCCCGATGAATTCCTCCGTCTCGAGCACGATCCCGAGGAACTCTCCACACGGATCATCGACCTGTTCTCCCCCATCGGCAAGGGCCAGAGAGGCCTCATCGTTTCCCCACCCAAGGCGGGGAAGACCACGCTGCTGAAACACATCGCCCACGGTATCAACGCCAACCACCCGGATGTCGAGCTGTTCGTGCTGCTGGTCGATGAGCGCCCCGAGGAAGTGACCGACTTCTCACGCTCGATCAAGCGAGGTGAGGTCGTTGCTGCCACGTTCGACCTTGAGCCGCGACACCACACGCGCATCGCCGAGTTGGTGACGTCCCGCGCCAAGAGGCTCGTGGAGATCGGACGTGACGTCGTCATCCTGATGGACTCGATCACACGGCTCGCGCGGGCCTACAACCTGTCGATCGCGCCGTCCGGGAAGCTGCTCTCGGGGGGAATGGATCCCACGGCGCTGTACAAGCCCAAGGAGTTCTTCGGTGCTGCGCGCAACATCGAGGAGGGAGGCAGCTTGACGATCATCGCCACCGCCCTCGTCGACACCGGAAGCAAGCTCGACCAGGTGGTCTTCGAGGAGTTCAAGGGAACCGGCAACATGGAGCTCATTCTCGACCGCAACCTGCAAAACAGGCGCATCTTCCCGGCGATCGACATGGAGCCCAGCGGGACGCGCAAGGAAGAGCTGCTGCTCTCCGAGAAGGTATTGAACCGGGTGCGCATCCTCCGTAATATGATGAGCGGGTTGGGGGACACGCAGGCGTCCCTCGAGTTCGTGAAGAGCAAGATGGTGGCGACAAAGGACAACGACCAGTTCCTCGAGTTGATGAGCAGTGACTAGTCAGAAGCCCATCCGCAAGGATCGTGTCGCGCTAGTCGCGCTGATCGTTTTCGCTGCGATTCTGCTGCCTGTGCTTCTCACATCCGAGCCACGCGATGACAGCCTGCCGTCGGAGACGGATCCCGGAGACGTCATCACTGAAGACGACATCCTCCTCGATCCCATCGGACCCCAACCGCAACCGGACACCGCGTCGTACGAGATTCTCGAGCATCGTGTTCTCGAAGGGGAAACCCTTGAGGGGATAGCTCTGGATCTCGGAGTCACCGTGGAGCAGCTGCGCCTCAGCAACCAGCTCGCTGAGGACCAGACGCCACGCGCAGGGGAGACTTTGCGCGTGCCACGAACCGGCTTCCTCCACTTGATCCAGGCCGGTGAGACGCTGACCGATCTCGCCACCGCGTACGGCGTAGCCGTCGATGACCTCGTGGAGGTGAACGCGCTCATCGATCCGGCACGGATCCTCGCCGGGGATTGGCTCATCGTCCCCGCTTCTCCAGAGGATGTCGCGGTCAACGCCACCCTCGCACTCGAATCGTCGGTGTCCTTCCAGTGGCCATTGCGTGGGGAGGTCAAGTCCACCTTCGGATATCGCGAGCATCCAGTCCTCGGCACATTCCACCACCACAACGGCATCGACATCGATGTCCCCACGGGTACGCCTGTCGCCGCGGCGGCCGCCGGCAGGGTTCTTCGCGTCGCCGAGGAAGAGGGATTGGGGTTGGTGCTCTACCTGCGCCACGCGCGCGACTTTTTCACCGTCTACGGACACCTAGACAGCACTGCCGTTTCCGAGGGGGAGGCCGTGGCCGCAGGGCAGACGATCGCCTCGTCGGGCAACTCCGGCATCTCCACCGGACCTCATCTGCACTTCGAGATTCGCCACACGGCGGAGTTCCCCGTCGATCCTCTGAAGTACCTTCCCTGAAGCGATGCCGCAGCTGCTGCTAGAGGGTGGCAAGCCGCTCACGGGTTGCGTTCGCATCGACGGGGCGAAGAACGCTGTCCTTCCCGCGCTGGCTGCGACGTTGCTCACCGACCAGACGGTTCGACTGCGCGGTGTACCCGAGCTCCGCGACGTGCAGATCACCTTGGATCTCATCAAAACGCTCGGGAAGAGGATCGACGCCGCGGGGACGGATGTCGCCGTTCAGGGCTCCGGAACGTTGCACGCCGAAGCGGAGCACCGCTACGTCCAGCAGATGCGAGCCTCGTTCCTCGTCCTCGGGCCCCTGCTCGCCCGCCTTGGCCGCGCCATCGTGCCTCTGCCGGGAGGATGCACCATCGGCCCCCGCCCTATCGATCTCCACCTGGACGGACTGCGCCGTCTCGGAGCGCGGGTGCGACAGCACGACGGCGCGGTGGAGCTCACGGCCGATCGGCTGCACGGTGCGCGGATCCGGCTCCGCTATCCGTCGGTGGGCGCCACCGAGCAGCTGTTGATGGCGGCTACCCTCGCGCGCGGCGAAACGATCATCGACGGCGGCGCGCAGGAGCCGGAGGTGCAAGATCTCGCGGCTCTACTGCGCGCCATGGGCGCGCAGATCGCGTCGGAAGACGGGACGTTCACGGTCCACGGCGTCGATCATCTGGCTGGGACAGAGCACACCGCCATTCCGGACCGAATCGAGGCGTCGACGTACCTTCTCGCTGCAGGCGCGACACGTGGAGACGTGATCGTGACGGGGATCGAGCCGGAACACATGACCGCCGTCTTCTCCGCACTGCGCTCCATCGGCGGCCACCTGAGCGTGTCCGACCGTCAGGCGTCTGTCCGTTTCGACCGTCGCCCGAAGCCACTGCGTTGCGTTGCCGGTCCATATCCCGCGTTCCCCACTGACCTACAGCCACCCCTCGTCGCGTGCCTGTCGCTCGCGGAGGGGGCAAGCACCGTGATCGATCCTGTCTTCCCTGACCGCTACGGATACGTGCCGCAACTGCAGCGTTTCGGAGCCGCAATCGAGGCCGACCGTGGCGAGGCACGGATTCGCGGTGTGCCCGAGTTGCGTGGTGCTTCGGTCGTTGCGCCCGATCTTCGCGGCGGTGCGGCGCTCGTACTCGCTGGCCTCGCGGCGTCCGGGAGGACGGATCTCTCTGCAGTGGAGATTCTCGACCGCGGCTACGCGCGGCTCACGTCCAAGCTTGCGGGATTGGGGGCCCAGGTTGAACGAGTCGACGCGTCCTGACCGCCCTCTGACCGAGGATCGACTCGGGCGGCGAGCCCGAGTCTACGGCGCTGAGCGCGCCGTGCTCGTAGGCGTCGAGCTACCTCGCACGCCTCTGGAGATGAGATTGAGAGAACTCGAAGCGCTGGCGGCGACCGCCGGGATCCCCACACTCACACGGGTTGTGCAGCGACGCTCCCGTCCGGACCCATCGCTGTACATCGGCCGCGGCAAGGTGCAAGAGGTCATCGCTGCCGTCGCCTCGTCCGGTGCCGACGTCGTCGTGTTCGACCACGGCCTGTCGCCCGCTCAGGCAAGGAATCTTGAAGAGGCCATTGGCTGCAAGGTGATCGACCGCTCCCAGCTGATTCTCGACATCTTCGCGCAACGCGCATCGACCAAGGAGTCGAAGCTCCAGGTCGAACTCGCCCAGTTGAACTACCTCCTTCCGAGACTACGAGGGTGGGGCGCTGCCCTCACCAGGCTGGGTGGCGGCATCGGCACACGCGGTCCGGGCGAGACGCAGTTGGAGTTGGACCGCAACAAGGTCCAACGGCGCATCCACAATCTGGAACGCCAGCTTCGCATTGCCCGGCGGGAGCGCTCCCTGCGTCGGAGAAAGCGGGAGCGCTCGCCGTACGCCGAGGTCGCCCTCGTGGGATACACCAACAGCGGGAAATCGACGCTACTCAACCGGCTCAGCGGCGCAGCAGAGCTCGTCGAGGACAAGCTCTTCGCAACGCTGCTTCCCGCGGTGCGACGCGCCACTCTCGGTCCGACGCGAACGGTCCTTCTCGTAGACACGGTGGGTTTCGTCCAAGCGCTACCGCACGAGCTTGTCGCCGCATTCGCCTCAACACTGGAGGCCGTTCGCTCGGCTGCCGTGATCCTCCACATCATCGACGCGTCGAACCCCGACGCCGCAGCCCAGCGGCAGGTCGTGATCGACACATTGGCCGACGCCGTGTTCGACGACAAGCCCTTGCCTCCACGCCTCGATGTGTGGAACAAGGCCGATCTCCTTGAGAATCCGGAGACATGTCCCGATTCGAGCGACGGGGCGATCACCATCAGCGCACGGACCGGCCTCGGCGTAGACATCCTGTGCGAGCGTATCGCGGGCCTGCTGGACGAGCACTGCGGAGGACCCTCATCATGGATCGTGCCGTTCGCGGCGACATCCCTCATCCATGAGATGCAGCGCCACTACGAACTGGAGATCTCGGGGTACACCGAACGCGGCATGCAGATCACGGCCAAGCTTCCTCGGGTACAGCGCACGCGCCTGCGGGCGGCAGGCGCAACGCCACTGGAGGAACTCGATTCTCCGGCAATGCCGGGGTAGCTCAGTCCTCCAGCTTGACCGCGCCGGCGTCCACTTCCAAACGCTCCCTGTTGTCGACGAGGAGCGTTACGGTACGCCGCAGGATGTTGTGCGCGATGATCTTCCCCTTCCGGTTTCCATAGGCCGCCCTCGATCCGAGCTTCGGCATCATAGCGAGTTCACGCTTGTAGACCTCGTGCTCGTACGCCAAGCAGCACATCAGCCGCCCGCACACGCCGGTGATCCGATCCGGAGGAACGAACAGCTCCTGGTCATACGCCAACTCCATGGGGATCGGTCGCGGTTGATGGAGGAAGCCGTGGCAGCAGATGATCCTTCCGCAACGTCCCACGCCCCCCTTGAGACGCGCTTCGTCGCGCGCCCCCATTTGCCGGAGCTCAATGCGGGAATGGAACCTCGTTCCCATCTCTCGAAGAAGCTCCCGGAAGTCGACGCGATGCGGCGCCGTGAAGTACACCCGGAGGTGAGACCGGTCGAGCGCGTAATCGACCGCCACCAGGTGCATGGGCAGGCCGTGCCGCGATACCAGATCCCTCGTCACCGACAGTACTTCCTCTGCGCTGCGACCGTTGCCACGATGCGCTTCAAGATCCGCCTCGGATGCACCGCGCAGCACCCGCTCAAGGTGTCGGTCCAGCGCCTCGCCCGCATGCAGGCTGCCCACAATGCGGCCGAGCCGTGGCCCGGCCTGCTCGACGACGCACAGCGTCCCCTTGCCCAGGGACAACCCCGACGCGCTGAAGTAGCCTGTGGTTCGCTCCAAATCGTAGAGCCTGACAAGGACCACCTGAGGCTCAGCCACGGCCTGCCTCCGCCACATCCAGAAGCAGCGCCAACAGCACCGCCTCCGGTGGGGCGTAGCGCTCACACGCTCGGCGGGCATCCTGTGCCGCCCGACAGAGCCACGTCGATGTACGCCCCTCAGCCATCGCCGCGGAGCCCGAGCTGCTGCTCCACGCTTGCCGTGCCGCCCGTGCCGTCAGACGCACCACGTCCTCGACAAACGACAGCACCTTATCCCTCCCCTGCGCCGCGATCGTCTTCGAAACAGAGACCGCGGATGTCGCGCCGCACTGGGCGACGCGCTGCAGCAGCTCGCGAGCCGCCCAGCGCCGCAGCAATGGATGCGGATCCGCCGCGGTCACCGCCACAAGCTGGGCATCGTCGGCTTCGCTCAACGCCTTCGTAGCCCGTGCAAGGCTCTCCTCCCCGCTCCCCGCGATCGCCGCGGCGAGTTCCGCGGGCGTGAGCCCCCACTCCAGCAGCAGTTGTGCGCTCTCGTCGTCGATCCCAGCCGCTCGCAGACGGTCAAACGACTCCTCCGGCGGCGGCGGCACCACGCGCTGCACCCGTAGCCTGGATACGATCGTCGGCAGCACCCCCGCAGCATGCCGCGCGAGGAGCACGAACAGCGCATCGCGCGGCGGCTCCTCGATCGCCTTCAGCAGTGCGTTCGCGGCAGGTCCGGTCAGCGTCTCGGCGTGCGGAATCAGACAGACTTTCCGCATTGCCGCATCGGGCGCGTAGTACAGGCTACGCACCAACTCGCGCACCTGGTCGATGCCGATCGACGCCTTCCCCGCCGGAGGCTCGAGGACCAGCAGATCGGGATGCGACGCAACTGGGCTCGCTGGAGAAGCTGCGCGTTCCTCCGAGGACAGGAACGCCACGACAAGGCGGTGCCCTTCCGCCAGGCGGTCCGCCTCATAGGGAATGAGAAACAGCGTTGAGACCTGGATTGCCATGTCCCCCTTCATGCACGACAGGTGACGCGACCATACCACACGGCGAAGCGGCGAACAATCATCGTACCGTCCACGCCGCGGGATCGTCCATCCTCTCTTCGAGCCAGACCACGATCCGCTCCGGATCCCTGCGCGCAAGCAGTTCGACGCCGTCGGGAACCGCGACCGGATCGTCCGTCACGACAGCGGCGACGTCGATCTCTCCCGCCAACGGACCATCAGGCCGGGCCGCGGCGCGCCGGTACACTTCAATCTTGGGATACGGGCCTCGCTTCCAGCCCTCAACCAGCACAAGGTCCGCATCCGGGAACAGCCGCTCGATCGTCTCGGCAAGGTTGCCCTCGCCACCGTGTCTCCAGAACAGCGCGGCATCGGCCGATCCCCACAGGAGGCTGCGTGTTGCACCTGCGGCTCGATGCCGTGCGCTGTCATGTCCTTCACGGTCAACCTCGTCCAGTGCGGGAGCGTGTTTCACCGTGGCCACGGCGTAGCCACGCTCCGTCAGCCGACGGACGGTCTCCGTCAGGACCTCGGTCTTTCCGGATCCGCTGTGCCCAACGAACGCAACCACCGCGGGTCGTCTCGCGCTCGATCCGTCCATATCCCCGTCGACGTGCCTCCATACTGCCGAACCCGTTGTCGCTTCGGCATTCCATTGTAGTTGGGCCGTCTTCGACGAACCAGGTTGCGATCCCCCACAGCGTTTCACATACTCGCGGCAGTACGCACCGGAGGTGAGGCATGCGAACCCTGTCCCAGGTACTCCACGACACCACGACCGCGTTTCCCGATCACGACGCCTTCGTCGACGGTCCCGTCGTGACGACCTATCGTGAACTCAACGCCCAGGTGGATCATCTTGCACGCGGGTTGATCGAGCTCGGGCTGGCCAAGGGGGACAAGGTAGGGCTGTGGATGCCCAACATCGTGGAGTGGGTGGTGGCCTATTTCGCCGTGGCCCGCGTTGGTGCCGTCGTCGTTCCTATGAACACGCGCTACAAAGCCCACGAGGTGGAGTACATCCTCGACGACTCAGAGGCAACAGCGCTGTTCGCCGCCGACGCGTTCGTGGGGATCGACTACGTCCACATGATCGAGCAGATCGCTCCGAGATTGCCCCGTCTGCAGCACGTCGTCATCGTCGGCACTCCGGGGGACGGGATGCACCGGTTCGACGACCTCGTGGCCCTCGGCGAAGCCAAGATCGCTGACGATCGGCTCGGCGAAAGAGAACGCTCGTGCTCCTCCGAGGACAACGTGTTCATCCTCTACACGTCGGGAACAACGGGAAACCCCAAGGGAGCGATGCTCTCCCACCACAACATCGCGCACAACGCGGAGCAGGTCACCGAGGTTCTTCGCACCACAGACGCGGACAGCTTTCTCCTTGCGGTGCCGTTCTTCCACTGCTTCGGCTGCGTCATGGGCATCACAGGCGCCATCACCTGGGGCGCGACGATGGTGCCGATGCAGCTGTTCAAGCCCGAAGAGGCGCTCGATCTTGTCGAGCGACACGGGGTTTCCGTCCTCTACGGCGTTCCCACCATGTTCGTGCTGGAGCTCGAGGCGTACCGCCGCGGCAGGAGCGACGGAACACCCTACGACGTGTCGTCCCTGCGGACAGGGATCATGGCCGGCGCACCGTGTCCGATCGAAGTGATGAAGGGGACGATGACTGAGCTTGGGTGCAACGTGTGCATCGCCTACGGATTGACCGAGGCGTCTCCCGTGATCACCATGACCCGCTTCGACGACTCCGTTCGCCGGCGCGTGGAGACGGTTGGGCGCCCGCTCACGGGGATCGAGGTGCGGGTCGTCGACGACGACCATCAGCCCGTGCCTACCGGCGAAACGGGCGAACTCACATGCCGTGGCTACAACGTCATGCTCGGCTACTACAGGCTGCCGGACAAGACGGCGGAGGCGATTGACAAAGACGGGTGGCTCTACTCCGGGGACTTGGCGACGATCGATGACGACGGCTACGTGCGCATCGTCGGACGGAAGAAGGACATGCTCATCACTGGGGGGTTCAACGTCTACCCGGCCGAGATCGAGGAGTACCTGTTCACCCACCCGCGCGTGCAGAACGTATCGGTGATCGGCATCGAAGACGACGTCATGGGCGAGGTCGCGGCGGCATACATCATCCCCACGCCCGGGGAGGCGCCAACCCCCCAGGAGATCGTCGACTACTGCGTCGGCCAGATCGCGAACTTCAAGGTTCCCCGGTATGTTGTGCTCGTCGACGAGCTGCCAATGACCCAATCGGGAAAGGTGCAGAAGTTCCGACTGCGGACGATGGCGACGGAAGCCGCCGCCGCCGGAACGCTGAAGCGGCTATCTCCTACTCGCACATGAACCCCGAAGCCTTGATCTCCTCTGCCGACCGGGAAGAGGTCATCGAACTCACCGAGACGCTGATCGCCATCGAGAGCCACGCCGAAGCGCCGCAACGGGAGATGGAGGTCGGGCGCACCCTCGCATCGTGGTTCCGCGAACGCAGGATCGACTGCGATCTACTGCCCGTTTGCGGGAATCGGGCGAACGTCCTCGCTCGCGTCGCCGGCGGAGGAGAGCCCGTACTCCTCCTCAACGGCCATCTGGATACCGTGCCCGCAGGAGCGATGCACGATGCATTCGCTCCGCGGCGTGACGGCGCCGATCTGTGGGGACGAGGCGCCTGCGACATGAAGGGCGCGCTCGCTGCGATGTGCGTCTCCCTGTCCGTCCTCTCCCGCAGCCCGAGCCTGCTCGGGGGAACGCTCCTGTTCGCGGGGACGGTGGACGAAGAGTCGGGCTCCCTGGGAATTCGAGCGCTGCTCGACGGCGGCGTCGGCGCCGACGGCGCCGTCGTCGGAGAACCCACGTCCTTACGCCCAGCCGTGGCCCACAAAGGATCGTGCTTCGTTCGCATCGAGTTGTGTGGCCGTGGAGCGCACGGAAGCGTTCCCGCGGAGGGCGTCAACGCCGCAGCCGCTGGGGCACGCATCGCCTTGGCCATCGAGGAGACACTTCAACCGACCCTGCGATCACGCACCCATCCGCTGCTGGGACACTCCACAGTGAGTCTCGGACGACTGTGCGGAGGAACGCAGCCGAACATCGTCGCTGAGCGCTGCGAACTCGACATCGATCGGCGCGTGCTCCCCGGAGAGGACGGAGCGTTGGACGAGCTTCGCGACCTCGTCTCCTCAGTCTGCGACGGGATCGAAGGCCTCTCGTACCAGATCACGGAGATGCCGATGACAGCCGCCGTCCCGCACGTCCCCCTGGGAACCGCTGCGTCGGACCCCATCGCCCAAGCAGCGATCGCCGCATGTGCTACCCTCGATCTCCCAGCGGAGCCCGTGGGCGTAACCTACTGGACGGATGGCGGCCACCTTGCGGCACGTGGCATACCGGCGATCATCCTCGGTCCCGGGGATATCCGCTACGCGCACGGTCCTGAGGAGCGTGTGCCGATCTCCGAACTCGGTCTCGCCGCGGAACTGTACGCGCGCATCGCCGTACGCTTCCTCGCGGGGGCGAACGCCTGAAAACAGGCGTGTCAGCGGTGCAGCTTCTGCGCGGCGACGAACGCCAGCCCGTTCTCCGTCAACGCACGGGCGGTTCGATTGACCGCATCGTGCTTGTCGAGGTAGTTGATGAGCATCGCGTCCATCAGCCCCTCGGCCTCGATCTCTGCCTTCGGGCGGAAGTAGTCGAGGATGTCCGACGGATGCTCTCGCGTGCGGTCGATTTCCGGTGGAGCGCCCTCGTGCTTCGCCGATAGGTTGGCCACCACCTTCGCAAGCTCCATGAGCTCCTGCAGGCGATCATACGGCTGCACCACGATCGACTTGTAGGTCTCGGTGATGTGATGTTCGAAGCGGACCGCGTCCTCAAGGCCGAGGGCATCGCGTAGCCGGGCCGTGCGGATGATGGTGTCGTTGCTAACAGAGTTCGACCAATTGAAGCCCACCAGTGATGTCGTCCCGTCGGCGCGCGAGAACAGCTTCGCACCAAGCAGCGTCCACAGTGCCGCATACGGGTTGTCGTTCCCCATGTACACCGAGATCTTGAACTCGATGTCGACGCCAAGCTTGTGCAGCAGATACGCAAGCAACACCGTCCCCGGGTTGATGTTCAATACCTGGCGGATTCCGAACTCGGTGTGGTAGCCGAGAAACTCATCCAGCCAGCGAATGGCGTGGTCATTGGGCTGACCGACGCCACCGAAGTACCCGGTGATCGTGTCGGGCCCTCCGAGGTGGACGTTGGATCCGTCCGTTCCGCGGGTGTCCAGCGTCTCCACGTAGCTTGCGCCGACGATCTGCATCGCCGCGGCCACCGCGAGGGTGTCCCCGCGGTCCTGACACTGCTCCTCCATGCAGCGCACGCGGATGAACCGTCCGGGCATCAGCTCCCGCCGGTCGATGGCGCGGCGTGCCTCCTCGATGAGCCACGGGAAGAACTGCAACGCGCTGATCTCCAACGTCACTGCGTGGCCCTCTCCGGTTCCTTCCGGCACAGCGCCACCGAGCACCGCACGGCGGTACTCTTCCACAGACACGAAGGCGCCTTCATCGCGGCGCGCCCGAAGCCATTCGAGGTCCTCGTAGTAGGGCGAACCGGTTTGCCGTAGGCGCTCCAGGAGGTGATCGAGACAGCGTGCGTCGCGGGCGCGGCGGTTGATCTCGTCGACGCCGCCGTGGCGTGCCACCACATCCAGCAGCGCGCCGACTGCGTCGTTCTCCGGATCCAGGAGAACGTCATTGATCTCGCCCAGCGTGTCAGCCTCGATGCGCAGCCGGGAACGTAGCGCGTCCCGGGACTCGTCGGTCGTCGTCACGTGCCGCCTCCTTCGCCGCCTAGCGCGTCGGCCAGCTTCTCCGCCTCACCGGACAGCATATGGTAGCAGTGCTCGTCCGCGGGGAACGCACCGGAGCGAACGTCCTCCACGTAGCCGCGCATCGCCGATGTCACCACCTCCGCAACGTTGGCGTAGCGACGGACGAACTTCGGCGTGAACGCCTGGAACTGACCGATCACGTCGGACACGATCAGCAATTGCCCGTCGCACTCCGGTCCAGCACCGATGCTTAACACCGGGATGGACAGCCTGCGCGCGATGTGCCCCCCAAGCTCCGGGGGCACGGCCTCCAACAGCAGGAGATGCGCTCCTGCGTCGGCGACCGCGTCGGCATCGCGGATCACGGCAAGCGCCGACTCCAAGGTGCGGCCCTGCGCCTTGTGCCCTCCGAGCTGTCCCGAGCTCTGCGGCGTCAGTCCGATGTGGCCGCAGACAACGACTCCCGCATCGACGATCGCCCGGATCCGGCCTGCCACCCGCAGGCCACCCTCGAGCTTGATCGCGTCGACGCCGGCCTCCTTGAGGAACCGCCCGGCGTTTCGTACCGCATCCTCGTCGCTCGCCTGATAGCTCATGAACGGCATGTCTCCGACGACGAACGCCGTGGGAGCCCCCCGCCGCACCGCCTCCGAGTGCACGATGCACTGATCCATGGTCACCGGAACGGTGCCGTCGTATCCGTACACACACATCCCCAGGGAGTCGCCCACAAGGAGCATGTCGAGGCCCGCAGCCTCCGCGAACTGCGCCGTGGGGTAGTCGTAGGCTGTGAGCCACGTGATCCTCTTCTTCTCCCGTTTCATCCGGTACAGATCGAGGACCGTCACCTTCCGTCGTCCCTCCGACATCATCGCCTCCTTGTTCCTGCGCACCACTCGTTTCCCATTACGCGTCCGAAGCTGGGCGCAACAGCGAAGCGCCGAGCTCTCGCAGCAGGGACTCCAGGCAAAACAGCGGAAGCCCCATCACATTATAGAAGTCCCCATGAAGCCGCTCGACGAACAGCGCCGCCCGACCTTGGATCGCGTAGCCACCGGCGTAGTCCAGCGGCTCCTCCTGACGAACGTAGTCGCGGATCTCCGCATCGTCGAGAGCACGGAACGTCACCTCGGTGCACTCGACCGCCTCTCGTGACCGCCCGGTAGCGGTGTCGAGAACACACAAGCCCGATAGCACATTGTGCGTCCGCCCGCTGAGACGCCCCAGCATTCGCGCCGCTTCGTCCGCAGACCGAGGCTTCCCCAGCATCGCGCCGTCCAGTGCCACCACCGTGTCCGCGGCAACGATCCACCCGTGTTCGCGCCCAGCCACGTCAAGCGCTTTGGCGCGCGCGTTCTCCGCAACCCGGACCCACGGATCCCCGGTGGCCGCTTCCTCCACAGAACTCGGAACAATGATGACATCCGGGCGGAATCGAGCGATCAGCTCGCCCCGCCGCGGCGAAGCCGAAGCGAGGAGCAACCGCCCGCCGTCGGCGCCCATCGTCAATCGCTAGCCCCGTGGACGCTCACGAGCCCTCCCCATCGGGGAGCGCACAGCGCACCCACAGTGTGCCCTCCGGGCCGTCCTTCAGCGCTACGCCAAGGGAGGACAGACGATCGCGAATCTCGTCGGCGAGATCGAACGACTTGGCATTCCGCAACTGCTCCCTGAGGTCGATGAGCAGCGCGATCAGCTCCGCCTCGAGCGTCCCGTCCGCTCCCGCCTCCGCTGCGGGCAGCAAGCCCAGCGGCCCATCCAGCTCCCGCAGTACGGATACCGCGGCGCGGAGTGTCTCGCCACCCCGACAGGAGCCGTCCTGCCGGAAGCGATTCGCCGCGGTGACAAGATCCTGAAGGACGGCGATCGCGTCGACGGTGTTGAGATCGTCATCCATTGCATCAACGTAACGTGCACGGAGGCGCTCCAGCTCCCCCGACAGTGCCTGCGCGTTCACCGCATCATCCTCAACAACCTCACACGCCTGACACAGTTCGGCCTCGGCGTCCGCGACGAACGTCTGCAGCCTCCGCAGCGCGGCCGCCGACTCGCACAGCCCGTCCTCGGAGAAGTCGAGGGGCTTCCGGTAGTGGTGCGACAGGTAGAAATAGCGCACCACGGCGGCCCCGAAGCGATCGAGAAGCGCGTAGCCGTACGTGAAATTCCCCGAGGACTTGTGCATCTCCTCGCCCCGGATCGTCAGCATCCCGTTGTGCAGCCAGAACCTGGACAATGGCTCTCCGTAGGCGGCTTCCGCCTGCGCCATCTCGTTCTCGTGATGGGGAAAGACCAGATCGTTGCCTCCGGCGTGGATGTCCAGCGTCCCACCGAGAAAGCGCCTTGACAGCGCCACGCACTCTGTGTGCCACCCCGGGCGGCCCTCGCCCCACGGAGACGGCCACCACGGCTCGCCCGGCTTGGCCGCTTTCCACAGCGTGAAGTCGAGGGGATGCTCCTTCTTCCCCGAGGCTTCGACGCGAGCGCCGACCTCCTGCTCCTCCAGCCGACGGCCGGAGAGCTTCCCGTAGCCGGGCGCGGCCTGAACCCGGAAGTACACGTCCCCGTTGCTGGCGTAGGCGGCACCGCGGTCCACGAGACGCTTCACCAGCTCGATCATCGCTTCGATGTGTTCGGTGGCTCGCGGGCTGTGAGTCGGCTCCGCGACACCGAGGCGGTGGAGCAGATCGAAGTAGGCTTCGGTGTAGCGCGCACTGATCGTCTCCACCGATTCGCCTGTCTCCCGCGAGCGGTTGATCAGCTTGTCGTCGACGTCGGTGACGTTCTGCACGTAGAGCACGGTCCACTTCTTGAACCGCTCCATGTACCTGCGCAGCGCGTCGAACACGATGATCGGCCGTAGGTTGCCGACGTGCAGATGGTCGTACACGGTGGGGCCACAGACGTAGAACCTCACAATCCCGTCCGCTTTCGGGGCGAACAGATCGGCCGAGCGGGTCAGTGTGTTGTACAGCCTCATGGCCTCCCACCTCCTTGGATGGCGATTATAGGTAGCGCATCCCTTCTCTACCACGCGGTTTCCGTCCGCGCTACACTGTCCGTGTGCGGACCATCGACGTCCTGACCATCCTTGCGGTGTCTGCGGCTCCGATCTCGGAGCTGCGGGGCGGGCTACCGCTAGCCGTGACACAAGGGATCCACCCCGCGATCGCCTATCTGCTCGCCGTGATCGGGAATGCTCTGGTCATCCCAGCTCTTCTCTTCGGGCTGGGCGCCGCATCGCGCCTCGCGCGCGGCCTCCCCGTCCTGGCGAAGCTCCTCGACCGCCTCACCGTTGGGCAGCGGAAGCGCCACCTTGTCGCCCGCTTCGGGCCCGCAGCGCTCATCCTGTTGACCGCGGTGCCGTTTCCCGGGACCGGAGCGTGGACAGCGTGCCTCGTCGCCCATGTCCTCGGCGTTCCGCGCCGCCGCGCTTGGGTGTGCATCACCGCCGGCGTGTTGCTCGCAGGCGTCATCGTGCTCCTCAGCACGCTCGGTATCCTCCACGCACTCGTCAACATCCCCTCGACGCCGAGCCCGCAAGCGTAGCCGGTGCCGCTGGCTATCGCCGCTCCCCGCGGACGACGTACGCTGCAAGAACCGGCAGCAGAAGCAGTCCGAGGGCCGCGAGCGCAAGCGTGGTCACCCAGAAGTGCGTCACCGACATGTCGTGCACGCCTGTAGCGTAGCGCATCGCCTCGGCCATGTGCCGTAGCGGAAGCGCCTGGCTGAGTGCGCGGAGCGCCGGCGGAAGGAACTCGAGCGGGAAGTAGACCCCCGAGAGGAACAGCATCACCATCGCCAGGATGTTGGCCACGTTGGCGGCGCTCGACGCGCGACGCACCACCAGGACGATGACCGTTCCCAGCCCCATCATCCCCAGTGTCGATCCGATGACGAACACGACGTACTGGATCCAGTTCACAGAGAAGTACAACCCGAACGCGCCCCACGCGATGAACAGCGTGATCAACGTGGAGACAAACACGACACCTGTGCGAACGACGGCGATCGCTGCCAGCAGAGCGACCGCAGGCATCGGCGTGACCAGCAGCCGCGTCAGCGTGCCTCGCTCCTTCATCGCCGCCACATGTCCGGACACGGCAAACAGCCCTGCCGAGAGGATCGAGAAGGCAATGATCCCAGGGACCATGATGTTGAACCACCTGATCTCCTGCCGCTCGCTCTCATCGTAGCGCTCGGAGACGAGGACAGGGTCAAGCTCCTGCCTGCGCAGCTCGAGCGTGCTGGCCACGGCTTGCGCAATCTGCTGGTAGGTCGCGTTTTCCGTCACGCGGTTTGCGTGGTAGCTTGATCGCAGCGTCGTTCCGTCCCACTCCATGCCGAAATCCACGTCTTGCGCCTCCACGGCGTGACGCAAGAGAGCCGGGAGATCGAACATCTGAACGCTTCGCGCGCCACTCTCCTCAACCACCGACACGAGGAGATCTCCGTTGGCTTCCGGCGACACGTACACGCCGAGCCGCGCGGAAACCTCCCCGACGTCGGCCATGAGGAATCCGAAGATGAGGATGAACAGCAGGGGGAAGATCAAGGTGAAGAACAGCTGCGCGCGGTCCCGCAGCAGAAGCCGCAACTCCGCGCCACACAGCGCCGGGAACGCCCTCATCGTGCCACGTCCCAGCGCAGCTTGCGCACGGCGATCGCGCTCGAGACAGCGATCCACAGCAACGGAACGCCCACCAGCAAGAGCGTGGACGTGGTCCCCGCCTCCACACCAACCGCCGCTCGCAGCCCTTCGCCAAGGTAGGTCAATGGGTTGGCACGGATGATCGCGACGAGCGCGGCAGGGAGACCAGCGATGGGGAAGAACAGCCCGCTGAGGAACATCAGGGGCATGTTGAGCACGTTCGCGATCGCCATCCCCGCATGGCCCGTCCTCGCCAGAGAAGCGATGAGGAAACCCAGGGCCGTGAAGGTCGCCGCAGCCAGGGCGAGGAACGCGACAGCTGCGGGGCTGCGGAACGATACGCTCGCTCCGAGGGCGAAGCGGCCGATCCCGAAGATCAGCCCGAACTGCAGTGCACACAGCGCGAGGTGCCCGATCGACAGCCCCAGGAGGTAGCGCGGAACACCGAGCGGCGTCACCCAGTACCGCCTCAGCACCCGTCGGTCGCGCGCGAACAGGATCGATCCTGGGATGCCGAACAACCCGTTGGTGAAAAACCCCATGAGGATGATCCCTGGCAACAGGAAGTCGATGTACGACGTCTCCGCATCTCCGCCTCCGACCCACGTCGTCTCGGTGCGGATCGCCCTCTCCTCATCCAGCGCCCCGAAACGCCGTAGGATCTCGCGATCGACGCCGGCGAGCATCTGCTCGATGATCGCCGCCGCCATCTCTGAAGCGACGGTTCCTTGGCTGTAATGGATCCTCAGCTTCGCGGCATCATCGGCTGCGTCCCCCGTCCCCGAGGCCAGCCCGCCGAGACGCGCCGTGACGGCGCGAGAGAACCCATCGGGGATCACGACCACCGCAGCCCGCCCGCCACGCTGAAGCTGCCGCCGCTCCTCGTCGAGGAACCGCACCGGATCCGCGTCAGCCGGTGGCAGCGTGAGGAGGAACAGCGGCTCTCCTCCCTCCTGCGGTGGCGCGGCCATCTCCGAGAACAGACCCAGAACCAGATCGGAGAACTCCCTCGGCTGGCCACGATCGAGATCGATCACGGTGATCTCGAACTGCACCCCCCCCTGCTCGCCGATCCGGCCAAACACGGCGGAAAGCAACACAAGAAGGAACACGGGAAACACGAGGAACCAGAACAGCGTGACGCGCTCGCGCAGCGCCGTCACCAGGTGCGTTCGCGCCACCCCGAGCGTGCCGCTCACTCCCGCAGCCTCCTCCCGGTCAGAGACAGGAACACGTCCTCCAGGTTCGGCTGCCGCACCACCATGTTCCGAAGCGCGATCTCGTTGCGCTCGGCCCACTGGAGTACGGCCCCCATCGTCGGCACCAGATCCTCGGTCTCCACCGTCAGCTGGTCGCCTGCCTGGCGCATCGCCTTGCAGCAGCCGCGGAGCTGCGCGATTGTCTCCTCGGCGAGCCCCTCTGCACCGAATTCGATCATCGCCTCCTGCCCGAGTCCGAGCGTCAGCTCTCGCGGCGATCCGGAGGCGATGATCTTGCCGTGATCCATGATGCACACCAGATCCGACAACGTCTCCGCTTCCTCCATGTAATGCGTCGTCAGGATGATCGTCTTCTCCGCGGCGCGCAGGTCGTCGGTGATCGACCAGATATTCCGGCGCGCCTGGGGATCGAGGCCCGTTGTCGGCTCATCGAGGAACACCAGTTCCGGATCGTTGACCAGCGCAGCGCCCAGCGCAAGCCGCTGCTTCTGACCGCCCGACAGGTTCTTCACGTACGCGCGCTTCTTGTCCGAAAGGGCAACGAGCTCGAGGATCTCCTCCGCCGGACGAGCGCGCTCGAAGAACGAGGCGAACAGGTCGATCACCTCGCGCACTCGCAGGTACTCCTCGAAGTTCCCCTCCTGAAGGAGCACCCCCATGCGCTGCTTGGTGGTCCGATCCACCCGGGCCAACCGACGTCCGAACAGCTCCAGCGTGCCCCCGTCGGGCTCGCGGACCCCTTCGAGGATCTCCAGTGTCGTTGTCTTGCCCGCCCCGTTCGGCCCGAGCATCGTGAACACTGAGGACCGAGGGACGTCAAAGGAGATCCCGTCGACGGCGTGAACCTCCCCGTAGTGCTTGCGAAGCTCCTGCACGCGGAGAACCACGCGATCGTCGTTCACCTCAACTCCTTCCCCACGCGCCGAGCCCTCCCCCCCGCTGCCGCTTGCAGATCCTCCGCGATCCACGTCGGACGGGGGTTCCGCGCCGCGTCGGACTCCTGAGATACGCCGGTGAGCACCAGCAGGCTATCCATCCGGGCGGCGCTCGCCCCAACGATGTCGGTCTCCATTCGATCGCCGATGACGATCACCTCCTCCGAACGCATCCCGAGGACGGACAGCGCCGTTTCGTAGGCGATCCTGTTCGGCTTGCCAACGACGATCGTCGGCTCGTAGCCAACGCCCCGCAGCGCCCCGACCATCGCTCCTGCACCGGGAACCGGTCCCGCGGGGGTGGGGTACGTCCCATCGGTGTTGGTCGCCGCCCATTGCGCGCCACGGCGCAGGCTCTTCGCCGCGCCGGCAAGCCGCTCGTAGGTCACCGCGCGGTCCATCCCGACAACGACCCACTCCACGTCATCCCCCAAGGGTGCGAGCTCGTGCCCGGCCCCGGCGAGCTCCTCCTCGAGACCACGTTCTCCGAGGACCGCCACGCGCTTGCGGCCTTCATGATCGGCCAGCCACGTGGCAACAATCGATGCGCTGGTGACGATCATCTCGTGCGCCACCGGCATCCCCATCGACGCAAGCCGGCTCGCGAGATCCCCGCGGCTGCGGGTGGAGTTGTTGGTTAGCAGCACGATCTGCCCCCGCTCTCGCAGCTGCCCCAGCGCCTCCGCGGCGCCGGGGATCGGCTCCCGCTCACGCACCAAGACACCATCCACATCGACGACAAAGCCACGATACTCGAAGCCACGATCCGTCATCACGCGCCGCCCCCAATCGCCAGCCACACCCCAAGGAAGACCAGAAGCACCGCCAACACACCTTCCTCTGTGGAGAAGATCGCGCGCGGCAACGCCACCCACCGCTTCTTCAACAGAGCGTACGTCAGCCATCCGGCGCCGGCAATGAGCACCGCCCGGCCCGCATCCAGCATTAGTTTGGCAGCCGAGAGCCGCAGCCCGCTGATCCACCACGGGGTACTCCATCCGAAGAAGAGAACACCGGCGATGAGCACGCCGATCGCAACCATCTCGCCGCGGTTGGCCGTTCCCCGTTCGCACTCGTCCGACTCCCGCCGATGGACGCCGAACAGCGGCAGCAGCTTGGCGAACGATGCCGCCGTGCCTAGCGCCAGCACTGTCAACATCACTCGAGTCGCCATGCTGTCGCAGCACGCGCCGATCAGTTCCTTGGCCCAGAAACCATCCAGCGGCGGCCATCCGATGATCCCCAGGGTGCCAACGAACAGCGCGAGAACGGCGGTGCGCGGCAGCGCGTCGCGCGCCGCGACGAGACGGCCGATGTGGGCGCTCCCCACGTGGCGGGCCGCAAGCCCGGTACCGAGGAAGAGCAGCGCCTTGAACAGACCATGGGCAACGAGGTACGCAACCGCTGCAATCGCCGCCGCGGGGCTTCCGCCGGCGAGTGCCAGCAGTGCGTATCCGATCTGGGAGAGCGTGTGGTATGCCAGCATCCGCTTGATGTCGCGCTCGAACAGAGCGTAGACCGCGCCGAGGACCCCGGTGATCGCGCCAAGCACCCAGATCGCGGGGGCGAGAGGGAAGATCGCCGCCAACCGCAGGATCTCCAGCACGCTCATCTTCACCACCACGCCGGAGAGCAGCGCGGAGATCGCCAACGGTGCGCTCGCGTGCGCCGTAGGAAGCCAGAGGGAGAGCACGAAGATCCCCGATTTCACGCCGACACCCGTGAGCAGCAGCGCACCCGCGAGCCGCACCCACGGCGGGTCGCCCGCCGCGCGGATCACGGCGGCCAGCTCGCCGAGGTTCATCGTCCCCGCGTGCTCGTAGACCACCGCCCCGCCGACTAGGAACAGCCCCATCCCAAACGATGCCAGCAAGAGGTACTTGAGGCTCGCCCAGAGCTGTGCCGGACGACGCTCAAAGCCCACAAGGAGGTAGCTCGTGAGCGTCATCAGCTCGAGCAACACGTAGATGTTGAACAGATCATGCGAAACGGTGAGCGCGGCCGCGGCGCCCACAAGGACCTGGAGCAAGACATAGAACGACGCCTCGCGGCGCCCCGCCCATTCGAACGCGTAGACGCAGCCGTGCAACAGGCCCAGCAGCGCGAGCAGGGCGATCGCCGGCTCATCAGCGACCAGCTCGATCCCCCAGCGGTTCGGCCAGCCGCCGAGCGTGTAGCGCACCTCTCCTGCCGCCACGACCTTCGTCGCAAGCAACCCAATCAGACCCGCGCTGCCTGCCCACGAGGCCGCGGCGACCCATCGCGCCATCCGCCCGGACACACCGCACAGCGCCGAGGTGAGCAGGTGCAGCAGCGGAATCAGCGCAGCGATCACGCGTCCTCCCCTTCTGCGTCCGCGGCCTCGCGCTCCTCACGGATCAGCGCTTCCAGCCGCCGCGCATCGGTCGTGTGGTAGCGCTCCACGAGCATCATCACGAACACCAGGGCCAGGGCGAGCACGGCGAAGTTGATCACGATCGCCGCCAGCACGTACGCCTGAGGGAACGGATCGGCCGCGGTCGGCGGGATCGCGCCCGCGGCGATGGGCGGTCTCGATCCGATCCCCCGCGGCAGTGACACGAGGAGCAATACCGTGCTCCCGTTGACCAATCCCAACGCAACGAGCTTGAACACCAGATCGCGACGCACAATCAACGCCAGCGCGGCGATCGCGAACAGGAGCACGGCAGTCACGACGCCCGCGGTCACCTAGACCTCCCCCCGGTGGCGCACGAAGAAGTGGACCACCGCCCACGCCCCGGCAAACACCTTGAGCGCGATCAGCACGCTGTAGATGGGAATCGTCCCCGCGCTCAGAAGGCTTCCTGGCTGCCCCGGCGGGAGCAGGTTGGCCAGCAGCGGTCGGCTCCACGCCGCCGGGATCAGCGCGATGATCAGCAGCACCACCAGCACGACCGCTTCGAGCCGTTCCAGCCGCTCATCGCGGAAGCGCTGCGCCAGCAGATCGGCACCCAGCGCCACCGAGACGAGCAGCACGCCAGTCGCAGCAACGGCTCCTCCGCCGAAGCCCCCGCCCGGCGAGAGGTGTCCGAAGCAGGCGAGATATGCGCCGAGAACGAGCATCGGCGGGAGCAAGACATAGGCCGCCCGCCGGACGACATGGGACTCGACGAGCGACTCCTCAACGGCGGGACCCGCTGTCCGCCGTAGGAAGCGGCGCACGCCGAGGACGGCGACAGAGAACGCGAACAGCTCGAACAGCGTGTCGTAGAGGCGGATGTCAAGGACGATCGATGCCACGCGATTGGCGGCGCCAGTGGCGGTCAGACGGATGACTTCCGCAGTCTCCCCGCCTGCCTCGCCGCGACCTATGGACAGCAGCAACACAGCGGCGAACCCAGCGCTGGCCAGCGCCCCCGCGGCGATCCGCAGCCGATCGATCGGCCTCATCCCAGATGCCTTTCCGCCATGGCCCGCAGCTCGTCCGCTTCCCGCAGTCGATCGAGAAACCGGTTCAGGCGATCCTGCAGATCGGGACGCCCGGCGTGCACGATGAACACGTATCCAGCCTCCTCATCCATCGGCGCGACCTGCGCCGAGCCCAATCCGATGCGGGTCAGCGCCAACAGGCGTACGAGATCCAGTTCAAGCCGGCCCCGCGACGACAGCGTCGCACGCAGCGTCCGCTCCTCATCGCGGTAGCGCATCGGCTCTCCTGCGCCGCCCTCCGCGGCAACAAGGTAGAAACGCGTCGGCAGATACGGCTCTGTCGGAAGCCCACCGTGCGGCACATCGGCGACCATTCCCCCCGCAAGGATGTCCGCACCCCCTCGCCGCAGCGTGTCCGCCGCCTCATCGTAGGGCGCGAAACGCACCGTCAGATCCAAACCGATCTCCCGTGCGAACCGGCCGAGCAGCTCCGACTCCACGCCGGTGAGCTCGCCCTGCTGACGGAACAGCAACCCAGAGAGCTCCGGGGCGACCACCGTCAACCGTCCGGTCCGCCGGATCGCTAGAACGTAGATGAACGTCACCAAGGCCGCACCAATCGCCGCCTCCGCAACGGCCACATCGGGAGCGCCCTGCAGCGCATAGACCACCGCAAGCAGGAAACTGATCAGCCCCATTCCGAGCACGGCGACCCATCGACGCCGCTGAAACAGCGCGTACCCGGCGATCACTGGCACGGCAGCGAGAAGGATCGTTCGGCTCACTTCGCCTCCCGCCCGTGGCCCTGGGTGAACGCGCTTTTCGCGATGCTGTGTGTCGCGATCGGATTGGTCAGCAGCAGCAACGCCAACAGCGCCAGCAGCCCCCAATCGAGGCTGCTCCACCCTCCGTGCACGATCAAACCGATGAGCACCAGCCCGAGTCCCGCGTTGTCCGCCACGCCGCTCGCCTGCAGACGGGAGTACAGGTCGCGGAAGCGCATCATCCCCACCGTGCCAATGATGACGAAGGCGCATCCGATGCCGATCAGGATCTCGGAGCTCATCGATGCACCTCCCCTCGTTCGAGGAAGCGCGACAGCACGACGACCCCGAGGAAGCTGAGCATCCCGTACACGATGGCCACATCAAGCAGCAGCGGCTCCTCCAACGACGCCGCAAGCACGGCCATGATGACGATCCCTCGGTTCGAGGCCGAGTTGTACGCCATCAGCCGATCCCACGTCGTCGGCCCGGCGAGGAGCCGGAACAGCACGACGGCGAGCGTCGCCGCGAGCAGCACCTCACTCGCTGCGAGCATCGTCCACCCCCTCGCTATCCCCCGCTTCGCCGCGGAGCAGCGCGCGCTCGAGGGCGTTCTTCACACGGCGCCAATCCCCGCGCCAACCCCGCGGCAGCAGCCAATGCACATACAGCAGCTGGCCTTCGAGCAGCAAGGAAATCGTCGACGGGGTCAGGGTGATCGCATTCAGGAGGAGGAACTGCCGGCCCGGCTCACGAAGGCGGGTGGGCAGGGCGACAACCCGCCCATCCGCACGGTGACAGAGGATGACCCAACTGGTCAGCAGGGTGGACGTCACGAATCGAGCGACAAGGACGACGGCGAAGCGCGCGACGCTCGACGCACGAGACCACAGCGGAGCGCGCCGCGTGCTGTGGGCAGGAAGCAGCCAGCGCACGGTTATCGCCGCGCCCGTCACGACGACTACGCCCAACGCCACGGCTGGCGGCGCAAGCGTCCGCGTCAGGGCAAGCCACAGTCCGAACAAGATGGCGAAGCGGAGCACCTCACCCCCCCTCCACGTGGCGTTGGGCCGCGCTACTCCTCGACGGACAGCACGATGTTGTCGAAGTAGGTGTGACAGCGGAGTTCGTGGCTCTCATCCCCAAGCACGACCAACCACCGGCCACCCCCGGCAACCTCCGGGACCCCCTCGTGTGCTGCACGAAGCGCGTCGTCGATGTAGAGCTCGACACCGCCGGCGTGGTACTCCATCCGGTAGGTCGACCAGCGGTAGATCTGTGGCGAGAACCCTGCCGACAGCCGGAGCGGAGTTCCGAACTGAGAGATGACGATCATCGCTACGCCGGGCACCTCGCTGGAGTACTCGAGAAACGGCAACGCGCCTTCCAGCCCGTCCAGGCTCGCCCGCAGTGGGAACAGCCAGAAGCCGGCATCGTATTGCGTCTGCGCCGTCATCACATCACATCGAAAGACAAGCCTCTGACCTGTTCGCAGCGGCGGGACAAGCACCTCGCGCCAACGGCGATGCCAACGGTCCTCATCAGACGTGATTCGCAGAGAAGTTCCGTAGCTGCCTCCGACGAACTCCAGCCGCGCATCCCCGCCGCTCGCCCACGACGCATCGAGCGGCCACGATGCATCCAAATCGGCCCCCTCATCGAACGTCTCGCGAAGCAGCTCGGTCCCGGTACGCACGTAGACGGTGTACGTCCGAGCCAGTCGATCCACGCGACCGCTGCCATCGGTCACGGTCAGCGTGATCTCGTACGTCCCCGGCTCCTCGAAGCGATGCTCGGTGCGCATGCCGGCGCCGGAGCCGCCGTCGCCGTATTCCCAGTCGTAGGCAGCAATCGACGGCGAGCCACGACTGGCGGTCGCATCGAACGATGCCAGATCGCCGGCGTAGAGGACCACCGGCGTGACCTCGAACCGTGCTGCGGGGCCAATCGGGAGCAGCGCGCATCCCGCAGCAACGCCGAGCAGCGCCACACACAGAACGGCAACGCCCGTACGCCTCACGTCCCCACCTCCAGCAGCTCTGATTTCGGGAATCGCGTCAACACGTCGTTACCCTCCTCCGTGATGAGGACATCATCCTCGATACGGACGCCACCGAAACCCGGCAGGTAGATCCCTGGCTCCACGGTGACCACCATGTTCGGAGCGAGGGTGTCCTCGCTTCGCGGCGACAACGTCGGCTTCTCGTGGACCTCCAGCCCGATCCCGTGACCGAGCCCGTGCCCGAAGTAGTCGCCGAAGCCAGCGTCGGCAATCTGGTCGCGCACCATACGGTCCACGTCCGTCCCTTTCGCCCCCGGCTTCGCTGCCTGCAGGCCGAGAAGATTCGCCTCGAGCACGTGTTGGTAGATCTCGCGGGCGCGAGGCTCCGCGGCGCCGACACTGACCGTGCGCGTCATGTCGGATCGGTACCCGCGGACACACGCTCCGAAGTCGAACAGAAGAAGATCCCCGGCGGTGAGGGTTCGCCGCCCGAGCGCCGGCCGGTAGTGATTGAGCGCCGTGTTTTCGCCTGCGGACACATTGACATCGAAGGCGATCGCATCCGCGCCGCTTCCGCGGATGAGGAACTCCAAGCGGAGTGCGACGTCCACTTCGCTCATTCCCGGTCGGACCTCCTCGAGAACCGTGGCCAGAGCGTCATCGGCAATCGCGGCCGCCTCGCGCAGCGCGGCGATCTCGCTGGGGGCCTTCTTCGCCCTCAGCACGGCCAGCGGATCTTCGAGGGAGATGAGTTCCCCCGCGTACCGCTCGCGCATGGTCTTCACCCAATGATGGGAGACGCGCGCCGAAGCGAACGCCACCCGTTGCCGCCCGGCCGCCACCAGTTGCTCTGCGAGGTCGCCCGTGTACCAGGTGCGGGTCTCCGACCGCTTCACATCGGGCGCCTCTCGCGCGGCCTGCTCCGTGTACCTGGAATCCGTGAGCAGCAAGGCCCCGTCAGCCGCGAGGACAAGGGCTCCCTCCCCGGTGAAGCCTGTGAGGTACAGAAGACTCACGGCATCCGATCCCTCGAGGTTGACGAGGACCAAGGCATCCGCCTCGCCGATCAGCTGCAACGCGCGCTGGCGGCGCTCAACGAACTCGGACATCGTTCTCCTTTCCTGCGGGACGGCAACCCGGCCCGCGAGCGAATACTACCCCATTGACCACACGCGAACGCAAACCGGAGGTGACAAAGCGTTGTATGGCACGAACCTCCCGGCTATACTGCCGCGATGTCATGGGCCTTTCCGACCTGAAGCAGCGGATCGATGCGACACGCCAGGCGTTCCTCGCCGAGATCGCGGCGGCCACGTCTTCGGAGGCGCTGGAGAAGACGCGCATCGCCTTCCTCGGAAGGAAGGGTGCCATTACTTCGCTGTTTCCCGAGTTGGGGCAGCTCGCCGCAGGAGAACGAGCGGCTGCCGGCAAGCTGCTCAATGATCTCAAGTCCGAGGCCGGCGAGCTGTTCACCGCGAGGGAACGCGAGGTGACGCGTCCCGCGGAGACGTCATCCACCGAGGTCGATATCACACTCCCCGGGATCTATCACGCGATCGGGCACCACCATCTGTTGACGATCGTGCAGCGACAGATCGAGGAGATCTTCCTCCGCATGGGGTTCGACGTCGCTGTCGGCCCGGAGATCGAGACCGAGTATCACAATTTCGAGGCGCTCAACATCCCCGCCGATCATCCCGCGCGCGCGGACTGGGACACCTTCTACATCGATGACCAGCTCCTGCTGCGTCCGCATACCTCGCCGGTGCAGATCCGCGTGATGGAAGCGTCCGAGCCGCCGGTGCGCATCATCTGCCCCGGACGCTGCTACCGGCGCGATGCGCAGGATGCGACGCACTCGCCGGTGTTCTTCCAGGTGGAACTCCTGTGGATCGACGAAGGACTGTCGCTGGCCCACCTGCGCTACGTGATCGACCGGTTCGTCGAAGCGTTCTTCGGGCCTGGGTACGAGACGCGCCTGTCAGGAGACTTCTTCCCGTTCACCGAGCCTTCGGTGCAGCTCCACATGCGCGGACCGGATGCTGAGCATTGGCTGGAGATCGGCGGCGCCGGGATGGTCGATCCTGCCGTTCTAACCGGGGTTGGCTACGATCCCGAGAAGGTGAGCGGCTTCGCGTTCGGCTTCGGGATCGAGCGTATGGCGATGTTGAAGTACGGCATCCACGACATCCGCACGTTCCTTACCAACGACGTACGCTTCATCCGCCAGTTCTCGCTGGAGTGATCTGCGGCGTCGGTCGCCGTCACCCTTCGTCAAACGCACGAAACAGCAGTGCCGCGTTCTGCCCCCCGAAGCCGAAGGAGTTGTTGAACGCGACCCGGACGTCCACGTCCACCGGCTGCGGCGTGTAGTCGAGATCGCAGGCCGGATCCGGCTCCTCGTAGTTGAGTGTCGCTGGGATGAAGCTGTGCTTCATGGTGAGCACCGTCGCCACGGCTTCCACCGCTCCAGCCGCTCCGAGGAGATGTCCGATTTGGGACTTCGTCGCACTCACACGGACGCGGCGGGCGTGTTCCTCTCCGAGAGCGGTCTTGATCGCGAGCGTCTCAGCGCGGTCATTCAACTCCGTGGAGGTGCCGTGCGCGTTGACGTAGTCGACCTGGGACGGATCGATCCCTGCCTGCTGCATCGCCCCGCGCATCGCCCGCGCTGCCCCCGAGCCGTCGTCCGCCGGGGCGGTGATGTGTGTTGCGTCCGCACTCATCCCGCTCCCAACCAGCTCCGCAACCACTTGCGCTTGGCGCCCGAGCGCGTGCTTCGCCTCCTCCAGCAGCAGCAGCCCCGCGCCCTCCCCGATGATGAACCCATCGCGCAATCGGTCGAACGGCCTCGAGGCGCGCAGCGGCTCGTCGTTACGCTGTGACAGCGCACCGATCTTCGCGAACCCGGCATAGGTGATGGGAAGCATCACCGCTTCACTCCCACCGACGAGCGCCCCGTCCAGCAGGCCACTGCGGATCAGCTCCGCTCCCACAGCGATTGCGTGGGCGCCGCTGGCGCACGCCGACACGACCCCGAAATTCACGCCTCGGAGCCCATGTTCGATCGAGATCTCCGCCGCCACGGCGTTCGGCATGAGCCGCGTCACGAAGAACGGGCTGACGCGCCGCGGGCCTTGCTCCCTGAGCACGGCGAGGTTTTCTCCCATTGTCTCCAACCCGCCGATGCCCGTGCCGGCGATGACGCCGAAGCGATCGCGCGCCAACTCGCTGCAGACAATGCCGGCATCCTCCAGCGCAAGTCCCGCCGCCACCAGAGCAAGCTGTGCCGTCCGATCCAGCCGCCTTGCTCGTCGGGCGTCCATGTACTCCAGCGGATCGAACCCATCGATCGGAGCTCCGATCTTCACCGGAATCCCCTGCAGATCGACCCGATCCTCTACACGACGCACCCCGCTGCGCCCGGACCGCAAGCCTTCCCAGAACGCCTGTCGACCGATGCCGATCGATGTCACCGGACCGACACCCGTCACCACCACGCGTCGTGTCATGTTCCTCCCGGCATCCAAGCAGAGTTGATCTAGGAAGACCCTTCCTGAGCGGGACGCTCATCAGGGGGCGGGTCGCCGCGCTCGGCCGCGTCGTCGGAATCCCTACCCGATGCGACGACGGTCACATTGTCGCCGGCCACGTGAAGAAGTCCTGTGAGAAGGTTGATCGTGTGCGTTCCCCGCTCATCCTGGATCCGTAGCGGGCCTGGTGCGAGCGCGGCGAGCATCGGCTCGTGGCCATCCATGACGGCGAACTCACCATCAGGGCTCCGGGCAACCGCGATCCGCGCTTCCCCGTCGTACCACACTTCGTCTCCACAGACTACGCGGCAGTGCATGATCCTCCGTGTTCATGAGCATAGGGCACGTGTCGGCTCCCCTCAACCGCCGCGTGCCAGATGCTCGACGAATCCTCCCACCGCTTGCCGCGCGGTTGCCAGGTCGACGGGCGACAGCTTCACGATCTGCGATCGCGTCAACGGCATCTCCAGGAGCCGCTCCATCGATCTCGCAAGCCCCGCGGTAATCCCACCGTTCCCGGTTGAGCATCGCGAGCACACCACGCCACCCTCCTGCTCCGAGAAGCTGAACGGCGCGGCGTCTCCACCGCAGATGGCGCAGGCTCCGAGCCTCGGGCGGTGCCCCAGCACCTGGAGCAGTTTGAGCTGTCCGGCGAGGCAGACCACCTGGGAGTCCCCCGACCTCCCATCGAGGATCCGCAGCAGCGCATCGAACACTCTGTAGGCTCGTGCATCGGCTTGGTGCAGCGGGAGCATCCTATCGAGCATCGAGGCCACCCCCAGTGCCGCGATCACCCCCGGGAGATCGCTCTTGAGTCCCGCGAACCCTTCGAGCAGCGCTGCCTGGCTGACCAGGTCCAGGCTCGGCTTCTCGTAGAACACCACCTCGACCCGGTTGAGCGCGTCAAACACGCCGCCGACAGCCGACCGACTTCCTCTGGCGCCCTTCGCAATCAGCGTGCGCCGCCCCCGATCGGCGAAGAACAGATCGACGATGAGATCCGACTCCGAGAACGGTCTCGTGCGCAGAACGATCCCGTCGCCGCGCTGCAGCGCCACGCTAGTCGTCGGCTCCTTCGAGAAGCTCGATGCTCCGGCTGGCTCCGATCCGCGTCGCTCCGGCAGCGATCATCGCCGCCGCCGTTTCGTAGTCGCGGATCCCTCCCGCGGCCTTGACGCCCATCTCGGGGCCGACCGTCCGCCGCATCAGCGCCACATCGTCCGTCGTCGCGCCCGAAGGGCCGAACCCTGTGGATGTCTTGACGAAGTCCGCACCGGCGGCCTTCGCCAGAACCGCACCGGTCACCGTCTCCTCGTCCTCTAGGAATCCCGTCTCGAGGATCACCTTGATCGTCAGCTCGCCTGGCGCTTTGTCGCGGACTGAGCACACCGCCCGGATGTCCTCAAGCACCGTTTCGTAATCACCTTCCTTGAGCGCGGCCACATTGATCACCATGTCCAACTCCCGAGCGCCGCCTTCGACCGCCCGTTCCGCTTCGAAGGCCTTCGCCGCGGAAACGGACATTCCGTGTGGAAAACCGATCACTGCGCACACGGGAATCGGACTTCCCTCCAGCGCCGTCGCCGCCAACCGCACGTGACACGGATTGACACACACCGAAGCGAATCCGTAGCGTATCGCCTCGGCGCACAACGTCTCAACACCTTCTCGGCTCGCTGTCGCTCCTAAGAGCGTGTGATCAATTCGCTTCGCCAGCTCCTGCTTGCGCACCATGCACCGTCCTCTCGGCCTGCGGCCTACTCGGTCCGTTCCCACAACACGGCCTTCTCCAACCGCTCCAGCACGTGGAAGCTTCGCCCCGCCTCGTGCACGAAGCCGGTCACCAAGTATCCCTTCTCCAGAAGCGTCTCGAACAGGTCTCGCGTACCCACACGCCAGATGCGTGCCGTCTCCTCGTCTCTCCCCCGCAGAAGATCCAGATCCTCCGGGACCTCCGCCAATAGAACGTCGCTCGCCGCCTGCGACCGGAAACCGCGGAAGCGGCGCAGACCTCCATCGAGGACCCCCGTCCGCGAGATCACGTCCATCTTGTCAAGCCCGAGGCGCAGATGCAGCGGCGGTAGTCCTCCGTCGAGGATCGCCGCCACCCGCGGCGAATCAACTCGCCACTCCAGCACGAGCCGATCCGTCGCCAGACCCCGGTTCGCCGGATCTATCAGCTGTCCGTACAGATCGCGCTCGTAGGCGACTCCCACCGCCCCCAGCTTGCTCAGGGCGACATATGCGTCCACGCTTCGAAGCGGATCCACCGCCCAGCGGACGATCTGCACTCCCTGCGCCCGCAGTATCGCCCGCTCCTCACGGCGCAACGCCACGGCGACTCCATTCCCTCGCCGATCGGGCACGACCCCGCAGAACACCGTGAGGCGACTGCGCTGCCGCCCCGCCGCTACGAGATCGATGAGACACCCATAGAGCCGAGGGACGGGGTCCGTGTCTTCGTAGGCCCCAAGGACCATCCCCCCGCTTCGGTGGATGCCCACGAGCATGGGCATCCGCACCAAAGGCTCCATCGACGCGCCAAGCACAGCCGCCTGCACGGCCTCACACGCGGCGAAGCCGTCCCGTGTGACCAGCGGCTCTACGATGATGCTCATCCCACGCTCTACGACGAGCCGGTCAGCTCGCGGATCAGCTGTCGATCCTTCGTCCAGCCGCGAATGACATTCACCTTGAGATCGAGGAACACCCGTGTCCCGAGGACGGACTCGATCTCCTTCCTCGCCCCTGTCCCGATCTCCTTGATCCGCCTTCCGTGTGCGCCGATCACGATCCCTTTCTGCGACGGCTTGTCGACGATGATCTCTGCCGTGATCTCCACCAATCCGTCGTTCCTCTCCTCCAGATGGCGAATCACGACGGCGACCGCGTAGGGAATCTCCTGATGAGTGTAGCGGTAGACCTTCTCCCGAATGAGCTCGGCGATGATGAACGCCTCCGTTTGGTCCGTCACCACATCGGCGGGGAACAGCGGCGGCCCTTCGGGGAGGTAGCGAACAAGCGTGGCCACGGCGTCATCAAGGTTCGATCTTCGTGTGGACGAGATCGGAATGAGCTCCTTGAAACACTCCTTCGCGTCGTACGCGAGCAGTGTCTCTTCGAGAGCGTTGCTCCGCGCGAGATCCCGCTTGTTCACCAGCAGGATCGCCGGCTTCTCGACCTCCCGCAGCCTCTCGATCATCGCCTCGTCATACGAGGAGACCTCGCCCCACGGCTCGACCATGTACGCGATCACGTCGACGCCTCGAAGCGCACGAAACGCCTCGCGCAGGACCTGCCGACTGAGGACGTTGTGCGGGCGGTGCAGCCCTGGCGTGTCGATGAACACGAACTGCGCCTCCTCCGTGGTGAGCACGAGTCGTACGCGGTTCCGTGTCGCTTGCGGCTTGGCCGAGGTGATCAGCAGCTTCCGCCCGAGAATGGCGTTGAGGAACGTGGATTTCCCCACGTTGGTCTGTCCGAGTACGGCGACGAATCCCGCTTTGAACGCTGCCATGATCGACGTGCGATCGTCTCCCAGCCCGTGTGCCCACCGTGATCCGGGTCAACACGCGCCAGTCGCAGTATATCGATGGAAAACGCTGTTGTAAAGCGAGACTTCGCCTCCTATACTCGCCCTGGCATGGCGACCGTTATCACCCATATCGGCCAACTGGTCACCCCCGTTGGGGCGACCGCCGCGCGCGGCGACGCCATGGGCCGACTGCACATCGCAGACAATGTGGAGATCCTCATCGAGGACCGTGGCCGCATTGAGCAGATCTCCCGAACCGTGCCCCGCGACGGCGTCGCGACGGTCATTGATGCGGAAGGCGGTGTGGTCGTCCCGGGATTCGTCGATGCCCACACCCACGCAGTGTTCGCCCGTGGCCGGGAGGAGGAATTCCTTGCGCGCGCCCAGGGCGTCCCGTATGACGGCGGGGGCATCCTCGCGAGCGCTGACCACGTGGCACAGGTGACCTTGGAGGAGCTGATCGCCCACGCGCGCCCGTTCCTCCGGCGGATGCTTGCCCACGGGACGACGACCGCGGAGGTCAAGAGCGGGTACGGCCTGTCCGTGGACGGCGAGGTCAAACTGCTGCGGGCCATCCGGGCACTGGGGGCCGATCTGCCGTTGACGCTTGTTCCCACCTTCCTTGGGGCGCACAGCTTCCCACGGGGGATGTCCCGAGATGACTACCTCGCTCTGCTGATCGAGGTGATGTTGCCGCGCGTGAAACAGGAGAGCCTCGCCACCTTCTGCGACGTCTTCTGCGATCGGGGCTTCTACACGCCCGGCGAAGCCCGAGCCGTGCTCCTCGCCGCAAGCGCCGCAGGGCTCGGCCTCAAGCTGCACGCTGACGAACTCGCGGACACCGGCGGAGCCTCGCTCGCAGCCGACGTTCGAGCAACCTCAGCCGATCATCTCATCCGGGCGAATCGGGCGGGGCTGGAGCGTCTCGCTGCGGCCGGCGTCATCGCCGTCCTGCTCCCGGGGACATCATTCACGCTGAACACCCACTACGCTCCCGCACGCGACATGGTGGCGATGGGCGTACCCGTCGCCGTGGCCTCGGACTTCAACCCCGGCAGCTGTCCGATCTACTCCATGCCGGTGATGATTAGCCTCGCGGTCTCGCGTCTCGGACTGACCGTCGAGGAGGCGATCACGGCCGCAACGCTGAATGGCGCCGCAGCGCTCGACATGGCAGCGCAAACAGGCTCCGTGGAGGTGGGGAAGCTCGCGGACCTCCTCGTCCTCGATCTCGACAGCTACCGACAGCTCCCCTACTACTTCGCACACAACCCGGTGCGAACCGTTCTCGTTGCCGGTCGTGTGGTGCATGGTGATCCTCCATGAGGCTCCGGGCACACGCCAAGCTGAATCTCGGTCTTGCCGTGGGGCGACGGCTGGAGAACGGCTATCACGAGGTATCTACGGTCATCCAAACCATCGACCTTGCCGACACCCTCGATGTCCGCGTCCGACGAAGCGGCCTTCGCGTGAGCAACGACGCAGGCATCCCTCTCGCAGAGGACCTTTGCCGCCGTGCAGCGGAGCTGGCGCTGCGTGCGAAGGGGCATGCAACGGGGATCTCCATCGACCTTCGGAAGCAAATCCCCGTGGGCGGTGGCCTCGGCGGGGGATCCAGCGACGCCGCGGCCGTTCTCCTTGCCGTCGACCGCCTCGTCCCGCCAGCACTTCCCGAGGGAAGGCTCTACGCGCTGGCGGCGCAGCTCGGCGCCGACGTGCCTCTGTTCCTGCGAGGCGGCAGGCTTCTCGCGGTCGGTCGTGGCGACATCATCGCGGAGTCGTTGCCCTCGTGCGACGAATCGTTCGTCCTCGTCATCCCACCATTCCGCTGCGCCACCGCCGCAGTCTACGACGCGCTGCAGCACATCGAGCGGGGGAATACCGACCTCCCGGCGCGTCCTGCCCTCGGGCGGAACGATCTGCTTCCCGCGGCTGTCGCCCTGCAGCCCTCGCTGCGCGACTACCTCGGCGCCCTCCAAGAGCTGGCGCCGCTGTACGCCGGCCTCACGGGAAGCGGTTCGGCCTGTTTCGCGGCGTTCGCCGCTGCCGCGACAGCGCAACGTGCCAGCGAGCACCTGCAGCGTTCGCTTCCCGAGGCCCACGTCATCACCTGTCGCGGAACCCGACGCGGGGTCGCCATCCTCGAGGAGAGTCTGACATGCACATCGCCATAGACGGACCTGCAGCCTCCGGGAAAAGCTCCGTGGCCAAGGCCCTTGCCGAGCACTTCGGGGCGCTGCACTTGGAGACGGGGAAGATGTACCGCGCCGTGGCGCTAGGCCTCTCCCGGGGAATCCCATTGGACAGGATCCGCATCCAGGTGTCCGATGCGGGAACGTTCCTCCTGAATGACGATGACGTCACCGGATGCCTGCACACGCCGGCGCTGGACCGGGCGTCATCGGAGGTCGCCACGCGCGCCGATGTCCGACACCGCCTCGTGGCCCTGCAGCAAGCGATCGCCGCCGGCCGGAACATCGTCATGGAAGGACGCGACATCGGGACCGTGGTCCTGCCCCACGCAGACGCAAAGATCTTCCTTGAGGCATCTCCGGAGGTGCGTGCCCGGAGGCGCGCGCAGCAGCGCGGCGAGGTGGATCATCGGACGATCCTCAAGGATCTCCGGGAGCGTGACCACCGCGATCGCACACGTGCGCTGTCACCCTTGAACGCCGCATCCGATGCCCGTATAATCGACACCAGCGAGAAGGCCCTGTCAAAGGTCATTCTCGAAGCAATAGCCTGGGTCAAGGAGCGGTTGGCAGAGGGTGATTCGTCAGTTCAAGAAGGCGACTAGCGGGTTTGTCTATTGGCTGGCGGTGGCCTTGCTGTGGGCCTTGGTCAAGGTTCTATTCCGCTTGCGCGTTCACGGGAGAGACATGATCAGGCGTAGTGGTGGGTACATCGCTGTTGCCCGTCATCGAAGCTACTGGGACGCCCCCATCCTCGCCGTTGCCGTTGGTTGGCCGAACCGGATCCACTTCGTCGCGCGCAAGGGTCTGGGCCGCAGGTTCCCGATGATCGCACCGTTGCTCCGCCTCTTCGCCACGGTCATCGACCGTGACCGCTTCCGTCTGGCGGACTACCGCCGTCTTCGGACTGCGGTGCAACGGGAGCGGCTGGTCGGTATCTTCCCGGAGGGGACGACGCGCCAACAAGTCGATCCCAAGGCGGGTGCCGTGCACTTCGCACGGATCTCGGGGAAGCCGCTCCTGCCGATCAGCATCCGCCCGCAAGGGCACTACCCGCCGAAGTACCCCGTCAGGTTCCCTCAGGTAACCGTGACGATCGGTGAGCCGATCACCGTGGAGGAGCTGGAAATCGCTGCGTCCTCGTCCGCCGCTTCTGGGGCGGAGACCGAGCGGACGTTGAGCGCCCGGCTGATGGAGCGTGTCGACGCAGTTGAACCCTAGAAGAAGGAGGAAGGCTAGCCACAGATCGAGCATGCATCGGCCAAGGTCGTCTGGGCTGGTCGCGGGTGCGGCGCACCCGTGATCGAGAGCATGGAAAACGCAATGAAAATGGAGGATGCCTTCTCGGAGAGCGACGTCAAGCTCTACAGCCGAGGAGACACGATCACAGGAACCGTGGTTCAGGTCAACGAGAACGAGATCCTCGTCGACATCGGGTACAAGTCGGAGGGAATCCTCCCGGTGGGCGAGCTGTCGCCGTTTCGCGACGACGGCAAGGTCGAGGAAGGGGAGGAGATCGAGGTCCTCGTCACCTACATCGACGAGGAGAAGGGCACGATCTACGCCTCCGAGAAGCAGGCGGAGTACGAGAAACGAATCGACACCCTCGAGGAGGCGTACAACCGCGGCGAGTTCGTCAGCGGAGAGATCACCGGCGAGGTGAAGAACGCGGGGTATCATGTGAACCTCGATGGAATCCGCGCGTTTCTCCCAGGATCCCACCTCGGCAGCGATCTCCCCAGCGCGATCAGCGAGCTACGCGGGACCCACGCTCCGTTCAAGATCCTCGAGCTCTCTCGTCGTGACAAGAACCTCGTCGTATCGCATAAGGCATACCTCAAGGAGCAGCAGCGTCAGCGGCGCATGGAGCTGTTCGACACCCTAGAGATAGGCCAGATCATCCAGGGCACCATTCGCAGCCTCGTCGACTTCGGCCTGTTCGTCGACATCGGCGGCTTCGAGGGCCTGGTCCATCGCTCCGAGATCGCTTGGAAGGACCTCCCTGCGCCGCCGAGCGAGTACAAGGTCGGCGATCAGGTCGAGGTGAAGGTGATCGACTTCGACCGCGAGAAGCAGAAGGTCTCGCTGTCGATCAAGCAGCTTCGCGCCAATCCCTGGGACGGGCTCAGCGAGCGGTACCTGCCCGGCACGCGGATCACCGGCAAAGTGGTCAGCGTCACAGACTTCGGTGCGTTCGTCGAACTCGAGAAGGACATCGAAGGATTGGTCCATGTCTCCGAACTCTCTTGGGGCCATCCCGAGAGCCCACGCGAGATCGTGACCGAAGGCGACGAACTCGAAGTCGTCGTCCTCAGCTGTGACGAGAAGACGCATCGCATCAGCCTGTCGCTGCGCCGCACCCAGAGAGACCCGTGGGAAGAGGTCGTGGCAACGTACCCCGTCGGACAGCGCGTCGTAGGCGCGGTGACGAAGATCACGGACTTCGGGGCGTTCGTCAAGCTGCAAGAGGGAATCGAGGGGCTGGTTCACGTCTCCGAACTTGATTGGGGACATGTATCGCATCCGCGCGACGTCCTATCCGAGGGCGACGAGGTCGAGGTGAAGGTGCTCAACACAGACCCCGAGGAACGACGGATCAGCCTCAGCATCAGAGAGCTGAAGGCGAATCCGTGGCGTCAGTTCCTTGAGCAGTTCGCCCTCGATGAGGTCGTCGAAGGGCAGATCACGGAGATCAAGGACTTCGGGGCGTTCCTGCGCATCACCCCCGAGGTCGACGGCCTGATTCACGTCTCGGAGATCAGCGACCAGCGCATCGCGACGCCCGGCGACGTTCTCGCCGTCGGCGACACGGTGAAGGCGAGAATCATCGGGATCAACGAAGAGAAGCATCAGGTGCGGTTGAGCATGCGCAGTCTGCTCGAACCGCCAGACGTTCCTCCGGCACGTGAGCCCACGGGGCGCAAGCGCACGAAGCGCTCGCGAGACCGAGGTCGAGAGCGGGTTGACCGTGCGTTCCTCGATGACGCGGGCCACGAGTCTCTCAGTATGCGCGACCTTCTGGGGGACGCGGTTCTCGACGACGAGGAGGAGTGATGCACGATCGCAGCGCGGCAAGGAGGGACCCTGCATGAACAAGGGCGAGTTCATTGATCGACTGGCCGATGACGCAACACTCACGAAGAAGGAAGCCCGTCGCCTTCTCGACTCGGTCCTCGGGCTGATCGAGGCATCGCTGGTCCGTGGCGAAGAGGTTAAGCTTGTCGGCTTCGGCAAGTTTGCCGTCCGTGCGCGGAAGGCGAGCAGCCGCATCAACCCCCAGACCAAACGACCGATTCGTGTTCCCGCCAAGGTGGTCCCTCTGTTTCGCCCGGGCAAGGAGCTGAAGCGCCGCATCGCCAAGGGGCTTAAGGCGACGCCGGATGGCGCCGTGAGAAGGTAGGGCCAAGGGAGAGGACACTTCGGGAGCATCCGTCCGGCAAGCGAGCCGCCTAGGTGGTCGGCCCGCCGGTCGGAAGCCAGACGGGATGAGACGGCCTTCTCGTGCGCGAGCTACTCGGCTTCGCCCGTCGCGGTGCAACCCGCCGTGTCGTCAACTCCGAGAAGGACGACCGCAACGGCCAGCCTACGCGTATGCGTCAGGCTGGCCGTGATCGTTTCGCGAACGCACGAACAGGCCACAGACAGTGGACCGCCTGCTTCCAGATGAGCGATCTCGATGCTACGAAACGGGAGCCGCCCACCGATCGCCTTGCATAGCGCCTCCTTGACGGCGAATCGAGCGGCGAGCCGTTCGTACATGCGATCCCCACGCGCCGTTCGCGCGTAGCGAAGCTCCTCGACGGTGAACAACCGCGCGAGGAAGCGCTCCCCCCGCCGCAGCGACAACGCCTTGAAGCGGGCGACCTCAACGGCATCGATCCCGATACGCATCAGCTTCGCCGGATCCGGCTTCGCTCCGCGACGATGATCGAGCGAAGCTCGTCCACCCCCGTCTCGAAGCGATCATTGATCACGAGGTAGTCGAACAGCGGCAGAAGCTCCATCTCGCGCGCTGCGACCTCAAGCCGCTGGCGGATCCTCTCTTCGCTCTCCGTCCCTCGCTGGCGAAGCCGCTCCGCGAGGCGCTCCGGGGAGGACGTCGCGAGGAACACGTACACTGTGTGGCACGATGGCGCCAGCCCCACGCGCTGGAGGGTCTTCGCCCCTTCTACATCGACGTTCAGCACAAGATCCATGCCACGCCGGAACACCTCCTCGACCTGGGCCCGTGCGGTCCCGTAGAGATGGTCCGAGTACACCACGTGTTCGATCAGCTCCCCGTTGTCGATCAGCGACTGAAATGCTTCTCGGCTCACGTGCCAGTAGTCCACACCTTCAACCTCGGTCGACCGGCGTGGGCGCGTGGTGTGAGATACGGAGAACGCAAGTCCGGGAAGCTGTTCCATCACCGCCTTGATGACCGACGTCTTGCCTGCGCCCGAGGGGCCACATACGCAGAACGCCAGTCGATTCCCAATCCCGTAGCGAAGCGCTTGGTCATTCGACATTCTGCGCTTGCTCCTTGAGTTGATCGATCGCTACCTTCATGTCGAGGACACGCGAGTGAATCTCGAGATCGCGGGACTTCGACCCCAGGGTGTTCGTCTCGCGCAGCAGCTCCTGAGCGAGGAAGTCCAGTCGCCGGCCCGCCGGCTCGCCCCCATCGAGCACCCGCCTGGTTCGTACAAGATGCCCTTCCAGACGGCTGACCTCTTCGCGGACATCGTACCGCTCCGCGAGCAGTGCGACCTCCATCTCCATGCGCCCCGGATCCACCGACAGGTCGAGTGACTGGATCCGGCGCTGCAAGCGTTCCCGCAGCTCCTCGGTCACCGCTGGGACACGCTCCAGGACCTCACCCAGCATCTCCTCCAGGCTATCGAGGATGGCGCGCAGTTCCACGCGCAGCGCCTCCCCTTCGGCTTCCCGCGAGGCGATCACGCCATCCAACGCCTCGGACAGCGCTGTGCGCACCACGTTCCACGGCGGCCTTTCCTGCTCCCACGCGGCCTGCAGCACGCCCAGCTCAAGGAGATCCGCCAGCGTCGGTTCCGACGGAACGCGCAGCTCTCGTGCCAGCTCCCGCAGAGCCCTCATGGCATCCTGCGCCGCGACCGTGTCAAACCGCGTGACGACCTCGTCGTCGGCGTGTCGAGTAGCCACGATCCACACCGTGACATCCCCACGCACGAGGCGATCCTTCACCGCCTCTTCGATCTGCGTCTGCAGCTGAGGCCACTCGCGCTGCGTCCGTACGCGGATCGTGCGGTAGCGATGGTTCAGCGAGCGCGCGGTAACGTCCACCTGCCAGCCTTCCGCACGATGCTCCCCTGTTCCGAAACCCGTCATACTGCGTATCATCCGTCCGCTTCCTCCCATCCGAGCGCCGCGTAGCCCACGACCGCATCGCGTTCCCCCGTGACGTCCCCTGACGTCGTGTAGTGGAGGCACGTCCCATTCTCCCAGCCGCACTGCTGCCCGAGCAACATGAGCAGGGCGATCGCCCCCGCTCCGCAGATCGAGAGCCGCTGCGAGCGGACCATCTCCAGGAACCCGGCCACGTCGAGTTGCAGGATCCGTTCCATCGCGCGCCGGTCCTTCTCCTCCGCCGCCTTCTGCGGCTCGTAGTGCGTGAAGTCGCTGCTTGCGACAAGCGCCACAGCGTGCCCTGCGACCTGCTCGGCGATCTGCGCAGCGGCATCGCGAAGCGCCCCCACCTCGCGGGCCGCGACGCAGATCGGCACGAACGGCACCGCCTGACCGAGCGCGTACTGCAGCAACGGGAGCTGCACTTCAACCGAGTGCTCGCGTAGAAACGCTCGCCCATCGGCTGCCAGCGCACCCCGCGTTAACCGCCCCGCGGCGTCCGCGAGGGGAACAACACCCAATGGCGTACGCCACCCTGCCGAGGTATCCACGGAGATCGGCGCCCCCCAGCCTGTGTGGTTCGCCCCGAGCACGATCGCCCAGTCCGGCACACCGCGCGCCGCCAACCACGCGAACGCTCGGGCCGCCGTCGCTCCGGAGTAGACGTATCCCGCATGCGGAGCGACGATCCCCACGGGACCCGAAAGCCGCCTCTCCGGCCGCTTCACGACGCCACCGAACAGCCCCGCCAACTGCTGACGCAGGGCGGACTCGTTGCTTGGGTAGAACGCCCCGGAAACCACCGGCTCACGCACGTGAGACACCATGTATCCATTCTAGCGGCCCTCAAGTGGAGACCGCAACCGGCCTTCCAGAAATGCGAACGCGGCAGGCAGCCAGACGTCGGTTCGGGGTTTCCCCTGAGGAGGCTTAGATGCCGCCAGGTCCGACTCCTTTCGGGTACACCTGACGTCACCGTACCTAGAACCTTCCAAAGAACGTTCTCGGTATGTCTACGCTAGATGCCTCGGCAGGTGATACGCCAGACAGACAGGTTGCCACTCCCGCCAGCAGCTGAAGTAGATTGTATCGGTGTGGTGGAAGTCGATCGTGAGGCGGGCGCCGATCGTGCGGCTAGAGCCGGCCCGCCCGTTGCAGACGATCTCGCACGCGTTCACATGTAGCAGCAGGCTGCCTTCGATCTCATCCGTCCTCGGATTGAGAACGGGGAACACCAAATCGCCGCATACGATGAACACCTCGGGCGGCTCGGTGAGGCTCCACTCCGCGAGGCTCCACTCTCCTGCCCTGCCTTGGACAACAAGGGGGATGACCTTGTCTAGGGTGTCGCTATTGATAAGGCGAAACCAGATTATCGGTGCGCCAGAAGCAGCGAACAGATTAAGGATCTGTCGGGCCTTGTTCTCCACCACGGCAGCATCAGGGATAACGGACTGCCAAGGCTGCCAGATTCGCTCAACTGTCACCTTGAGCCAGACCTCCTTGTAGTCAGTACACGATTCCTTGTCGTGGCACCAGGCGCGCAGGCTCCCGCTTTCCTCATCAACCTCGTGGTCACAGGTTGCATTGTGTGACGGTCAATAGATGTACCACAATCCCGAGAACGCACAGTGCCACTCGTCTTCAGCGAAAAGACGCAGCAGAGACACCTAGAAGGAGTAGGGCTGATGCCAGCACCAGGACAGAGACCGCCTTCATGGTACCCCCCTCACGGCAACGACTCGCAGGCGAAGCCATCGCTATCTGCATCCAGCCTGAACACGTCTACATATCCATGTGGGACAGGCGGTTGGCATCCTGCACCAGTATAGGTGCGTTGAAGTCTAGGCCAATCGCCGGCTATGGTGGGATCTCCTCCCGGATGATGTAACTCATCGGCGCGATGTAGCCCAGCGCCGAGAGCGGCTGTCGGTTGCTGTGGTACACCTTGCTGGACGGGTCTTGAACCCAATGCTCGAGCAAGCGCTCGAGCGGCAACTGCGACGCCTTCCCCCAGCCAAGTTCGAGGAGCTGCATGATCGGAGTCAGCGAGGCGCGGCCCAGGTGTCTGGACTCACGGGCTTCGGCTGGAGAAGCCGGGGCGGTTCAACATGTGCGATTCCGGTCCTGGCCTCCAAGCCCTCAGGCGATGCCCAGGCCAGTCCCCCTCCAAACGGAGGACAGGTTCGGTTCACTCCCACGCGTGGCTGTGCACCTGGCCGAGATCTCAGACACCGATCCAAGATAGCTTGTCTCCTACGGATCGGCTTACGGTCCGTAGTGGTAGATCCGCCCGTCGCCTCCTACGGCCCACCCGTCGGACCGAGTAATCATATCTACAACTGCGAGGTATGAGCCCTCGGCGGTCGTGCTGTGGAGAGTCCAAGCGCTCCCATCGTATCTGTAGATGCGGCCGCCATCGCCGACAATCCAGCCGTCGGCATGTGTGACCATGCATATCGTGTCGAGATACGATCCCTCCGCAGTGGTGGTATGAAGATCCCAGGCGATTCCATCAAAGTGATAGATGAGGCCGTTTCTCCCGGCGGCCCAGCCGTCGCCTGGTGTGACCATCTCGATGCAATAGAGCCGAATGCCTTCGGCGGTCGTGGTGTGAAGACTCCAAGAGGTTCCGTCATAGTGATAGATGCGCCCGCTCATGCCCACGGCCCACCCATCGATTGCCGTGATCATGCACACTGCGTAGAGCCTTGATCCTTCAGCCGTGGTGCTGTGCAGAGACCACGTTACTCCATCGAAGTGGTAGATCCGCCCGTATTCACCCACCGCCCAGATATCGGCGGCCGTGATCGAGTCCATGTCATAGATGTTCGATCCCTCAGAAGTGGTGGTGTGGAGAGTCCAGCCACTTCCATCGTATCGGTAGATGCGACCGCCATGGCCGACGATCCAGCCGTCGGTTGTCACCATTTCCACACGATTGAGGGTCGCCCCTTCAGTGGTGGCAGTGTGAAGCGACCAAGCGCGTCCATCATAGTGGTAGATGTTCCCCGACAAGCCTACGGCCCAACCGTCGCTGGCAGTGACCATGTCTACAGACAAGATCCCCGTGGCTTCGGCCGTGGTTGTGTGAAGCGACCATGTGGGAGGGGATGAGATGGTGATGACAATGCCCACACCGCCCACGAGACCAGCACAACCAGACGCCACCAGACAAACCGTGGAAGCGTATACGGCAAGAGCCAACGTCCGGCTGATCAACCCGATTCCCCACTGAATCCGACGGGCCATGCTTGTGCACCTCCCTCGTCGGCACTCTACTCAGAGTAGTCTACATTCGCGTTGGACATGGGGCAACGTCGCGGAGCGACGACCCCCACGGGACCCGAAAGCCGCCTCTCCGGCCGCTTCACGACGCCACCGAACAGCCCCGCCAACTGCTGACGCAGGGCGGACTCGTTGCTTGGGTAGAACGCCCCGGAAACCACCGGCTCACGCACGTGAGACACCATGTATCCATTCTAGCGGCCCTCAAGTGGAGACCGCAACCGGCCTTCCAGAAATGCGAACGCGGCAGACGATGCTCGCCTGCCGCTGGCTGTGGAGGCGAGCGGATTCGAACCGCCAGCCTCTGCGTTGCGAACGCAGCGCTCTCCCGATTAGAGCTACGCCCCCGAGTGATTCGGGTAGCGGCGCAGGGACTCGAACCCCGAACCTCTCGGATATGAGCCGAGCGCTCTAACCAGTTGAGCTACGCCGCCGCCTGCTGGTTGCGGGGGTCGGATTCGAACCGACAACCTCCGGGTTATGAGCCCGACGAGCTTCCTGATTGCTCCACCCCGCGCTCTGTTTTCTGCCGGGAGCGGGATTCGAACCCGCACGAGGAAAGCCTCGAAGGATTTTAAGTCCCCTGCGTCTGCCAGTTCCGCCATCCCGGCTGGAAGCCTTTGGAGCGCACGCTTTCCCTTCCCATGAGCGGGAAACGGGACTTGAACCCGCGACCCCTGCCTTGGCAAGGCAGTGCTCTACCGCTGAGCTATTCCCGCAACTCGCGTGCCATTGTACACTTCTCCCCAGCACGCTGCAAATGCGAAGGGCGGGATTCGAACCCGCACGCCCGAAGGCACTAGCTCCTAAGGCTAGCGCGTCTGCCAGTTCCGCCACCCTCGCGCCATGGGAGCGTACGGAATCCTGCCCCAGAGGACAAGCGCGACGGTCCTCAACGCAGAGGTCAGGTCTTGCAGTTGACACGCATGGTCCATCTCCGTGCGTGATCGCAGGACCTGACCCCGAAGCGTTGAGATCGTTGGGTGGATCCGCCCCTCTACGCGTCCCCGTCTACGGACAGCACGGCGGCCAACACGGCCAGCAGCAGTCCGGTTCGGGGTACACCCACTCCAGGCTCGTCATGCACTGGCACTGCGTGATGCACGGATTCGCCTCGCAGCTGCAGCACCACCAGCACAGGTCCCAACAGCATGGATCGACGATGCGGAAGCAGCGCGACAGCGTGCCGACCGACGTATCCACGTACAGGATGTACGTCCCCGCCGACACCGGAAGCCCGTTGAGGTCGACCTGCGCCCAGTTCCCCACCCATCCGGAACTCGGAAGCGCGACATCGAACTCGACGCCGAAGACGATCGAACCGCCTGCGTGCGCCACGCGCCAGCCATAGACCTCCGAGGTCGCGCACGTCGGCGGACAGCAGCCCCACCACCACGACGTCTCGTCGACCACGCGGAACTGGATCAGCTCGCCGACATCGTAGCGATCGCCGAACAGCCCCGACGAGCCTGCGATCGCGACCTGCGCACACACGCCGACCACAAGCAAAGCAACACCCAGCCAGACCCACCGTTGTCTCACGTAGCTCACCTCCGTGGATTACGTCGAATATACACCACTCCGCTGCCCAGGTTTCGTGATGAACATCACACTCGCCGTGGACCGGGCCTCTCAGCGTTCAGCTACCGCACCGGCACCGCCTTTCGCACGCGACCCGTCCCTGTTGTCCGTTCCCATCGCGGAGGATACCATGGGTACCTCGGGACGTGGCGCAGCCTGGTAGCGTGCTTGCATGGGGCGCAAGAGGTCCCCGGTTCAAATCCGGGCGTCCCGACCAGAGCGTCGGCTTCAGGCTTCTCCGAACATCGTGGGGGCAACGCGTCGCTCACGATGCCGCGACGGAAGCTAGCCTCTCGATCTTGGCCCCATAGGATCGCGGTCTTCCCTCACACGAGCTACGCACTACGGCTGGATGGTGAACACGTCCATCGGATCCGCAAACCGAACGATTTCCACCTCGTAGATCGGCGCTCCGTCCTCATCGGTGCCGCTCTCGTGGAGGACCGCCACCGGAACCGCCTCCACCTGCAGCCCTTCCGCCGACACCGACACCCTGAGGTAGTGCAGCGTCCGGTACCGCGCACACACCGTTCCCCGCGCCGCAACGCGGGGAGGTTCGATCAGCGGGCCACCGCCGCCGGCGGTCACCACATGATGGATCCCCCCGATGTAGAGATGCTCGTACCGCCCGGCGCCTCCAGCGAGCACGAGATCCACGGAGCCCTCGATCAGCGCGTCCTCCCAGCGCAGCCGCAGTTCCTCGTTCACACCCTCCGGAAGAGCCGCGCTGTACATCGCCTCGCGCATCAGGACCACGGTGAACCGGGCCGCGTTGTCCGCCAGATCCGCCGCCAGCCAGTCGACCTGCTCCGCGATCTCCGCCGCCGCCTCAGGTCCCTCCGGGGTTGACACATCGATCGCGACGAGGTGCAGGCCGCCGACGTCAAATGACCACCACTGCTCGTCAAACGTGCCGCCGCCGATCGGTAGCGCGAAGCTGTCGTAGTACGCCTCGCAGTCCCGCTCGGACAGCCCAGCCACGGTAAGGTACGGCCGCGAAACGGCGAATTCGCCGATTGCATCCAGCAGCTGCTCATCGAACGCATCCGCGCAGCCCGCTCCCGCGATCGGACCGAGGTTGACGACAAACAACGCTCCGCCATCTCTCGCCCGCATGGCGTCGATGACCAATGCATGTCGCTCCGGAAGCCCGCCCGTGTTCCCGTAGACAAGCAACGAGAACGCGTACTCGCCGGGCGTTGGCGTGGTGAACTCCCCGATGGGGCTTGGATGCGTCGCATCCCCCTCGTACACCATCACCTGGTAGGCGTACCTCGTCGCCGGAGACAGCCCATCCAGCCGGATCTCCGCGATCCCCTGATGCCTGGGGAACAGCAGCGTCTCCTCCCACGTGCCGTCCGCTTCGTACGTCGCCGCCTGCCCGTAGCGCACTTCGATCTCCACGGGCCGCAGAACGTTCCACGTGACGGTGACAAACGTATCTCCGAACGCCCCAAGCCTCGGCCCCCAGACCCACGGCGAATCCAGTTGTGCGATGGCGCCCGCCCCGAGCAACAGCACGCCCGCGAACCCTATGAGCAACGCTTCCGCTGCCACGCCCGGCCTGCGTCTTGCGATCGAGATTCCTCGGATGCGTAGTCGTCCCATGGCCCCTCCTCACCGCATTCTCTAGGCGCGAGGGCCCGGCGTCAATCGCGCCCGCCTCTCTCGCCGCCGTCTCGTTGCGCGTACGCGGCTGCGGGATATGATCCTTACGATGCGATGATCCCTCGATTCCGCTGCCGCCACTCGATCCGAATCCGGCTCCTGCAGAGCCTACTTGCCGTAGGCATCGTTGCCATCGCGCTCCTGCTCGCTGGCTGCCCGCTCTGGGAGCGCCCTCAAGCACGGATCACCGCGTTCCCAGAGTCCGGCCTCCCTCCGCTGGAGGTCGCGTTCGACGGCAGGCTCTCCCACAGCTCTACGGGCGCTATCGTCGCGCACGCCTGGGACTTCGGGGACAACACACAGGGCACTGGGATCTCCGTCTCCCACCTGTACGCTGCCAAAGGAAGCTACACGGCGCGCCTTACCGTGACCGATGAGACGGGGAGAACGGGAAGCGCGTCGGTCACGATCGTGGTCCGCAACCTTCCTCCCCTCGCCGTGATGACGGCCTCGCCACCGATTCAGGAGAAGACGGCGTGGATCCGCTTCGATGGCAGCGCGTCCTCCGATCCTGATGGGGATATCGTCGACTGGCACTGGACGTTTGGCGACGGGCACGAGGACTGGGGTCCGCGGGTCGATCACCGCTACGAGCAGATCGGTTCCTACACCGTGCGGCTCACCGTGGTCGATGACAGTGGCGAGGCGGCCCACGCCGAGTACCGTATGCAGATCGTTGGCTGTGGCAGCTGCTGACCACCCACGAAGCCCCAGCTCGGAAACGGCGGATGAGCCCGCAGTTGCCGTGCGCCGTCGCGGCCCCTCGGGTACCATTAGCGTCTCGAGGAGGATCACCCCATGGTCTACAGAAAGCGGCATCTGCTTTGTGCTATCGCTGGACTTCTCTCACTCAGCCTCCTGCTCGCGGGCTGCTTGTTCGGCAACCGCCCGCTCGCCGAGTTCGTCGCCGATCCGTGGCACGGCTTCCCTCCGATTGACATCACGTTCGATGCACGGATGTCCGGAAGCGACACCGGCAGCATCACCGCCTACGCGTGGGATTTCGGCGACGGCGAGTCCGATTACGGCCCGGTGGTCACCCACACCTTCTGGGAGAAGGGCGTCTACGAGGTAACGCTCACCGTGACGGAGGCGTCGGGCCAGCAGGATGCCATCACGTATCGCGTACAGGCGCTCAACCGGATTCCGCATCCTGAGTTCTCCTACTCTCCGTACATGGTCGGCAAGGGACAGCCGATTCGCCTCGACGCATCGGACTCCTACGATGACGATGGAGAGATCGTCGCCTGGTATTGGGACTTCGGCGACGGCACTGTCGGAGAAGGGGAGTACGTCGAGCACATCTACGAGAGCGCCAACGGGAACGGCTGGAAGCCGCAAATCGTCCTCACCGTGGTTGACGACGACGGCGACGAGAACAGCACCATCCGCCAGGTCCAGGTCGTCGGCTGCGATTCCTGCGGGTAGCCGCTCCCTCACCCGCGCGCACAGGCCGACAGATGCACGCTTCTGCCGCAAGCATTGTGGTCAGGTCCTGCCATCGCACATCCCTCGTTGCTTCTTTCGTGTGCGCTCGCAGGACCTGACCAAGAGTGAGGCCTACGGCTGTTCGAGGGTGACGTTAACGGTATCGGTGTCCTCGAGGCCTTGGTCGTCGTAGACGGTCAGTGACGCGCGGAACGTGTGCACGGTGGACTCGAGCTCGTAGACGTGGGTGACCTTGGTGTCGGTCGTTTCGATGGCGTAGTCCCCGTCGCCGAACTCCCAGAGGTAGTACTCGATGCGCTGTCCCGCGTCAGCGGACGACCCGCGGCCGTCGAACGTGACCTCGTACAGCGTCGGGAGGTCGCCGCCCTCGGAGTCGAACAGGAGGATCGGATCCTCGATCGTCGCCTCGGCGATGGGAGACTCCCCGCTTCCGCCGACATCGGGCTCGATGGCGATGATCTCCGCCTGCATCGTCCCCACGTCGCCGTCGTCGTTCCACACGAACAGCGTCACCGTGTACACCGTGGTGCGATCCGGTCGGAAGGTGTGCAGCGGCCTGTTGCCTTCTGCGGTCTCCCCATCACCGAAATCCCAATTGTAGGCTGCAATGGGAGCGCCGCCGCCGGTGGATCCCGCGGCGTCGAACGTCACCGTCAACGGAGCCATTCCCAGGATCGGGTCCGAGACGAACCGCGCCGTGGGCGCCTCGCCGTCGCCGCCACCGCCGTCTCCGTTCCCCGTCCCGGGCGGTCGGACTTCGATGCTCTGCAGCGCTTCCGCGCTCTTGCCCCCGTTGTCGACGACGACGAGCCGCACGGTGAACGTCCGCCTCGTCGTCTGCGAGATGAAGGTGTGCTCCGCGGCGGGGCCCGTAGCGGTGCCGTCGTCGCCGAAATTCCACGCGTAGCCCACGATCTCGCCGTCAGGATCCTCCGAGCCCGCCCCGTTGAACGTCACCCTCAGCGGGGATTCACCGCTGAGGACGCTCGCCTGGATCCTCGCGATCGGCGCTTGGTTGCCTTGATTCAGCAACCAGGTGCATCCACCGAGAAGGAACACCCCTGCAACGCAGGCCAGAACCACTGCCCACAGACCCACCCGCACTCGCATGTTCATCCCCGCCTCCGAAGCGCACCACCCGGGATTCGGCTTCTCGGCCCTTGCCCAGCTCCGTGTGCTCGCCTTCTACAGATCTCCCGCGAGTTCCACACCTTCCTTCAGCGTTAGGCTTCTGGAGAACGTGGCCTCCCCACCGAGGAAGTCGACTACACGGATCGTTATCGTGTACGGCTTCACGCCGCCAGCGAACGCGTAGGTGTGCAGCATGATGGCGTCCGCGGTGTAGCCCGCCGTCTCGACGGCGTAGTCGTACTGCAGCTCGCCGGAACCATCGCCCCAGTTCACGTAGATGTACTTGATGCCCCAGCCCTGGTTGGCAACGGGGAACCACGTCGGCGCGACGGCACCCGCCCACGATTGCCCCTCAGGGTCGTAGGAGAAGTTGTGATCAGCGGTGACGTAGTCGTCAGGCACACCTGGCGTACTGGAGGAGTCTGCGGCCACGCCTTCGGCCATGACCAGCGTGTCCTGACTCTCCGGCAGAGGGATCGCGATCCCCACCCAGTCTGCAAGCATGTCCGCGCTCAGCTCTGAGCGGATCACCACGTTCACGTTTTGGGGAGGTACGCCAATCGCCTGGAGGTCTCCCATGACCACGTCATCGGCTTCCCAGGTCCCGTTGCCCGCTGCGATGTCGGCGACGGCTGCTGCTTCAGTGGCGTAGTGCTCGTCCACTGGAGGAGCTTCCGTGGCGTCCAACTCATCACCACCCAAAGGGTTGGCGATCTCAAAACCGGCACGCGGTTGGTGGTTGTACACCTTGACCGTTTTGGTGATCGAGTTCTGCGCTCCCTCGTTGTCCAGGACGATCAGGGTGACCGAGAACACCTCACTGGGCTCGTCGGTTACGTAGACGTGCACCTGCTCCGAGGGGTTGACGTCAGTGGTGGCATTCCCATCCCCGAACGACCACACGTACTGCGTAATCGTCCGGCCGTCATCGGCCTCGGAGGTGCTGGGATCGAATCGTGCTTGGTACGGCGCCACCCCGATGCTCCCCGCGCCGGTGATGGTGAACCGTGCCGTGGGCGCGCCCGCCGCGGGCGTGCCGCCGCCTCCGCCGATCGGCGCGACACTGATCGTCGCGGTCTCCGTGCCCGTCTTGCCGTCGTTCGCACGAACGGTGAGCCGGACGGTGAACGTCCCTTCGTCGAAGTAGGTGTGTGAGGTCGTGCGCCCAACGCCGGTCCCACCGTCGCCGAAGTCCCACTCGTAGCGGTCGATGTAGCCGGAGTCGTAGCTCGACGCCGAGGCGTTGAACGTCACCCGCAGCGGCGCCGTGCCCGCGGTTGTGCTCGTGCTGAAGCTCGCCGATGGCCCCG